>Ga0272446_1006861_pt1 | contig 11624 bp, 11 predicted proteins | sample YNPCB0061_FD_194587 | JGI IMG/M metagenome (GOLD analysis project Ga0272446, IMG submission 194587) | Hot spring microbial mat communities from Yellowstone National Park, WY, United States - YNP-CB-006-1 | ecosystem: Environmental > Aquatic > Thermal springs > Hot (42-90C) > Sediment | place...
ATCAGTCGCCCAAAAATTTTCTAAATTTCCCCCCATCCCCCCCGCTAACCCCCCTTAAGCCTTGTATCATGGAAGATCAATGGGCTTTTCCCTCCTACTGCTATGCAGGCAACTTCCCGACTCGTTCAACTGCTCAATCGCCTGCAACCCCCCGCCGAAACTGTCCTCCTGATCCTGTCGATCGGGGTAGGGCTAGTAACTGGTATTGGCGTGTTGCTGTTCCGTAAACTGATTACTTTTGCTCAAGAATTTTATTGGCACGACTTGGCGGTGCAACTAAATGCCGTCCACCATGCCCTGCTTATTTTTGTACCCGTACTGGGGGCAATTCTGGTGGCTATCCTGCGCCTGCAATTCCAAAGCTCGCCTAACTGTCAGCGGGTGCGCACGATCGCTAAACAACTAGGGCAACTGCCCTACAAACAAGCCCCCGCCAAAACTACCGCCGCCGCCCTTTCCCTTGCCTGTGGCGCTTCCCTTGGACCAGAGGGGCCTAGTGTGGAACTGGGGCGCAATATCGGTTCTTGGTTCGGACAGACTCTACGATTTTCTAGTGAACGGACTCGCCTATTGGTAGCCGCAGGCGGATCGGCTGGGTTAGCGGCTGGCTTTAATGCCCCGATCGCCGCTGTTTTCTTTGCCCTTGAAGTACTTTTAACCACTGCCCTCGGTAAATCCCAAATCAGTCTGAATGCGGACATCAGTGTCGTAGTCATTGCCGCAGTGGTGTCAGCGTTAATTGCCCAACTGGGACTGGGGGCAGAACCCGCTTTTCACCTGCCCGTGTATGAGGTGCGTAGCCCTTGGGAATTACCCTTGTACATGGGCTTAGGGGTGTTGGCATCCTTGGTCGCCCTTGCCTTTACCCGCGCTCTCAATTGGGCAAAAAATTTATCGCAACATTTATCAGAACGGTGGGCAATTCCCAGCTGGGCAAAACTATTAGTGGGCGGGTTGATAATTGGGTTGGTGTCTTTGGGGCTACCAGAGGCGATCGGCATTGGCTATGAAACGATCGAGTCCATCCTACAAAATTCCCCCTTTTCTCTTCCTTTTTTATTGTTAATTTTGGGCACAAAAATTATTTTGACTCCCATCAGTGCCAGTTGTGGTTTTGTGGGTGGCATCTTTGCCCCTGCCCTACTTTTGGGAGCCGTACTGGGTAGCATCTATGGGCACTTGCTAGGGGATTTTGTCCCTGCCAATTTCCCGATCGCCGCTCCCCCTGCCTATGCTTTGGTGGGCATGGCGGCAGTTTTGGCGGGTACGGTGCGCGCTCCCCTTACCTCTGTCCTGTTGCTGTTTGAGATGACTAGGGATTACCGCATTGTCCTACCCCTCATGGCGGCGGTGGGCTTGTGTGCTTGGCTAATTGCCCAGATGCAACTGCCCACGGCGCAAATTTTCAATTGGGGTATTCAATTAAATGATGCCACCGAAGATATTAGTCTATTGGAAGAGATTAAAGTGTCGGCGGTGATGACCCTAAACCCCCCTACCGTCAAGCACTCCATGTCCCTCTTGCAAGCCTCTCAAGTCATGACCAGTGGTTATCATCACAGTGTGATGGTGGTGGATGACAATAATAATTTAGTAGGAATTTTAACTAATCAGGATGTGAAACGGATTTTAGCTAACCCAGACCAGTGCTACCTACTGGAAAATATCAGTGTGGGCAGTGTGTGCACCAGTGAAGTGCTACATACCTACGCCGATGAACCAGTGGTGAATGCCCTAAAACGCATGGCAATTCGGGATTTGCGCCAACTACCTGTGGTCGATCGACAATCCAAGACAAGAATTGTCGGCATAGTGGATAAATTGATGATTGCCACTGCCTATGAAAGCGCCCTTGCTCGATCGGCGATCGCTGACCACCTCAAACAGATCAAAGAGAGCAGGGCAAGTGCCACTAAACCTGTGGTGTCAGCTCCCCTTCCCGAACCCAAACCCGTAGAAAAGGAGCCTATCAGTATCAATGGCCTAGTTACTGTTCAATATAAAGAAATAGCAAGCCCATCGCTACTAGAGGAAATAGCCAAGTAGTTACAGGGATGAGCAACCAAGGTAAATAGGAAGCGGCGTAATCAGCGTTCATGGCAGTTTCTCCTAAATGAAATGAAGTTATACAGAAATTTAAGGGAAGTTTATGAAAGGGGTGGACTAATTGACTAAGCCACGCAGAATGGCATCTACACCAGATAAATTTTCCAGTAAGAAGTAGGCAACAAAGGCGCTACCGCAACCACCCAAGAAAAAGCCAGCGGCGAATTGACTCCAACCATTGGCAGACTGGAGCGCATCACTGTTAGAACCATCTTTGGGGAACGACACAATGCCATAGGCGGCTAATCCAGCAGTGCCCAATAGAACCAGCACGATCGCTGTAACCAGACCACCCAAGTTGGCGGCTTCAGGATAGTCCCGCAGAGGACCATAGACAATTTCGGGGCCTACCAGAAAGTAACCATGGGCCATGCCAATCTCTAAACCGCGCAGGAGGGGAGATAGGCCAGGGCGGTAGGCGGGTAGGTTGCCAATGTAGGCGCGCACTAACGGAGAGTCGCTGATGGGGGTAGAGAGATGCCCTTCTTGGGGATCGCCATTAAAAGGTTTTACAAATTCCATAATTTATGCAGAATTCAATCCCCTTTATTGTAAAGAATGGGAGTGTTACTGAATCTAACCGTTAAAAAAGTTCATATAGCCCAGCCTTACCCCCAAAGCAACGGCAAGTTAATGGGGCATTACAACTCCCCAAAGCCTTTTTTCTTTTTCTTTTTCTTGCCATATATGCCCGCATTGTTAGTAGGCATTTGGGGCATACCGGGGAAGCCGCCCATTTGTCCTTTGCCCATCTGTTGCATCATCGATCGCATCTTTTGGAAGTCTGCCACCAGCTTAGTTACATCTTGAGATTGGTAACCAGAGCCGCGGGCAATGCGTTGTTTGCGACTGGGGCTACGGGCAATTAAATCGGGGTCTTGGCGTTCGGCTTTGGTCATGGAATTGATCATGGCTTCCACCCGCTTCAGTTGCTTTTCTGCCTCCTGTAATTTATCTTCGGGAATTTTCATCCCAGGAATCATTTTGAGCAGACTGCCAAAAGAACCCATATTTTTGACCATGCGCATATTTTTCACAAAGTCATCAAAGTCAAACTTGGCAGTCATAATTTTTTGTTGGAGTTCCATGGCATCCGCCAACTCGATCTCCTCTTGGGCTTTTTCCACCAGGGTCAGCACATCCCCCATGCCCAAAATGCGGGATGCCATACGATCGGGATAAAAGGGTTGCAGAGCCTCGACTTTTTCCCCTACCCCGACAAATTTAATCGGTTGCCCAGAAATGTATCGCACCGAGAGGGCGGCTCCACCCCTCGTATCCCCGTCCAGTTTGGTTAAAATTGCCCCAGTAATGCCGATTTGTTCATGAAAAGTGCGGGTGAGATTGGCGGCTTCTTGCCCCGTCATGGCATCTACCACCAACAGCACTTCATGGGGTTCGATCGCCTGTTTGATGCGCGCCAGCTCTGCCATCATGTCCATATCAATTTGTAAGCGCCCCGCCGTGTCCACTATGACCGTATTGATGCCTTCACTGCGGGCTTGGGCTACCCCCTGTCGGGCAATTTCCACTGGATCGACTTGGTTACCCATGTCAAATACGGGTACGCTGATCTGTTTGCCTAGGGTGCGTAACTGCTCGATCGCCGCTGGACGGTACACATCTCCTGCCACCATCAGGGTTGATCGATTTTGTTTGCGCAAGTGCAGAGCCAATTTCGCCACCGCAGTAGTTTTACCTGTACCTTGTAGCCCCGCCATCAGGATGACGGTGGGGGCAGTTTCTGCCTCTACTAGGGGCACATTTGCCGAACCCATCAGCTCCACTAATTCGTCATAGACGATTTTGATAAATTGCTGATCGGGGCGCACCTTGGCAATGACATCCGCACCCATAGCCTTGTCGGTGATGGCATTGACCACTTCCTTGACCACCTGTAAATTTACATCCGCTTCCAGTAATGCCCTGCGCACATCCCGAATCGCATTTTGGATATTGCTGGCACTAATTTTGTCTTGCCCCCGCAATTTTTTCCATGCTGACTCAAATTTTTCGGCTAATTCATCAAACATATGGTCTTCGATCGATTATTTGCTAGGGAAAAACACGGGTGAGATTATGCCCCCGCCATTTGCCGTTAGGTGGGAAAATTTACGGTATTCGTAATTTTATCAATTTTGCAGGTTATTTATTTTATGCAATTTCAGGTGGAAATCTATGTAACCCTGCGCCCTGCGGTGCTAGACCCTGCAGGTACGGCTGTGCAATCGAGCCTGAGGGGCATGAACTACGATGTAGAAGACTTAAGGATTGGCAAATATATTCAACTCACCTTGATAGCGGAACATGAAGCCCAAGCCCGCGCCCAAGTGGAGGAAATGTGCACCCAAGTATTGACTAATCCTGTAATTGAAACCTATCGCTTTGAGTTGAACACACCCAAACCGTAGGAAAATTAAACTGTCTTCTGGGATTTGACTACTCCCCTCGCCCTGTGGGAGAGGAGAAATTCGCCTTCTATTTGATATTTGAAAGCCCCCCCAAAACTACTGCCACTAGCTCAGGCTTCAGGAGTGTTGGCAACATCTTCTCCCTGATTGGCACTGAGGGTAGAAGGCACTAAAGTTACATCCACGATCGCATCTTCCGCATCTAGTTTCTGGACACGCACGCCCCGTGCCGATCGAGATTGACAGGCGATGGCCTTGACGGACTGACGCAGGACTATACCTTTACTGGTGGCAATCATAATTTGATCTTCCGCATTCACCAATCTCAGGGCGGTGAGTCGATCGGAAGCAGACTTGAACTTAGTTACCCGCAAGCCCTTGCCCGCCCGCTTCTGGATGCGAAATTCCGTAACAGGAACCCGTTTGCCAAAACCTTCTTTGGTAACCACCAAAACCCATGCTCCATCAGCCTTATCCCCATTTGGTTCTTCCATTTCCAAAGTTTCTTCTTCTTCTGATTCAGATACTAATTCTCCAGAATTGTCCAATTCCTCTTCACTATCTGCTTCTATTTCCGCCAAGCCCGCAGGCAAAATATCCATACTCACGATTTCATCACCTGCCTTGAGTTTCATGGCGCGTACCCCCCGCGTGCCCCTGCCCATGGGTCGCAGTTGCTCATCATTAGTTCTAAAGCGAATGGACATGCCCAACTTAGAACCGATCATCAGGGTATTGTCCGCCCCCGCCAACCGTACCCACCGCAGTTGATCCCCATCCTCTAGCACGATCGCTATCAATCCATTGGCGCGGATATTGGTAAAAGCATTCAATTTTGTCTTTTTTACATAGCCTTGGGCGGTGAGCATCACCAGACACTGGTCTTCGCTGAACTCCTGCACCGCCAGAACAGAAGTAATTTTTTCATCGGGGGCAATTTGAATGAGACTCACTAAGGCTGAACCTCTGGCATTACGGCTACTTTCATGGATTTCATAGGCGCGCACACTATACACCTTGCCACGATCGCTGAAAAAGAGGATGTAATCATGGGTACAACAGGCGAGAAAATGCTCGATCGCGTCATCATCTTTGATATTGGCACCCGCTTTGCCTCTGGTAGCCCGACTCTGAATCTCAAATCCATCCAAAGACAACCGTTTGATATAACCCTGTTCCGTAATCAACACCAAGGTTTCACGGTTGGCAATCAGATCGTGAGTGTTGATTTCTCCCTCATCGGGAATGATTTGGGTACGGCGAGGAGAATGGAACTCGGACTTGATGGCTAAAAACTCACTGCGGGCGATGGCTAAGATACGGGAACGATGGGCCAAAATATCTTGTAAATCGGCGATTTTCTGCACTAATTCATCATGCTCAACTTGAATTTTATCCGCTTCAAGGGCAGTCAAACGCCGCAGTTGCATCTGGAGAATGGCATCCGCCTGTGCCTCACTCAAGCCATAGATGGACATCAACTCAGTTTTGGCTGTGGGGCTATCTGGGGCAGACCGCACCAGAGTAATCACCGCTTCTAAATTCCCTAACGCCACCAATAAACCTTGCAAAATATGCTCCCGCTCCTGCGCCTTGCGCAATTCGTAGGTGGTGCGGCGAGTAATCACTTCATAGCGGAAGTCGAGAAACTCTTGCAAAGCTTGTTGCAGTGTAAGAGTACGGGGTTCCCCGTGTACCAGTGCCAACATATGACAACTGAAGTTAGACTGCATGGGGGTCAGCTTGAATAGATTATTCAACACCACCTTGCCATGGGCATCCCGTTTTAATTCAATCACCAAACGCATTCCTTCTCGATCGCTCTCATCCCTCACATCGGCAATGCCTTCCAATTTCTTCTCATTCACCAGTTCGGCAATTTTTTCAATCAATGCCGCCTTATTGGTCTGGTAGGGCAATTCCGTGACGATGATGGCTTCCTTTTCCCGCGCTCCCGTACTCAAAGTCTCAAAATGGGTAACCGCCCTTTGCACAATGGAAGCTTTGCCAGTAGTATATGCCTCTCGCACTGCGCTACTGCCCAAAATCACCGCCCCTGTGGGAAAATCTGGCGCGGGGATAAACTGCATCAATTCCGCACTGGTCAACTGGGGATTATCAATCAGTGCCACCAATCCATCCATCAATTCCGAGAGATTGTGGGGAGGGATATTGGTTGCCATGCCCACCGCAATCCCCGAACTGCCATTGAGCAGTAGTTGGGGAATCCTTGCTGGCAATAACAGGGGTTCCTGTTGCGAACCATCATAGTTATCCCCAAAATCCACCGTATCGAATTCAATATCTTGAATCAATCCAATTTGGGCAATGCGAGTCAGGCGACATTCCGTGTAACGCATGGCGGCGGGGGGGTCATCATCCACCGAACCAAAGTTGCCGTGCCCATCCACCAGCCGTTCCCGCATGGAAAAATCCTGTGCCATGCGCACCAGTGCTTCATAGACCGAGGAGTCTCCGTGGGGGTGATATTTACCGATCACATCCCCCACTACCCTGGCACACTTGCGAAAGGGTCGATCGGGACTGAGTCCCAATTCATGCATGGCATAGAGAATGCGCCGATGCACTGGTTTTAAGCCATCCCGCACATCGGGCAGTGCCCGTCCCACAATCACACTCATGGCATATTCCAAATACGATCGGGACATTTCGCCCCTGAGGTCGGTGGGAATGATTTGATCGGGAGTGTTAGTCATAGCTTAGGAATCATCAGTCACAGAGGCATTTTCTGCCTTGTCTATTATACTTCAGTCCTGACCTTGTCATGTTGAACTGGTGTTGTCCTGAAAGAACTGTTGAGCCATCCAATTTGAGCAAGCGTATTCCATCGGTTCTTAAACAATTCTTAACCTAATTTTTATGGGCGGACGAAGTTAGTAAACCTCATGGTCTCCAAGGGTTTGGGGTGGGACTGGTGGGCAAATCCATTTCTGATTGGTAGGAAGTCCCGTAGGAATTTTCTGTATAATAAAAAACAAAATAAAACTGTGGTGGTCTTTATGCGGAAAACTTTGCCATACACAATCAGTGTGATCAAGGATGAGGTGCGTGATTTAGTCGATCGAGGCAAATTATCCAGACATCAACCCATTCATACCCTATGTCGCTTCTTTCCCGATCGAGAGTGGGTATTTATTGAGCGGGAGCTTGAATTGAATCAATATCTTTTGCGGGATCACATCTGCGATTTAGTGGGCGATGAATCTTGGTCTGATGACTAAATTCTGGGTTTGAGGGCACGCAGTCGGCGTGCGGCGATTTCATCTTTAGGATTTAATTCCATAGCCTGTTCGTATAGCTCGATCGCTTGGGGGATTAGTTTTTTCTTTTCGTAGGCGTGAGCCAGATTATGTACCGCCACTAGGTAATTGGGAGCGATTTCTAGGGCTTGACGATAATTTTTAATCGCCAGATCGTACTGTTCTTGACTGAAGTAGGTATAACCGAGGGCGTTGTAAATTTCTGGGGTGGGATTGTCGTTATCTTTGAGGGCTTTTTGGAACTCTGTGATCGCCTTGGCATAAAGTTTTTTGCGCAAATAGACGCTACCCAACTGATAATGTTCTTCAGGTGTACCTTTTTGATTTTGCAGTTTGGGTTGGAGTTCCGCCAAAATTTTTTCCTGTTGGCGATTTTTAATAATTTGCCGTAACACTAGCCACGCCAACACCCCCAGCAGAATCACTAAAGCACTGAGATAACCGATCGCTAACTTACTGTCCATTTTCACCCGTTAAATAGAGGCAGTTCCATCATATATCTTCCGTTCCCTTTGGAGAATACTCCCTTCTGCCCAAGGGTAAGGAGTAAGCTCGATCGAGCTGGGTATACAGTTCTGCCAGAGGACAATTACTGTCAATAACCACATCAGCTTGACTAATTTTTTGGGATATGGGCAGTTGGGCGGCAATGCGGGCTTGAGCTTCTGCTGGAGATAACTGATTACGCTGTATTAACCTCTGTAATTGCACTTCAGGGGGACAGGTAACCACCCAGATTTCCGTGACTAAATCGGTAAAATTGGCTTCAAATAGGAGTGGGACAACCATCACTACCGATCGAGGATAGACCGCCTGCGCCCCTTGCATTAAACCGTCCCGCACAAAGGGATGAATCAATGCTTCTAGCCACTGACGCTCTGGGGGATGAGCAAAAATAATTTGCCCTAATTTGCGTCGATCGAGACTGCCATCCTGCTGAAAAATGCTCTCTCCAAACCTCTGGCGCAAAGCCACTAACCGTTCATGGGTCAAAGCCTGGCGCGCCAATACATCCGCATCTAAAATTGGCAGATGGTAGCGATGTCCCAAATAGTTGGCTGTGGTAGTTTTACCTGTGGCGATCCCGCCCGTGATACCAATGATCCGTTGCCTGTTTCGGGACGCTATTGCAGATGGGCTTCTAGCAACCACAACAGTTTATCTACCTCTTGGGCAATACCTGTGTACAGGTCAGCGGTGACCGCATCCCCCAGATTTGCCGTTTTATCAATGTCTGCCCGCACTGCTTTAGCATATACAGCCAGTCGATCGGCAAGGGCAATTACATAATCTTTACCATCTTTGATGTCTAGGGGGAGTTCGGGAAGGGTAGAGGCTTGGGCGCTCATGCGCACTGTGCCAAGGGCATAGCCCCCCAAAGCGGTGATCCTTTCTGCCAAAGTGTCCCCATAACCGTCCAGTTGGGTTGCCACTCGATCGAACAATTCATGGAGGGACAGAAAGTTTACGCCTTTTACATTCCAGTGGGCTTGTTTGGCTTGGCTCTTTAAATCGATCGTGTCCGCTAGGCTCTGGTTCAAGATGGCAATGAGGGTGGCGCGCTGTTGAGGAGCAATATCAATTCTGGTGTCATATTTCATGGCAAATTGCCTCATTAGAAAAATTAGGTGTGAAGCCCTATTCAGCTTAGTTTAACAAAGCGTGCGGAATTCCCCACCCTCTACAGGTTGGGGATGGATAGCACCAATAGGTTGTTTTTCTGTATAATACATATATCGCTACTTGTTGGTGATCGGGGTTAGGAACTAGCCTCGTGAGTCTTAGATGTCTCAGCTCTACTTCAAGTCCTGCGGGGCTATGAAGCAACTGAGGCAGAAGAAGAGACAGAAACTCCATCCGCCTATGCGGTGGGGTAGTTCATCATACTTCCCCTCACCCCCAGCCCCTGCGAGGGGAGTTACCCCTTAACTATCTTGCTTAGCGCAGGCAAAGAGGGCGGTAATCTGGGATTTTTGCAGTCCGGGCTGGAGTTGATCGGCTAGGGTCAGGGCTTTTTCCCGATCGCCACTCTGCCAATAAAGACCAGCCACATCAGCGAGGGCGCGTTCGCGATTGGGTAAGGGTTTAGTGGATTCTGCCTGCACAATTAGGTCTAATGCCTGATCCAAGTAGGTTTTAGCCGTATCTAGCTCCTGTCGATCGGCATACAGACTAGCAAGGGAGGTGAGGGCATAGATTTTTTCGGGGACGCTAGTCAGGGTCTGCACCACTTTGGCACTCTGGGCGAGGACTTCCGCCGATTTAGGCAGATTATCCAGTAATTTGTAACCTTCGGCAATTTCTGACAATACCGCCGATTTGTCTAGGGAATCGGGCAAAGCCGAAATTTTACTCAAGCTCTGGTCGATCACCGCCTCTGCCTTTGCCTTGTCCCCTGATTTACGGTAGCGACTGGACAGGTTGAGCAGACCAATGCCCTTCTCGATCGAGGTATCGGGGATATTGGTCAACACTTGCTCCGCCTGTTCTGGTTGGTTGGTGGCTAGATAGCGCTCCACAATCAAGGCGAGGGCGCGGGCATTAAAATCCTGTTGATAGATTTGGGGAATTTCCTGCCTGACCGTATCCAAAGCCAGTTGCGTATAGCGGATAGCTTGGGGGTGATCCTGTAGTTCGGCATAGGTGGCGGCAACTTCCAACAAGGCACGGGCACGGCTGGGGGTATCCAGTGCCATGCGGGCATACTCTATTCCTTTGGCCACTGACTCGCTGGCGCTGTCCTTGTCCCCCACAGCGGTCAATCCACTGGCGATCGCGTCATAGGCGCGGGATTTGCCATACACATCCACAATGTCTTTGGCGGCAACTAAAGATTGTTTCAACATCCGCTGGGCTTTGTCCCTTTCTCCCAGTTGATCGTAGGCACGGGCAATTTTGACGGTGGCAAACACTCGATCGATCTGATTTGTAAAACCTTTGACCAGGGTAAATGCTTTAGCGAGGGTAGCCAAAGCGGTTTGTTGGTGGTCAGTTTGACGGTAGCGGTCAGCCACATCCACCAATAGATAAGCCTTGGCAGAATTGTTAGTTCCCTTGCCAGCCAGCTCCACCGCCTGATCCAATAATTCGGTGGCTCGATCGGGCAATTTAGCAGAAATGTATTTATCGGCAATGTCTAACAGGGTGAAACTTTGGGCTAAGTTTTGGGCTGATTCTTGCTCTGGGGATGGTTCAGAGGTCAGGGGTTGACTTTGGCTCACGGACACATAACAGGACAGGGGAATACCTTGAAACTGTGGCTCGGACTGGCTTTCAGCCGCTAAGGCATGGGGTGTCCACAGCCAAGAAAGACAAAATAGAACGAGGGAGAAAAGTATTGCCATAACTGCCCTTGTAAATTTCCTCAATAAAGTTACCTGATCTGCCCTGATTGTACCCAACTTTGAGCATTCTACGGCACACCAGAGATTTTATTCTGGTCAAGGGGTACTCCTTTCCCTCACCCCCAGCCCCTCTCCCAAAGGGCGAGGGGAGTAGCCTAAAATCTGCCCCCTGCTATAACAACCTGAGTCGATCGACAAATAGAAATTGCCTAGAATCAATTTAAGACTGTTCCTGCAGACCCTGTTCTCAACTGCATAATGATTACCAAAAACCGCCGTAAAGCCCCTAGCTTTAGCTATGGGGATATAAGGCGCACGCTTTTTTATCCGTCCAAAAGTGTGATAAAATAGAACCATGATAGTGAGAGAAGCCAAGCTACTCAACGGGGCACCAGAGCAATATCAAGCCTTGGATTCAGCTATCCGTACTGCACAGTTTGTCAGGAACAAATGTGTTCGCTATTGGATGGACAACAAGGGGG
>Ga0272446_1006863_pt1 | contig 11618 bp, 14 predicted proteins | sample YNPCB0061_FD_194587 | JGI IMG/M metagenome (GOLD analysis project Ga0272446, IMG submission 194587) | Hot spring microbial mat communities from Yellowstone National Park, WY, United States - YNP-CB-006-1 | ecosystem: Environmental > Aquatic > Thermal springs > Hot (42-90C) > Sediment | place...
GCCGGCGTCGGGATGCGGCGCAGCGTCTCCCATTCTTCGGTTGTCAGCGGTTGTGTGTTCATACCCCCTCGCTCCTGACGGAATGTCAGATTTTACCATAGCAGGAGAGACGTTGCATCGCAACGCCCGCGCGCTTGACAACCCGTCGCGCCCCGCTATAATGGCCGTACATCACTATACAAGAACACGTTGATCGGGACGAGTACACAGATCGTCCAGCGCCAGAGAGGGAGGGTCGCCGGCTGCAAGCCCTCCTCGTGGACCCTGTCGAAAACCCCCCGAGAGTGAGCCTCAGAACGCGATGCCAGTATGAGGCTCCGGCGGCGCCGTTATCCGCAATCGAGGGATCGCCCTGGCCGCGATCCGAATTTGGGTGGAACCGCGTGGATCGCTCTCCTCGCCCCAAGCGTGAGGAGAGCGATTTTGTTGTCCTGGAAGGAGATCATCCCATGGCTGAACACCATTCAGACGAACCGCAGGCCCTCGATCAGGAGTTTCTCCATCGTCTCCGCCATTCTGCCGCGCACGTGATGGCGCAGGCGGTGCTGGAGATGTTCCCCGAAGGCAAGCTCGCCATCGGGCCACCGATCGAGTACGGCTTCTATTATGATTTCGACCTGCCGCGCCCGCTCACCAACGAGGACTTGGCGCAGATCGAGGCTCGCATGCGCGAGATCATCGCCAGCGACCGCCCCTTCGTTCGCCGCGAGATCACGCCCGAAGAGGCGCGCGCCCTCTTCCGCGACCAGCCCTACAAGCTCGAGCTGATCGACGATATTCTGAAAAAGGGCACAGACGAGTACGGCGAGCAGGCGGCGGGGGACTCCCAGTTGACCACCTATCAACACGATACGTTCATCGACCTCTGCCGCGGGCCGCACCTGGAGAGGACGGGGCAAATCCCCCAGGATGGGTTCAAGCTGCTCAGCATCGCTGGCGCTTACTGGCGTGGCGACGAGCGACGGCCCATGTTGCAGCGCATCTACGGAACGGCCTGGCCCAGCCGGGAGGCGCTCAAGGATCACCTGGCGTGGCTGGAGGAAGTCGAGCGCCGCGATCATCGCCGGCTCGGCAAGGAGCTTGACCTCTTCTCCACCAGCCCCGAACTGGGCGGCGGCCTCGTGCTCTGGCATCCCAAAGGAGGGATGATCCGCAAAATCGCGGAGGATTTCTGCCGCGCTGAACACGAGAAGGCGGGCTACGAATTCGTCTACTCGCCGCACATCGGGCGCGCCGCGCTGTGGGAGACGAGCGGCCACCTCCAGTCGTTCCGCGAGAACATGTACGCGCCGCTCGATATCGACGGGCAGGAATACTACCTGAAGCCCATGAACTGCCCGTTCCACATCCTCATCTACAAAAGCTCGCTGCGCTCGTACCGCGATCTGCCTTTGCGCTTCGCCGAATGGGGGACGGTGTACCGCTACGAGCGCGGCGGTGTGTTGCATGGCCTGCTGCGCGTGCGCGGCTTCACCCAGGACGACGCCCACCTGTTCTGCCGACCCGATCAGATGCCAGCAGAGATCGATCGCGTCCTCAACTTCTGCCTGCACATCCTGCGTTCCTTCGGCTTCACGGAGTTCCAGGCCTACCTGTCGACGCGCCCTGAGGCCAAAGCGATCGGCGCGGTCGAGCAGTGGCAGGCAGCGGAGGCGGCGCTGCAGGCTGCGCTCGAGCGAGCGGGCATCCCCTTCCGGATCGACCCCGGCGGCGGCGCCTTCTATGGCCCGAAGATCGATCTCAAAATCAAGGATGCCATCGGTCGCGAGTGGCAACTGAGCACCATCCAGTTCGACTTCAACCTGCCCGAACGCTTCGGCATCACCTACATCGGCGAGGACGGCAAAGAGCACCGGCCGTTCATGATCCATCGGGCGCTGCTCGGCTCCATGGAGCGCTTCTTCGGCGTGCTGATCGAACACTACGGCGGGGCGTTCCCCGTGTGGCTGGCCCCCGTGCAGGCGCGGCTCATCCCGATCGCTGACCGCCACATGGCTTACAGCGAACAGGTCGCCGAGCGGCTGCGCGCCGCAGGGATTCGCGCCGAGGTCAGTCATTCGACCGAGCGCATGCAGGCCAAGATCCGCGATGCACAACTGCAGAAGATCCCCTACATGCTCATCGTCGGGGACCGCGAGGTGGCCAATGGGACGGTGGCCCTGCGCCTGCGCACGGGCGAGGACAAGGGGGCGATCGCGGTGGACGATTTCATCGCCCAGGCGCGCGAGGCGATCGCCTCCAAACAACTCATTTAGGATGCCGGATTCGTAGGGGCGCACGGCCGTGCGCCCCTACGATGCATCCGTTGCCCAAGCAGTGGATACGTGCGCGGTTTTGATTATTTGACAGCCAACGTAACATCGGGTATAGTTTTGGCCTGACTAGCGCCAGTCCATTTCAGTAAATACGTTGAGTTCGTTGCTGATCCGCCTTCGATCGCCCCAGGCGCCCGGCTCGCAGAAAGGCTTGCTGCCGCTTGGGGCGGTTCATGTGCGGACCGTTGAATCTCGAAAGAAAGGTGGGACCCAATTAGCGCTAAGTTTACTCGGGTAAACGAGGAGATTCGCGTTCGCGAGGTTCGCGTCATCGACGATGAGGGCAAGCAGATCGGCATCCTGCCGACGCGCCAGGCGATCGCGATGGCGCAGGAGAAAGGACTCGATCTGGTGGAGGTCGCGCCCAACGCCGTTCCTCCCGTCTGCCGTATGTTGGACTTCGGCAAGTTCCAATACGAGCGCGCCAAGCGCGATCGGGAGGCCAGGAAGGCGCAGAAGCAGGTCGAGGTCAAAGAGGTGCGCGTCCGGCCGAAGACCGGAGAACACGATATCGCCTTCAAATTGCGTGACACCCGGCGTTTCCTGGAGAGCGGCGCCAAAGTGAAGGTCCGCGTGCGCTTCCGGGGCCGCGAGATCACGCATCCCGAAGTGGGCAAGGAGTTGTTGGACCGTATCGCTCAAGATCTGGCTGACATCGCTACCGTCGAACAGCCGCCCGCGCTGGAAGGTCCCAGTCTGCTCATGGTGTTGGCGCCGCATCAGAAGTAGCGCTCAGTTGCGCCCGACCATGCCCGAGATCAGGGGGCCTGGAACAGGCCCCCTGTTTTATGAGGAGGGATTGCTGTGCCGAAGATGAAGACCCATAAGTCCACCGCCAAGCGTTTCCGCTATTCCGGCGGTGGCAAATTATTGCGCATGAAGCAGGGCGCGGGTCACCTGCGCCGCAAGAAGCCGCAACGTGTGATTCGCGATTACCGTGGCACGTTGGTGGTCGAGAGCAAAGGCCTGAAGCGCCGCGTGGCGCGCCTGACGCCCTACCTGTCCGATTAAAGCGAAGAGAGCGGAGAGAGAACGATGACGAGGACCAAGGGGGGAGTCGTCACCCGCCGACGACATAACAAGATCATTAAGCTCGCCAAGGGGCAATACGGGCAGCGCCATAACGTCTTTCGCCGCGCCAACGAGGCCGTACTGCACGCCCTCACCTACGCCACGCGCGATCGGCTCAACCGCAAGCGCGACTTCCGTCGCCTGTGGATCACGCGCATCAACGCCGCGGCTCGCCTCAATGGCCTGTCCTATAGCCGCCTGACCTATGCTTTGGGCCAGGCGCACATCGCCCTGAACCGAAAAGCTCTGGCGGACCTGGCCGTGTTCGATCCGCATGCCTTCAGCCGTGTGGTCGAGGTGGCCAAAACCGCCCTCTGAGAACCAATGATCACCAGCCTCGCCAACGACAAGGTCAGGTACGCTCGCTCGCTGGGGCGACGACGGACCCGATACGAGGAGGGGCGCTTCTGCGTGGAGGGCCTGCGCCTGGTCGCAGATGCCTGGAGAGCGGGGATTTTCCCCGCTTTTGTGTTTTATGCGCCCGAATTGCCCGCCGCAAGCGAAGGGGCTGCGCTGATCGACGCCCTGAGCGCCGCTGGCGTGCCCTGCTACGCCGCCGCCGAACACGTGCTGCAAGCCCTCAGCGACACGGTGACGCCGCAAGGGATCGTGGCCGTGCTGCCGTTGCCCACTCCCCAGGTGACGATCAACCCGACGCTGGCCCTGGTCCTGGATGAGGTGCGCGACCCCGGCAATCTGGGGGCCATCCTGCGCGTGGCCGCGGGCGCTGGCGTCGATCAGGTCTGGCTCAGCCCGGGCACGGTCGATCCCTTCAATGCCAAGACGCTGCGCGCTGGCATGGGCGCCCATTTTCGGGTGCGACTGGCATGGGGGTCGTGGGAACAGATCCGCAACGCGCTCCAGGGGATGGCGGTGTGGTTGGCGACCGGCCAGGGGGAGCTCTGCTATGATGAGGTCGACTGGACGAGGCCCGGCGCGCTCATCATCGGCAGCGAGGCGCATGGCGCCAGCGCGAACGCGGTGGCGCTGGCCGACGGCCGCGTCCGCATCCCACTGGCCAACGATGTCGAATCGCTCAACGCAGCAGTGGCGGCCGGCGTGATCCTCTTCGAGGCCGCCCGACAACGCCGCCAGCGCGGCCAGGCCTGAGATGTCCCCTCCTCCCGCGCGCCTCGTCTACTCGACGGATCCGGAGCCAGAGCCGGAACCATCGCCGTCCGTCTCGCCGCCGCCTCACCAACAGACGGCGCGACTGTCGCTCGATCGCAAAGGGCGCCGCGGGAAAGCTGTCACCCTCATCGCTGGCTTGCAGTTGTCTCCTCGAGAGCTGGCCGAGCTGGCGCGCACGCTGCGACAGCTCTGTGGAGCCGGCGGCGCCGTCAAAGAGGGGGTCATCGAGATCCAGGGCGATCAACGCGCGCGCATCGCTGAAGCCTTGCGCGACATCGGATACAAGGTCAAGCAGATCGGTGGATAAGCTGCTGAGGGGGAAAGATCATGCAGAACCAGACAGAACCGACCGAGACGTTCTCGCCGCGGACATCGGCCTTCACATACAACCCCTCTGAGGAAGACCATGACCTTCCTGGCCATCCTGAGAATCACCAGCGCATGATGGCCATCCGGCGCCTGTTGCACCAGGACGGCATCCTGGAACGATTCCTCTCGGTCGAAGCGACGTCGATCGACCGCGCGCGGCTGGAGATGGTCCACCATCCGGACTACGTGCGCCTGATCGAATCCTACGCGGCGCAAGGCGGCGGCTACATCGACTCCGACACCTACATGCAGCCAGGCTCCTACGACGCGGCGCTGGACGCCGTAGGGGGATGCGTCAACCTGGTCGAGGCGGTGCTCGCCGGCCGCGTGCGCAACGGCATGGCCCTCGTGCGGCCGCCCGGCCATCACGCCGGGCCGCAGCAAGCGGAAGGATTCTGTCTGTTCAACAACATCGCCGTGGCCGCGCGCGTGGCCCAACGCGAATGGCAACTCGACCGCATCCTGATCGTCGATTTCGACGTCCATCACGGCAACGGCACGCAGGAGATCTTCTACGCCGACCGGGGCGTCCTCTATTTCTCGACCCACCAGGTCCCCCTGTATCCGGGCACAGGCTCAGTCGACGAGCGCGGGACCGGCGATGGCCTCGGCTATACGGTGAACGTGCCGCTGATGCCTCATGTGGGCGACGTCGGCTACGCGCGCGTCTTCGACGAGATCCTCGCCCCGCTGGCCGCGCGTTACCGCCCACAGTTGATCCTGGTCTCGGCCGGTTTCGACGGCCATTGGAGCGATCCACTGGCCAGCATGGACCTCTCCATCGCCGGCTACGGGAAGCTGGTGCAACGCCTGCTCGACCTGGCGGACGAGCATTGCCAGGGGAAGCTGGTCATCGTCCTGGAGGGGGGATATCGCTATGAGGTGTTGGCGCACAGCGTGCTGACGACGCTGCGCCTGTTGGAGGATCGACAGGCCGCGATCAGCGATCCCTTGGGGCCTAGCCCCAACGCCGAGCGCCCCGTGGACTACATCTTGCGCAAAGTGCGGGAAGCGCACGGATGGGAATGAGCTGGCCGGCCAGAAAACGGGGTCTCGCCAGACTCCAATCATCACACCCAACAAGGAGAGAGACGTGGAACGCACATTGGTGCTCATCAAACCGGACGGAGTCCAGCGTGGACTGGTAGGCGCCATCATCGAGCGGCTGGAGCGGCGTGGCCTGCGCATCGTCGGCCTCAAGCTGGTGCAGGTCAGCCAGGAGTTGGCGCGTCGGCATTACGCGATCCACGAGGGGAAGCCCTTCTTCGACGGATTGATCCGCTACATCACCTCGTCCCCCGTGGTGGCAATGGTGCTTGAAGGCAACAACGCCATCGAGATCACGCGGGCGACGATGGGCGCCACCAACCCGGCCAAAGCCGCGCCCGGCACCATTCGCGCCGACTACGCGCTGGAGATCGGCCGCAACCTGGTCCACGGGTCCGACGGCCCGGACACGGCGCGCGCCGAGATCGCGCTCTGGTTCACGGAGGAGGAGCTGGCCAGCTACGCGCGCGATACGGATCGCTGGATCTTCGAATAGGGAGAGGAGACGGGCAGTGCAGCAGCAACTGGAGGAACTGAAAGCCCGACTGCAGGAGATCAACGATCTGGAAGCGGCGGCCGCCTTGCTCGAGTGGGACCAGGCGACGTACATGCCGCCCGGCGGAGGCCCCGCCCGCGCGCGCCAACTGGCCACGTTGCGGCGCCTTGCCCATGAGAAGTTCACCGATCCGGCCATCGGCCGTCTGCTGGACGACCTGCAGGCATACGGCGAAAGCCTGCCGTTCGAGAGCGACGACGCCAGCCTGATCCGCGTCACCCGGCGCGACTATGAGCGCGCGACCAGGATCCCATCGGCGCTGCTGGCGGAGCTGAGCAGCCATGGGGCGGCGTCCTTCCAGGCGTGGACGGAAGCCCGCCCGGCCAACGACTTCGCGCGCATGGCGCCCTTCCTGGAGCGGACCCTCGACCTCAGCCGGCGCCTCGCCGATTGCTTCCCCGGCTACGAGCACATCGCCGATCCCCTGATCGACCTCGCTGACGAGGGGATGCGGGTGGCGACGCTGCGCCCCCTCTTCGCCGAGCTGCGCCAGCAGTTGGTCCCGCTCGCCCAGGCGATCGCGGAGCAGCCGCCAGCGGACGACCGTTGCCTGCGCCAGACGTTCGATGAGGCCAGGCAGTTGGCGTTCGGCGTGGAGGTCGTCAAGCGCTTCGGCTACGACTTCGCGCGCGGCCGCCAGGACCTGACGCACCATCCGTTTATGACGAAGTTCTCGCTGGGCGACGTGCGCATCACCACGCGCTGCAAGGCGAACGATCTGACGGAAGCGCTCTTCGGCACCATGCACGAGGCCGGCCACGCCCTCTACGAGCAGGGGATCGCCCGCGAGCTGGAGGGCACGCCTCTCGCGGCCGGCGCCTCCGCCGGCGTCCACGAAAGCCAGTCGCGCCTGTGGGAGAACCTGGTCGGGCGCAGCCGCGGCTTCTGGGAGCACTTCTACCCGCAGCTTCAGGCCGTCTTCCCCGAGCAGTTGGGAGCTGTGTCGCTCGACACATTCTATCGGGCGATCAACCGGGTTGAACGCTCGCTCATCCGCACATCCGCGGATGAGGTGACGTACAACCTGCATGTGATGATCCGCTTCGACCTGGAGCTGGCCCTGCTCGAAGGGAGCCTGGAAGTTCGCGATTTGCCGGAAGCCTGGCATGCACGCTACCAGGCGGATCTGGGGGTCTCAGCGCCGGATGACCGCGATGGGGTGCTGCAGGACATGCACTGGTACGGCGGCATGATCGGCGGCGCCTTCCAGGGGTACACGCTGGGCAACATCCTGGGCGCGCAATTCTTCGCGGCCGCGCAGCACGCCCATCCCGAGATCGCCAGCCAGATCGCGCGCGGCGAGTTCGCAACCCTTCATGATTGGCTGCGCGAGCACGTCTACGTGCATGGCCGCAAGTTCACTGCGCTCGAACTGGTGGCGCGGGCGACGGGGGAGACGTTGCAGATCGAGCCGTATATCCGCTACTTGCGAGCGAAATACGGCGAGTTGTACAGACTACCGCCAGCCTGAACGACAGGCGCCCTAATTCTCGACCAGCAGATCGTCGTATTCCATCTCAAAGCGCAGGCGGTGTCTCGCCTCCTCAGCGGCCAACGCCAGAAACGCGTCTCGTAACGAGCTTTCTGCGGCGCGCGCGGCCAGGTCGCTGTAGAGGCGATGCGCCGCCTTCTCTTTGTTGATGGCGACCACCAGCGCCTCGCGATAGCTCATCTGTGGGTCGGGCGCCACATCGACCAGATAATCGGCGATCTTGAGGCTGCCCACCGGCTGGCCGGGCGTCAGCGGGACCGCGCCCGCTTTGATCGCCTCCAGCCGCGCCCGATGCCCCTCTTCCTCGCGCGCGAACCCCACGAGCGCTTCACGCATCTCGGGGCGCGTCGTCCGCTGCGCCAGCTCCGCGTAAAAGGCGGCGGCGGCGATCTCCTCCTGGATCGCGAAGTCGAGGATGGCTGCGATGTCATGCAGCTCGTTCACGCTTCCCCCTTGAACACTCTTGCCCTGTTCGCGGCGGGTCTCCTGACCCGCCACCCATGCCGCTACCGCTGCCGGTCAGGAGACCGGCAGCGAACAAAAGCTGCGCTCTGTTCGCGGCGGGTCTCCTGACCCGCCGCCCATGCTGCTACCACTGCCGGTCAGGAGACCGGCAGCGAACTGATCTCCCCTGTTCTCTGTTCGCGGTGGGTCTCCTGCCTCGCCGCCCACGCTGCTGCCGTTGCCGGTCAGGAGACCGGCAGCGAACAAAGGCTGCGCTACCGGGCCTGAAGCTGCTCGATCATCTGCCGCGCCTGGGCCGCGCGATCCCCCGCCGGCGCCAGCTCCAGGTACCGTCGCAACGCGGCGAGGGCGCGCTCCGGCTGCTCAAGGGCCTGATACGCCACGGCCAGATTCCACAGGGTGGTTGGCTCGCCAGCGTCGAGCGCGGCGGCTTTCTCCCACTGCTCGGCGGCGGCGGCGACCTGGCCTTGCTGGGCGCGCACGACCCCCCAGTAGAAATAGACCTCGGCGCGTTGCGGCGCCAGTTGCTGGGCGCGGCCCAACGCCTCCTCAGCCGCCTCCCAATCGCGGGCGACGATCGCCTGGCGCGCGCGTTCGAGCTGCCCTTCCGCCGAGTTGCGCCGCCAGGACGTAACCGTCGTCGCCGCCCCCAACAGCACAAACAGGGCGAGCAGCGTAACGCCGACGACGCGCGCGCGAGAAGCAACGTCGACCAGCTCCGCCGCCCCGCTTTGAGGATCGCCCCGCAACGCGTAGTGGGGGACCAGGCCGTAGCCCAGGAGGAAGCCGGAGATCAGGCCGCCGATATGCCCCCAATTGTCGATGCCTGGCGAACTGAAACCGATGAAGAGGTTGATGACGACGATGAAGAGCATGTTGCTCAGGTAGGCGCGCCCTCGCTGGCCGAAGAGCGCGCGATGGCGCAAGAAATAGGCGAGCAACACCCCCACCAGGCCGAAGATCGCGCCCGAAGCGCCGGCGGACAGCGCGCCGCCCCACGCATAGCTGGCGGTCGCGCCGAAGACGCCCGTCAGCAGATAGATCACCAGGAACCGGCGCGGCCCGTAGAGGCGCTCGACCTCGGGGCCGAGCTGCCACAGGGCGTAGGAGTTGAAGGCCAGGTGCAGCAAGCTGACGTGCAGGAAATTGGCGGTGACCAGACGCCAAAACTGGCCGGCGGCGATCAGGAGGTTGACTTTGGCGCCGAACGCGATCAGCACATCCGTGCTGACGCTCAGGCTGCCAGCCAGGACCCCCTCGCCCCGCAAGGCGCTCAGGACCATCATCGCCAGCCAGATCACGATGTTGAGCGTCAGGAAGACATAGCTCCAACGCGCCGGGCTGAGGGGCAAAACGATCCGCCGCTGAACGGCTGGCGTCGGCTCAGGCGCCGTCTCGGCCGCCGCGGGATCGGATGGCAAAGACGAAGCTTCGTTCACAGCGTCACCGGCTCCCAGTCGGTGCGGCACTTCTCCGCGCGCAGGATGGCCAGCACCTGTTCCACGGTATCGTCCAGGCGGTTGTGACGGTTGACCACGACGTAATCGAACTCGGGCAAGCGCAGGATCTCCTTGCGCGCGGTGGCGATGCGCATTTTCAGCTCGTCTGGCGATTCGGTCTGGCGCCTGCTCAGCCGATTGATCAGGTCGGCCTCCGACTCCGGCGCCAGGAAGATGGTCACCGCCTGAGGGATGAGGCGACGGATGGTGGCGGCGCCCTGGACATCGATGCGCAACACCACATCGCGGCCGCTGGCCAACGCCTCGCGAATGTGGCGCTTGGGGATCCCTTTGTAGTCGCCGTACACGATGGCGTATTCGAGCAGCTCGTTGCGCTCGATCATGTCGGCGAACTCGGACTTGGAGACGAAATAGTAATCGACCCCCTCGACCTCGTGAGGACGACGGGGGCGGGTGGTCGCGGTGACGACGAAATAAAAGGGGTAGTTCAGCGCGCGCATCCGCTGCACAGTGGCGTCCTTGCCGACGCCGGAGGGGCCGGAGATCACCACGAGCACCGGCCGCGGGGCGGACAGATTCGCGTACAGAGCATCGATGTCAATTTGCGACAAAACGGGCGCTCCTTCTTGTCGCCTCCCGCCCCGCTGGCTATAATGCCGTCGCACCATATGCTGGAAGGAGGGAGGGCCATGCCGATCTACGAATATCGCTGCCACGATTGCGGCCGGCGCGTGAGCCTGCTCTGGCTTAGTTTCGCCGCCGCCGAGACCGGCGTCGCCATCTGCCCCCGCTGTCAGGGGCGCAACCTCACGCGTCTCGTCTCGCGGGTGAGCACCTTGCGTTCCGAGGAGAGTCACCTCGAAGACCTTGCCGACCCCAGCGCTCTGGGCGATCTCGATGAGAACGATCCTCGCTCGATCGGGCGCTGGATGCGCAAGATGAGCAAGGAGATGGGAGAAGACCTGGGCGACGAACTGAACGAAGTGGTCGATCGCCTCGAAGCGGGCGAAAGCCCGGAAGAGATCGAGAAGTCGATGCCGGAGCTGGCGGGAGGCGGCGACCTGGACGGCGGCTCCGATTTCGGCGTCGGCTCGACCGCCGATGACTTCTAGAGCCTAGAATTTCTCGAACCGTTCCACATTGAGGACGAAGACGGTTGCGCCGCCCACCTGCACCTCCACCGGCGTCGGGATCTGCAGCTCCCCTGGCTCCATCACCGGCGGCAGCGGCGTCACATACTGCGTGCGCGTGTGACAGTTCTCGCGGATGATCGCCAGGCACTCCTCGACTTTGTGATCTTCCGTCCCCAGAAAGACCGTCGCGTTCCCCTCGCGCAGGAAGCCGCCGGTGGTGCTGATGATGGTGGCACTGAAGCCGCGTCGCAGCAGGCGATCGATCAGCCCGCGCGAGTCGTCAGCATGGACGATGGCCATGATGAGTTTCACGGAGCTCCTCCTTCTGCCCAGGGGATGCCCAGGCGTGCGGCCAATTGCTGTTGCACCATGGCTTGAATCCGCTCGATCGGCTGCCGCGCGTCGAGCACGACCCAGCGCGGCGAACCGGCGGCCAGTTGCAGGTAGCCGGCGCGCACCCGCTCGTGAAAGGCCACCTGCTCCTCATCCAAACGATTCCACTCGATCTGCGACGCCCGCCGACGCCGCGCCAGCCCTTCCTCGACCGGCAAATCCAGGCAGATCGTCAGATCGGGCCAC
>Ga0272446_1006864_pt1 | contig 11617 bp, 10 predicted proteins | sample YNPCB0061_FD_194587 | JGI IMG/M metagenome (GOLD analysis project Ga0272446, IMG submission 194587) | Hot spring microbial mat communities from Yellowstone National Park, WY, United States - YNP-CB-006-1 | ecosystem: Environmental > Aquatic > Thermal springs > Hot (42-90C) > Sediment | place...
TCCTCGCGCAGTATCCCAAGGCCGAGGTCGTGTGGTGCCAGGAGGAGCCCGAGAACATGGGCGCCTGGGGCTTCATCGACCGCCGCCTCGAGGCCTCGCTCGCCGATGCGGGGCGTGCGGGGGCGCGACCGCGCTATGTCGGCCGCCGCGAGGCGGCGAGCCCCGCGACGGGGTTCTACAAGGTGCACAACGCCGAGCAGGAGGCGCTGGTGGCCGAGGCTCTCGCCGCCTGAGGCGAGCCCGCGCGGCGTCATTCACGGAAAGGTTGCCCATGTCGGTCGAGATCAAGGTTCCCGCCCTCGGCGAGAGCGTCGCCTCCGCCACCGTGGCGCGGTGGATGAAGAAGCCCGGCGACACGGTGGCTGCGGATGAGCCGATCGTCGAGCTCGAGACAGACAAGGTGACGGTCGAGGTGCCGAGCCCCGCCGCCGGCACGATCGAGAGCGTGGTCGCGGCCGAGGGCGCCGAGGTCGAGGTCGGTGCCGTGCTGGGCACCGTCGCCGCCGGTTCCGCGGCGGCGAAGCCTGCCGCGCCGCCCGCCGCTGCGGCCGCCGCGCACCCGGCTGCGCCTGCCGCCGCCCAGCGCCCGCCGCTGCCGGCCGCGGCCAAGCTGATGGCCGATGCCGGCGTTGCCGCGGCCGCCGTCGCCGGCACCGGCAAGGCCGGCCAGGTGACCAAGGCGGACGTGCTGAAGGTGATCGAGGGCGGCGCGAAGCCGGCGTCGCCGCCGGCCTCTGCCCCTGCCTCCGCTCCGAGGCCCGCACCCGTGCCCGCTCCGGCCGCCGCGGCGGGCCCGCGCGGGGTGCAGCGGCAGAAGATGACGCGGCTCCGCCAGACCATCGCGCGGCGGCTGAAGGAGGCGCAGAACACCGCCGCCATCCTGACGACGTTCAACGAGATCGACATGTCGGCGGTGATGGGCCTGCGCGCGCGCTACAAGGACGCGTTCGAGAAGCGGCACGGCGGCGTGCGGCTCGGCTTCATGGGCTTCTTCGTGAAAGCCTGCGTCGCCGCGCTGCGCGAGTTCCCCGCCGTCAACGCCGCGATCGAGGGCGAGGAGATCGTCTTCCACGACTATGTCGACATCGGCATCGCCGTCTCGGGTCCCGCGGGCCTCGTCGTGCCGGTGCTGCGCAACGCCGAGGCGCTCTCGATCGCCGGCATCGAGGCGGCGATCGCGGCGTTCGGGAAGAAGGCGCGCGACGGCGCGCTGACGCTCGAGGACATGGCGGGCGGAACGTTCTCGATCACCAACGGCGGCGTGTTCGGCTCCCTCCTCTCGACCCCGATCCTGAACCCGCCGCAGTCCGCCATCCTCGGCATGCACAAGATCGAGGAGCGGCCCGTCGCGGTGGCCGGCAAGGTCGAGATCCGGCCGATGATGTATGTCGCCCTCTCCTACGACCACCGCATCATCGACGGACGCGAGGCGGTGAGCGCGCTGGTGCGCATCAAGGAGGCGATCGAGGCGCCGGAGCGGCTGCTGCTCGAGGTGTGAGCCTCGCGCCCCATGACGGCCGTCACGCCGCGTCGGCCGCGAGCCGCAGCGTGTCGCCGAACCGCACCAGCGTGCCCGCGGGCTCGCCGATCAGCGCGCCATCCCGCATCACCACCTGCCCGCGCACCACGGTCGCGACCGGCCAGCCTCTGACGCGCATGCCGTCGAACGGCGTCCAGCCGCAGGGCGAGACGATCCAGTCGTTCGTGATCGTCCGCTCGGCCTTCATGTCGACGAGCGTGAAATCGGCGTCGTAGCCCGCCGCGATCCGCCCCTTGCCGACGACGCCGTAGACACGCGCGGGGCCTGCGCACATCAGGTCGGCGAGGCGGGAGAGCGAGAGGCGGCCCGCGTTCACGTGGTCGAGCATCACGGGCACGATCGTCTGCACGCCCGTGAGCCCGGCAGGGCATTGCGGCCAGGGCCTCGCCTTCGCGTCCTTCGCATGCGGCGCATGGTCCGACCCCACCACGTCGACCGTGCCGTCGGCCACCGCTGCCCAGGCGGCGTCATGGTGGCGGCGGTCGCGGATCGGCGGGTTCATCACCCCGAAGCCCTTGAGCGTCTCGTACACCTCCGGCGCCACCTGGGTCAGGTGGTTGACCAGCACCTCGACGGTGGCGATGTCGCGGAAGTCCTGCAGGAAGCGGAGTTCCTCCGCGGTCGAGACGTGCAGGATGTGGGCGCGCCGTCCGGTGCGGCGGGCGAGCGCCATCAGCCGCCGCGTGCCGAGGAAGGCCGTCTCGACGTCGCGCCACTCGGCGTGGCGGCGGTGCGGGTCGCCGACCTTGAAGAGCGGCGCCCGCTCCTGCAGCCGGTACTCGTCCTCGCTGTGGTAGGCGATGCGGCGGAAGCCTGCGCGCATCACGCGCTCGAGGCTCGCGTCGTCCTCCACCAGGAGGTCGCCGGTCGAGGAGCCGGCGAACACCTTGATCGCGCACACGCCGGGCTCCTGCTCGAGCATCTCGAGCGCGGCGATGTTTGCCTTGGTCGCGCCGACATAGAGGCCCATGTCGACGAAGGCGCGGCCCTCGATGAAGCGCCGCTTCCAGGCGAGCGTCTCGCGGTCGACGATGGCGGGCTGCGTGTTCGGCATGTCGAACACCGCGGCGAGGCCTCCGAGCGCGGCCGCCTTCGTTCCGGTCGCGATCGTCTCCACCGCCTCGTTGCCCGGCTCGCGGAAGTGCACATGCGCATCGATCAGGCCTGGCAGAACCGCGAGCCCGCGCGCGTCGAGAACCGTCCCTGCGGTGGCGGCGGCGGGAACGGAGAGCGAGACGATCCGCCCGGCCCGCGCGCCGATGTCGGCGGCCGCCTCGCCCCACGGCAGCACGGCCCTGCCGCCGCGGATGATCAGGTCATAGTGCTCGGCCATCGTCTCCTCCCCTGCCCTCAGCGCGCGCTGAGCGTCTCGAACACGTCGCCGTCCGCCCGCATGCCGCGCACGTGGCGGCGGTGCCAGAGCGCGTAGAACAGCAGCGTCCAGGCGGCGAAGGCGGCGTGCTTGCCCAAGGGGCCGCGCAGCAGCGAGGCGACCGCCCCGGGCCGCACGATCTCAGCCACCGCCTCGTCCGTGGCGAGCAGGGCGCTGAGCCGTTCCGCCTTCGCGCCGATCCAGGCGGCGATCGGCACCGTGAAGCCCTGCTTCCGCGCGAAGGGGCGGGATTCTGGCATCTTCTCGGCGAGCCAGGTGCGCAAGAGCCACTTGCCCATGCCGTTGCGCACCTTGAGCGCATCGGGCAGGCGGAAGGCGGCGGCCGCGACCACCGGGTCGAGCAGCGGCGTGCGCCCCTCGAGCCCGTGCGCCATCAGGCAGCGGTCGAGCTTCGCCAGCAGGTCGTTCGGAAGCCAGTCGACCATGTCGGTCGCCTGCGCGGCCATCAGCCGCGTGCGGCCGGGCGAGGCGGCCGCCGCCGCGGCGCCTTCCATCCCGTCGCGCCAGCCCGGCGGCAGGTCGCGGCGGATGCCGAGGCGCTCGAGCATGCCGCGCGCGCGCATCACGCGGCCGCCGAGCCACCAGGGCCGCATCGCCGAGCGGTAGCGGCCGTAGCCGCCGAACATCTCGTCCCCGCCCTCGCCGGAGAGCACGACCTTGACCTCCTGTCGCGCCCGCCGGGCGAGCAGCCAGGTCGGGACGATCGCGTAATCGGCTGCCGGGTCGTCCATCGCCGCCGCGATCGCCGGCAGGTGGGACCAGAACTCGGCCTCCGTCACCGTGACCTCGACATGGCGCGCTCCCGCCGCCGCGGCCGCGGCGCGTGCCGCCTCGCGCTCGTCGGCCGCGCCGGGCGCGTCGAAGCCGGCGGTGAAGGCGAGCACGGGCCGCTCGTCGAGCCGCCGCATCGCCGCGAGCACGGCGGCGCTGTCGATGCCGCCCGAGAGGAACAGGCCGTATGGCACGTCGGAGCGCCGGTGCACCGAGACGCTGTCGATCAGCGCCGCATCGAGCCGCGCCAGAGCCTCGGCGTCGGCGATCTCCTCAGGGCCGCCGTCAGGCAGCGCGGCGAGGCGCTCGCGCGCGACGATGCGCCCCTCCTCCGCCGCGACGGTCTCGCCCGGCAGGAGGCGGCGGATGCCGGGGAAGGGGGTCTCGGCGCCGGTGGTGAACTGCAGCTCGATCAGCTCGTCGCGCTTGCGCGGGTCGAGCCCGCGCGGCACGAGCCCGGCATCGAGCAGCGCGGCGGGCTCGGAGGCGAAGGCGAGGCCGAGCGCCGTGTCGGCGAGATAGAGCGGCTTGATGCCGAAGGGGTCGCGCGCCAGCACCACGCGGCGGGCCGCGCGGTCATGGATCGCGATCGCGTACATGCCGCGCAGGCTCCGCGCGAAGGCGAGGCCCTCGCGGCGGTAGAGATGCAACGGCGGCTCGCAGTCGCTCGCGGTGGCGAAGGCCACACCCGGCAGGGCGTCGCGCCTGAGCTCGAGGTAGTTGTAGATCTCGCCGTTGGCCACCAGAGCCGCACCGCCCGGCTCGAACAGCGGCTGGTCGCCGGTCGCGAGGTCGATGATGGCGAGGCGGCGCTGGAGCAGCACGGCACCCGGCGCGGCGTGCATGCCAGAGCCGTCCGGCCCGCGATGGGCGAGCGCGGCGTCGAGCGCGCGCGCCGTCGCCTCCGGCAGCGTCTCCCCGGGCTTCAGCGCGATGCCGGCGATGCCGCACATCAGGCGGTCACCGTCGCGAGGAAGCCGCGCCAGCGCGCGACGACCGGAGCGGCTGCGTATCGTTCCGCCCAGGCAGCACGCCCGGCGGCGCCGAGCGCGGCGGCACGGGCAGGCTCGGCGAGCAGGGCGGAGACCGCGGCGGCGAGCGCCTTCGGGTCGTCGGGCGGGACGAGCAGGCCGGTCGTTCCGTCCTCGATCAGCTCCACCGGGCCCTGCGCGGCGGCCGCGACGACGGGCCGGGCAGCCGACCAGGCCTCGAGCACGACATTGCCGAGCGGCTCGTGCCGGGAGGGGCAGACGAACAGGTCGGCGGCGGCGAGCAGGGCGGCCTGGTCGTCGCGCCAGCCGATCAGGTGCGTGCGCGCCCCGACGCCGTGGCGGGCGGCGAGCGCGGCGAGCGCGCCGCGCTCCGGCCCCTCACCGGCGATCACGAGATGCGCCTCGCCGATCCCGGCGAGCGCCTCGATCAGCGTGTCGAACCCCTTGTTCGGATGCAGCCGCCCCATCGCGAGCACGAGCGGCACGCCCTCGGGCACGCCGAGGCTCGCACGCGCGGCCGGTGCGGCGCCGGCAAGGTCGGGCGTGAAGTTCGGCAGGTGGTGCACCCGCTCCGCCGGCCAGCCCTGGGCTGCGACCCAGCGGACGATGCCCTCGGTGTTGCCGACGAGGTGGTGGCAGCCCCGGTAGTGCCGCAGGTCGTAGTAGCCGCCGAGGCGGCCGACCTGAACCCAGGGGCCCGGGGGCGTCTTCGCCGCCGCACGGTTCATCCAGGAGACGACGACGCGCGGGCCGAAGCCGCGCAGCGCCGCGCCGAGGCGCGGGCGCGTCAGGAGGTCGAGCGGGCCGCCGAAGGCGAAACCGCGCACGGGCACGCCGGCGGCGGCGAGCGCGGCCTCGCGCGCCCTGTCGCTGCGGATCAGCGCCAGCATCTCCTCGCCGGCGGCGGCAAGGGCCGAAACGAGCCGGACGAAGAACGTCTCCGCCCCGCCGTGGCGGGCGCCGGCCATCACCATCGCCACCCGCGTCACCGCGCCTCGCCCCCGGGGCGGTGACGCTCCGGCTCGAGCCGCGCCTTGAGGTGCGCGAGCAGGGGGTAGAGGCCGGCGCAGAGCGCGATCAGGAAACCCCACGCGCCCTCGCGGTAGCCGCGGCGGGAGACGAAGCACTTCCAGAATCGCGAGACGAGGCGGCGCAGGCTGCCCGGGAGCGTGCCGATCTCGCCGCGCTCGAGGAGATCGGCCGCGCGCGCGCTCGCGTACCGGTCGAGCCGCCGGATCATGTCGCTGATGTCACGATCGACGTAGTGCAGGAACGCGTTCTCGAGCCGCGGGCCCTTCTCCCCGCTCCAGGCGAGCGAGGGGTGCACGCGCTCGCGCCCCCAGCGCTTGGCGCCGCGGCGGGAGAGGCGCGGCACGGCCGAGGTGCCGAAGCTGCCGCCCCAGCCGTGGCGGACGAGACGGTCGCCGATGTAGTTGTCGAGCGGGATCTCGTGCCAGGCATGGGGGCTCGTGGCGATCACCGCGCGGATCTCCGCCGCCAGCGCCTCGGGCACGCGCTCATCGGCGTCGACCTCGAGCACCCAGTCCCCGGTGCAGGCGGCGAGGCCGGCGTTGCGCCGGTCTCCCTCCACCGGCCAGGCGCCCTCGATCACCCGCGCGCCGAGCCCCGCGGCGATCCGCGCCGAGGCATCCGTCGTGCGGTCGAGCACCACCACCACCTCGTCGGCGAAGCGGAGCGTGGCGAGGCAGTCTGCGAGCCTCGCCTCCTCGTTGCGGGCGACGACCAGGGCAGAGAGGGTGGGTGCGCCCACGCCACCGCTCACTGCACCGCTCACTGGGCCGCCGCTCACTGCGCGGCCTGGGGCGGCGCGAGGCGGGCGAGCAGGTCGGAGGCGGCCGCGAAGGCTGCCTCGACGGTGAGAGAGCCCATGAGGCTCGCCGTGGTGCGATGGTCGTAGCCCGGCCGGGCGACGAGCTCATGCACCGTCTCGGGCGTGCGGACGAAGGCGGCGCGTGGCCCGACGGGCGCATACTCCTCCGGCGGCGAGGGTCCGAACAGGCCGAGCGTCGGCGCGCCTGCCGCGGCGGCGAGGTGCATCAGCCCCGAATCGTTGCCGACATAGAGCGTGCAGCGGGCGAGCGCGGCGGCCGCCTCGGGCAGGGAGAGCGTGCCGGCGAGGTCGATCGTCCGACCGCGCGGCAGGGAGGCGAGCACGGGGGCCGCCATCGCCCGCTCCGACGCGCCGGGCCCGGCGAACACGGCCGCGCGGGCGCCGGGGAGCGGCCCGTCGGCGGCGGAGAGAAGGTCGAACAGCGCGACGAAGCGCGCGGGCTCCCACAGCTTGCCGGCCCAGTTCGCGGTTGGCCCGAGCCCGATCACCGGCCCGCCGGGCGGGATCAGCGCCGCCGCCCGGGCGACATGCTCGGGCGCTGTCCAGGCGACGGGAAGCGGGGGCGGGTCGAGCCCGAGCACGGCACCGAGCTGGGCGATGCGGTGCCCGCCCCGGCGCCCGCCGCGCATCACGTGCCGCTCGCCGGCGCGCAGGAGCGCCGTCAGCGCCGAGCCGCGGAGATCGACCGCGACGTCCCAGCGCGTTCCGGCCACCGCCCGCCAGAGCGAGAGCCAGTGCAGGCCGAAGCGCCGCTTCTCGAGGGCGATCACCCGGTCACGCCCGGGCAGCGCGTCGAACAGCCCCGCTGCGGCCGGCCCGCAGGCGACGGTGACGGATGCGCCCGGATGGCGGCGGAGCAGGTGGTCGAGCAGGCCGGTGGAGAGCACCGCGTCGCCGATCCGGGTCGCGGTGACGAACAGGATGCGCATCGCCGGCCCTTCTAGCGGAGCGTACGCGCCCTGTCAGGACGCGCCGCTTGTCCGGCCGGGCAGGGCGACCCATCTCGCCACGCATGGGGCATATCGCGCATCTTCCCCACCGCGGCGCCGTGGCGGTGGCGGGCGAGGACAGGGTCTCCTTCCTGCAGGGCCTCGTGTCTGCCGATATGCGGGAGGCGCAGCCCGGCCGCGCGCTGTGGTCGGCGCTGCTGACGCCTCAGGGCAAGTGGCTCCACGAGTTCTTCCTCTTCGACGGCGGCGACCGCCTGGTGCTCGAGTGCGAGCGGGACCGGGCGGCGGAGCTCGCCCGGCTTCTGTCCCGCTTCCGGCTGCGCGCGAAGGTGGCGGTGGAGGACATCTCGCCTGCCGTGGTGGTCGCCGCCGGCTGGGGTGGCGCGCCGGTCCCCGCGGGCCTGGCTGCGCCCGACACGCGGGCGCCGGAAGCCGGCTGGCGGGGGGTCTTCCCGGCCGCGATGGCGCCGGAACCGACGGCCGACTGGGCGGCGTGGGACGCCCACCGCCTCGCGCTCGGCCTGCCCGACGGGTCGCGCGACCTGGAGCCTGAGCGCACGCTGCTGCTCGAGGCCTGGTTCGATGCGCTCGGGGGCATCTCCTGGACCAAGGGCTGCTACATGGGCCAGGAGCTCACGGCGCGCACGCGCTACCGCGGCCTCGTCCGCCGCCGCCTGTTCCCCGTGCGCGTCGAGGGTCCGCTGCCCGAGCCCGGAACGCCCGTGCTCGCCGGCGAGGCGGAGGTGGGCACGATCCGCTCGGGCCGCGGCGGCCGCGCGCTCGCGATGCTGCGCACCGAGGCGCTCGGCGCCGAGCTCCGCTGCGGCGGCGCACGCCTCGTCGCCGAGCGGCCTCACTGGATGGAGGCGGCCGAGGAGGCGGCGACGTGAGCGGGCCAGACCCCGACGTGAGCGGGCCGGACATGAGCGGGCCAGAGATGAGCGGGCACGACGACACGCCGCCGCCCGTCGCCGTCCATCCGCCCCTGCTCTATGGGGGGGCGTTCGTCGCGGGCCTCGGGCTCGATCGTGTGCTGCCCATCGCTGCCGTCTTCCCCGATGGCGTGCGGCATGGGGCGGCGAGCATGCTGATGGTGTTCGGCCTCTGCTTCGCGGGCTGGGCGGCCTGGCTGTTCCACCGCGCGGGCACCGGCATTCCCACCTGGCAGGCGGCGACACGCTTCGTCCAGCGCGGGCCCTACGCGATCAGCCGCAACCCGATGTATGTCGGCGTCACCGCCGCCTATGCGGGGCTCGCGATGGCGCTCGCCTCGATGTGGGCGCTGATCCTGCTGATCCCCGTGCTCGCGGTGATGGACCGGTGGGTGATCGCCCGCGAGGAACCCTATCTCGCCGCCCGCTTCGGCCCGCCCTACGAGGCCTATCTCCGCCGCGTCCGCCGCTGGATCTAGAAGAGGCGCTCGGGCTCGAGGCTCGCGTAGATGTCGCCGCTGTTGGCCTCCGCCGGCAGCGAGTCGATCCAGGCGGCCATGGCGGCGGCGTCGATCGGGGCCGGGTGGGCAAATGCCAGGCTCTCGCCGAGCGAGGCGTTGAAGGCGCGGTAGCCGAGCGCGTCGAGGCGCGCGAGGCAGGCATGCGCGACGTCGCGCTGGATGGTCGTGACCTCGAAGGAGAGCGCGCGCGGCGTGCCGGTCAGGCCCGCCAGCGCCTCTGCCTCGAAGCCTTCGACGTCGATCTTGGCGAAGGCCGGCAGCCCGTGCGCGGCCACCAGCGCGTCGAGCGTCACCGCCGGAACCTCCACCGACTCCGACCAGCGCTGGCCTTCCCAGCCGGCGGCGCCATCGGCTGCCCTGAGGAAGTCGGCCGAGGCGGTCGAGACCGTGGGGTTGGCGGGGTTCACATGCAGCGTCACCGAACCCGGCGCGGCGGCGACGGCGGCGGGGACGACCGTCACGCCACGGTCCCGCCCGAACATCAGGCGCAGCACGCGCAAGGGCCCGGGCTGCGGCTCGACCGCCACCACGCGGGCGCCGAGGCGGCGGAAGGCGGCGACACGGTCGCCCACATGCGCGCCCACGTCGAAGGCGAGCTCTCCCGGCGCGAGGAACCGGCCATACCAGGCATCGAGGGCGGCCCGCCGCGCCCGCCCGCCGCGATGGTAGATCGCGACGGAGCGGGCGAGCCCCGCGGCTTCGCGGAGGCGCGTGAGCATCAGCGGCCGGGACCGGAGAAGTCCACCACCGCGGCGAACCCTGTCTCGGTGCCGAGGGCGAGCCAGCGCCCGTCCGCGCTCCAGGCGAGCGCCGAGACGGCGCCGCGGCCCTGGTCTGCCACCGGCAGCACGCGCCCGCTCTCGATCTCGACCAGCACGACGAGGCCGTCGGCGAAGCCCGCCGCGACGATCTCGTGCTGCGGGTGGCAGGCGACGCGGGTGACGAGCACGCCGTCGCCGCCGGCGAGCTCGCGCGGCGCCTTGCCCATCGGCCCGTCGCCGGTGAACGGCCAGCACACCACGGCCTCCGCCCCGGAGGTGGCGAGCCAGCGGGTGCGGGCTGAGAACGAGAGCGACTTCGTCTTGGCCGGGTAGCCGCTCATCCGCATGTCGGCGCCGTCCTCGAGCCGCCAGCCGTGCAGGGCGTTCTCCTGCATGGCGGTGACGAGGTAGCGCCCGTCGGCGCTCATCGCGACCGCGGTATGGCTGCCCTTCCAGGCGAGGGCGCGGGGCCGGTCCTCCTTCGCGGCCACGAACCAGAGGCTCGCGCCGTTGTAATGGCTCGCCGCCAGCCGCTTGCCCTTCGCCTCGGTCGCGAGCCCCGTCACGGTCGAGGGGTGGGGGAGCGTCTTCTGCATCGCCCCGCCTCGCCCGCCGTCGAACAGATGCACCGAGCGGCCCGAGGCCGCGGCCCGCCAGCCCCCCGTTCCCTGGGCTCCCTTGCCCGGAAAGGCAAGCACGTGCTCGACCCACCGGCCGGGCCAGGAGGCGAGAGTCACCGCCTCTCCCGCGGCGTCGAGCCGGGCGAAGCGGCCATCGTCGCCCCCCGTGAGGAACCCCCCCGCCTCGCTGTCGGGGCCGAGCGCGAGGGTCGCGCCGTCATGCAGCGCCGGCCGGGCGGCCAGCCGCTTCGGGTCGGAGAGCGGTACCAGCGCCACCGTGCCGTCGCCGAGGCCGAAGGCGGCGACGCGCCCGGCAGGCTCGACCGCCGCGGCGACCACATGCGCCTCGAGCGCGTGCGAGGCCCCGCGCGTCTCGAGCACGAAATCGGCCGATGCGGCGGGGCCGGTCATGCCACGCCCCTCATGCGCCCCCCCTCATGCGGCCCCCCTCATGCCGCACAGGCCTCGAAGCCGCGGCGGAGCTGCGGGCGGTTGAGGTTGCGGCCGATGAAGACGATCCGGCTCGTGCGCTCCTCACCCTCCGGCCAGGGTCCGACGAAGTCGCCGTCGGCGATCATGTGCACGGCCTGGAAGGCGAAGCGCCGGTCCTCGCCCGGGTAGGCGAGCACGCCCTTGGTGCGGAGCAGATCCGGCCCCTTCTCGGCGAGCAGGCCGGAGATCCAGGTGTTGAACTTCGCGGGATCGACCGCGCCCGGGATGGAGAACGAGACCGAGCGCACCTCCTCGTCGTGGCTGTGGTCGCTGTCCTCGAGGAAGGCGGGGGCCTGGCCGAGGATGCGCTCGAGCGAGAACGCCTCCCGCCCCAGCACGGCCTCGATGGGCACGTTGCTGCGGAGCGCGCGGTGGATCTCGGCATAGGGATTGATCGCGCGGATCAGCGCCTCGACGGCGGCGAGCTCCTCCCCGGTCACGAGGTCGGTCTTGTTCAGCACCACGACGTCGGCGAAGGCGATCTGCCGCGCCGCCTCCGGGCTGTCGGCGAGCCGCGCGGGCAGGTGCCTGGCGTCCACCACCGTCACGATCGCGTCGAGCCGCGTCCTGGCGCGCACGTCCTCGTCGACGAAGAAGGTCTGGGCGACCGGGGCGGGGTCGGCGAGGCCGGTGGTCTCGACGAGGATGGCGTCGAACCGGTCGCGGCGCTTCATCAGGCCGCCGAGGATTCGGATCAGGTCGCCGCGCACGGTGCAGCAGATGCATCCGTTGTTCATCTCGAACACTTCCTCGTCGGCGCCGATGACGAGGTCGTTGTCGACGCCGAGCTCGC
>Ga0272446_1006865_pt1 | contig 11611 bp, 9 predicted proteins | sample YNPCB0061_FD_194587 | JGI IMG/M metagenome (GOLD analysis project Ga0272446, IMG submission 194587) | Hot spring microbial mat communities from Yellowstone National Park, WY, United States - YNP-CB-006-1 | ecosystem: Environmental > Aquatic > Thermal springs > Hot (42-90C) > Sediment | place...
TATGGACAAATTGCACCGAGAGCAACCCTGAAGATCCGGGTCATGCTACAATATCTGGCGGAAGCAGGGCATAGCAACCCTAGATATTGCGGTCGCCTTCCCCCCGGAAGGCGTGGATTGAAACGCGGAACCGGCGTTGGTCAGCCGAGGGGGATCGGTCGCCTTCCCCCCGGAAGGCGTGGATTGAAACTTCAGCGCTGTCACAACACGCTGTATAAATAAAAGTCGCCTTCCCCCCGGAAGGCGTGGATTGAAACTCGCAGAAATTGGGGCTTGACAAACAGCGGGGAGTCGCCTTCCCCCCGGAAGGCGTGGATTGAAACCTCCCGAACAGCCGCAACCCGCGTCGCAACTGAGTCGCCTTCCCCCCGGAAGGCGTGGATTGAAACGGGGTTCGGGTGGACGGCGCGCCGCTGGTCAACGCGTCGCCTTCCCCCCGGAAGGCGTGGATTGAAACTCGTGACCGGCGCGGAGGCGTACGCTGCGATGGCGCGTCGCCTTCCCCCCGGAAGGCGTGGATTGAAACCGTCGTAGCGGGTGCTTTGGACGGTCGCGGTCACGTCGCCTTCCCCCCGGAAGGCGTGGATTGAAACTCGTCGTAGCGGGTGCTTTGGACGGTCGCGGTCACGTCGCCTTCCCCCCGGAAGGCGTGGATTGAAACGATTGAAATCTCGGCGCTGCCGGGGCGCGATGTGTCGCCTTCCCCCCGGAAGGCGTGGATTGAAACATCGATTGTGTCGAAGATGTAGACCGACGCTTGGTCGCCTTCCCCCCGGAAGGCGTGGATTGAAACTACTCGATTGCGTCGCCGCTGCTCAATTTTGCGCGTCGCCTTCCCCCCGGAAGGCGTGGATTGAAACGCGCTCCGGCTCTCCGATTGGTACGGCGTCTACGGTCGCCTTCCCCCCGGAAGGCGTGGATTGAAACGGCGGCGCTGACGATTGATAACCATTCCTCGCTGGTCGCCTTCCCCCCGGAAGGCGTGGATTGAAACGCGCTCCGGCTCTCCGATTGGTACGGCGTCTACGTCGCCTTCCCCCCGGAAGGCGTGGATTGAAACCTGACCTCCAGGACGATTGAGCGCGTAACGCTGTCGTCGCCTTCCCCCCGGAAGGCGTGGATTGAAACGTCACTACTCTACCAGCGCCCGCACGCCGCGCACCGTCGCCTTCCCCCCGGAAGGCGTGGATTGAAACCTCGACGTTTTCGATGTGTCTTTTGACCACATCAAACGTCGCCTTCCCCCCGGAAGGCGTGGATTGAAACTGCAATTACTTGACAATCCGCTAGAGAGCGAGAGTCGCCTTCCCCCCGGAAGGCGTGGATTGAAACCTTTATTCGCGCGTGTGAGCCGAAAGGGCCGTAGTCGCCTTCCCCCCGGAAGGCGTGGATTGAAACCCTGAAGATACTTGACAATCCGCTAGAGAGCGAAAGTCGCCTTCCCCCCGGAAGGCGTGGATTGAAACAAGCGGCAGGACACGATCTCACACCAGGCGCATAGTCGCCTTCCCCCCGGAAGGCGTGGATTGAAACTGATCCCCTACGATAGTCCAGCGAGTGCTCGCGCTTGTCGCCTTCCCCCCGGAAGGCGTGGATTGAAACATCTACGGCTTCTATGTGACGTTTTACGGTATCGTCGCCTTCCCCCCGGAAGGCGTGGATTGAAACGTCGAAGTTGACGCTCTATCAAGACGAAAAGCATGTCGCCTTCCCCCCGGAAGGCGTGGATTGAAACATGATTGTCAACTGCACGGTAGCCACAACATCCCCGTCGCCTTCCCCCCGGAAGGCGTGGATTGAAACATAGAGCGTCAACTTCGACGAATGGTTCTTCCGGGTCGCCTTCCCCCCGGAAGGCGTGGATTGAAACGCACGCACGAATGAAAGCGTCAGCGTCCTGCACCGTCGCCTTCCCCCCGGAAGGCGTGGATTGAAACAATTACTTGACAATCCGCTTAAAGAAGGAATATAGTCGCCTTCCCCCCGGAAGGCGTGGATTGAAACGTCGAAGTTGACGCTCTATCAAGACGAAAAGCATGTCGCCTTCCCCCCGGAAGGCGTGGATTGAAACAGTACCAGGACAGCGCGGCACAACCGGAGACCCGGTCGCCTTCCCCCCGGAAGGCGTGGATTGAAACATGATTGTCAACTGCACGGTAGCCACAACATCCCCGTCGCCTTCCCCCCGGAAGGCGTGGATTGAAACCTGAATGTAATCATCAGGATGCCTAAGCGCCCATGTCGCCTTCCCCCCGGAAGGCGTGGATTGAAACACGGCTATTTTCTCGCTTACCTGTAATCCTACGATGTCGCCTTCCCCCCGGAAGGCGTGGATTGAAACAACGGGCAACGGAAACCGCAGGGCTACATCATGGGTCGCCTTCCCCCCGGAAGGCGTGGATTGAAACTGTATCAACAGGAGTGGATCATATGCGCGTCAACGGTCGCCTTCCCCCCGGAAGGCGTGGATTGAAACGTTTTGCGCGTTATTGAGGCTGCGCTTGCGCTCGGTCGCCTTCCCCCCGGAAGGCGTGGATTGAAACGTGTCGTTGTGACACTATGACACTATGTCTGACGGTCGCCTTCCCCCCGGAAGGCGTGGATTGAAACCGCGCGTACCGACGCCACGTGTCAGACAAGCGCGCGTCGCCTTCCCCCCGGAAGGCGTGGATTGAAACTTGCGAGTCGGTTGACGCTTCGGCGTGGTGCGTGTAGTCGCCTTCCCCCCGGAAGGCGTGGATTGAAACCGGTTCCTTGATTGCCGCGCCTATGATGGCGGGCGTCGCCTTCCCCCCGGAAGGCGTGGATTGAAACTCCGTAAAAATCGTCGAAATCCTTCTGTCGCGGGGTCGCCTTCCCCCCGGAAGGCGTGGATTGAAACGGAATCGATCTGCCAGAACGTATGTTTTACTTCGTCGCCTTCCCCCCGGAAGGCGTGGATTGAAACCAAGATGATCACGCTTGACGTTGCGCGTCAAGCAAGTCGCCTTCCCCCCGGAAGGCGTGGATTGAAACAGGATGAGACAGGTAGCAAGGCTACCACGCAGGCGTGTCGCCTTCCCCCCGGAAGGCGTGGATTGAAACCTGCGCGCCGGGGCGCCGGCGCCCCGGGCTGGTGTCGCCTTCCCCCCGGAAGGCGTGGATTGAAACCCACTCGGGCAAACGCCCAACCGCAACGGCGAACCGTCGCCTTCCCCCCGGAAGGCGTGGATTGAAACCACATCGGATGACGGCGACGAGCGCGGGCGCGTGGTCGCCTTCCCCCCGGAAGGCGTGGATTGAAACAACGCCCGCCGGCTCAGCGCCGTTGACGCCCGCCAGTCGCCTTCCCCCCGGAAGGCGTGGATTGAAACCACGCGGCGAAGATCGCAGCCGCAGCGCTGGTGATGTCGCCTTCCCCCCGGAAGGCGTGGATTGAAACGCTGGGCGTTGCGTCCGGCATCAACCCCGCCGATGTCGCCTTCCCCCCGGAAGGCGTGGATTGAAACGTTGACTGCGCCGATTGCGTCCAGTATCCGCCGCGTCGCCTTCCCCCCGGAAGGCGTGGATTGAAACTGTACAACGAAGATACGAACTCTGCTGCGAATACGTCGCCTTCCCCCCGGAAGGCGTGGATTGAAACTGGCTCGAACAACGCAGTACAGATCGAGGTAGACGGTCGCCTTCCCCCCGGAAGGCGTGGATTGAAACTAACAAAAATAGGCTGGACGTTCGCGGCGTCGTTGTCGCCTTCCCCCCGGAAGGCGTGGATTGAAACCGTTGATGCGCTGCAACCAGCGCCTGATGCCGCCGGTCGCCTTCCCCCCGGAAGGCGTGGATTGAAACTCGCTCGGATAGTACACTGGTATGGCGCTTTCAGGGTCGCCTTCCCCCCGGAAGGCGTGGATTGAAACTGGAATCGCATCGCGTCTCGCGGCGCTCTCGAGCGTCGCCTTCCCCCCGGAAGGCGTGGATTGAAACCGCTCCGGTATGGCGCATCCGGCGTCGTGGTGCGCGTCGCCTTCCCCCCGGAAGGCGTGGATTGAAACGCGCTCCGGTATGGCGCATCCGGCGTCGTGGTGCGCCGTCGCCTTCCCCCCGGAAGGCGTGGATTGAAACACCGCAACGCGCTAACGATCCGCGACGCGGCAACGTCGCCTTCCCCCCGGAAGGCGTGGATTGAAACGGCATCAAACCGACAACCCGCGACCGAACCGCTTGTCGCCTTCCCCCCGGAAGGCGTGGATTGAAACTACCGCGCTACGACGCAGAGCAGCACAGCATCGAGTCGCCTTCCCCCCGGAAGGCGTGGATTGAAACGTGCGTGAGGGTTCGGAGAAACCGGAATACGCGGTCGCCTTCCCCCCGGAAGGCGTGGATTGAAACGGCTCGGCAGCTTGGATGCTTGCATCACCGCCAGTCAGTCGCCTTCCCCCCGGAAGGCGTGGATTGAAACCGGCAGCGTCTCACGCAACGTCCAGACGCGCGCAAGGTCGCCTTCCCCCCGGAAGGCGTGGATTGAAACTATGCGGTGTTGTGACAGCAGCATCCGGCGTGGGTGTCGCCTTCCCCCCGGAAGGCGTGGATTGAAACCCAACGGTCGTTGAATTGGAGTTCCAAATGCACGTCGCCTTCCCCCCGGAAGGCGTGGATTGAAACGCTTCCGCAATCACCGCGCCGCAGCCGTTGCGCTGCGTCGCCTTCCCCCCGGAAGGCGTGGATTGAAACATCTGACCACGACACACTGCGCAGTGACCATACGTCGCCTTCCCCCCGGAAGGCGTGGATTGAAACTTGTCGTCATCCGCTCCCAAAAAGGAACTGGCAAAACGTCGCCTTCCCCCCGGAAGGCGTGGATTGAAACGACGGAAATACTCACCAAAATCGCTTGACAGACGTCGCCTTCCCCCCGGAAGGCGTGGATTGAAACCCTAACGCACGCGCCCGCGCCCAATCGTCGTTGGTCGCCTTCCCCCCGGAAGGCGTGGATTGAAACGCCGCGAGCAGCAACCCTGTCACCGCGAACAAAAGTCGCCTTCCCCCCGGAAGGCGTGGATTGAAACCCTCGCGCTCCTTTCGCTTCCAGCGCGGTTCGCTAGTCGCCTTCCCCCCGGAAGGCGTGGATTGAAACTTTGTGATGGCGTACGTGTTCGGGGCGCTCGCATGTCGCCTTCCCCCCGGAAGGCGTGGATTGAAACTCTGAGCGCGGGGACGGGGACGGCGCGCTGCTCGGTCGCCTTCCCCCCGGAAGGCGTGGATTGAAACTACCGCCAGTTCGCGCCGGAAGCGCGGCTGTTGAGTCGCCTTCCCCCCGGAAGGCGTGGATTGAAACCTGCGCGCCGCGCGGACCGGCGCCCTGGTACGGCGTCGCCTTCCCCCCGGAAGGCGTGGATTGAAACCAAAACCGCACCGCGCGGTCGACATCAGGAGGGCACGTCGCCTTCCCCCCGGAAGGCGTGGATTGAAACCCGTCCAATATCGCCCAGCGCACCCCCGGCTCGGTCGCCTTCCCCCCGGAAGGCGTGGATTGAAACGACTCAAGTTGCCGGATGCAAAGGTCTGGTACAGGTCGCCTTCCCCCCGGAAGGCGTGGATTGAAACTTCAACAAAAGACGCGGCTGCGAACCAATCGCAGCCGTCGCCTTCCCCCCGGAAGGCGTGGATTGAAACGCTGATCCGGATACATAAGCCGGCGCCCTATAGTCGCCTTCCCCCCGGAAGGCGTGGATTGAAACGCGCAATTCGTGCGCGTGCTCCGCGATTGCCGTGTCGCCTTCCCCCCGGAAGGCGTGGATTGAAACACCAGTATCCCGTTCTCGGCCCCAGGTCAACGTGGTCGCCTTCCCCCCGGAAGGCGTGGATTGAAACAGGAATTGCACGTAGACAACAGGTATGACGCAATGTCGCCTTCCCCCCGGAAGGCGTGGATTGAAACCACTGAGCGTTTGGAAATGTCGTCACGAACCATGGTCGCCTTCCCCCCGGAAGGCGTGGATTGAAACCACTGAGCGTTTGGAAATGTCGTCACGAACCATGTCGCCTTCCCCCCGGAAGGCGTGGATTGAAACACGCCACAATCATCCTATGTACGGTCATAGTAAGTCGCCTTCCCCCCGGAAGGCGTGGATTGAAACCCTGAAGAACAGTTTTACGAAATTGACGCGCTATCGTCGCCTTCCCCCCGGAAGGCGTGGATTGAAACCACGTTGACCTGGGGCCGAGAACGGGATACTGGTGTCGCCTTCCCCCCGGAAGGCGTGGATTGAAACGTTTGCGCCGCGCCGCAGTGCGGACACCGATACGGTCGCCTTCCCCCCGGAAGGCGTGGATTGAAACGATAACAACGTGTGAAATGTCATTGCCGCAGACAACCCGTCGCCTTCCCCCCGGAAGGCGTGGATTGAAACGATACGCTGATCAACGCGCGCAACGACGCGGCGCTGTCGCCTTCCCCCCGGAAGGCGTGGATTGAAACGTGCGCCGCGTGCGTTTTGCTCTTCCCACACGCTGGTCGCCTTCCCCCCGGAAGGCGTGGATTGAAACTCGCAACGTACAAGCTCGCGCTCCCACTCCTCCAAGTCGCCTTCCCCCCGGAAGGCGTGGATTGAAACATTCGAGACGAGAAACGATCCCGTGCCGGACTACGTCGCCTTCCCCCCGGAAGGCGTGGATTGAAACTTCGCCTCGCGGCTGCGCGGCGCGGAGTTGACGGGTCGCCTTCCCCCCGGAAGGCGTGGATTGAAACTTCCTCCGCTTGCCAACGTCGCACCAGCGTCACCGTCGCCTTCCCCCCGGAAGGCGTGGATTGAAACGCTATACGCAATCGGGATGCCCGCGAGCGTGTCGGTCGCCTTCCCCCCGGAAGGCGTGGATTGAAACGTGTGTACGCCTCTGCGACATCGATGCCGTCATCGAGTCGCCTTCCCCCCGGAAGGCGTGGATTGAAACGCATCGAGACGATAACCCGGATGCCCAGCGCGCGCGTCGCCTTCCCCCCGGAAGGCGTGGATTGAAACGTCGAAACGGTATGAGGTGCGACTACCCCAACTGGTCGCCTTCCCCCCGGAAGGCGTGGATTGAAACCGCAACGTCTGCGCTCTGTTCGCGCCAGATGAGCGTCGCCTTCCCCCCGGAAGGCGTGGATTGAAACGAGGATCAGCGACGCCAGCGGCTGGCGGCGCGCGTGTCGCCTTCCCCCCGGAAGGCGTGGATTGAAACATCAGCGATCTGCGCGAGATACCGATATTTGGCGTCGCCTTCCCCCCGGAAGGCGTGGATTGAAACAGCGTCGTCAGCGACGGTAATAGTACATTACAACGTCGCCTTCCCCCCGGAAGGCGTGGATTGAAACTATAAAGCGCTCCGGCTGCAATCGCTCGCGCTGGGTCGCCTTCCCCCCGGAAGGCGTGGATTGAAACTATTCAGTAGCAAACATTGGAGGGCTCTACAACGTGTCGCCTTCCCCCCGGAAGGCGTGGATTGAAACGCGCCAGCAGATGCGACTTCCCCCACCGCCGCCCCGTCGCCTTCCCCCCGGAAGGCGTGGATTGAAACGAGGAAGACAACACGCTGACGGTCGTTGACATCAGTCGCCTTCCCCCCGGAAGGCGTGGATTGAAACGCGCCAGATTGTCTCTAAGTTGCGCACTAACCCCGTCGCCTTCCCCCCGGAAGGCGTGGATTGAAACTGTCACATCAGTCGAGTCGCTTGCATCAGCGTTCGGTCGCCTTCCCCCCGGAAGGCGTGGATTGAAACCAGCCGCACCGATCCGCTGATCTGCACCCGCGCGCGTCGCCTTCCCCCCGGAAGGCGTGGATTGAAACCGCGCGCCGACCGGCGTCCGGTCGCGCTGCGCGAGTCGCCTTCCCCCCGGAAGGCGTGGATTGAAACCGTCACGAGGTCATCATCGCTCCCGCCGCCGGACGTCGCCTTCCCCCCGGAAGGCGTGGATTGAAACCCGATGCGCGCATCCGGCTGCGCGAACGGAGCATGGTCGCCTTCCCCCCGGAAGGCGTGGATTGAAACACCGTATCCGGGCGATGTCCCGGCGCGATCAGGAGTCGCCTTCCCCCCGGAAGGCGTGGATTGAAACATCATCGTCACGCATGCGCCCGCGCCGGTCGGCGGTCGCCTTCCCCCCGGAAGGCGTGGATTGAAACCCGGACGTCATCGGGGTCGGCGACGTCCATGACGTCGCCTTCCCCCCGGAAGGCGTGGATTGAAACCGTTGACTTTGGTAACCGTAACCGGATCGATTGACGTCGCCTTCCCCCCGGAAGGCGTGGATTGAAACGGTTTATCGGCGAGTATCTCGCCGTCGTTGATGTCGTCGCCTTCCCCCCGGAAGGCGTGGATTGAAACCGGACTGTACGGCATGGTGCTGGGTGGCGTGACGTGGGTCGCCTTCCCCCCGGAAGGCGTGGATTGAAACCGCGTGATTACGGTCTACGGCGACCTGGTAGCCGGTCGCCTTCCCCCCGGAAGGCGTGGATTGAAACGTCGACTCGCCTGGCTACACGCGCGGCGAGCTCGGTCGCCTTCCCCCCGGAAGGCGTGGATTGAAACCCGCCGGCCGGGCATATACTCAGTTGTTGTATGGTCGCCTTCCCCCCGGAAGGCGTGGATTGAAACAGGTGAGCAGCGGAACCTGCTTGACGATTTCGCTGTCGCCTTCCCCCCGGAAGGCGTGGATTGAAACGTCGATCCTGCTACTGCCTGGTCGGATATCGCTGAGTCGCCTTCCCCCCGGAAGGCGTGGATTGAAACATGCTGTACGTCGTGGACAGGTGGAGCCGTGGCTGTCGCCTTCCCCCCGGAAGGCGTGGATTGAAACGTACCGCACATCGATATCGACCGTATCCAGAGAGGTCGCCTTCCCCCCGGAAGGCGTGGATTGAAACGAGGGAGCCTGAGCCAGAGCAGTCAAAAAATTTGGTCGCCTTCCCCCCGGAAGGCGTGGATTGAAACCAAACACCGATTAACGAGTTGTTGATCCACTCGAGTCGCCTTCCCCCCGGAAGGCGTGGATTGAAACACCGCCTGGTTGTTATAGTCATACGGGCTCCACTGTCGCCTTCCCCCCGGAAGGCGTGGATTGAAACTGCTGGTTTTGGCGCGTATCAGCAGGGCGCCGGCGTCGCCTTCCCCCCGGAAGGCGTGGATTGAAACCGGCGACTACGCCAACGATCCGGTGCGACCGGGGGTCGCCTTCCCCCCGGAAGGCGTGGATTGAAACTTGCGGATGAGGATGTAATCGCTCTCCTCAACTCCGGTCGCCTTCCCCCCGGAAGGCGTGGATTGAAACAGCGTACCGCCGCCACGTACCAGAGAGACGGTCGTCGCCTTCCCCCCGGAAGGCGTGGATTGAAACGCCAGGCGTCAACGACTCGCCCGGGAGCGCGGCGAGTCGCCTTCCCCCCGGAAGGCGTGGATTGAAACGCTACGCCGTATGCGCTTGAGCCGACCCCGGCGCAAGGTCGCCTTCCCCCCGGAAGGCGTGGATTGAAACCAGCGCAAGAGTTAGAGGACTGGGCGAACGCGGTGTCGCCTTCCCCCCGGAAGGCGTGGATTGAAACGTTGTGCGCCACAACAACGAGCAGTTTGTGGTGGTCGCCTTCCCCCCGGAAGGCGTGGATTGAAACCGGCGCAATGCGCCATACGGCCTATCTCGTAAATGTCGCCTTCCCCCCGGAAGGCGTGGATTGAAACCTTGGGCGCGCGTGGCGCGCAGGAGCTTGGGATGTCGCCTTCCCCCCGGAAGGCGTGGATTGAAACTGGACGCGCGGGCGACGCTGGCGGCGTCATTGGCGGTCGCCTTCCCCCCGGAAGGCGTGGATTGAAACTTGCGTCGTACCGGCAGGGTACGTGCAATTCCTGTCGCCTTCCCCCCGGAAGGCGTGGATTGAAACAAGGCATTACTATCGATAGGGTTGTGGTCAGTACATGTCGCCTTCCCCCCGGAAGGCGTGGATTGAAACCGGTTGGCGCGGGACTTTTCCAGCCCGCGCGTACGGTCGCCTTCCCCCCGGAAGGCGTGGATTGAAACAACCCGTACGCAAGCGCTACGTGGCCGTTATCGGGCGTCGCCTTCCCCCCGGAAGGCGTGGATTGAAACCATTATCGTTGTGCCGCGATAGTAGAGCGTCAAAGTCGCCTTCCCCCCGGAAGGCGTGGATTGAAACAGCGCGCGGGTTGCAAGCCCTAAGCCGCTAATGTCGCCTTCCCCCCGGAAGGCGTGGATTGAAACAGCGCGCGGGTTGCAAGCCCTAAGCCGCTAATCCGTCGCCTTCCCCCCGGAAGGCGTGGATTGAAACTGTCACGTATGTACACGCATTGCATTGAGCGCAACGGTCGCCTTCCCCCCGGAAGGCGTGGATTGAAACGATTTTGTTGTACCACAACCGTACAAGCGGCGAAGTCGCCTTCCCCCCGGAAGGCGTGGATTGAAACTGTGAGTCTGACCCCGGCTCGCTGGCGACGGCAACGTCGCCTTCCCCCCGGAAGGCGTGGATTGAAACGCCGGACCCGGGCCGTGCCCCGTCGATATTGACCGTCGCCTTCCCCCCGGAAGGCGTGGATTGAAACTGCGCGCGCGTGTCTTCCCCTTCCCACCGAGACCAGTGTCGCCTTCCCCCCGGAAGGCGTGGATTGAAACGGTATGAATCGAGATTGACGCGCATAGCAGGTATGGTCGCCTTCCCCCCGGAAGGCGTGGATTGAAACAGGATTGTGCGAATATTAGAGAACATACGCGAAGTCGCCTTCCCCCCGGAAGGCGTGGATTGAAACGCCACGCCCTACCCGTTATCGTTTAGCGCGTTGCGTCGCCTTCCCCCCGGAAGGCGTGGATTGAAACGGTCTTGATTACTGGTACTCCGAAGCGGTTACGAGTCGCCTTCCCCCCGGAAGGCGTGGATTGAAACCACTCCTGTTGACGCGATAAAGGGCTTGCAACCCGCGTCGCCTTCCCCCCGGAAGGCGTGGATTGAAACACAACGAACAACGGTATCGTGATCAATATCACTGTCGCCTTCCTCCCGGAAGGCGTGGATTGAAACACGCTGTCGCGTATGCTACTGCCGAAGCGATGATGTCGCCTTCCCCCCGGAAGGCGTGGATTGAAACAACCCGTTTGTGTCTGTCCTGGCGCTCGCCATCGGTCGCCTTCCCCCCGGAAGGCGTGGATTGAAACGCGCGGGCACATACTGGCTCGAGGTGGCGTCCGGGTCGCCTTCCCCCCGGAAGGCGTGGATTGAAACTATCATCTGAATGAGTTCGGCGCGGTCAGCGCCTGGTCGCCTTCCCCCCGGAAGGCGTGGATTGAAACTCGTGCACGAGACGCGGTATGTGGAGTACGGCTCGGTCGCCTTCCCCCCGGAAGGCGTGGATTGAAACGGGACTGACCTGGAACGTGGCGCTGGAGACCGGCGGCGTGCTGGTTGGCGACGAGGTCACGATCGATATCGAGGTCGAACTGATCAGGCAGGAGGATCAGCCGGCGCCGGCTGAGGCGGCAGCGGCGTCATAAGCAGGTTCAGATCGGCATCGACGACGGCGCGCCAGCCAGGCGGCACGATCGTCGTGGCATCGAGTTGGGCGATGATCGCCGGACCGGCGATCCCATCGCCGGGG
>Ga0272446_1006866_pt1 | contig 11611 bp, 9 predicted proteins | sample YNPCB0061_FD_194587 | JGI IMG/M metagenome (GOLD analysis project Ga0272446, IMG submission 194587) | Hot spring microbial mat communities from Yellowstone National Park, WY, United States - YNP-CB-006-1 | ecosystem: Environmental > Aquatic > Thermal springs > Hot (42-90C) > Sediment | place...
GACGAGAAGAGCCAGGTCATCCGCAAGAGCGGGTTGCTCGAGTACTACGCGACCGACCAGCAGCTCACCGACGTGGGCGGCCTCGTGCACCTGAAGAAGTGGCTCGAGCGCCGGCGCCTCGCCTTCTCCGAGGCCGCGCGGAAGTTCGGCCTGCCCGAGCCCAAGGGCCTGCTGCTGCTCGGCGTGCAGGGCTGCGGCAAGTCGCTCACGGCGAAGGCGATCGCCACCAGCTGGAAGATGCCGCTGGTGCGCCTCGACATGGGGCGCATCTACAGCGGGCTGGTGGGCTCGTCGGAAGAGAACCTGCGCAAGGCGATCCGCGTGGTGGAGAGCCTCGCGCCGGTGGTGCTGTGGGTCGACGAGATCGAAAAGGGCCTCGCCGCCTCGGGCGGCGGCTCCAACGACACCGGGGTGTCGGCGCGCGTGTTCGGCACGCTGCTCACCTGGCTGCAGGAGAAGACAGCGCCGGTCTTCGTGGTGGCCACCGCCAACCGCATCGACTCGCTGCCGCCGGAGCTCCTGCGCAAAGGCCGCTTCGACGAGATCTTCTTCATCGACCTGCCGTCGGTGAAGGAGCGCGAGGACATCCTCTCCATCCAGCTGAAGCGCCGCGGCCGCAACCCGGCGCTCTTCCCCCTCGACGACCTCGCGGTGCAGACCGAGCACTTCAGCGGCGCCGAGCTCGAGCAGGTGGTGGTGAGCGCGCTGTACGACGCCTTCGCCGACGGCGTGGAGCTCGAGCCGCACCACCTGGTGATGGCGGTCCAGGAGACGCTGCCGCTCGCGGTGACGATGGCCGAGGACGTGCGGCGTCTGCGGGACTGGGCGAAGTCGCGCACGAGGCCGGCGTCGTGAGGCGGCTCCTCGTGCTGAGCCCGCTCGCCGTCCTCGCCGCGTGCGGAGAGACGCCGACGTGCACCCGGGACTCGGACTGCGCGCTGCCGGCCCTGTGCAGCGGGGCGAAGAAGACGTGCGAGGCCCCCGCGCCCGTCGCCGACGGCCAGCCGTGCGCGCACGATCAACACTGCACCGGCCTGGCGTGCGTCTTCTCGGCCGACGGCGGGCGCTGCGCGACGGCCTGCGACGACGTGGCCGACTGCGCGAGCGGCCGCTGCGCCCCGACGGTCGATGACCGGCCCTCGGGCAAGCAGCTGCGGCTGACCTGCACGGCGACGAGCGGCGACCGCTACTACGCCGAGCCGTGCGGCGGCGACACCGAGTGCCGCACCGGCCTGTGCCACGACGGACGGTGCAGCTCGGCGTGCGGCACCTGCCCTACTGAGTTCGCCTGCCAGCCCGCCACGGTGGCGCGCGCCGGCGTGTCGCTGGACCACGGCGTGTGCACCTGGTGGCCGGTGCAGCCCGAGCTCGAGCTCGGGCCCGTGGACACCTCGCCCGCCGCGCCCACCAGCCTCACCTTCGAGCTGCCCGCGGGCTTCGACGCCTTCACGCTCGTGCTGGAGGACGCCGAGGACCTGGTGCCCGCGGTGACGTCGCTGGTGGCGCCCGACGGCACCGTGCTCCTCGGCAACCCGCGGCCGCCCGACGCCGGCTCCGTCGACCTCGCGCGCTGCTCCAGCTCGCCCGGCACGGCGACGGTGCTGGTGCCCGGCACCGACGCTCCCCGGGGCGCCGCGAAGCCCGGCCGCTACCGGCTCGAGGTCGTCGCGTACGAGGCCATGGGCTACCCGCTGGCCCCGGTGCGCGCGACGGGCCGCCTCGAGCGCGTGGCGGCGGTGCTCAAGCGCGCCGCGCCCGGCGGCCTCGTCGACCTCCACATCCACATGGCGCCGGAGGTCGGCTACAGCGTCGCCGACGGCGGCGGCACGTGGATCCGCGGCGTGCTGACGCGCTTCGACGAGCTCGCGCGGCAGAAGCTGGGCGCGGCGCTGGGGCAGGTGCGCATGGACCTGCTGCCGCCGGACGCCGGCGCGAGCGTCTCCAGCACCGCGCAGAACCGCGTGCTGTGGGAGGCCTACTCGGTGGGCGCGCCCGCGTCGCGGCCCATCAACGTGATGATCGTGAAGGAGCTCACCTTCGCCGGCGGCGTGGCGGGCGGCGTGCCCGGTGCGCCGGGCGTGTACGGGAGGCCGGGCAGCGGCGTGACGCTGGCGCCACTCGCGTCGGGGCCGACGTCGACGGGCGTGCTGCTCGCGCACGAGGTGTTCCACTACCTGGGCCTCTTCCACTCGAGCGACGGGTTCCTCGGCCCCGACCTCATCACCGACACGCCGGGCTGTGGCGATCCGTCCGGCGCGGGCTGCCCCGACGCGCGCAACCTGATGTTCCCGTACTTCCCCACCCGCGAGCCGCTCGAGCTCTCGGCTGGCCAGCGGCGCGTGCTGAGCGGCACCGCGTGGCTGTACCGCTGGCTGCACCCCGGCGCGTGCGGCGCGCACGACGTCGTGGGCCTCACCGCGGTGCCGTTCGCGTCGGGGAACACGGTGGGCGCGCCGGCGACGGTGACGGCCTCGTGCGGCGGCGGCGGCGGCCAGCGCGTGCACCTCCTGCGGCTCGACGCGCCGGGGAACGTCGCGGCCACCGTCACTGGCGACGGCTTCTCCCCGGTCGTCTCGCTGCGCCGCGCGACGTGCGACGGCCCCGAGGTCGCCTGCGCGGCGGCCAGCGCCAACGTGGCCACCGTCTCGGTGGACGACGCGGGCGCCGGCGCGTGGTTCGTCGTGGTCGACTCGGTGGCCGACGGCGGCGCCTTCACGCTCGACGTGGCCGTGACGCGCTGACGGAGACCTCAGCGCCCGAAGAGCTGCTTCACGCCCGAGATCATCACCTCGAGCGACGACTCGACGAGGCGGCTGAACGGCGGCTTGAGCAGCCGGCCCGCGGGGCTCAGCGGGCTCGACACCACCACGCTGCGCGCGTGGCTGAACGTCTCGAAGCCCGCGCGCCCGTGGTACGCGCCCATGCCGCTGGGCCCCACGCCGCCGAAGGGCAGGCCTTCCTGCGCGAAGTGCACCAGCGTGTCGTTGACGCACGCGCCCCCCGAGGTGACGCGAGAGAGCACGTGGTCGGCGCGGCGGCTGTCTTCGTCGAAGTAGTAGAAGGCCAGCGGCCGCGGGCGGGCCGCGATGCGGGCGATCGCCTCGTCCAGCGCGCCGTACGTCTCGACCGGGAGGATGGGCCCGAAGATCTCCTCCTGCATCACCGCCATCGAGTCGTTGACGTTCAGCAGCGCCACCGGCGTCATCACCCGGCCGGCCTTGCCCAGCTCGCCCAGCTCGATGACGTCCGCGCCCTTCGCCTTCGCGTCGGCCACCAGCGCCTGCAGCCGGGCGAAGGCCTTGTCGCTGGCGATGGACGTGAGGCCGTCGAGGCGCGGGTACGCGGTGTTCACCACCCGCGTCAGCGCCGAGACGAAGGCACGCTCGCGGCCCGCGGGCACCAGCGCGTAGTCGGGCGCGATGCAGGTCTGCCCGCCGTTGAACAGCTTGCCCACCGCGATGCGCTCCGCGGCGCGCCCGAGGTCGAAGTCGGCGTGCACCAGCGCGGGCGACTTGCCGCCCAGCTCCAGCGTCACGGGCACCAGGTTCTCGGCCGCGGCCTTCGCCACCAGCCGGCCCACCGCCGTCGACCCGGTGAAGAGCAGCGCGTCGAGCGGCAGCCTCGTCACCGCCTGCGCGACGTCGGCCCCGCCTTCCACCACCGCCACCTCCTCGGCGGTGAAGACCTCGGCCACCGCGCGCGCGAGCAGCGCCGAGGTGCGCGGCGTCAACTCCGACGGCTTCACCAGGCACCGGTCGCCGGCGGCCAGCGCCCCCGCCAGCGGCGCGAGCGCCAGGTTCACCGGGTAGTTCCACGGGGCGATGACGCCCACCACGCCCTTCGGTAGGTACTCCACGAAGGCGCGCGACGGCAGGAAGAACGGGTGCGGGGCGACGGGCTGCCGCTTCATCCACTCGCGGACGTGCCTGCGCGCGTCGCGCACGCCGTCGACGGTCGTCATCACGTCGGCCATCAACGTCTCGACGCGCGCGCGGGTGCCGAAGTCGTCGCTCACCGCCCGCGCGAAGTCGTCGCGGTAGCGCACCAGCAGCTTCGCCAGCCGCTCGAGCCGATCCTCGCGCTCGTCGGCCGAGGGGAACGGCGCCGCCACCTGGGCCCGCCGCAGGCGCTCATACGCCGCCTGCACCTCGCTCACCTGGTTCCGTGCCTGCATGAGAACCCTCCCGTCGACTGGTCCGACCAGAATTCGCCACACCGGGCCCCTGGGGTCAACGGGCGCCGCTTGTCGCCGCCTCGCGAGCCGTGCTAACTGGTCGGACCAGTCATGAGGCCCCGCGCCAGCCCTCCGAAGAAGAACGTGGCCGAGCGGATCGCCACGACGCTGAAGTCGGCGATCGTCAAGGGGCGCTTCCAGCCAGGCGACGCCCTGCCCAGCGAGCGCGAGCTGGCCGAGCGCTACGACGTCAACCGCTCGAGCATCCGCGAGGCGATGAAGCGGCTCGAGGGCTGGGGCCTGGTGACGATTCGCCACGGCGGCGCGACGCGCGTGACGGAGTTCCTGTTGAACGCGGGGCTGTCGGTGTTGCCCGAGCTGCTCGAGGCGGGCGGCGAGCTGGGCACCAGCGTGCTGGCGGACCTGCACGAGCTGCGCGGGCTGTTGCTGGGCTGGAGCGCGGAGCAGGCGGCGAAGCGGGCCGACCCGGCGTCGGTGGCGCGGCTGGACGAGCTGGCGAAGAAGCTGTCGGAGCCGCGGCTCAAGCCCGCCGACGCGCAGGCGCTGGACTACGACTTCTTCGAGCAGCTGGTGCTGGTGACGGGGAACCAGATCCTCGTGCTCTTCGCGAAGGTGGTGCGCGACATCTACTTCCGCGCGCCCGAGCGCTTCCTGGCCATGTACCGGCCTGACGTGCTCGAGCCGGCCCACCACCGGCGCGCGGTGGCGGCGATCCGCGCACGCGACGCGAAGGCCGCCGGCGACGCCATGCGCGCCCACGCCGCGACGGCGCTGGCCCTGTTGCGAAAGGAGACCGCATGACCGCGTTGAACCCGCTCAAGCACCTGTTCGCCGCCGAGCCCCCCGACAACGCCGTGCGCTACGCGCAGCGCCCCGGCCACGTCGAGAGCTACTTCCTCCGCGCCAACCACCCCACCCGCCCACTGGCCCTGTGGCTCAAGGCGACGGTGCTCGCGCCGCTCAGAGGGACGGCGGTGGCCGAGGCGTGGTTCATCTTCTTCGACGGCGAGAAGGGCACCACGTTCGCGCACCGGCAGACGGAGCCGTTCTCGAGCGCATCCTTCCTCGGCGCCGGTGACCTCGACCTCGACGTGCGCGCGGCGGGGCTCTCGCTGTCGCTGGGCGAGCGCGGGACGGCGAAGGGCACTTTCACCGCGCCGCACGGCGCCGCGTCGGTCGACCTCTCGTGGACGATGGACCCCTCGCCCATCGCGCGGCCGCTGTCCATCTACCCGTGGCGCCTGCTGCGCACCGGCCCGTTCCCGAAGTCGAAGCTGCTCACGCCGTGCCCCTCGCTGCGCTTCTCGGGCCGCGTGCAGCTGCCCGGTGGCGCGGTGACGTTGACCGACTGGACCGGCATGCAGGGCCACAACTGGGGCAAGGAGCACGCCTTCGAGTACGCGTGGGGCCAGTGCCTCTTCCCGGCGCAGGACGTGATGGTGGAGGGCTTCTCGGGCCGCGTGCGCATCGCCGGTCGCACCACGCCGCGCATCTCGGCGCTGGTGGTGCGGCAGGGCGCGCGCACCTTCGCCTTCGACACCCTCTTTGATCCGTGGCGGCAGGAGGCCGAGGTGACGCTCGATCGCTGGGCGCTGACGCTGCGCAGCGGGGACGGCGAGGCGCTGTTGGAGATGGACGCGTCCGGGCGCCCGATGGTGTGCCTGGGCTACGGCAACCCCAACGGCGAGCCGTCGTACTGCTTCAACAGCAAGCTGGCGAAGGTGCGCCTCACCGTGCGGCCGGCCGACGGCGCGTCGTTCACCTGCGAGAGCCCCCAAGGCGGCGCGCTGGAGTTCCTCCGCCGCGAGGTGGATCCCCGCTTCCCCCACGTCGTCTGAAGGAGCCCCAGCCATGCCCATCGCCTTCGTCGAGACCATGCGCGGCACGTTGCGAGACGAGCGCGGCGTGGAGAGCCGCGTCGACTTTCACGTGCGCGCCAGCGGCGGTGCGCGCGGCCACTTCGAGCTGTCCGGCGTGGTGCACGCGGGGCCGTGGACCGAGGAGACGACCGCGCACGGCACGCTGGTCATCTCCGCGCTGCCCGCCTCCATCGCCTACGACGTGCGCTTCCGCGCCGACGACGGCCGCGCGCTGCGGCTCCACGGCGCGAAGAGGCCCAGCCTGCTGGCGCCGGTGCGCTCGATGACGGTGCTGGACGTGGCGCTCTCGGACGAGGCGAGCCGCGCACTCGCGCACGGCACGATGCGCTTCGACTTGATGGAGCTGCCGGCGTTCCTCGCCTCGTGGCTGCCGCTGCCCACCCGGCCGCACCGGCAGCTCGACGCCCGCCGCGTGGCCGTGGCCCGCCGCGAGCTTCTCTAGGCCCTTCTCTCGCGCGACAGCGGAGACCGCACCGCCCCACCATGACGAGCCTCAACGCCACGCAGCGCCGCACCCTCGAAGTCCTCGCCGCCACGGCGCTGCCGCCGGGGCGCCTGCTGCCGGGCGCCACGCCCGCCACCGTCGCGCGCGCCGAGCAGTTCCTCACGCAGCTGCCCGCGGCGGTCGCCACCGGCTACGGCTCGCTGCTCCTGTCGCTCGACGCGCAGGCGCTCCTCTCGTACCGCGCGCGCTTCGCCGACCTCCCGCTGGGGCGCCGCCTCGCGGTGCTGAAGGCCCTCGAGCAGGGCGAGGTCTCGCGGCTCGCGCTGCGCGGCCTGCTGTCGCCGCTCAAGCTGGCGCACTTCGACGACCCGGCGGTCTACGCCGCGCTGGGGTGCCGCTACGCCGTCACGCCGCCCACGCAGCCCGAGCGCGCGCGCTGGCGCGAGCAGGTCTTCGACGCCTCCACCCTGGCCGACGGCGAGGCGCTGGAGTGTGACGTCGTGGTGGTGGGCACGGGCGCCGGTGGCGCGCCGGTGGCGAAGGCGCTCGCCGAGCGCGGCCACGCGGTATTGCTGGTGGAGGAAGGCCCGCTCTTCACGCGCGCCGACTTCACCGGGCGAGCGCTGCCGATGATGAAGCAGATGTACCGGCGCGGCGGCGCGACGGTCGCGTTCGGCAACACGGCCATTCCCATTCCGCTGGGGCGGGGCGTGGGCGGCACGACGTTGGTGAACTCGGGCACCTGCTTCCGCGCGCCCGGGCACGTCCTCGAGCACTGGCGCCAGGAAGGCCTCACCGCGCTCGGCGGCGACGGACTGTCGAAGTACTACGACGAGGTGGAGGACGTGCTGGGCGTGGGCCCCTCGTCCGCCGAGGCCCTGGGCGCGCCGGCGAAGCTCATCGCGCGCGGCTGCGACGCGCTGGGCTACTCGCACCACCCCCTGCGCCGGAACGCGCCCGGCTGCGACGGCCAGGGCCTGTGCTGCTTCGGCTGCCCCACCGACGCGAAGCGCTCCACCAACGTCTCCTACGTGCCGCTGGCGCTCGACAAGGGCGCGCAGTTGATGACGGGCTTCGAAGTGAAGCGTGTCCTCACGGAAGGGGACGCGGCCGTCGGCGTCGAGGGCGTGTCCACGGCGAGCGGCGTCCCGGTGCGCCTCACGGTGCGCGCGAAGGTGGTGGTGCTGGCGTGTGGCTCCTTGCTGACGCCGGGGCTGCTCGAGCGGAGCGGCCTGTGCCGCACCTCGGGACAGCTCGGGAAGAACCTCTCGATTCACCCCGCGTCGGCGGGCCTGGGCGTCTTCGACGAGGACGTGCACGCGTGGCGCACGGTGCCGCAGGGCTACGCCATCGACGAGTTCACCGACGAGGGGCTGTACTTCGAGGGCGGCCAGGTGCCGCTGGACATCACCGCGGTGTCGCTCACGGGCTTCGGGCCGGCGTACGTGGCGCTCATGGAGCGCTTCAACCAGTCCTTCTCGTTCGGCTTCATGGTGAAGGACACCTCGCGCGGCCGCGTGACGAGCGGGAAGGACGGCGCGCCGCGCATCACCTACGTGGTGAACGAGGACGATCGCCGTCGGCTGCAGCGGGGCTTCGCCCTGCTGGCGCGGGTGTACTTCGCGGCCGGCGCGCGGGCGGTGCACCTGCCGGTGCTGGGCTTCGAAGAGCTCCGCGGGCTGGCCGACGTCGAGCGCCTCGAGCGCGCGCACGTACCGGCGCGGCACATGGATCTCACCGCGTACCACCCGCTGGGCACCGCGCGCATGGGCGTGGACCCGATGACGTCGGTGGTGAACGGAGACCACGAGGCGCACGACGTGAACAACCTGTTCCTCTGCGACGGCTCGGTCGTCCCGTCGTCGCTGGGCGTCAACCCGCAGGTGACGATCATGGCGCTGTCCCTGCGCGCGGCCGAAGGCATTCACCGGCGGCTCGAGCGGCTGGCGGCGCGCGCGGCGGCGTAGCGCGCGACGTCCCACCGGAGCCGGGCGAGCGGCGCTCCCCCCCGGGAGCGCGGACGGGCTCGTTCTAGCGCGGCAGCGTGAACCAGTACTCGCCGCCTCGCCCCGTCGCCTCGGCGCGAAACTCCAGCGCGGGCTGGCCGATGACCGTGGGCAGCGCCGCCGTGCCGATGCCGTTGAGGTCGAAGAAGGTGCGGCACTCGCGAAAGCCTTCCTTGAGCCTGAGGACGAGGTGCGCCACCACCGTGCCATCGGGCTGTTCCAGCTCCTCGAAGCGGACGTCGTACATCGGGTACATCGTGGGGCCGATGGTTCGGAAGACGAAGCTCAACATCAGGCGCGGCTTCACGAAGCGCCCGAGGAGCCCCCGCGCCACCGAGGAGATGTCGGGGATGCGCCCGGCCAGCTCCCGTATCCGCTCCGGACCGATGCCAGCCTCGATGCGCTCCATCAGCTCGGCCGCCAGCTCCCACTCCAGCCCGCCGAGGCGACGCCGCAGGTCGCTCTCGCTGACCGGCAGGCCGGTGGTGAGCTCCGTCAGCGACAGCTTCGCGTTGTCGGCCAGCGCGACGATCATCTCCAGCACGGCATGGGACACCTTGCGATTCGGCATCGTCGCGCTCGACGGCTCGACTGTCGCAGAGAGCGTCGCCCGCTGCCACCCGCACGATTGGCGCGTAGCGGCTCTTGGGGCGAGAATGACGGGGCGATGTCGCGCTTCTCCCGCTTCGACAAACTCGAGAGTGAACGCCGCCCGGCCAAGGAGGCCGAGCCTGGCGCGAAGTCTTCGGGCGCGTCCCTCGAGCGCTTCGGTGAGTTACCCGCCGCCCGGGGCCAGCCCGAGGACGTCGCGCCGGTGGAGGCCCAGCCCGCGCTCGACCGGTTCGCCGCCGACGGTGTCGGCGCGCTGCGCACCAACGACGACGAGCTGACGCGCCTCCCCTTCCTCGAGTGCCCCGCCTGCAAGGGCCAAGCGGGGAAGTTCGACACCACCTGCTTCAACTGCGGGGCGCGGCTCGACACCCGCGAGGCCCGGGCGCACAACCTGGCCCGCCTCGAGGCGCTCAAGGCCGAGCGCGCCGAGGCGAAGGCCCGCGAGGTGGCGCGGCGCGAGGAAGAGATCGCCGAGGTCGCGGCGCGGCGTGCCGCGGAGCGCGCCGTGCTGGAAGGCAAGCTGGAGGACATCGAGCGCGCCCACGGCGGCGGCGACAACGAGCTCGCGCGCTACCTCGGCGTGTGGGTCAGCATCGTCATCTCGGCGCTGCTGGCCATGGAGCTCAGCAGCGGCGTGCGCTGGTTCTTCGCGCTGGTCGCCGTGGTGCTCGTCATGACGCGCATCCCGATGCGCGTGTGGGTGTTCCTCGGGCGCCACGTGCAGCGGCCCTGAGGGCGTCAGTCGAACGACGGCAGCCGCCCGTCCAGCACCACGCGGCGCTTCTGGATGGTGGTGACGCCGCCGCGGCGGGCGATCATCAGCGCGCGCTCGCACTCGGCCCAGGCGAGCGGCCCCAGCACCTGCCAGTTGGGCGGATCGACCACGGTGAGCTCGAGCGCGCCGATGGTGAAGCGCAGCTCGGGCAGCTTCTCGGCCAGCGCGGCCTTCACCTGCGCGACGACGGCGTCGGTGAGCAGTTGGTCGGCGGTGGGTCCCAGCAGCACCGCGAAGCCGTCGGTGTGGAGGCGCACCACCTTCGCCCGCGGACAGGCGGACTTCATGGCGTCCGTCATCGCGCGCAGCGCCGCGTCGCCGGCGGGCAGGCCGCGCTGCATGTTGAAGACGGTGAACTCGAGCGGGTCGACCAGCACGGCGCCCAACACCCAGCCGTCGGCGTGGCCGTGGGTGGACAAGTCGTACTCTTCCTTGAGCAGCGCGCCTTCCTTGAGCGCGAGGGCGTGGAAGGCGCCGGACACCGCGTCGGGGTGGCCGCGACGGTGCAGCTCGGCGTCGACCACCTGGTCCACCAGCCATGACGGCGCGTCGGGGCGGCCCTGGGCGGTGGGGAACAGGCACAGCAGCGCCTTCGCGCTCCGATCCGAGATGGTGTGCGCCATGCGGCGGGGCGTAGGCGAGCCCCGGCGATGCCGCAACAGGCAGTGCGGCAAACGGCCACGGGACAGGCGCCGGCCCCGCCGCTAAGGAGAGCCCATGCAACCGAGGGACATCGTCCTCGTGGTGGTGGTGGGCCTGGCGCTCTCGCTCGCCGCCATCTTCGCCCTGCGGAAGCTGGGGCCGGCCGAGGGCTCGGGCGCGGAGTCCTTCGCGCACCGCGGAGACAAGGCCGAGGCGCTCGACGAACTCTGGCCCGCGCCCGCGTTCTCCTACGTCGACCAGGACGGGAGGCCGGTCACCACCGAGTCGCTCAAGGGCCGCGTGTGGGTGGCGAACTTCATCTTCACGCAGTGCCGCACGGTGTGCCCGCTGCTGACGTCGAAGATGGTGCAGCTGCAGCGGCTGCTGGCGGGCGTCGACGTGACGTTCGTCTCGGTGTCGGTCGATCCCGCGCACGACACGCCCGAGGTGCTCAAGGCGTACCAGCGGAAGTGGGCGCCGGAAGAGACGCGGTGGAGGCTGCTCGCCACCGACGAGGCCACGCTCCCGGTGACGGCCGCGGGCTTCAAGATCACCGCCATGAAGTCGGAAGGCGGCGTGGATCCGATCATCCACTCCGCCGTCTTCGTGCTCGTCGACGCGAAGGGCGTCGTGCGCGGCGCGTTCTCCAGCGAGGATCGCGAAGACTTCCAGGCGCTGGCGAGGGCGGTGAAGAAGCTCGCTGGAGAGGACGCGAAGCCGGCGCCGCAGCTCGCGACAGACGGCCCGTCGCTGTACCACCAGCTGTCGTGTGACGGGTGCCATGAGCGCGCCGAGCTCGCCCCGCCGCTGGGCGGTCGCGCGGGCAAGCGCCAGGAGCTCACCACCGGGCAGCTGGCCGTGTTCGACGCGGACTACGTGAGGGAGTCGCTGCTCTACCCGCAGGCGAAGATGGTGCGCGGGTACACGCTGCAGATGCCGTCGTACGACGGGCTGCTCGACGAGCCGCGCGTGAAGGCGATGGTGGACTACGTGCTGGCGATGCCCGCGCCGGTGGACGCGGCCGGTGACGGCGAGGTGCGAATCGAGGTGGACCCG
>Ga0272446_1006867_pt1 | contig 11610 bp, 7 predicted proteins | sample YNPCB0061_FD_194587 | JGI IMG/M metagenome (GOLD analysis project Ga0272446, IMG submission 194587) | Hot spring microbial mat communities from Yellowstone National Park, WY, United States - YNP-CB-006-1 | ecosystem: Environmental > Aquatic > Thermal springs > Hot (42-90C) > Sediment | place...
CACTGCCACCCCCACCCAAGCAAGCGGGCGCCCCACCCCCACCTTCGTCCCAGAAGACATTCCTCCGACAGCAACACCCTACACCCTTGAAGGCTTCCAAACCCAATACAACGACACCGTCGAACAGTTCAAGGGATACGGCGTGAGCGAAGCCACCCTTCGTGACGTATACCGCAACAACCTCCTGCGCCAAAAACTGCAAGATGCCATCGCCGCCGAGCTGCCTACCAGTGAAGAACAGGTTTGGGCGCGGCACATCCTTGTTGAAACCGAAGCCAAGGCGATTGCCATCGTACAACTCCTCAAAAACGGCTCCGACTTCGCCCGCCTCGCCAGAGACTTTTCCAAAGACACCGGTTCCGCCGCTCAAGGCGGCGACCTGGGCTGGTTCGGCAAAGGCGTCATGGTCCCCGAGTTCGAGAATGCCGCTTTCAGCCAGCCCATCGGAGAAATTGGCGAACCGGTCAAAACACAGTTTGGCTACCACATCATCCAGGTAATCGACCGGCGGGAACTGCCGCTTTCCTCCAGCCAGCTGGAACGCAACCGCGAAAACGCCTTCACCGAATGGCTCAACTCTGCAAAAGAAAGCGCTCAAATCACCACCTACGACATCTGGAAACAACACATCCCACCCATGCCCAACCTCCAGGCCATCCCGAAATAACCGACAAAAAAACTCGCCCGCACTTGATAGAGCGCGGGCGAGTTGCATTAGACTTTATCGGAATTAACGTTTTTTCCACGAAGTTCACGAAGAAACGCGAATTTTGCCTCTTTTTCGTGATCATTCGTGTTCTTCGTGGATAGAAACTCTTATTTCCGATAGAGTCTATTTAACTCCGCTTCAACATCTCATCTGTCACCTGATCCAGCCTCAGGCTAATCACCTGACTTGCCGAATCGCGTCCCATCGTCACCCCATAAATCACATCTGCCGCCTGCACTGTATTGCGGTTGTGCGTAATGATAATGAACTGTGTATCGCGGCTCAACTCTACCAGCAAATCGCGAAAACGCCCGACGTTTGCCTCGTCCAGCATCGCATCCACCTCATCCATCACACACAGCGGCGTCGGCGAAACCTTCAACAGTGCAAACACCAGCGCCACAGCGGTCAGACTGCGCTCCCCGCCCGAAAGCAAAGCCAGCGACTGCTCGCGGCGGCCGGGCAGACGGGTCTCGATCTCGATGCCCGTTTCCACCAGATTTTCCGGGTCGGTCAGAGAAAGGCGCGCCGAACCGCCGCCGAACAACCGCGTAAACATCGCGCGGAACTGCTTGTCCACCGCATCGAACGTCTTCGCAAACTCCTGCCGCGTCAACTCATCCAGCTCGGCGATCACCTTACGCAAATCCTCTTCCGCCTTGCGCAAATCCTCCACCTGCGACTTCATAAATGCATACCGCTCCGACTCGCGGTCATACTCCTGCTTCGCTTCCGGGTTGATGGGTCCCATGCGCCGCACCTGCGTCCGCTGGCGAATCAACTGCGCTTCCAAATCGGGAGAAATCTCCGCCACCACCGGTAATTCCTCCACCATCCCCTCCAGCGGGAGCGGCACAGGACCAGACACCTCCTCCGCATACTCAAACATCACCAGCCCAAAGTCATCCATAATCTTCTGACGCAGCGAATCCAGCGCCTCCTGCTTGCGCAACTGCTCCAACTGCACCTGACCATACAAACGCTCGGCAGTCGCCAGCGCACGTTGAGTGTTGGCTTCCAACTCCTGCAGGCGCGCTTCTTCTGCCTCTGCCGTCTCTAAAGCCTGCTCGGCGGGGCTCATCTCCACATTCAACGCCTCGATCTGCTCGCGCAGAGAATTTTCCCGCTCGTGCAATTCAGCCTTGCGGACATCCAACTCGGCAAGCGACCCCTGCGCCTCCTCCAGGCGCGACGCCAGTTCAGAGCGTCTCATCTCAAACCGCTCAGCCTCGCTTCGGCGCTCCTCGAGCCTTGCCGCCGCATCTGCCAGCGCGCGTTCCGCCACCGCCGCCCGCGTCGCCCAATACGAAACCTGACCCTGCGCTTCCGCCAGGTCCATACCGCTCAACCGTGCAGAAAGCGCCCGCCATTCCTCGTTTGCCTTTGCCGCCTCGGCTTCAACCGTCGAAAGCGACTCCATCAGATTTTTCTGGAGGGATTCTGCCTCTGCCGCCTCTGCCCTCAACTGGACCTGCTGACTCCTCTGCCACTCCAACTCCCGCCGCTTCGCCTCTACCTCCAACCCAGCCTGCTTCTCCAATTCTTCAGCCTCCCCCACACTGATACGCGCCCGGCGCACCGCTTCAGCCGCATCCTGCCAGGCGCGCTGCGCCTCGCCGATCCGTTCGGAAAGCGCTTCTGCCGCGCGGTTCAACGCTTCGATTTGCGCGCCTAACACAGCCAGGGCTTCGGTCAACTCCCGTTTTTGGCGCGGACGGCTCAAGGCGGAGGAAGAAGCGGATTTTCCGGCGATGATCAAGCCGTCGCCGCGGAAGACTTCTCCGCGTAACGTCACGAGGCGGGCATGAGGGGGTAAATCTCCCACCAAACGCCGTGCCGCTCGACGGTCACGCACGACCAGGGTCTGCCCCAGCATCAAATTCACTGCGGGGCGCAATTCGAGAGGAGCGTTGACCAGGTTGGCGGCGACGCCCAGGCAGTCGGCATCGTCGGGTCTGGCAAGAGGCGGGTGCATTCGTTCGGTGAGCGGCAGCAAAACGGCGCGCCCTGCTTCGTCTGTTTCGAGCAATTGCAAGGCATCTTCCACCCCGCCGGCTTCGAGCAGGACGGCGTCGAGCGTATCGCCCAGCACAGCAGCCACTGCGGTTTCCAGTTCGGCTGGCACATCGAGGGCGGCGCTCAAAGCGCCGTGAGCGCCGTGCAGTTTCATCTGCCGCGCGGCTTCGAGCAGGAAACGGGCGCCTTCGGCATATCCTGCCAGCGATTGCTCCGCCTGTTCAAGGACTTCCAATTGAGTGGTAGCGCGAGTATGCGATGCAAGCAGTTGGGTGCGTTCTTCGGTATTGGCGCGCCGCTCCTCTTCGAGTTTTTCGATTTCCTGCCTGGTCTGGTATTCTTTTTCTTCTGCCAGACGCAGCTGCGCTTCCAGTTCCTCCCGCCTTTGCTGTGCCGCCGTATATTTTTCGCCGGCTTCGCGCGCCAGGTTTTCTACGGTTTCCATCGCCTTGTTGACTGCTTCGACCCGCGCCGTCACCGCCTCAAGGCGCAGTTTCAACTCGTCCAGCCGTGCCTGCCATTCGGCGCGCTGGGCATTGCAGGCTTCCATCTGTTCGCGGGTGGAGTGCAAACGTTCTTCCAGTAAGGCGCGTTCTGTCTGACGGTCTTGCAGGGCGCGTTGAACTTCTTCGTACTGCCTTTGCGCCTCCTCGTATTCGGCTTGCAAGCGGGCATGTTCTTGAGCGGCTTCACGGAGACGGTCTTGTGCGAGGCGTTCTTCATCGGAGAGGCGGTCGCGGTCGGAGAAGGCTGAGGTTTGCAACGAAAGCAGCGCGCGGCGGCGTTCTTCGAGAACTGCCAGTTCGCGGCTGATTTCTTCGCGGCGGCTGTGCAGTTCTGCCGATTGACGATGCCAGGCATTCAACTGCGCCCGCAAACCGGAAAGCCGCTCGCGGAAGGCGTTGTATTCTGCCTGGGCTTTGGCATGTTCTTCACGCGCCTGCTGTACGCGCGCTTCCTGTGCGCGAACCAGTTCCCGCGCGGCGGTGAGTTCCTGCTGCGCCTTGTGCCAGTGGTAGCCGTACCATTCCCGCAAAATTACTTTCAAATCTGCCTGGGCGCGCGCATATTCTGAGGCGCGTTTTGCCTGACGTTCCAGACTGCGCAGGCGCGGCTCAAGTTCAGACATAATGTCGAGGACGCGCTCCAGGTTGCGCTGGGTGGTTTCGAGCCGTTTCAAGGCTTCTTCGCGGCGGGAACGGTACAACCCCACTCCCGCGGCTTCTTCGAAGAGTTTGCGGCGTTCTTCGGCTTTGAGCGCCAGCGAGGCGTCTACCAATCCCTGCCCCATGATGGTGTAGGTGCGGTCTGCCAGACCGGAAGCAGAGAGCAGTTCGTTCAGGTCACGCAGGCGCACCTGCTGGTCATTGAGCAGGTATTCGTTGTGACCGTCACGGTAGGCGCGGCGGGTCATGGCGACTTCGGTAAAATCCACCGGCAGCCATCCGTCGGAGTTGTCGAAGACAATATGCGCCGAAGCCATGCTGGCGCGGGCGCGGTGTTCGGAGCCGTTGAAAATCATGTCTTCGGTTTTTTTACCGCGCAGCAGCGTGTAAGATTGCTCGCCCAGCACCCAGCGAAGGGCGTCGGCAATGTTAGACTTCCCCGAGCCGTTCGGACCGACGATGGCGGTAATTCCGCTCGCAAACTCGAACGTGGTTTTTGAGGCAAAAGTTTTATAACCTTGAAGTTCCAGAGATTTTAGACGAAGGGGCATAGTGGTTTAAGAATTGGAAAGTAGGGATTAGAAATTAGAGATTGAGGATTGGTTGGTTTTGCGGTTATTTGAAGGCAATGCCAAGCGCCTCGAGGGCGGTTTGGGCAGCGATGCGGGCAGCGACGCCTTTGCTCGAACCGCGTCCCCTGCCATAGGTCACGCCCTGGATGCGCACTTCCACTTCGAACTCTTTGGCGTGGTCGGGTCCGTGCGCCGAAATGGTCACATACTGCGGGGTCCCCAATTTTTCTGCCTGTGCCCATTCCTGCAGGCGGCTTTTGGGGTCCTGGATTTCATCGAGGATGTAATCCTGGATGTCATCCAGAATCGGGTTGACGAACGCCTCGACCGCCTTCAAGCCTGCATCCAGATACAACGCGCCGATGAGCGCCTCAAACGCAGACCCCAGCAGGGTATCCCGCGCATTCCCCCCCGACGAGGCTTCGCCGCGTCCGAGACGGAGGGCGCGCCCCAGGTCAATGCGGCGGGCAAAGTTTGCCAGCTGGTCGTTGCGGACGACCGCAGAGCGGATTTTCGTCAGGTCGCCTTCGGGCATTTCAGGAAATCGGTTGTACGCCCACGCCCCCACGATGAAATCCAGCACGGCGTCTCCGAGGAATTCGAGGCGTTCGTTATCCTCCTGGGCGCCGGGGTTTTCGTTTACGTAGGAACGGTGGGTAAGGGCACGCGTCAGCAAAGATAAATTCGAGAAGGGCAGGTTCAGGCGCCGGCTGAAGTCGGAAGCGGATTCAAAGTCAGAGGATGGAGAATGCTGAGTCATACCGTTTAAGCGGGCAGAATTGTATCATACTGAAGTTTTACCTATGCAGAATATCTCCACAAGCGAGAACGATGCAGGACATCAGGTTTTAACTCACCTTACGCAAAACGTCCCGAAGGCTCACGTAAATCAGGCTTGGATTTTGCCCAAACCTTCGGGACGGTGCGTAACATCAAGTTTTAAGTTACAATCTTGCCGCTTTTCATGGAGGAAGTGTGACAGAAATAAGCAGTGAAAACCGTTTTTTGCACGCCGTTGAACTGGGGCTGGGAGCATGGCAATGGGGTGACCGTCTGGTCTGGCAGTTTGGGCATGCGTACCGCGACCAGGAAATAAGGGATGCGTTCAAACTTGCCGTCGAGGAGGGCGTCCGCTTTGTGGACACGGCGGAAGTATACGGCAACGGGCTTTCAGAACATTTGCTGGGACGGTTCCTCAAGGAAATCGAACAGCCCGTTTTGATTGCCACCAAATATTTTCCGTTCCCGTGGAGGCTCTCGCGCTCATCAGTGCCGCGGGCGCTGAAGAACAGCCTCGAACGACTCGGGGTCGAAAGCGTGGATCTTTATCAGGTTCACTGGCCCACCCCTTTAATGAGCGTGGATCGTTTGATGGATGGCATGGCAGAGTGCGTAAAAAGCGGCATGACGCGCACCGTGGGGGTTTCGAACTTCAATCAAACTCAAATGTTGTCGGCGTACTCCGCGCTGGCGCGGCAAAACATCCCTCTGGCTTCCAACCAGGTCCATTACAGCCTTCTGAACAGAAAGGTAGAAAAAAACGGCTTGCTGGCAAGATGCCGCGAACTGGGAATCCGCCTGATTGCCTACAGCCCTCTTGAAATGGGACTGCTGACCGGTAAATACAACACCAACAACCGTCCGCCTGGCATGCGCGCCCGGACGTATGGCAGTCTGTTACCCAAAATTGAGCCGCTCCTCAAACTGATGACCACTATCGGGCAGGATCACGGCGGCAAGACCAATGCTCAAGTGGCGCTCAACTGGCTGATTTGCAAAGGAGCGCTCCCCATCCCCGGCGCCAAGAACGTGAGACAGGCACAGGAAAACATCGGCGCACTCGGCTGGCGGCTGACAGAAGAGGAAGTTGCCCGCCTCGACGAAATGAGCGACAAAGTTCTCGAATAAAAACGACTGCCCGCCAAACAGCGGGCAGTTGTTTCTGGTTTTATTCTTTCATCTTCGGCTTTAGGAAAAGCATGAAGGCGTACCCAAGCCCGAACAATACATAGAGAACAATCGGAATCCATGAATTCTGGCGAAGCACAGCTTTCGCGGAGGCAGAAGCGGCAATGGTCAGCGCCAGCCCTATGACGACACTGACCAGCATCCCCCAACTCATCCCTTTTTGAACAGGCTCCGCTGCGTCTTTGGCAAACCACAACACCAAACCAAGCGCCAGCATCGCCGACCCGAAAAAGCGGGATGCCCACATTGTCGCCGCGTATTGCTCGGTGACCCCAAGCAACGGCAGGGAAAAGCCGGGGGCAAACACAAATGCCAGCCCTACCACCACTGCAATCAACGCATTGAGAACGAACAAGACTTTGTAACTCATGGGGATTCTCCTTCCGCGAGTGAATTGGATTACAAAATAAATATACAACAACTGCAAAACAAAAGGGAAGCCGCAAAGCCTGCCAGACCTTGCATTTACTTAACAACTCCCGCTTCCTGCTCCGGGACCTCAGCCGGCTTCTGCTTCGAGAGAATTTTTCCCAACCGGAACCTCTCGAGCGGTCAGTTTGTGCTATAATGCCGCCATTCACGATGAAACGACAGACCTGCTTCACCAACGATAATAATTACGACAATAACGATACCCAAATCGTTGGGCGAAGCATGGCTGGCTGACGAAAGCCTGAAGTCGAAACCTTATCGCCCAACATGGCGCCCAGCGCCACGAAGGGCGATTTATTTTTTTCTATCTCTTGTCGCCCCTGAGGGACGACAGCGGGTTTCTTGCTCGACAACAAGACTCTGCGGTCACAGCCAGCGCCCTCAGCGCGACATAACTTTTTGGAGGCACACCATGTACAGAACCCATACTTGCGGAGAATTGCGAGCCAGCCACGCCGGGCAGACGGTCACACTGGCAGGCTGGGTGAATCGCCGCCGCGACCACGGCGGGGTGGCGTTTTTCGACCTGCGTGACCGAACAGGAATTGTCCAAATCACCATTAATCCCGACCTTCCCAAAGAGATGCTCGATCTCGTCGCAGATGTCCGTTTCGAGTGGGTGCTGCAAGTCGAGGGACTGGTTCAGAAACGTCCCGCAGGGATGGAGAACCCCAAAATGGCAACGGGTGAGATTGAAGTCATTGCAAAGAAGGTTACTGTCCTCAACCCCTCGAAGACGCTGCCCTTCATGGTCAACACTGACAACGACCTGCCCGACGAAAACACGCGCCTCAAATACCGCTACCTTGACCTGCGCCGCGAACGCATGACTCGCAACCTGGTTCTACGCCATAAGGTAATCAAGTTCATGCGCGACTACCTCGACCAGAAAGGCTTCGTCGAAATCGAAACGCCGATTCTGTTCAAAGCCACGCCCGAAGGCGCGCGCGATTATCTCGTGCCATCCCGCCTATACCCCGGGCAGTTTTACGCTCTGCCGCAATCGCCCCAGCAGTTGAAACAATTGCTCATGGTAGCAGGCATGGACAGGTACTTCCAGATCGCGCGCTGTTTCCGCGACGAAGACCTGCGCGGCGACCGCCAGCCCGAGTTCACGCAGCTCGACCTGGAAATGTCCTTCGTCCATCGTGACGATGTGCTGGATTTGGTCGAGGGCTTGTACAACGCAATGATCCCCGCCGTCGCGCCGCACAAGAAAATAAAATCCGTGCCGTGGACCAAACTTTCGTACCGCGAAGCGATGGAAAGGTACGGCTCAGATAAACCCGATCTGCGCTTCGGCATGGAACTGGTGGATGTCAGCGCTGTGTTTGCGAAAAGCGAGTTCAAAGTCTTCAAGTCTGCGCTGGAGGCGGGCGGCGTGGTCAAGTGCATTGTCGCACCAAAAGCCGCAGAGATGTCGCGCAGGGAAGTGGACGCGCTGACCGAGTCTGCGAAGGGGCTTGGGGCGAAGGGATTGGCAACTCTGGCGGTGACAGGCGAAGGCGTGAAAGGAAGCGCCGCGAAGTTCGTCACGCCGGAAGAAATCGAAGCGGTCAAATCCAAAACGGGCGCGGGAGCCGGCGATCTCATCCTTTTCGCGGCGGACGAACGCGCAGTCGTCAACAAGGTGCTGGGCGGGCTGAGATTAATTTTACGCGACCAACTGAATCTCGCCGACAAGGATGTTCTGGCGTTCGCCTGGATTGTAGACTTCCCGATGTTTGCCTGGAACGAAGAAGAACAAAGATGGGATGCAGAGCATCATCCGTTCACCATGCCGCAGCTGGCAGACCTCGACAAGTTCGACACCGACCCAGGCTCGATTCTCTCGGATGCGTACGACATGGTGTGCAACGGCTATGAGATGGCGTCGGGTTCGATCCGCATTCATCGGCGCGACATTCAGAATAAGATTTTCCAGATGCTTGGGCATACGGATGAAGCCATCAAGGCGAAGTTCGGTCACATGCTGGAGGCGTTCGAGTACGGCGCTCCCCCGCACGGCGGTATGGCGCCCGGCATTGACCGACTCGTGATGCTGCTTGCGGACGAACCCAACATCCGCGAAGTGATCGCCTTCCCAAAGAATCAAGCAGGACGCGATGTCATGGCAGACGCGCCTTCCGAAGTAGAACCGAAACAGTTGAAAGAGTTGCATATTCAATTTAGAGATTAGAGATTGGAGATTGGAGATTGGAGATTGGCGGTCATCGCAAGCAGTTGAGGCTGCCGGTTACTGATTGACCATGGTCAGCCGTTCCTTGTCTTGATGAGGTAACTATGTCTACCATTGACACAAAGACAGTAAAGCATGTTGCATATTTAGTCCGCTTGGGCATTTCCGAAGAGGAGGCGCAAAAATTCAGCGTACAATTCTCGTCCATTATTGACTACTTCAACATGCTCAACGAAGTGGACACGGAGAACGTCCCGCCCGCATCAGACATCGCCAACGCGGAGAACGTCCTGCGCGAAGATGTGGTACAGCCGTCCATGAGCCGCGAAGAATTTCTCAAGAACGCCCCCCAATCCGAGCGCGGCTACGTCAAAGTGCCAACGGTGTTGGGTGAGGAATAAATCTCACCGCGGAGACGCAGAGAGCGCAGAGTTTTTTAATTGCTCTTCTCCGCGAACTCCGCGCCTCTGCGGTAAAAAATTATGCAACCAACTAACTTAACCATTCGAGAAGCCCACGAACTTCTCACATCCAAGAAACTCTCCTCCGTCGAACTGACTCAGGCGTTTCTTCAGCGCATCCGCGAAATTGACCCGAAGATCAAAGCCTACGTCACAGTTTCTGAAGAACTTGCGCTGGAACAAGCCAGGAAAGCGGATGAGCGCATCGCCAAAGGCGAGAACGTCACCCCGCTGACGGGCATCCCCTTCTCGATGAAGGACTGCATCTCCACACGCAGCGTCCGCACCACCTGTTCTTCGAAAATTCTCGAAAACTACATCCCGCAATACAACGCCACCGTCACAGACAAACTGGCACAGGCGGGCGCAGTGCTCCTCGGCAAAACCAACATGGACGAGTTCGGCATGGGCTCCTCCTGCGAAAACTCCGCCTTCTTCAACACCCACAACCCCTGGGATTTGGAACGCGTCCCCGGCGGCTCGAGCGGAGGCTCCGCCGCGGCGATGTCGGCAAGCCTCGCCGCGTTCACCATCGGCGAAGACACAGGCGGGTCCGTGCGCATGCCTGCCGGCTTTTGCGGCGTCACAGGCATCAAACCAACCTACGGACGCGTCTCGCGCTACGGTCTCATTGCTCTCGTCTCTTCCTTCGACTCCATCGGACCCATGACCCGCGACGCCCACGATTGCGCCACAGTGCTTGAACATATTGCCGGTCACGACCCTCTCGATAGCACCACCTACCAATCACCAGTCCCCAGTTACACACAACACATCAACAAGCCCGTCAAAGGCATGAAACTCGGCATCCCGAAAGAATATTTCGTGGCCGGCATGGAAGCGGGCGTGGAGTCCGCCATGCAGGAAGCCATCCGCACCTACGAAAAACTCGGCATGGAGATTCACGAAGTCTCGCTCCCCCACACTAAATACGCCCTCCCCGTTTATTATCTGCTGCTCTTCGCCGAAGCCAGCGCCAACCTCGCCCGCATGGACGGCACGCGCTTCGGTCTCTCCATTTCTGAAAATGCAAAAGATGTGATTGATATTTATCTGCAAACCCGCCGGGCAGGATTCGGCGATGAAGTCAAGCGCAGGATCATGCTTGGCGCATACGCTCTCTCGGCTGGATATTACGACGCGTATTACTTGAAAGCGCAAAAAGTGCGCACGCTTCTTCGCCAGGACTTTGAAACTGCTTTTTCCAAAGTGGACATTCTCCTCGCCCCAACCTCCCCCACCACCGCCTTCAAACTCGGCGAAAAAACCAGCGACCCGCTCGAAATGTACCTCTCGGATATTTACGTCGTCGCCACCAACCCCGCCGGCGTTCCTGCCATCGCATTGCCCTGCGGCTTCTCGAAGGACATGCCTGTTGGCATGCAACTCATCGGCAAACACTTGGACGAACAAACCTTATTCCAAGTCGCGCATGCGTATCAACAAGTGACCGATTGGCATAAGCAGAAACCACCGTTGTGACCGCCGACGATTGACCGCAGACCGTACAAAACGGTCATCCGTCCGCGGTCAACAGTCAATTACCAATCACTACTTACTAATCAACCACGAGACCACCAAACTATGACCCCATACGAACCCGTCATCGGACTTGAAATTCACGCCGAACTCATCACCGCCTCCAAAATGTTCTGCGGCTGCTCCGCAGACTACGCCTCCGCGCCCGAGCCAAACACGAACATCTGCCCTGTTTGCACGGGTCTGCCTGGCGCGCTGCCCGTTGCCAACAAAAAAGCCATCGAACTTGCCGCGCTGGTTGGTCTCGCGTTGAACTGCTCGGTCAACAAACACAACACCTTTGCCCGTAAAAACTACTACTACCCCGATTTGCCCAAAGGCTATCAAATCTCGCAATACGAATTGCCCATTGCAGAAAAAGGCTGGCTGGATATTTCACCCCCATCCCCAACCCTTCCCCCACAAGGGGAAGGGAGCAGTTCCCCTCTCCCTGCGGGAGAGGGGTTAGGGGTGAGGGAAGATTCCCTCTCCCCTCGGGAGAGGGCTAGGGTGAGGGAAGATTCCCTCTCCCCTCGGGAGAGGGCTAGGGTGAGGGTGCGCCGCGTTCACATCGAAGAAGACACCGCCA
>Ga0272446_1006868_pt1 | contig 11610 bp, 10 predicted proteins | sample YNPCB0061_FD_194587 | JGI IMG/M metagenome (GOLD analysis project Ga0272446, IMG submission 194587) | Hot spring microbial mat communities from Yellowstone National Park, WY, United States - YNP-CB-006-1 | ecosystem: Environmental > Aquatic > Thermal springs > Hot (42-90C) > Sediment | place...
CTTTCCCTCCAAACAGGCTTGGTGTCACTTGTTTGGAGACTTTTATCACGACAGCGAGACTAACACCAAAAACTATGTCTTTCAAGTTGGATTTACTTTAGATGTTCGACCGGAGCCACCCACACTAGCACAAAGCGTGCGTTGCCCTCTGCATCGTCTCTGCGGGATTCACCCTGTCACTGGGAAACAGGCATTCGGTTTGCTGCCATGCACCTTACTGATTCGGAAGCGGGACTGCTAGGACAAGTATACACGTGCAGCGCCCGTCTGCCCAAATGGGCCAGCGCACCGCCCGGCGAATTGCCGGGTGGCAGCGTGTTCCCTCTCGTTACCCCGCACGCAACCGGCAACTTATTTGCGCTAGAGCACCTGCATCGCCTCTTGTGGCAGAATCACTGCCCAACGGCGGTCCTCGGCGATGTGCAGCCGCTCGTAGATGTAGACGGGGACGATGATCTCCAGGTCGTAGGCGGCGTCGGGGCGCAAGCGTTGGCCGTCATCGGCGCGCAGAAAAAGCGTGCAGGTGAAGCCATCGCTCATCTCATCTACGATGACGCCGTGCATGGTGTTGCGACGCGCTGGCGTTTGGGCGTCCTTGCGCACCAACATGATGCGCTCTGGACGAATGGCGAGCGTGACGCGATCGCCAGGCGCCAGCCTGGAAGCACAAGGCGCCGCCAGCACCACGTCGCCAACGCGCACGGTGAGCACGCCCTGTTCACAGGCAGCCACCTCCGCCGCCAGGAAGTTGCGGCTGCCTGTCAGGCGCGCCACATCCTGGCTCCGCGGATGGGCGACGACTTCCGCCGGTGCGCCGCACTGCAAGAGGCGGCCCTCGACCAGCACCGCCAGTTGATCGGCCAGCAGATAGGCTTCGCCAAAGTCGTGCGTAATAAAGATGACGGGGAGCGCAAGCGTGCGCTGCAGATCGAGCAGGTCGCGGCGCAGGGAGGCGCGCGTGGGTGCATCCAGGGCGGAAAATGGCTCATCCAGCAGCAAGGCGTGCGGTCGGATGACGAGCGCACGCGCCAGCGCCACCCGCTGTTGCTGTCCCCCACTCAGTTCGTGCGGCCTCCGTTGCGCATATCCCGCCAGCCCAACCCGCTCCAGCATGGCGTCGACGGTTCTGCGCTGCTCCGCCCGGCTCAATCCTTGCAAACCGAACGCAACATTTTCCCCCACCGTCAGGTGCGGAAAGAGCAGATAGTCTTGCATGACGTAGCCGATGCGACGCCGTTGGGGCGGCAGGTTGATGCGGGCGTCGCTGTCGTAGAAGGTGAAGCCATTGAGCGCGATCCGACCTGCGTCGGGATGCGTCAACCCGGCGATACACGCCAACGTCATGCTCTTGCCGGCGCCGGACGGCCCGAAGAGTGCAGTCACGCCCGACGGCGCCTGGAGTTCGAGCGACAGGTCGAAGGTGGACAGACGCTTGCGTATCTGAATCGCTAACATAGCGCTACACGACGCGACGATTGAGGCGCCGCGCCACAACCAACAGTGTCACCGCCAACACCGTAATCAACAGCACCATCTGGTTGGCTTCGCCCTGACGGTTCGCCTGCACCAGGTCGTAGATGTAGAGCGACATGGTCTGGGTGCGCCCTGGAATGTTCCCCGCCACCATCAGCGTGGCGCCAAAGTCGCCCAGCGCCCGCGCAAAGGTGAGCGCCGTGCCAGCCACAATACTGCGCCAGGCGAGCGGCAGCGTCACCCGCCAGAAGATCGCCCACTCCGAACGCCCCAGCGTGCGCGCCACCCCCTCCAACCGGGGGTCAACCCCCTCCAGGCCGGTGCGCACGCTCTCCACCATGAGCGGAAACGACGCAATCGCCGCCGCAATCACGGCGCCGCGCCAGGTGAAGACAAGCGGAAAACCGACCGCCGCCAGCCAGCGCCCTAAAGGACTCTGCGCGCCCAGCGTCACCAGCAGATAGTAGCCGAGCACCGTGGGCGGCAACACCAGCGGCAACATGGCGATGGCGCCGACGGCGTCGCGACCGGGAAAACGTTTGCGCGCCAGCAACCACGCCAGCGGCACGCCCGTGATCAGCACCAGCAGCGTGGCGACCAGCGTCACTTGCAGCGACAGACGCAACGGCGCCCAGTTGGCATCGAACATGATCAGCGATGACTACTCTTCCAGCTCGCCCGGCAGGACAAAGCCATAGCGCTGCATAATCGGGCGTCCCTCCGGCCCGTTGATGAAGGCGGCGAAGGCGCGCGCAGCGTCTGGCTGGGTGGAACTCGCCACGACGGCGAGCGCCTGACGCAAAGGCGTGTGCAGGTCGCCGTCGATCAGCGTCCATGTGATTTCCGGCACGTCGGCCACAGAAAGCGCAACAATGCCCACCTGCGCGTCGCCGGTCTGGATGAATTGCAGCGCCTGCCGCACATTTTCGCCGTAGACCAGCTTCGGTTCGACCGCTGCCCAGACGCCAGCGCGGGTCAACGCCTCTTTCGCCGCCATGCCATAGGGTGCATGTTCGGGGTTGGCAAGGGCGATGCGCTGAATCATGGGGTTGGTCAGGTCGTCGAGGCTGGTGGCAGCGACGCCCGACTCCCGGTTGACAGCCAGCACAATGCGCCCCTCGGCATAGAGGGCGACGCTGTCCGCAAAGACCAGCCCTTGATCGCGCAACGCCTCCACAAAGGCGATATTGGCCGCAGCCAGGAGGTCGAAGGGCGCGCCGTTCTCGATCTGTTGAGCAAGCTGACCGGTGGAGCCAAAGACCAGCGTCACCGGCTGACCAGTGCGCGCCTCAAACAACGCGGCGATCTCGGTGAAGGCAAATTGAAGGTCCGCCGCCGCCGCCACGGTGAGTGGAGCAGGGGAAACGTCTGCGGGCGGCGGCGGGAGGGACGCTGGCTGGGCGGCGCAAGCGACTGCCAGCCACGGCAGCAACAAGAGGCAGAGCGACCGCCCCCACAGTCCTCTCAGCGACCCGAAGAGACAAACGGGCTGGAGCTGTCGCAGTGCAGCCGCCAGGATTGACGCCGTCCGTGCAATGGACGGCGCGATTGCCAGCGCCCGCAGCTTGTGGGCGCTGCGCAAGCGCAATGAAGAACTCCCTGTCATCGATGCCATGCCGGATATTGTCCATACCCGGCATGGATCGGGCAAACTAACGCAGGAGTGAATCCGGTGCGTTCCAGCAATTTGGCAAGTGTCTTCCACGAAAGGGTCACAGCGCGGCCTGATGACTGCGACTGAACCTGACGAATGCAACCGAGATTATGCCTACGGGTAAATCTCCTGCGCATCTTTGGGCAACCGACGCACATGCGCCAGATGGGCGCTGACGCCCTCGTCGTCGCCTTGCGGGTATGCGTAGCCGAAATGCGTCGCCACGGTCTGCGCCGCGCGGCGAAACAACGCCGCCATGACGAACAGCGAATCCCACGTGCGGTCGCTGCTGGCGTCGGCGTAGCTCTGCTCGAGCATTGCCCACAGCTCTGGTTCGAGATAGCGCCGGAAATACTTGCCATATTTGCCAGGAGCGCGCGCAAAGCCAGTCTTGACACCAATGAACCAGATCAGCATCTTCATCAGTTGGTCGCGCATGACCTGATCCTGCATGAATTTGGCGTAGGTGATCTCGTTGCGCCATAGCCCTTTGGCGACGTAGGTGGCGACCCACCAGAACTCGTTGCAGCAGTCGGCGAACTCTTTGGCGGTCGGCGGGCTGGGCAGGTAGCCACCGTCGTGCGGCGGACCGAAGGGGGCGATGCCGCCGTCCTTGTCGAGCAGGAGCACACTCAGGCTGTCGCGTGCCATGCGGTCGAGTGCTGCCAGCGGAAAGAGTGTGAGGTCGATCCGATTGCCATCGACGAACTGCATGAGATAGGCAAAGCTGCCATCGGCGGGCGGCGCGTCGCCCATCGTGTCGGGCAACTGCATGATCATCCGCTCGCCGAAGCAGTCAATCCATGCCGGGTCGTTAATGAAGGCTGCCACATCGGTCACAACGTACACAACGTCGTAATCCTGGAAGATGTCACGCGGCGCGTGCGGATCGGTGCGCGAGCCATTCATGATCACGGCGCGGATGCGCTCATCTGCCTGGGCGACGCCGAGGATCAGGTCAAGCATTTCCTGTTCGCTGCGCATCAAAAACCTCAGCATTCGTCTGGAAAACCACCCACTTCAACGCAGAGACGCAGAGATGCGGAGAAACGCAGAGGAAATCAGCGTCAATCCCCCCAATCCGCGTCATCCGCGTTCTATTTTCAAGTCAGCATTCGTCTGGAAAACCACCCACTTCAACGCAGAGACACAGAGATGCGGAGAAACGCAGAGGAAATCAGCGTCAATCCCCCCAATCCGCGTCATCCGCGTTCTATTTTCAGGTTAGTCAGAGATACAGAGAAAACGCCTTGAAGACCGCTTTGTGGTTCCTCTGCGAACCTCTGCGTCTCCGCGACTCCGCGTCAAAAGAGAACTTTACAAACAGACTCTTACGCACCAGCATAGCGTCATCCGCTATGCGCTCCCAATCTGCAACCGCAATTTCTCGGCAGGATTCGTCGGAAAATTTTAAGCCTCAATTCTGTAAAATATATTAACAAAACTATTTTATAAATATATCATACAAAATACCGCTTGAATTGTTCAGTTGCTTCGTGGAGGAAAAAATGAATACACGTACACTCACAGTGGTCTCGCTTGCTCTGATTGTCTTGTTGTTGCTCGTTGCCGGGTGCAGTGTTCCGGCTGCGGCGCCGTCGCAAAATGTTGCCCCGGTGGCAGACAGCGCTGGAGGAGTTGTAGAAGATCGGGAAGTCATTACGGACACGGACACATACGCCGGCGCCGTGATCTATTCCGACATAGAAGGCATGCTTGGCGCCATTCCGCAGCCCGCAGATGGCACGACGCTCGGTTTTGTCGCCAAAGCGTATGAAAACGAGTTCTGGCGTGCAGTCAAGGATGGCGTGGAGGCGCAGATCGCAGAACTCAACGCCGCCGGTGTCGACGTCAAGGCGGACGTGCGCGCGGCGCAAGGTGAGTCCGATGAACAGGGTCAGGCTGCGATCATGGATGACATGGTCAACAAGCAGTACAGCGCCATCATTGCCTCGCCGATCTCGGATGGCAACCTGGTGCCGCCCACCGAGAAGGCGCACGGTCAGGGTATTCCGGTGATCAACGCCATCGGCGGCTTCTCTTCGGCGATGGATGTCTATGTCGGTCCAAAGCACTACATGAGCGGCGAGCTGGCGGCGCAGTGGATCGCCGCAAAGCTGGGGCCTGATGGTGGCGAGGTGGCGGTCATCATGGGGCTGCCCAAAGAATCTGCTGCGCGTGGCCGCACCAAAGGCTTCGGCGACTGGCTCGAACAGAATGCGCCCAACGTCAAGCTGGTCGATGTGCAGAATGCCGACTGGGATCGCACCAAGGCGAAGGATGTGATGGATACACTGCTAAAGAAACATCCCAACCTGAAAGCCGTTTATGTCAATAACGACACCATGGCGATGGGCGCGCTCGAAGCAGTCAAGTCGGCTGGCAAACTTGGTGAAGTGCTGGTGGTCGGCAATGACGGCACTTCGGAGGCGCTAAAATCGGTCAAGGACGGTGAGCTATCGGCGACGGTCAACATCTACCCGGATTTTGGCGGCAAAATTGCGGTCGATATTGCGCTGCGTGCGCTGGCAGGTCAGGAACTGCCGCGCGTGATCTACACCAGCCAGGCGATCATCGATCCGTCGAATGTCGACCTGCCGGCGGAGGAAGTAATCGGTTGGACGGGGCTAAAGTTCGCCCAGTAATAACGCTGCGTGGAGCAGCGCTCTCCAAAGCGCATCGCAGTGGGTGGCTTTACAAATAGACGCTGAGGGCAGTTTGGAGGGGCGCTGCTCCTGACACATTGATCGTGCAAACTGGACGCTGATCCCTATGCAAGACGTGCACATTGAATTCAGAAACATCGACAAAGTGTTTCCTGGACAGCAGGCGCTGAAGAACGTCTCTTTCACCATTGCGCGCGGCGAGGTGCACGCACTGCTCGGGGAGAACGGCGCCGGGAAGTCCACATTGCTCAACATCCTGCAAGGCGTCTTTACGCCCACACGCGGCGAGGTGCTGATCGACGGCAAGCCCGCCACATTCGCCAATGTACACGATGCGATTGGCGCTGGCGTGATCAAGGTGCATCAGGAGATCAACCTCGTGCCCGAAATGACAGTGATGCAAAACATCTTCCTCGGCTGCGAGGTTACAAAGTATGGCGTTGTTGACAAACGGGCGATGGAAGCGGAGACGCAACGGTTGTTGACGTCGTTGGGGTGCAGATTCAGCCCAGACGCGCGCATTCGGCAGTTGAACGTGGGCGAAATGCAGATGGTGCAGATCGCCAAAGCGATTCACCTGCGCGCTAGCATCGTTTCCTTCGACGAACCGACCTCTTCGCTCACTGACCGCGAAGTGGAGACGTTGTTTCAGGTGATCCTGCGGCTCAAAGCAGATGGGATCACGATCCTGTACATCAGTCACAAACTCGACGAGATTTACCGCATCTGCGATCGGGCGACGGTGTTGCGTGATGGCGCCTGCATCGGCACTTTTCCCGTGGCTGGGCTGCCCAAGGAGCGTCTGATCCGGAGTATGGTCGGGCGTGATGTCGCCATGTTTGCCAAGCGTCACCGCCCGCGTTGTGTAGATTGGCGCGATGTGGTGCTGCGAGTCAGGAATGCCAGCGGGATCACCGGTTTTCAGGATATCACGTTCGATCTGCATCGCGGCGAAATTTTGGGGTTCTTTGGGCTGGTTGGCGCCGGACGTACGGAGACCATGCGCGGTATTTTCGGGGCGGACCGCCTGACAAGCGGCGTCATCGAGTTGTACGGGCGCAAGGTCGACATCAAGTCGCCTGCCGACGCCACGGCGCAGCGGATGGGACTTGCGCCAGAGAACCGCAAGACGCAAGGGTTTGTCAAGGTGCTGAACAATCTCGACAACATTGCGCTGGCTTCGCTGGACAAATTCCAGGCGGGGCCATTCCAGTCGCGCAAAGCCAAAGCCGAACGTGCGCGGCAGATCGGCGAGAAAGTCAACCTCACGCCCAATGACCCTGCTTTCTTCACGACCAACCTTTCGGGCGGCAATCAGCAAAAGGTCGTGATCGCCAAATGGTTGACCACCGACGCCGACATCCTGATGTTGGATGAACCGACCAAAGGCATCGATGTGGGCGCCAAGTCCGAGATCTATGCGCTGATGGAAGAACTGGTTCATCAAGGCAAGGCGATCATCATGGTGTCAGGCGAGCTGCCGGAGATCATCGGCATGAGCGATCGCATCGTGGTCATGCACGATGGACGCATCAGCGCCATCTTGACTCAAGAAGAGTTCGACGAAACAAAGATTCTTACCTACGCGGTTGGGGGTGGCGTCGATGAACCTGAAGCACTTTCTCAAGCACAATAGTCGCGAAGTCGGGTTGTTGGTCGCCCTGGTGGTGATGACTGCGCTCTTTGGCGCTATCAATCCGCTCTATGTCAGCCCAGCCAACATCACCGACATCGTCAATCAGGCAACTATCTACGGTTTGATGGCGCTGGGTATGACCTTTATCGTCATCAGCGGCGGCATCGACCTTTCGGTTGGCTCTGTCCTGGCGCTGATCGGCGTGATTGTGGCGAATATGGCGGTGGCGGGCGTCCATCCAGCGCTCTGCATCGTCGTGGGCATCGCAATCGGCTTTGGCGTTGGCGCCATGAATGGCTTCATGGTGGCGAAGATGAATCTGCAGCCCTTCGTGGCGACCTTAGGCGCAATGAGTTTCATTCGCGGCTTCGCCTACGTGATCTCCGGCGGCTATCCGATCATCGGCATTCCTGCCAGTTACCGCGCAGTGGTCGACGGCATGGTGTTCAATGGCATCCGCACCTCGGTGATCATCTTTCTGATCGTTGCGGTCATTTGCCATGTCCTGCTCAAGCATACGAAATTTGGCAACTACACCTATGCCATCGGCGGCAACGAAGAGGCCACGCGTCTATCCGGCGTCAAGGTAGACCGCTACAAGATTCTGGTATACGCCGTCGGCGTCTCGTGCACGGCGGTGGCGGCGCTGGTGCAGCTTGGCAAGCTGGGGACGGGCGAGGCGTCGGCAGGACAGGGTTACGAGTTGAATGCAATTGCAGCCGTGGCAATTGGCGGCGCCAGCATGGCGGGCGGACGCGGCGGCATTGTTGGCACAGTGCTGGGCGCACTGCTCTTCGCCGGACTGAAAGTGGGGTTGATTGTTGTCGGCGTGGACACCTTCTGGCAATATGTTGCCACAGGGTTGGTGATCGTGGTCGCCGCCTACAGCGAAAAGATTCAATCCAAATTCTCCGAAGCATCGGGGCGGGTCAGGACATGGGGAGCGCCGCCGCAGCGCGCAGGTGGGACAACCGGCGATTAAGCGGTCGCTCACGCACCCATGAAAGATACTCCAAAGATACCCCGCAGCACCGACCAGCTTCTGCCCAAAGATGGGGACTTATGCCAAACAACTCGAAGATCGTCAAGAAGGCAAACAGCTATCTGGTGCTCAACGCTATCAGGAAACAGACAGGAATCACGGTTGAAGGCATCGTCGATGCAACTGGTCTCAGTCGCCCCACAGTGTTGAGCATTCTCAAGAAATTGCTGGATGATGACCTTGTCACAGCTTCGGGCACAGCGCAAACAGACAGCGGCCGTCATCCGGTGCTCTATGCCCTGAACGCGACCCGGCACTATGCAATCGGCATCGACGTCGACGGCCCACCGATCAACCTGGTCGTGGCGGATTTGAACGGCGAAGTGCACCACAGCGCTACCTGGATGATTCAGTTGACTGATGAGGGAGAAGCAATTGCCGCCACCATACTTGCGCAAATCGACAAAGCCATTCAGTCGCTGCACATCAACCGCGCCAGGGTTCTGGGGATCGGGGTAGGCTTGCCTGCAGTCGTTGACATTGCCGCCAATCGTGCGGTGCGCATCTCGCGCCTGCCGAAATGGAACAACTTCCCACTAGCCGAGGCAATCGCAAAGCACACCGGCGCCAAGGTGTATATCCGCAACGACGCCCATCTGCTTGGCATGGCGGAGCACAGCATGGTGACTGATGCCGACAACACGCTCTACATCGTCCACCGCTCCGGCATCGGCATGTCGATCATGATCGGCAATCAACCGTATGAAGGGGCAATGGGCAATTCAGGTTATGTCGGCCACACGACCCTGGTCATCGGCGGGCGCGCGTGTGACTGTGGCGCGCACGGATGTTTCGAGGCGTATTGCTCGAAGCGCGCGATTGTTCAGGAATATGCAGAGGCGGGAGGGGACGCCGTCGATTACGCCCAGATTCTTCAACGGGCCCAAAACGGCGAGTCCCTGGCGCTTGATACTCTGCAACGCGCCGGCGCCCTGTTCGGCGTGGCGATCAGCAATCTCGTCAAAAATTTCGAGATCTACACCGTCATTCTCGGCGACATGATGTGCGACGAGCATCATCCCTTTTTTCGCGCCATCGTCGCGGCAGCGACGCAAAATCTGCAAAACTACACCAATCAGCAGCCTTGCATCCGCAAGGGATGCCTGGACAGTCAAAACTTCGGGCTGGGCGGATGCCATCTGGTTTTGGGCAAATTTTTTGCTCACCCCAAATTGCGCTTGCAATGAGGCGATTGGCCTCGCCCCTGTAGCATGAAGAGGGAATTTTTATGTCAAACCAATCAAGCAATCAATCAGTCAAATCCGAATACGCCCGTTACATCGACCACACCGTCCTCAAGGCGGACACAGTGAAAAGTACAGTACAGCGATTTTGTGACGAAGCTCGACGCTATGGCTTTGCCAGCGTCTGCGTCAACCCGACGCACGTGCGCTTTGTGGCGGAGCAGCTCGCCGGCAGCGGCGTTCAGACCTGCTGCGTCATCGGCTTTCCACTGGGCGCGACGACGTCGGCGGTCAAGGCGTTCGAGACGGCGGAAGCGGTTGCCAATGGCGCCACCGAAGTCGACATGGTGATCAACATCGGCGCGCTCAAGGACGGGGACTACGACCTGGTGCTGAACGACATCAAAGCCGTTGTGGACGCGGCGCATCCACGTGCGCTTGTCAAGGTGATTATTGAGACCTGTCTGTTGACGGATGAAGAAAAAGTGATCGCCTGCCAGTTGGCGCGACAGGCCGGCGCTGACTTCGTGAAGACCTCGACCGGGTTCGGTGCAGGCGGCGCTACGGTGGAGGACATCCAGCTGATGAAGGCGACAGTCGGCGACGCTATGCAAGTCAAAGCCTCCACCGGCATCAACGACCGTCAGATCTTCGAGGCGATGGTCGCGGCGGGCGCCACACGCATGGGAACCAGCAAAGGCATCAAGATTGTGGAGGGCGAGCCGGTTGCATCGGCGACGGTTGCTACGTCCACATCCTATTGACCTCCATGGACGCGTCCCCGATTTCCTGAAAAGGGTCTAATCATCATGAATACAGACATCATTGTAATCGGCAGTTCCAACACCGACTTTATCATGAAGATGGAGCGCCTGCCCCGGAAAGGCGAAACCATCACCAACGCCGTCTTTATGCAGACTTTCGGCGGAAAAGGCGCCAATTGTGCGGTGGGTGCAGCGCGCGCGAACGGCAACGTCACCTTCGTCAACTGCGTCGGCGACGATCCATTTGGCCCACTGATCATCGAGAACATGCAACGCGCTGGCGTGAAGACCGACTGCATCTTAAGAGCGCAGGGGATTGCCAGCGGCAGTGCACTCGTGATGATTGATGCCAATGGTGACAACTATCTGTCTGTAGCGCCCGGCGCCAACTATCGGTTGCTGCCTGAGCATATCGTTGATCTGACGCCAAGAATTGCAAAGGCGGCGCTGATCGTCCTGCAATACGAAATTTTGCCAGAAACGCTCTATGCCTCTATCGATCTGGCGCATTCGCTTGGCAAACAGATTCTTTTCAATTTTGCGCCGGCGCGACCGATCGACGAACGTTATTTCTCCAAGATCACGCATCTGGTTGTCAACGAAGTTGAGGCTGAATATCTCTGTGGCTTTCCTGTCAGTTCAGAGGCGCAGGCGTATGTGGCGGCGGAAAGCCTGTTACAGCAAGTAGCAGAAGCGGTTGTCATCACACTCGGCGGACGCGGCGCGGTGGCAGTCGATCGGTCGGGCTGTTTCCACGCGCCGGCTTATCCAGTGAATGCGGTTGATTCAACAGCCGCAGGCGATATCTTCTGTGGCACACTGGCGGTTGCACTGGTCGAAGGAAATTCGTTGCCGGACAGCGTCCGCTTTGCCAATGCTGCGGCGGCCATCTCCGTGACCAGGTTAGGCGCCCAGCCGTCTGCCCCGACTCGGCAGGAGATCAAGCAGTATCTGGAGACAGGCAGCACGACGTGTCAGTGCAACAAACAATAAAATTCGTGGTTGGCGTCGCCCTCGCCCCGATTTCCGCATCAGGCGCCATGTCACGCCGGAGGCGATGACCTGCGGTGGACACGCGTCGCCCCTCGCAACTCGCAACTCGCCCCTATTGTTGAAATAATGGTATACTCTTGGCGCCATCTTGCTGTTGTCGGTTGGCGCGACCCATGCAGTGTTGCAAAGCGGAGACAG
>Ga0272446_1006869_pt1 | contig 11610 bp, 10 predicted proteins | sample YNPCB0061_FD_194587 | JGI IMG/M metagenome (GOLD analysis project Ga0272446, IMG submission 194587) | Hot spring microbial mat communities from Yellowstone National Park, WY, United States - YNP-CB-006-1 | ecosystem: Environmental > Aquatic > Thermal springs > Hot (42-90C) > Sediment | place...
CTTCCCCTGGCGCGTAGCTCTCCGCCGCGATGAACGGCAGCACGACTTTGCGCCAGACGCTCGCGTCGGCATGCGTGGAGACGACCTCCGAGAGCGACTTGGTCCACGGGTCCTCCGAGCGCTCGAAGAGGACCATTACCCGCGCCGGCGCGCCGGGCTTCGCGCTCGATCCGCGCACAAAGGCGATGGCGAGCATCGCGTCGCCTCGCCCAACGGGCTTGGCAGTGCGGATCGTCAACTGGGTTGCATTGGTGTCGGATGCCGCCTTGCCGATTCGGACGCGCAGAGCTCGCGCGAAGGCTGTCCCGCGAACGGAGATCACCTCCGCCGTGGCGCTGGTTCGCTCAAGCCCGCCGACGGGCGTCGCGAGATGGGGCTCCGGGGCAAGCACGGGAGAGCCAGCCATTGTCGCGTCCCTCTGCCGGCCTGTCGCCGCGCCACCGGCCGCAAGAGCCATCGCAAGAAACCACACAGAGCATGCTTTCGGTCCAGCCAATCTCCACGCCGGTCGATGCGAGCGCATGCCTCAGGTCTCTCCTCGGGTCACCCTGCGCTTTCGCGATGCCGCTGGCCAAGTATTCGGCGCCCTGCCTGGAGCTCCTCCGTGCGGTAGCGCCATGTGTGGCCACATCAACGAGAGCGCAATGGGAGGCGGATCGCGCGTGGGCTTGCGATGAAGAGGGACTTCGCGAGCGGCTAGTTCCCGTTCGACAGGCTCGGGGCGAATGCGGCCCGGCCGGCGATCATGGTCCCGACGACGAACCCGCAGACGGCGTTGCGGTTGACAAGCCACCGTGGAGGTGCGATAATACCCCGATTGCCCGGCTCGGCGGCAGGGCGTGTTGTCGCGTGCGCCGCTCGCCCACCTCGTCCGCACAAGGATGCCTGTCCATGTTCAAGCGTTTCTTCCGGTGGCTCCGCGCCCTCGTGATGGGCAAGCTGGACCAATGGGAGGATCCAGAGCTCATCATCAACGAGGCTCTTCGCGAGATGAAGGAAGCCAAGGCGAAGAACCGCGAGCGTGCCGTGCAGGCGATCACTCAGAAGAACAATCTCCAGCACCTTGTGGACCAGGAAGAGAAGCTCGTTCGTGACCTCGAAGCGAAGGCCACGATCGCGCTACAGAATGGCAACCGCGAGCTTGCACGACAGCTTCTCCGTGAGAAGCAATCGCACGAGGCCACGCTCCAGAACCTCCGCGTCTCACTGAAGCAGGCGGAGGAGACCGCCGAGCAGGTCAAGATTGCGATCAGCCGGGAGGAGGAACGGTTCCGCGTCAAGACGGCGGAGGCCCTGGCTCTGAAGGCCAACATGAAACAGGCCCAGATCCAGATCCAGATCAACAAGGCCCTGGACGGAATGCGCGCGGACGACACCTCGCAGAGCTGGGAGCGGGCGGAAGAGCGCATCCGCACCATGCAATCGGAGGCATCTGCGCGAGCCGAGATCGCCAGCACCAGCGTGGAAGCAAGGCTTGCGGAGCTTCAGGATCAGCAGGTGGACGCCGCAGCCGACAAGGAGTTGCAGGAGCTCGAAGCCAAGCTCGGCGTGGGGGCTTCGGCCGGGCAGACGCCGGCGACCACCACTGGCGCGCAAGAAGACGATATCGACCGGCAACTGCGTGAGTTGGAGCAGAAGCTGAACCAGGGATAGACCAGCGGCGGACGCAGATCCCTGCGGCGTCCGGCTGTCATCGTGGTAGACTCGAGGCGCGATGCGCGAACGCTCAAGCCTTCAGCGTCTTGGTTATGTTGCCGCCAACGTGCTTCGGTCGCCCCTCTCACTGGCGATATGGGCCGCGGGAGGGGCGGCGTCGTTCGTGCTGGGTCATCCATGGCCGATGGCGGCCGCGGTCGCGCTGCAGGCGGTTCTCCTCTACGCGCGACTCCGCGACGAGGAGTACCTGCGCCGGTTGTTCGAAGCCCGGGAACGAGAGGAACACGCTCTCTCGGATCAGCAGGTGGAGGCCGCCCTGGAGCAGATGGACTTCGAAACCCGCCAGAGGGTGCGGTACATCCTTCAGCTCCAGAAGGAGATCGTCCGGGAAGCGCGCGCCAATGACGTCGCCGACTACGCCCGGCGAGAGCTGGAGAGGATAGCGGGCGAGCTCGCGCCTCTGATGCAGCGCGCCATTCGCCTAGCCACGCGGAAGCAGCAACTGACGCGCTACCTGCACAACCACAACGAGAAGGCACTGGCGAACTACTGCGCCAGCCTCCGTCAGCGCATCCAGGCGACCTCCGATCCGGTGACGCGCGCGCAGTACGAGCAAGCGCTAAAGGCACGCGAGAGCGAGATGCAGACCTTTGCCGCCATCGCGCAAGCCGCCGCTCGGATCGACGGGCAACTCGAGAGCGTCGAGGCCACTTTCGCGAGTTGGAAGGCGCGCGTCATTCGGATCAAGACGGTCGACGTGGCCAGCGCGTCCTCTGTCAGCGAGGGACTTGCACAGGAGCTGGCCTCTCTGAACCAGGACATCGATCTGCTCGAGGGCAGCGTCACCGAAGCGCTCAGCGGCGACGATGATCTCGTCGCCCGACAGTCCGTGGGATAGCGCTCCCCTCTGTCTGCAGCCTTCGGCATGGGTGAGAATATGGGTCTCTCGCGTCGTCTGCGCAACATCGCTCTGAGCCAGATCAGCGCGATCAAGGAACGGCTCGACCGGATCGACGCGGAGGCCGCCGCTGAGGAAGAGCTGAGTGGCCGCCTCCGAGGCGAGGCGCGTCGCGAACTCGACCAAGCAGTAGACCGCCAGCCGCGGCTGCGCACGCCCGAGGAGATAGCCGGACGAGCGGAAGCGCCCGCGACGATCCGGGCCAGCGCCGGCGACCAGGGGATGGCTCAGCCGACCGCTCATCCTTCGGTGGAGCACACGGGGAGCCCTCTCGCGCGGCACTACCGTGTTCTGGGCCTCGCCGACGGTGACGACCTGTCGGCGGTCGAGAGTGCCTACGCCAAGCTCTCGGCGCGCTGCGCTCCCGAGCGTTTTGCTGCCGGCTCGGAAGAGGAAGCGGCAGCGCGGGAGATCCTGCGGCGCGTGGACGCGGCGTACAATGCCCTCCGCGAAGCGCTCGATCCCACGGCGGGCCGCTTCGACAAACTGGAGATCTAGCCGGCCCGCACCTGACGCGCCGTTGTGTGCTGTCTCTCCCGTCGGGTATACTCGCTGGGCCGCGGGCGGAGATCCGCCCCGCCGTTGAGGAGGTAGAGGCGTGCCGAATGTCAAGTCGGTGGTGAAGGACGTCAAGAAGTCGCGGCAGAACCAGCTTCGCAACGTGTCGGCCCGCTCCGCGATGAAGACCTACGTGAAGAAGGCGAAGGCCGCCATCGAGAGCGGTTCGGCCGAGGCCGCGGCGGCAGTCAGGAAGGCCGTCAGCACCATCGACAAGACGGCGGAGAGAGGCATCATTCACCGCAACGCGGCCGCTCGCCGCAAGTCGCGGCTGATGAAGCGCGCCGCAAAGGCTCAAGCCAGCGACTGACCGGGCGGTCTCGCTCACGCGCCAACCCGATGGGCCTGCCCACACCGGCAGGCCCTACGTGCGTGCTACCGTGTCCGAGCCTCTTCTTCCCGGGCACTGCTGGCGCCGCAGAGCCGCGCTGCCAGGACGCGCAGGTTCCCGGCTACGTCCTCTCCTCCCGTGCCGCCGCCCTTGTTGGCCAGATCGCACCGAACAATCGCATCGAAAGCAGCGCGCACATCCTCGCGCGTCCACCCCTTCGCCATGGCGAACAGGTCGCGGCACTTCCAGGCCAGAGCCACGATGTTGGCATCGGACGGCAGGTCTTCCGCGACATCGGCAGGCAGATTGCGCACGTCTGACGGCGTGTAGCCCAGCTCCGCCAGCTCGCGCGCTTGCCAGATCAGGCGCATCTGGCGCCCGATGAGGCTGAGCAGCCGGCCCGCGGCACTCGGAACGCGCTGCTCGAAGCGCAAGAGCTCGTCGAGAAGACGAAGCGCCTCGGTGGTGCGACGCCAGCCCATCGCGTCCACGAGGCGGAAGGCTACATCCTCCGGGTCATGGGCGGCGATCTCCTCCACATCGCGCAGGGTCACCTGCTGCCGATCGCCGGCGTGGCAGAGCGCCTTGTGCAGATCGTGCTGGAGGCGCCGGCGGTCGCCCTTCGTCAACTCCACGAGACGCTGGGCCGCATCCGGCGCGACGCTCTGTCCCCACTCTGCGGCCTCCGCATCGATCCACTCCTTGAGCGCGTCCTCCGTGGGAGCGGGCACCTCCACGACCGCTCCGTGCTCCCGCACGGCGGCATCGAATCGGGCCGAGATCACCGTCTTGGTGCGCGCTCGGTCCGCTACGTCGAGGCACAAGAAGGCGAGGCAGGCAGCGGATCCCAGGCGGGCAAGCCCGTTCGCCAGCTCATCGGCATCACGTTGCCGCTCGCGCCGCCGGAACGCTTCCGCGCCCGTCACCACGACGAGGCGCCTCTCGGATGCGAAGGGGGCAAGCGATGCCAACGCAAGTATCACGTCCGGCGTCGTTCCGTTGGCATTCAGCCGCTCGCTGTCGAACTCGGCGAAGGAAGCGTCCACCACGCGGTCTTTGAGCGCGCGGACAACCGCCTCAAGCTCCAGCTCGTCCGGCCCGTGCAGCAGATAGACCGTCTGAACGTTGGCGAACGCCTTCCGCGCAGCGGCCGCTGCAACGCGGAGATCTCGCTGGCTCATGCGGCCCCTCGCGCAAGTTGTGCCGTCTCGGAGGCTCGCACGGCTTGTCGCACGCGCCGCAAACTGCGCCGGATCAAGGCGGCGTCCGCCTGCGCGGCAGCGACGTCCCGCGGTTCCGCGACGGCGCGGCTGTAGCGGAACCGCTCGAGTGCGTCCGTTAGCCGCTCCATCGCCTCTAGCGCGCCGCTCGCTTCGGACACTCGGTACCTCACGAGATCGAGATACTCCCGTGGTGTTGCCCACGCCGGCCGGCGCAAGCGCGCGCGGGCAAGGCAAGCGCACGCAGACTCATAAGCGGCGACGATCGCGAGGTTCTGCGACGGCAGGCTTAACCCTCGATAGGCCTGGAGGCGACGCGCTCGGAGCCTGTCAATGACTTCCACCTTCAGGACGTAGGCGAGCATTGTCAGGAAGCCCAGGAGCGCCACTGGCGGGAGCCAACCCCGTCCGAACAGACGGCGAAGGAACGCGCCCGCAGCGCCGTCTTGTGCGTCGCGTGCCTCCGGGCTGATGTCCTCAGCTTCTGCGGTCGCGTCGAAGGGCAACCAGCCCACTCCTGCAAAGTAGACCTCGGTCCACTGGTGCTTGTGGAGCTCGCGGACCAAGTACTCCTGACGACCCGGGTCGAAGTCGCCCGGAAGAAAGCCGGAGGCGACCCGCGCGGGAATCCCCGCCGCCCTGCAGAGCAGCGCAAGCGCCGCTGCAAAGCTGTCGCAGTACCCCTCCCGTCGCTCGTAGAGGAAGTGCTCGACCACGTCCACGCCTTCCGGCGCCGCTTCGGACTCGGTGTTGTACTTGCAGCTTCGCCCAACGAACGCTTCCAGCGCCTTCACGCGGTCGTAGAGGCGGCCGCGGCCCGCCGTCGCTTCTGCGGCCGTTGCCCGAAGACGCTGGCGCAGAGTGGGAGACAGCCCCTCCATGCGCGTGTAGCGCGCCAGAATCTCCTGGGGCGTAGCGCGCGGCGAAGCGGGGAGGGTCTCCGGCGTCCAGATGGGCACGCGCGAGTAGACCGTGTACTGGGCGGCTCGCAGCGGCTCCGTCAGGTGCAGGCTGCCGGCTCGATCGATGGTGATGCGTCTCTGCGGCAGGATGAGGTGCGTGGGCTCCGCGGCAGCGTAGATCTCCCGGAAGACGCCCGTACCCTCGAGCGAAACCCACTGTGCCAGGAGCCGACTGCTCCCGCTTTCGGTCTCCTCATCGGCGCCTGGCAGGGCGAAAGAGTAGATGCCGGTGAGCCCGCGCAGTTCGGAGAGTTGGCCTTCAGGGCCGATCGCGCCTTGCGTCCCCTCGAGGGCATACTCCTCTGCCAGCGTGTTGCGCCAGCCGCGACCGGTGTAGTCGTCGAAGGTCGTGCCCCTCCAGTAGGCACCGTGGTCGGCACGCACACGCATCACCACCTGCGGGCTCAAGCGTACGGGGCCCGTCGCGATGCGCACCTCGGGCTCCTCCGTGAAGGCGCGCGGGGCGTCGGGCGACGTGGCCGCGCCTGGCCGCTGCTGGGCCAGGGGCGCGATCGCGCCCGGCAGCAGCATGTACGCGCCGACCGCGCGCAGGGGCATCGCGAACACGTTGGCCAACGCCATCGCACCCACGATACACAACAGCGCGACCTGTACCTGGCCGAGAAGAAGTGCGTTGGCGCGAGCGCGCGGCGCTGAGTCCTCCGTCGTTCGGCGCGTGCGCAGATAGTTCTCGTGCACGGCCATGAAGCACCCGCCAGAGAGGCACACCACGAACAAGAGCACCAGGACCGGCTCCGGGTACATCGTTCCCATCAAGCCGAGCATCGCGATGGAGGGCACACAGGAGAACAGCAGTCTCCCATTGCTGGAGAGCGTGAAACAGCGTAGCACGACGCCCCAGGTCAGGACGGCAGCGAAGCTGAGCGCGGGGTCCGACGAGGCGGCCTCTGGCGCAAGGCTCGCGATGCCCCTGCCGCCAGCGACAGTCATGAGGCACGCCGCGGCAAAGAGCGCCGCCGCCGCCATCTCGATCGTGGCGAGGGACACCTGGTAGCGAACCGCCGTGAAGCTGACCGCAAAGCCAACCGTGCACAGCAGAGCCGCCAGCCCCATGAAGGCCTGATCTTCTATCACGATGCCAACGGCCCATACGCCGGTCATGGTGACGACCCAGCCCGCCACGTACATGAGCAGGCTCGGGGGCGGCGCTTCCTCCGCGGCGGCAGGCACTAGCGCAGAAAGGTCAGGCGTAGACACGTGCGTCCCTCAGTGCATCGGCGACCACGCCCTCACCGTCGCGGCGCTGAACCACAACGACGTGCGCGCGCATCGCCGAGAGCGCATCGAGGAAGTGACGGCGCTCTTCCTCCGAGTTGATTCGCGAGTCCGGCGCGAACGACAACGCGTCCGCGAAGACCACCCCGATGGACGAACGGCCCAACGCCACATGGGTCAGGGCATCCGCGATCCGCGCGTCGGCACGGGCGGTGAAGAGCACTAGAGTGACCCCAGCTGGCACGACGCCCAGCCGCTCCGGGAGTGCCTGGTACAGGGGAGACGGGTCCGTCGCGCGGGCTCGCGCCAGACCGCCCAGAACGCGAAACAGCTGCTCGGTACCTCTTCCCGGTTCCGCAGCCGCCCTGTCGTCGCCCGCGAGAAGGCGGAACGTCGCGCCCATGCGCACAGCCTCCTGCGCAACGCTGGCGGCCGCGCGAACGAGATACTCGAGGGTCGTGTCCTTACCCTCGCCAACGTCCGTGCCCTGCTCGAGATCGAGCACCAAACACAGGCTCACCGCGTGCGGCTCCTGGAACTCGATGACGTTCAGGGTGCCGGTGCGCGCCGTCGACTTCCAATGGACCCGATTCAAAGGGTCTCCAGGCTGGTACTCCCGCACGCCGTCCGGATCGATGCCGCTTCCGCGCACACGCGCTACCACCGCCTCCTCCACCCCGAACCGATCGGCGCCACCGTAGACGAGGTCCGGAACAGGCTCAGGGAACGGATAGACGAGTATCTCGGCGCGCGATGGCACGCTTCTCGCAACCGAGAAGAGGCCCAGCGGGTCCGACGCGCTGACGACGAGCGAGTCCAGCACGTATGCCCCCCGCTTCTGGAGGCGCACGGGATACTCGACCGTCACCTCCGCCATCGCGGGAACGTTGAAGAGGACGGGCTCCCCCCGCGCATGTTCCAGCCACCGCGGCAGCGAGTCGGTCGCCTGCAGGTAAAGACGGGTCAAGCGAGATCGGGACCGCACCTTCAGCCGAAACGTGACGGTCTCGCCCTCCCACGCGGCTTCGGGGGTCTCGCGCTCGAACTCCAGGTCACGAAGGGCGAACAGTCCCACGACGTAGGACACCGTGGGCAGGGCAAGCAGGAACGCGGCCATGTAGAAGAGCTGGTGGCCGTTGACAACGGACCCGGCGAGCAGCAGGAACAGCGCCGCTGTGAGGATCGTGGCTCGCTTGACGTTCGGCATGGATGCTCCGTATCGGGGCGAGGACGACGGCGCGAGGCGAAACGCACCTGCTCCAGCGCTCACCCGCGCGTCAGACCGGCTGTGAGATCGCGGCCCCGACGGGCACAGGGATGCGCTGCAGGATCTGCTGGACACATGCATCCGCCGTTGTGCCCTTGATCTTGTGCTCCGGCCTCACGATGAGCCGGTGGGCCAGCACGTGGGGCGACATTGTCTTGATGTCGTCCGGCGTCACGTACGGTCTGCCGTGGATCGCTGCGAGGGACTGCGCCGCATGCAGCAGGTTCAAGCTCGCTCTCGGGCTCCCACCCAATGCGAGGGCCGGGTGGACGCGCGTAGCGGCCACGATATCCAGAATGTAGGCTCTCAACGTGCCATCCACGTGTACCTGGCGAACTTGCCGCTGCATCATCGTCACCGCGTCGCCATCCATCACCGGCTCGATGAGGTCCACCGGCCGCGTCTGGACCTGGTCCTCCAGGATTCGCAGCTCCTCCTCGCGACCGGGGTACCCGACGGTGAGCCGAGCCATGAAGCGGTCGAGCTGCGCCTCCGGCAGCGGGTACGTACCGGTCAACTCGACGTTGTTCTGCGTGGCGATCACGAAGAACGGCGACGGCAAAGGATAGGTGATGCTGTCGACAGTGACCTGGCGCTCCTCCATGCACTCGAGCAGGGCGGACTGCGTCTTCGGGGTCGAGCGGTTGATCTCGTCTGCCAGCACGACATTGGCGAAGATGGGTCCGGGTCGAAACTGGAACTCCCCCGTCTTCTGGTTGTAGATCGTCGTTCCTGTGATGTCCGACGGCAGTAGGTCCGGCGTGAACTGAATGCGCTTGAAATCGCAGCCCAGCGTGCGCGCGAGCGCTTTGGCCAGAGTGGTCTTCCCGACGCCGGGGATGTCCTCGATGAGCAAATGACCATGAGCAAGGAGGACCGCAAGCGCATGCTCGATCACCGTGCGTTTTCCGACGATCGCAGTCTCGACGCTGCCGAGGATTCGCGCCGACTGCTCCTGCACGTCGCTGAAGTCCACGCTGGGGTCCTTTCGATGCGCGTGAGGCCCGCGAAGGCCACGAATGAGGTCGACGCGCGCTGGGAGAAGTATACGCTCTGGCGGGCCGCGCGTACAGAATGCTAACGCACAAACAAACGCTCCGGCGAACCCACCCGAGGATGCCGGCTATCCATCCCTACGAGCGGTGGAGCGTGGTGGTTTCTGCAGGGGCCTTTGGCTGACTGCCCCACGGCCTGCGGCGTTTGACAGGCTGACGCCCCGACCCTACAATGCGGTCGTCCCGCGAGTGCATCGACGCCACGACGGACGAACGCAGAAGGAGTATGAGCATGCCCAAGACGCCCATCTGGACCGGCCAGCCGATCGAAGGCGCACCTTACACACCCGGCATTGCAGCACAAGGCCTCATCTTCGTCTCAGGGCAAGTGCCGGTGGACCCGGCTACAGGCAAGGTGGTGGAAGGTGAGTTCGCGGATCGCGTGCGGCGCTGCATCTTGAACGTTCAAGGAGTGCTGCGCGCCGCCGACGCAGACCTCGAGAACGTCGTCAAGGTGGTCGTGTTCCTCACGGACATGGGGCGGTTCGCCGAGATGAACGCGGTGTATCGCGAGTACTGGGGGGAGACTAGACCGGCGCGGTCGTGCGTCCAGGTGGCCGGTCTGCCTCTCGGAGTGGACGTGGAGATTGAGGCGATCGCGACGCAGTCGTAGGCAGGTAGTAGTGGCTAGCGCGCCGCCACCAGCACTCCGCTCAACGAGCGGTTGACGGTCGCGAGGACGGCAGAGGCGGCAGAGCGATGCGCGCAGCCGGCGATGACCGAGGTCCCTGCGAGCCGCGACTGGCCCGTCGGCGTGATCCACGACGCCACCACCGTGGTCAGACCCTGGCCCGCCGCCGTTCGCGTCAGCAGCATGTCACTGAGCTGGAGGTCGTAGCCTTCGGGCAACACGTTGCGCAGAGCCGCCACCGTCGTCTCCGCCACGAGGCGCAACGCTCCCTCACTGTCGGTGCGAGCGGAGGCTGACGCGGAGTAATGCGTCAGCCCCTCGATCATTAGCGGCTCCTGGCTTTCGGTGCTTCGGCCCGGCGTGCCTGCCCAGTGCAAGTTCACGCAAGCATGTGCGACGGCGCCCTCCCACCGAAGCTCGACCTCTCCCAAGCGCAGCCTTGGTGCGCCACCCTGGGCGGGCACCGGGATATCGGCCACCACTGCCTGCGTCTGGGAGGCCTTGCGAGACGTGCAATCGCGGCTCGCCAGATTGATGAGGTTGTTCAGCGTCGCGGCGTAGTGCACATGGTCCCGCTCGCGGGTCCGCTTCCCGCCAGACTGCCCGATGGTGCAGGTCACGACCTGTCCGCCAAGAGAAGGCAGGGTGATGTCGCGGACGCTCCGAGAGATACGCACCGCGAGTTCCGACGCAGCCGTCGAGGAGCGCAAGGTGGCGATGCAGAACTCGTCCCCGCCGTAGCGACACACGACCTCCTGGTCCTTGTCGACCGACGCGACGATCACCTCCGAGACCGCGCGCAGCACCTCATCGCCCACGATATGGCCGTAGGTCTTGTTGAACTGACCAAAGCCATCCAGGTCGATGAAGAGCACCGTGATCTCCAGGCCCTGCTCCAGCCGCGCGATCGCCCACTCGCGGAGCGTGTCCGTCCAGGGCAGACTGGTCAGCGGGTCCGTTGCCCTGCCCAACTCAGGGAGCAGATCGCCCACCGTGAGAACGCCAACGAGGCGCCCACCATCGACAACCGGAACACGCCCCAGGCTGGCGCGTGTCATCTGCGCGGCGGCTTCGCGCACCGACATGCGCGGTGAGATGGTCGGCACGCCCACCATCATCAGGTCGCCCACACGCTGCTGCGGATCGACGCCGAGGAGATGGCTGTAGAGAACCATGCCGACGAGGTTCGGGCCGTCGAGTACCGGAAGCGCTCCGATGTTGTGCCCGCGCATCAGCACGATGGCCGACTCGGCGGTGTGCTCCGGGTTGACCCATACAGGGGATCGGCGAATCAGGTCTTGAACCAGCTTCATGGCGCCGCCTGCGGCTCCTGGCCGCCGGGAGGAGTGCCGCAGGGAAGCCTCCTCAGCGGGGTCTATCGTTGCCTGGCGCGCGGCGAGGCGCTCGGATCGGCGTCCTTCGTCTGCGGACGCCACGAGCCGCGAGGGCGTGGAGCTTCGGAACAGTGCCCAGGCCGGTCGGCCGTGCGTCCGGAAACCGCCACGCACGCGCAGATCCGCCGCTGTGCGCCGCACGCGGCTCGGCCAGACTGCTCGAACGACCCGGTCGCTCTCTGGCGAGCAACTCATTATAGCGGCGCACGGTCTGCTTGCCTATCCTGTTAGAACTACGTGTCCTTCAAGCACACAACGAGATCGCCGTCGGCTATCTATCGCAGGAGCGCCTCCACGAACGCCTCCGGTTCGAAAACCTCCAGATCGGCCTCTTTCTCGCCC
>Ga0272446_1006870_pt1 | contig 11604 bp, 12 predicted proteins | sample YNPCB0061_FD_194587 | JGI IMG/M metagenome (GOLD analysis project Ga0272446, IMG submission 194587) | Hot spring microbial mat communities from Yellowstone National Park, WY, United States - YNP-CB-006-1 | ecosystem: Environmental > Aquatic > Thermal springs > Hot (42-90C) > Sediment | place...
AAAGTTGAAACTGATACACTGAAGTTAACAAATTACATGGCATCAATATTACATCCTAAAACAACATCGAAAGAAGTGCCAACAATTGCTGATAATAAATCTAAAGAGAAAATTGCAACTAAAGATTCAACTTCGATTGCTGTTGCAGATTCAACATCAAAAACAAGAATTTTTATCGGTCAATATGTTAGCAAGAAAGAAGAAAAAGTTGATTCATCTGCAAATTATAAAAGATATGTTTTTACAAATGATAACGTTGAAACTGACAGTGCAAGAATAGAAAAACGGAAAAAATTGTTTTCAGAAAAGCTTGATGAGAATGGAAATTTTTTAGTCAATAAATACAAAATTAATTTTTCACCTGATTTAGTTTATGCAAACGCAGGTTATTCAACTTTGTATGGATTACTTGGTACAACAATTTTATCATTCAGTGATGTACTCGGCAACCATAGATTGATTGGTCAAACAAGTTTACAAATTGATGTAAAAAACAGTGATTACGGATTAGCTTATTACTATCTTAAAGAAAGAATGGATTTAGGATTTCAAGCATTTCACACTGCTCGATTTTTATATCGTTCAACACTTTTTGGAGATGAATTATATCGTTTTAGAAATTTTGGATTTGTTGCTTCAGCAAGTTATCCATTTGATCGTTTTTATAGAATGGATTTTGGATTAAGTTTATTAAAAGTTTCTTCAGAAAATCTGGATAACTATTTAGTCCCTACAGAATCTACAACATTTATTTTGCCAAGTATTAGTTTTGTTCATGATAATGTTCTCTGGGGTTATACATCTCCAATTGAAGGAACAAGATATTATTTAACTGCTTTTACAGATCCGGGAATAGTTTCTTCAAAACAAAGTTTCTTTTCACTCACTGCCGACTATAGAAAATATTTTAGATTTTGGTTTGATAATAGTTTTGTAGTAAGATTATCTGGCGGTGCATCAATGGGTGGAAATGCTCAGCGATTTTTTGTTGGTGGAACAGACAATTGGATCAATCGAACATTTAAAACTGGTGGTGTACCAATTTCATCAGCTTCCGATTTTGCATTTTTAACTCCAGCTTTACCTTTGCGCGGTTACGATTATGCTGAACAAATGGGAACGAAATATGGACTTGTAAATTTAGAATTAAGAATTCCAGTCATTCGTTATTTATTAACTGGAGGTTTACCACTTTTCTTCCAAAATATTTTAGGCGTTGCATTTTTTGATGCTGGTTCAGCTTGGGATGATACAAAAAAATTGAAGTTTATTGGAACAAATGAATTTGGAGATACAGTAACAAAAGATTTATTACTCGGTACCGGTTTTGGTTTTCGTGTTTATATGTTATTTCTTTGGAGAATTGATATCGCTTGGAAATATGATTTGAATAACTTCTCCAAACCAAGATATTATTTTTCTATTGGTTTAGATTTTTAATAAAAAGACTGTTTCAAAATCATTTAATGAATTAGCTCAAATTAAATAAAGCTTAATTTTTTGATGTGAAAATTTTTGAAACAGTCTTTTATTCTGAAATCAATCTTTTTTATCTGCAGAAGATTTTGTGGAAGAACTCTTACCATTATTTTTATAATCAGTTTGGTAAAAACCACTACCTTTAAAAATTGGACCGGAACCAGCTCCAATTAATCTTTTCAATTGTCCTTTACAATTTGGACAAACTGAAAGAGGTTCATCGGAAATATTTTGAAAATGCTCAAACGTATAACCACAATCTAAACATTTGTAATCGTATGTTGGCATAAACTCCTCAACTTTTTGAAAGATTGGATGCAAAAATACATTCTGAAGATTCTATTATCAAACTTCTATTTTATTAAATGAATATTTCGCATATTTGTTCACAAAAAATTTAGCAATTATGAAATCAAAACCAATAATTCTACTATTCTTCATTTTCATTCTATTAAATGGATGTTTGGATTACACACAAATCACAACTATTAAGACTGATGGAACTGGAAATATGTTCATTCATTATTATATGAAATGGACTAACCAGCGTGATTCGACAATAATAGAGCAACTTGGAATTTTTAATAAAGATTCTGTCTATAAAGAATTTTCATCAGAATTTAGTCATATCACCAACGTTGAAGTTTACAAAGACTTAAATGATAGTACTTTACATGCAAAAGTAGAACTAAATTTTTTTAGTTTGGATTCTTTGAATAGAACTCCGGCATTTCGTAAATCACAACTAACAGTAAAAGATGGAGAAAAAAACATAAAAATATTTTCTCAATTCATTCCTCCTATTGCGACAGGATTTGGATTTGAAAATAAAAACTTTTCTATGACATTCATTTATTACCTGCCGGGAGAAATATTAAATCATAACGCAGTTGAACAATATCGAAACCGATTAACTTGGCGATATTCAATTTCCGAAATTGGAATGGGAAAATATATTACAGCAACTTATCGTCCATTCAAACTGAAAGAAACACCAGTTTGGATATACATAATTGCACTTTTTGTATTCTCGGTGGTTTTAGTTTACCTGTTCAGTCGAAAAATTAAATAAAAAACAAAATGCTGAAGTTCGGTTCATTTTATTGACAGACCAGCCGATAATCTTTATATTTGGCGACCAAAATTTTAAATAGTTACGAAGAATAAGGCTTTGACTCAACAACCATTAATTTTTTCGGGTTCATCAAATCAAAAGTTAACCCAAAAAATTTGCGATTATTTGAATTTAAGTCCCGGTAAAGTAGACATTAAAAGATTCAGTGATGGTGAAATCTGGGTAAAGTTCCAAGATAATATTCGTGGCAGAGATGTTTTTATTGTTCAATCAACAATGCCACCAGCAGAAAATCTTTTGGAACTATTAATAATGATTGATGCTGCCAAAAGAGCATCAGCAAACAGAGTCACTGCTGTTATGCCCTATTTTGGTTATGCAAGGCAAGATAGAAAAGATCAGCCACGTGTTGCAATTACAGCAAAGTTAATTGCTAACTTAATTACAACTGCTGGTGCTGATAGAGTGATTACAATGGATTTACACGCTTCCCAAATCCAGGGATTTTTTGATATTCCATTTGATCACTTGTATGCTTCGCCTGTTTTTTCAAATATCTTCAAAGAAAATTTTGAAAATTTAGTTGTAGTTTCTCCGGATGTTGGAGGAATTAAAATTGCACGTTCGTATGCTAAAAGATTAAATGCTGGTTTGGTTGTAATTGATAAAAGAAGACCAAAACCAAACGTCGTAGAGGTAATGGAAGTTATTGGTGACGTAAATGATAAAAATGTTTTACTTGTTGATGATTTAATTGATACTGGTGGAACTTTTATCAATGCAGTTAAAGCTTTGAAGGAACGTGGTGCAAAAGAAATTTTTGGTGCTGTTACTCATCCTCTTCTTTCAGGAGAAGCAGTTCAAAAAATTCTTAATTGTCAAATTGCAAAGTTATATGTTACTGATACAATTCCTCTTTCTGTTGAATCAGAAAAGATAATTGTAAGAAGTGCTTCAGGATTATTTGCCGAAGCAATTATTCGTTCACATAGAAATGAGTCTATTAGTTCTTTATTTGATATAGACAAAGATAAAAGTTAGAAAGAATTATTTATTTGGGAGTCAATAAAAAATGTCAGAAATAACTGTACAAGCACAAAAAAGAACCTTAACAACAAAAGGTTATTTAACTCAACTTAGAAAAAACGGTAATGTACCTGGAATTTATTATTCAAAAGGTGTAGAAACAATTCCAATACAAATGCCAGAAAGCTCATTAAAGCCATTAGTTTATACTTCTGAAACACATATTGTTAATCTTAAGATTGATGATACTGAAGTTAAATCAATTTTAAAAGGTGTTCAATTTGATCCTGTTACTGATAGAATAATTCATGCTGATTTTCAAGGAATTTCTGCAGATCAAGAAATTGAAATTGAAGTTCCTGTTGCAATTGAAGGACAAGCTAAAGGCGTTAAAGAAGGTGGTATTGTTCAACAATCAGTTCATAAATTAACTGTTTCCTGTTTGCCGGCTTATATTCCAGAACATATTACAATTAATATTTCTGATCTTGGTTTAGGAAAAGCTATTCACGTTAAAGATCTTCAAATTCCTAATGTAAAATTTCTTCAAAATGAAGATGTTATTATTGTTGCTGTTGTATCACCAAAGGCTGCAGTTGAAACAACAGCTTTACCTGGTGAAGAAGCTAAAGAACCAGAAGTAATTACAAAAGGTAAGCAAACAGAAGAAGAGGAATAATTAGAAATTGCGTGCTGTTATTGGGCTCGGTAATCCCGGAAAAAAATATGAGTTTACTCGGCACAATGTTGGTTTCATGGTAGTTGATAAACTTGCAGAAAAATATAATTTGAGCTTCAAAAACTCTGCATTTTATTATTTGTTTACTGAAGGTCAATTAGAAGATTCTTCAAAATTTGTTTTAGTAAAACCGACTACTTTCATGAATATGAGTGGTTTAGCTGTAAAAGATTTTTTGAATGCTTTTGATTTGAAGCCAGAAGATATAATTATTATTTATGATGATTTAAATATCGAAGCTGGCAGAATAAAACTCAGAAAATCTGGTAGCGATGGTGGTCATAATGGAATTAGATCAATAATATCAAGCTTAGGCTCAGATCAATTTCCAAGAATTCGTTTTGGAATCGGAAGCAAATTTGAAAAAGGAAAAATGGTTGATTATGTTCTTTCTGAATTTGATGAAAAAGAATTATTGTTGATTGCACCACAAGTAAGTTTAACATTAGATATTGTTGAAAAATTTATTTCATCCGGCATTCAACCAATGCTGGATTATTATAGTAGAATTGCAAATCCAGACGCTGGACCAAAAGTTTAGTTCTTTAAAATAAAAACAAAAAATAATCTATTTATTTATTAACCCTGCTTCTGAAAATTCAGAGGCCAAAAGTCCAAAGGGAGGTGAAACATCTCATGAAGCAACGCACTTATGAAAGTGTTGTTCTAATCAACGCTGCACTCGAAGATGACCAGATTGAGGTCATTCTTAACAAAATCCAAGATACAATCACAACTCACGGTGGCTCCATTATTGAAATTGATAAATGGGGACGTAAGAGATTAGCATACCCAATCAAAAAAGCAAAGAGTGGTTATTATGCTATCTTCAGATTTAATTCAACACCGGAGTTGATATCTACACTCGAGCGTAATTATCGTCTCGAAGAAAATATCTATCGTTATTTGACGATCGTTTTAGACAAATTTGCATTAGAAGCAATTGCTAAACAAAAAGAATCTGCAAGTAATCAAGCTGCAGAAGAAGTAACTAATCAATCAACAGAAAGCCAGAATAATTAATTAGTGTAGGAGGTAACGATGGCTGAACTTAAGATGCCCGAACTCAACAGTGTTATTGTCGCAGGTAACTTAACAAAAGATCCTGTATTCAGACAAACATCAAACGGAACACCAGTTGTTAATTTTCATATTGCAGCTAACAGAAGATATAAAGATAGCAGCAACCAATGGCAAGAAGATGTTTGCTATGTTGGTATTGTAGCTTGGAATAAATTAGCAGATAGCTGCAAAGATAGATTAAAAAAAGGAAGTGCTGTTTTAATTGATGGTGAATTACAAAGCAGAACTTTCAAAACTGAAGATGGCAAAAACAGAACTATTGTTGAAATCAAAGCAAAAAGAATTCAATTCTTAAATAAAGCTGCTAAATCTGGTAATGGCGATGATATAGTTGTTGAATCTGATGAAGCAGATTATGAAGATAACTCATTTGATAAATTTTTAACCGATGAAGAATCGGACTTAATGAAGGATAAGTCATGAGGAATAATATGAAGAACGCAACACCAACAAAAAAAGTAAAAAGAGTAATTGATGGCTTCATCGATTACAAAGATTCAAAAACTCTTCAGAAATTCCTTACAGATCAGGGCAAAATTATTCCACGCAGAATTACTGGATTAACTGCAAAACAACATAGAGAATTAGTAACTGCTATTAAACGTGCCCGTCATTTAGCAATTTTACCATTTGTTTCTGAAGCAGTTAAATAGGAGTCTAACGATGAAAGTAATATTAAGAAAAAATTTCGATCAGCTTGGTAAAGTTGGCGATGTTGTTAATGTTAAAGATGGATATGCAAGAAATTATCTTATTCCACGCCAAATTGCTTATCAAGCAACTGCCGGAAATATCCGAGCTTTAGAAGAAGAAAAGAAACAAATCCAAAAACGTGAAGCTAAAGAATTAGAGGAAGCTCAAAAATTAGCTGCTGAATTGGAAAAAGTTTCTGTTACAATTCCTGTTAAAGTAGGTGAAGAAGACAAAATATTTGGTACTGTTACAAGCCAAATGATTGTCGATGCATTGAAAGAAAAAGGATTTGAAATAGATAAACGCAAAGTTGAAATTACAGAACAAATTAAATCCCTTGGTATTTATACAGTTGCAGTTAAATTGCATTCAAATGTTACTGCTTCTGTTAAAACTTGGGTTGTTCGCGAATAGTTAACTGAATTGTTCAAAGCCCTTCTTTATTGAGGGGCTTTAATAAAATTTTAAAACTAAACTTAAGAACGGTGATGAAAGAACTAAGATTCAGATTAATTTTAATTTTAGCTTTTGTTGGATTAAGTCTTTATCTCCTCTACCCTACCTATAAAGATTACCAAAACTCTAAAGAAGTTTCTAAAAACTTATCTACTTTAGAAAAACAGATTAAAGCAAAAAATCCAACAATTACAGCTAATAAATTAAAAGACATTTTAACATCGAAGAAAGATAGTATTCTTTCCAATCATCCAGATTACAGAGATGCACGCGAGAAAAGAATTAAACTCGGACTTGACCTTCAAGGTGGAATGTATTTGGTGATGGAAGTAAATACTGCTAAACTTCTTGAAAAATTAGCTAAAGATCCCGATCAACAATTCATGGAAATTTTGAAGCAAGCTGAAGCTGAATCAAAAATTTCAGATGAAAATGTTGTTGGTATTTTAGCAAGAAAAATGAAAGAAAAAAATATTCGATTGAGCAGATACTTCGGTTCAATTAGAGAAAATGATGATCAAATTGTAAAAAGACTTCAAGAACAAGAAACTGACGCAGTTACTCGTGCAATTGAAATCATCAGAAATCGTGTTGACCAATATGGTGTATCTGAACCAAGTATTCAAAAACAAGGCTCAAGAAGAATTGTTGTTGAATTACCTGGTATTGCAAGAGAAGAAGAAGCTCGTCGTCTTTTGCAAGGAAGAGCTCTTTTGGAATTTAAGTTAGTTAAAGATGCTTCTTTCGCAATTCCAATTATGAATCGCATTGATGAAGTTCTTGCAGGTTCTATGAAAGATTCAACTACTACTAAAAAAGAAGCTGTAGCAAAGAAAGATACTACCAAACAAAAAAATCAAACTGAAGAACAATTCGCAAAAGAACATCCATTCTTTGCAATTGCTCGTATGATTGATCCTCAAGGTAGAATTGCTGATGCTTATGTAAAAGAATCTGATAAAGGAAAACTAAATGAAATTCTCCAAAGAGATGATGTTAAAAAAGTAATTCCTGATAATGTTGAATTTGTTTACGATGCTAAACCAATTAAAGGTCCCGACGGAGAAAATTTTTATCGTTTATACATGGTCAACAAAGAAGCTGAATTGACTGGTGGAGTAATAACAGATGCTCGTGCAGAAATTGATCAATCAACAGGGTCACCAGAAGTTTCAATGCAAATGAATGCTGATGGTGCTCGTGAATGGTCAAGAATTACCGGTGCTAACATTGACAAACGTTGTGCAATTGTTCTTGATGGTGTTGTTTATTCAGCTCCAACAATCATCAACAAAATTCCTACTGGCAGTTCAAGAATAACTGGTAGCGCAAATATGGATGAAGCTAAACTTTTGGAAATTGTTTTGAAAGCCGGTGCTCTTCCCGCTCCAGTTGATATTCTTGAAGAAAGAACTGTTGGTCCATCACTCGGACAAGATTCAATTTCTCAAGGTATTAATTCAGCATTATTTGGTTATCTGATTGTTGCATTGTTCATGATTTTCTATTATAAAACTGCTGGAACATTTGCAGACTTTGCATTATTCACAACAATACTTTTGATACTCGGTGTTTTAGCTGGTTTCAAAGGAACATTAACTTTACCCGGTATTGCTGGTATTGTGTTGACCATGGGAATGGCTGTTGATGCTAACGTAATTATTTTTGAACGTATTCGTGAAGAATTAAGAACTGGAAAAACATTAAAAGCTGCAGTTGAAAGTGGTTTTAAACTTTCATACTCAGCTATTTTCGACTCAAACATCACAACATTTTTTACTGGATTAATTCTTTACCAATTCGGCAGCGGTCCAATTCAAGGTTTTGCTTTGACACTTATGATTGGTTTGATTACAAGCTTATTCTCTCAATTAGTTGTTGTAAGATTGATTTTTGATTTTATGACACTAAAAGGTTACAAAATAAATGTTGGTTAATTAAGGAGATTAAAAATAGATGCGCATTTTTGAAAATTTAAATATCGATTTCATGGGCAAGAGAACATATTTCTATTTTGTCTCCGGAGTTATTTTGCTCATAGGATTACTCAGCATCTTGATAAAAGGATTAGAATTTGGTATTGACTTCAAAGGTGGTACTGAAGTTGCAATTCAATTCGAAAAGCCGGTGGAAATTTCTTATGTAAGAAAAGTTGTTAGCCAAATTGGATTGGGTGACGTTGAAGTAAAAACTTTTGGTGGTGCAACTGGAGTATTAATTAGAACTCCCATTCAGGAAATTCCAAAATCTGTTCTACCGGTTGTCAAATCAAGAATAGAAAAAATTATTGCTGATAATTTTCCAGGATTAGAAAAGAAAGAAATTGAAAGCACTGTTAATTCAATTACTTATACTTTTGCTGATCCAGCTACTGCTGAAGCCGTAGCAAATAAACTTTTCGAAAACGGATTTACTACAACAAAAACATCTGAAGAAGTTTCTAACTCAGGTGTTATTGTTCGTCTTGGTATTTCTGATTGGTTAAAAGAAAACCTTAGCGAAAAGATAAAAGACAATAAATTCACTGTACTGAAAGAAGATAAAGTTGGTCCAAAGGTTGGAAAAGAATTGAAACGCGATGCTGTTATAGCAGTCATTCTCTCATTAATTGTGATAATGATTTATTTAGCATTTCGTTTCAAATTTGCTTTTGCTCTTGGTGCCGTTATCGCACTTTTCCACGACGTTTTACTTACACTTGGAATCTTTGTAGTTCTTTATGGTGTTATTCCAGGATTTAATTTAGAAATAACAATTACGGTTGTTGCTGCTTTCTTAACTTTGGTTGGTTATTCAATCAACGATACTGTAATTGTTTTTGACCGTGTTCGTGAGCAAATTAAAATTCATAAAACTCTTTCACTTGAAGAGAACATGAATCTTGCTATTAACAAAACAATGAGCAGAACTATAATCACAGTATTAACAACTTTAATTTCTGTAATTGTGTTGTTAATATTTGGTGGAGAAGTATTAAGAGGATTTGCTTTCGCATTGTTTATAGGTATGATCACTGGAACTTATTCTTCAATATTCGTAGCAAGTGCTTTCGTATTAGAATATGCTGAAAGAACAAAAAAGAAAGTTACTTTCTAAATGTATTTTTCATCATTGAAAATTGCCCCGACTATGTCGGGGTTTTTTTTGCAATTATTCATTTTACTTTTATAACCATTGAAGTAATATCATCAGATTGTTCTGCAGAAAGTGTAAAATCTTCAACATTTTTTCTAATTACAGATAGCAAATCACTTGCATTCAGGTGAGAATGCTGCAAAACTAAAGTTTCTAATCTTTCATCTGAAAATTCTTCCCACTTTAAATTCATTGCTTCGGTGATTCCATCAGTAAAAAGAATGATAGAATCATTTTCAAATAATTGAATTGTTTCAGAAACATAAGGTATCATTGTTTGCATCACGCCTAAAATCATTCCCCCTTTTTTTAGTTTGATGATTTTATTATCACGAATTAAAAGTGGCGGATTGTGACCAGCATTCACATATGTTAATTGTTTATTTTGATTATCAAGTATTCCCCAAAAGAAAGTAATGAAACTTCCCATCGTTGTATTTTCAGCAACCAAATCATTCAACAAATTAGTTGATGCATCTAATGACAAATTCATTTTACAAATTGATTTTAAGAATGCTTGAATATTAGCCATCAAAAGAGCTGCAGGAACACCTTTACCAGATACATCAGCTATTGCAAACAAAATTCTATTTTCATCAAGTTTAATAATATCATAGTAATCACCGCCAACCATTCTTGCGCTTTTATTATATGCTGCAATTTCAAAATTTGATAGAGTTGGAATTTTCTTAGGCAGTAAATTATTTTGAATATTGCGCGCAGTTTCGAGATCCTTTTCTAATCGTTGCTTCTCGAGTGTTTCTTTGAAGAGTCTTGCGTTTTCTATGGAAATAATTGCCAGACTTGCAACTGAACTTATAAATTCAATATCAGTTCTTTCATAAAATAAATTATTTTTTCTTTTGCCAAGAATAATTAATCCTTTTGTTTCCCCTTTTATTTGCATTGGAATTATTAATTCTGAACCTATCTCGCCAAATATTTTTAACTCACCAATCAGCTCATTTTTTTGAATTGGATGAATAAAATTATTTACTGAACAATTTTTCAAAGCGGTCTTTAATAACTCTTCATTAAAACTATTTTCCAAAATTGAATATGAATCCCGCGAACAAATAACAATAGCATACTTTGAAACAAGCATTTGACCGATTAGCGAGTATACTAAAAGTTTTGCAACTTGTTCAACTTGAAGCAAACCACTAAACTCTTTACTCAAATCAAAAAGTGAACTAAGCTGATTAACTTTTGAATCCAACTCTCGATTAATTTTCTTTAAGCGATCAACGAAGAGAGAATTTTCAATTGCAGTAGCTCCAACATTTGTAATTGTTCTTAAAAAACTAATATCTTCATCATCGTATTCTTGGTTAGTTAATCGATTGCCCAGAAGTATAATTCCTTTCAGTCCTTCTGAAGATTTAATTTCTTGATACACTTTAAAATTATTTTTTATGATGTAATTTGAAAAATTTTCATTAGTATCATAATCAGAAAAAGAGATTTCAGGAAATGAATCAAGTATTTCTTGATTTATTCCTTTTGAAGCTTTCACTACAAATTTATTCTCATCATTTAATAGTGCAATTAAACCTTTTGTTGTGTGAAATTTTCCAAGACATGTTAGCAACAAATTATTAAGTGTGAAATTTAAGTCAAGACTTGAATTAATAAGATTGCTGAAATCAACAAGTGCAGAAAAATTTCTTAGTGCTGCATTGTTTTGATTGTTAGACATGATTATTACGAAAGATATTTGATTAATGTAACTTGGTTCTTGTTTCCTGTTGTGGTGGAATAAACAACTTCATCCATCAACTTTTTAATCATAAACATTCCCAATCCACCAGATTTCTTTTGTTTATAATATTCTTTTATATCAGGTTCGGGAATTACATTTGGGTCAAAATGATTTCCATGATCAACAATAGAGATGACTAATTTGTTACTGTCGAAA
>Ga0272446_1006871_pt1 | contig 11604 bp, 11 predicted proteins | sample YNPCB0061_FD_194587 | JGI IMG/M metagenome (GOLD analysis project Ga0272446, IMG submission 194587) | Hot spring microbial mat communities from Yellowstone National Park, WY, United States - YNP-CB-006-1 | ecosystem: Environmental > Aquatic > Thermal springs > Hot (42-90C) > Sediment | place...
TACAGCGGTAGCGGTTACCTCTTTTATGTTTTCTTTTGCCGATTTGATAAAGCTAACAAGGCTTTCAAAGGCACCACTAATAGTTGGCTGACAGAGTTTTTCGTAAGTTTCTTTATCTGCCGCATTGAGACTAATAGAAACAGCATCTATTAAACCTTTTATCTCTAATACAACATCCCTGCCTTCTCTTAGGTTGGCAAGTCCATCGGTGTTTAAACGTATCTTTTTAGCACCTTTTGATTTTAACTGTTTTGCTAACTCTTTAATCAGTTGTAACCTTAATGTTGGTTCACCATAGCCACAAAACACAATTTCATCATAACTGCTTATTTTGGATGGCAACGCCTGCATTATTTCATACAAAGTAGGCTCTTTTGGAAGCTTAAGGTAATGTCCTTTAACAAAAAAATCCCTCTGTTTACCACAAAAAACGCATCTGTTTGTACATCTGTTAGTGATGTTGATGTAAAGCGAGTTTCTGATTTTATAAAAAATTTTCACATCGGTTTCAATACCAAGATTGAAGGCTTTAAAGGCATTTGTGTATATTGTGCGTTTCACATCTTCTTCAGGCAGATTTTTAAGTTCTGCGATGCGTTTAACAGTATATTTTACAAACGCAGGTTCGTTTCTTTTGCCTCTAAAGGGCTCTGGAGTTATAAATGGTGCATCCGTTTCCGACAAAATAAAGTCAAGAGGAATTGTCTTTACGACATCATGTATATTTGTCGCCTTCTTGAATGTAACTGTTCCAGGTATGGATATATAGTATCCCATCGAGATATACTCTTTTGCATCCTGTATGGTGCCTGAAAAACAATGAATAATGCCTCGCAAGGCTTTCTTTTTTAAAATCTCTTTTGCTTCTTTGTGGGCATCACGGATATGAATCATTACTGGTTTTTTTAAACCTTCTGCGATATCAAGCTGTCTTTCAAACACCGCCACCTGCTTTTCGCGGGGAGAGTAGTTTTTAAAGAAGTCGAGACCAATTTCGCCCAACATAAGACATTTGGGATGTGAAAGTGTAGCTCTCAATTCTTTCTCAATTTTATCGTTGTATATCAACGCTTCGTGTGGGTGAACACCGATAGAGGCGTAGATAAAGTCATGTTGTTCTGCAATGTTAATAGCCCGTTTCCAGTATTTTGGTTCTATACCTACGGTGCAGATAAACTCAAGCCCCTCAACTTTGGCACGATTTATCACCTCTTCACAATCATTATCAAATTCTGGCAGTTCTAAATGTGTATGAACATCAACGTATCCAAACATTACTTTACCTTTGCACCTGCTGTAACATCTTTTTCTGGGGCAATTATTGAAAGCCCATTGTTATCAGAGGCTGCAAGCACCATTCCCTGTGATTCTATCCCCATCAGCTTTGCAGGTTTTAAGTTAGCAACGAAAACAATATTTTTGCCAACCATCTCTTCTGGGGTATAAAATTTACCGATACCAGCAACTATTGTGCGTTCTTTGGTGCCATCAAAAACAAGCATTTTTATCAACTTGTCAGATTTTTGAACTCTCTCTGCTGCCAAGACTTTGCCTACTTTAAGCTCTATCTTTGCAAAGTCTTCAATGGTGATAACGTTCTCTTCTGCAGTCTTAACCTCTATGGCTTCTTTTTTCTCTGTTTCTATGCGTGGAAAGAGGTCTGCAACTTCTTTAACGGTGAGTTTTGCAGAAAAAGCTGCATAGTTTCTATACTCTTTGTTTTCTCTTAGAAAATCGTCAACATTTTTATCAATGCCTAAGCTACTAAATATTTTATCGCCGATATCGGGCATAAAAGGGGATATCATGACTGAAACGAGCCTGATACCCTCCATAAGATTGGAAAGAACAGAATTAAGCTGGGCTGTTTCCTTCTTTTTATGTAAAGACCAAGGTTCTGTCTCAACAATAAACTTGTTCAATACGTTTATAAAGCTCCACGCTGATTCTAAGGCACGACTGAAAGAGCAGTTTGACATAGCCTCATCGTAAGACTTGATTGCAGCATCAAAATGAGATTTTAAATTTTCGTTAACGCCAGTGGCATCTGGCGTTTCGTATATGCCGTTGGAGAACTTTGTAACCATTGATACGCTACGTTTTACAAGATTTCCTAAATCGTTGGCTAAGTCACTATTGATTCTTTTAATCATTGCATCGTTCGAAAAGTCGCCATCAAGTCCAAAGGGGACTTCTCTCAGCAAAAAGTACCTGAACTGGTCAACGCCATATTTGTCAGCAAGTGAAAAGGGATCGATCGCATTACCAAGCGATTTGCTCATCTTTTGTCCTTCAACAGTCCACCAACCATGTGCTACGACCCTTTTTGGAAGAGGAAGTCCTGCTGCGAGTAAAAAGCATGGCCAGAATATAGCATGAAACTTGAGTATATCCTTGCCAATGAAATGAACGGCAGGCCAGTACTTGTTAAACTTTTCCAAATCATCAGGATAACCTGCAGCAGTTATATAGTTTGTAAGGGCATCAAACCAGACGTAAATAACGTGTCTTTCGTCGCCAGGAACAGGAATGCCCCACTTTATTGATGTTCTTGATATGCTTAAGTCTTTTAAGCCTTGCTTTATAAAGCTTATGATTTCGTTTCTTCTCGACTCAGGATATATAAAATCGGGGTTTTTTTCTATGTGATCCAGCAGTGCATCTCCATACTTTGATAATCTGAAAAAATAGCTTTCTTCTTTTAATTTTTCTACCGAGCGTTTACATTCGGGGCATTTACCATCTATCAACTGCGAATCTGTTAGGAATGTTTCACAAGGCACGCAGTACCAGTCTTCGTATTCGCCTAAATATATATCGCCTTTATCAAGAATCCTTTTAAAAAGATGACTAACGGTGTGATAATGTCTTTTTTCCGTTGTCCTAATGAAGTCATTATTTGAAATATTCAGTTTTTTCCATAGTTTCTGAAAGTTTACAACAACCCTGTCTGCAAGTTGTTTAGGTTCTAATCCCTGTGCCTTTGCTGTTTTTTCTATTTTCTGTCCGTGCTCATCTGTACCCGTAAGAAAAAAAACATCTTTTCCAAGCAAACGGTGATATCTTGCAAGGGTGTCTGCTGCGATAGTTGTGTAGGCATGACCTATATGTGGCACATCATTAACATAGTAAATTGGTGTTGTTACGTAAAATGTGTCTTTCACTTGCCGTTCTCCTTTTCATCAAGTTTTTTAAGTATTTCAAGGTCTGTTGGCTCTTCTAAAGACAAAAGATAAGATTTATCAATATGGCACAGATCTCCGCCGTCCATATAGTTCAACATTTCGTAATTTAAACAACACATCAATCTACCACACATACCCGAAAGCTTAGAAGGGTTAAGTGGCAAACCTTGACTTCTAATCATTTTTATAGAAATTGGGTTAAATCCAGTTAAAAATTTTGAGCAACAAAGTTCCCTACCACAGATGGCAACCCCACCGCAGAGCTTCGCACCATCCCTTACCCCTATCTGACGCATCTCTATGCGTGTCTTGAATATCCTTGCAAGGTCTTTTACAAGCTCTCTAAAGTCAATTCTCCCATCTGCTGTAAAGTAAAAAATGAGTTTTGTTCTGTCAAGGGTGTATTCTGTTGAGACAAGTTTCATCGGTAAACCGTGATTTTCAATCTGCTGCAATCCAACTTTAAAAGCTTCCTTTTCATCAATCTGGTTTTTGTTGTAAGCCTCTAAGTCCTCTTCGGATACCTTTCTCAAAATTTTTTTTATCTCTGTTTCAGGTGCAGGCATCTCTTTTGGTGGCAGCACAACCTTTCCAATTGTTAATCCCCTTTCTGTTTCAGCAACTACAAGGTCGCCACCTTTAAGGTCTAACCCATCGGGGTCAAACAGATAAATTTTAATAGACGATTTAAAACGAACACCAGTTAGTATCATAGTTCCTCACGTAGTTTTAGCGAAATAAGCAATGTCTCAATAATAAAAGAGCGTGTAATATTATACCTTAAAAGTTTCGCAAAATTAATAGCTTTCTCTAACATACTGATATAACTAATTATTTCTGCGGTTTTTAGTGTGTTTTTTGATGCAAGATTCAGCATATTGATACGAAGCTGTGTCGTTAGAACAGAAAAAAAGATTTCTTCCCTGTTTTTTTCTACTAATTCGTCAGCCAAACTGCATATTTGGGCAAAGTTTTTTTTAGGTAAATTGTTGATAAAGTCTTTAATAAGTTGAACAGTTTCTAAATTTTCCTTGTTTAACAAATCCATGCCTCTTTGAACAGAACCATTGCAAAAGGGCAAGACATCTTTTATCTTGTCGGCTTCATATCCGTTTTGTAAGAGTATCTCTTCGATAACGCTGTCTTTTAAAGGGGCAAAATTGATTTTTAAACATCTTGAAACGATTGTGGGAAGCAAACTCTTCAGAAACCCTGTTACTAAAATAATCACCGAGCCTTTTGCAGGTTCTTCTAATGTCTTTAACAGGGCGTTTGCTGCCTTTGGGTTCATCTTGTGGGCATCATCAATGATGATTACCCTGTATCTTCCTTCAAACGGGGGAGATTGTATAAAGCTGCTTGCTTCTTTGATTACATCTATCTTTATCTGTTTGGTCTCGGTTGTTAAAAGTTTTATATCAGGATGTATCAGCTTATCAGCCTTGTGGCAACTGTTACATCTGTTGCAAGGGGTTATGCCGATTGTTTCGCAGTTTAATGTTTTGGCAAACTGTAATGCAAACAACTTTTTACCCACACCATCAGGTCCACAAAAAAGGTAGGCATGGGACACCTTTCCATTTTTAATACTCTTTTCCAGAATTTTTAATGCCTTTTCGTTACCGAGCAGAGCTGTCATAGGAGTTTTAAGAAATCGCTTATTATGATGTTGTGAACTTCGCTAATCTCTCTTGATGAGTCTATCAAAAGTATTCTTTCGGGATGCTCTTTTGCAAGTGCAAGAAAGCCCGCCCTGACACGTCTGTGAAACTCATTACCCTCGTTTTCTATGCGATCTTTCTCTTTTATCTCGCTACGCCTTTGCATCACTTCCAAACTGTTATCTAATAGATATGTCCTTGTAACTTTAACGCCAGAGGTAACAAACTCGTTTATGCTTTTAATAATATCGAGAGGCAAGCCCCTGCCATATCCTTGATACGCAATAGTAGAGTCTGTGAATCTGTCACAAATGACAATCTTGTTGTCAGACAGTGCTGGAATAATAACATCTTTAACAAGTTCTGCCCTTGACGCCTCAAAAAGTAAAAATTCCGCTATATCTCCTGCAGAAAAGTTATTAGAAAGCAAAATAGACCTTATCTGTTCGGAAAAGGGTGTACCACCCGGCTCTCTAATGCTTATAAAAGGAAGATTTCTTCTGCTCAATTCATCACATAGAAGCTTTATCTGTGTTGTCTTTCCTGCACCTTCTATGCCTTCAAAAGTGATAAGCATCGTTTCATTTTATCAGATATTTTAAGAAATTTAAAATTCTTTTAAAAAATCTAAGAACGGAAGGGGTAAATTGTAATATAATATTGATAATGAAGTCGCAAAAAATACTTTACGTTGCTATTACTCTTTCAGTGTTACTGCATATACTCTTTGGGATTACCATTGAAAGTTATCTTCGATTTTTACTTAAAAAGGCGCCCTTAATAGGGGAAGAAGGCAGATACTTTGAGGTGTTGCCCTATACCCCTGCAAAGGGAGCGCAAGTTTTGCAACCACCAAAGAACGCACGTTTTTTAGGGGCAAAAAACATTAAGCCCGAGAGCGAAACCATGCCTAAACTTGATAAGTTTGCTACCCCACGAATTTTACAAGAAATTAAGCCACCTGTTGAAACAAAAGAGCAGCAAAAACAGTCACCACTTCCTCAGCCACCTCAAATTCAGGAAAAGCAAGTGACAAAACGCGAAACTGTCCATGAAAGCCCCGTTGGAGAAATAAAAAAGCCTTCTACCGAAAAAAAGTTGCCATCCTTAGATAGTCTGATACCAAAAACTCCAGAACTAATCGCAAAAATGCCAAAGGAGGAAAGCATTAACCTAAACAGGGGAACTGTAAAAGAGGGAAAAGAACTTGTTATTGCTACCAAAGAGTATAAATACTGGTCTTATCTTGACAAGATGAAGAGGAAAATTGAACTGCTTTGGCAGTATCCTGAAGTTGCCAGAGTGAATGGACTATCAGGTTCTCTTAAGATAAATTTTGCGGTTGATAAGACAGGAAAACTTAAGGATGTTGTTCTTTTAGAGTCATCGGGATACAAATTTTTTGATGATGCGGCGATGAAGGCTTTAAAAGATGCTGCACCTTTTGCCCCCTTTCCCGATACTTGGGATGTAGAAAGGCTAAATATCGAAGGCACTTTTATTTATGAGATAAAAGTGATAAGATAACTCATTAAAACAAAAGAGGTGATTTTGGAAAAAGCTATTGGTGTTTTTGATTCAGGCGTAGGTGGGTTGACTGTTTTAAAGGCGATAAGAAGGCAGCTACCCAACGAGGACCTTATATACTTAGGTGATACGGCAAGGGTTCCATACGGTAACAAGTCAAGGGAGAATATCATAAGATACTCAATAGAGAACACTCAGTTTTTGTTGAAACATAATATAAAGCTGCTTGTTGTTGCCTGTAACACTTCCACTGCGATGAGTCTGAATACTCTTAAAGAAAGATTTAGTATTCCTATCGTGGGCGTCATCGAGCCAGGTGCGAAGAGGGCTTTAGAAGTAACAAAGTCGGGCAGAATTGGTATTATAGGAACTGAGGCAACCATCAAAAGTGGAGCTTATGCAAAGGTATTAAAAGAGATGCGTAAAGACGTTATCGTTTTTTCAAAAGCATGTCCTTTGTTTGTGCCGATAGTGGAAGAGGGGCTAACCAGCGGTAAGATAGCAGAGGAGGTTGTAAAACATTACTTAGAATCCTTTAGCAGACATTTTATAGACACGATAGTTCTTGGTTGCACCCATTACCCCCTCCTTAAAGCCATTATCAAGGAATTTTTTAAAGGCAATGTTAAAGTTGTTGATTCTGCTAACGAAACGGCAAAGGCGGTTAAGGAGCTTTTAGAAAAAAACGATATGTTAAACAAAAAGAACATAGAAGGAAGTTACAAATTCTATGTAACAGACGCTGCAGAACGTTTTTTAAAGATTGGTAAAACGATACTTGGCAACAGCATGGAAGAGGTGGAACTTGTCTCCGTTGAAAAATAGAAAAGCACAAAGGAATAAACAAGACAGCGATTTAAAAGAAAGCACAATTGCAAAGATAGAGTGTCTTTCTTACAGTGCCTCTGGCGTGGCAAGGCATGAAGGCAAGGTCATTTTTATTCCTTACACCGTTACAGGAGATGTTGTAAAATTTTCTATAAAGGAAGATAGAAAAACCTATGCAGATGGCAAGTTAGAGGAGGTGCTAAAGTCCTCCCCTTACAGGAGAATCGCTCCATGTCCTTATTTTGAACGTTGTGGTGGCTGTCAATGGCAACATGTACAGTACCCTTACCAATTGCAATCAAAAAAGATGATAACAAAGGGTTTAATTGAGAGAATTGGGTCTGTAAAAAATGTAAACATATCTGATGCCTGTAGTGCTAATGGGGAATGGAATTACAGGCAGAGGGTTCGTTTTCAGGTTGGTTTTACAGAGGGTAAACCATGTTTTGGTTTTGCCATTTATGGTAGTAACGAAGTAGTTGATATAGAAAGCTGTCATGTTGTTCAAAAACCGATAGGGGAACTAATAAAACAGCTAACAGCCAATAAGGATGCGATTAAGAATTTTTACGACTTTGAGGTTTACTATTCTGATGAGGGTAGCTTTACTTTTTCTGCTACGGCAAGGGAAAACTGGACTCAAAAGTCAGCAGAGGATCTTTTTCCCCTTTTCAAGGGTGGTGTTATAACGGAAAAAAGGACAAGAAAGGTTTATCAGGTAAAGGAACCATATCTTACCTATACAATCAAAAACAGCATGGGTGATTTTAAGCTTAAAGTTTTAGCAGGGGGGTTCGTTCAGGCAAATCCCTACGTTAATGAGCTTATTTTGAATGTTTTGGTAGAAAACTTGAGTGGATACAAAGAAAAACTTTTACTGGAACTCTATTCTGGGTCGGGAAATTTTACTGTACCTCTAAGCAAACTTTTCAGGCATGTTGTGGCAGTAGAGGGTGATAATTTTTCCTTCAGTGCTTTAGAAGAAAATCTTCCAAAGAACAAGGTAATCAATGTTTCACCTGTAAAATCAAACGTTTACGAAGAGGTTTTGAGATACTTTAACAAGAAAAGGGAGTTTAACGTCATATTTTTAGATCCGCCACGTATTGGTGCTAAGGAGGTTATGCCCTTTTTGCCAAAATTAAACGCAGAACGCATTGTTTATCTTTCTTGCAATCCTTCTACCCTTGCAAGGGATGTTAAGGTGTTATGTAATGCTGGCTACTCGCTGACAAAACTTATTCCTTTCGATATGTTTCCACAGACGTTTCATATAGAGTGTCTTGCCATTTTAGACAAAGGGTATGAGTAAAAAAATTCTTATACTTGAAGATGATAAGAAGCTACAAAACATAATCAAAGCTTATCTTGAAAGCACAGGTTTTAAAGTGCTTGCAGCTTCTACGTTAAAAGAGGCAAGGTCTGTTCTGAACGAAGAGGTACCCTCCCTTGTAGTGCTTGATCTTATGTTGCCAGACGGCAACGGGGAAAACTTCATTCAAGAAATAAAGGAGACAGGAGATATTCCTGTAATAATGGTAACAGCAAAATCGTCCGAAGAGGATAGACTGGCAGGTTTTTCTTTAGGAGCCGATGACTATGTTGTTAAACCATTCAGCCCTAAAGAGTTGATTGCAAGGGTGAAGGCTGTGCTTAGGCGTTATGAAAAGGAAAAAGAGGATATTCTTAGTTATAACAGTGGTAAAATTTTAATAAAACCCGACAGTTTCGAGGTATTAGTCGATGGAAAGCCCGTAGAGTTGTCTCAAACAGAGTTTAAAATACTGGTTGTGCTTGCATCCTCTCCAAACAAGGTTTTTTCTCGCATGGAGCTTGTAGAAAAGGCTTTAGGGTATGAATTTGAAGGATACGAACGTACAGTAGATGCCCACATAAAAAATCTACGCCATAAGATTGGAGATAATCCTAAAAATCCCACGTATATTCAAACTGTTTTTGGCATTGGATATAAATTCCTTGGCAAAAAAGATGCACCTAACAATTAAAAAAAAGATAATCATCGCCATTTTCCTTTTCTTTCTGTCAACTATAGGGGCGGTATCTCTGGTTGTTGAACTGGTTAAACAGGATTTTTTGGATTATACCGAAGGGGAAAAAGAGGATGCTGTTTATATACTAACAAGCTATTTAGAGTCACAATACGAAAAGAATTTTGGCTTTACCAAAGAAAGTTGTGACGATGCTGCCATGCTTGCACTTTCAATGGGTTACGAGATAACACTTTATGATAGGAATAAAAATGTTATCACAAACACAAAAGAGGCGATAAAAAATATGCTGCCCCTTGCAAAACGCAGGCACATCAGTCACATAAAACAGTATGAAGAATTCTTAAAAAATGCAAAAGACAAAGATTATATTTCTTATGAACTTTTTTTAAGGAGCGAAGAAATTGGCTCTCTTTACTTAAGACAGTTTGAGAAAAGAAGAACACTATTTTTCATCGAAAGAACAACACAGTTTTTACTGGTGGGGATACTGGGAGCAGTATTAAGTTCATTTCTTTTAGGGCTTTTTATAACATCTAAAATTTTGACACCAATTTCAAAGTTACACAAGGCAGCAACTGATATATCATTAGGCAAAACGGTAGAGCATATTGATATTAAACGACAGGATGAATTAGGGGAGCTTGCAAAGGTCTTCAACGTGATGGCAAAAAGTTTAAAAGAAAGGGAAACGGCAAGAAAATCGAGCATGTCCAAATTTGCTCACGAGTTAAGAACTCCTCTTGCAGTAATGCAGGGGGAGCTTGAAGCGATGCTTGATGATGTTTTTCCAATAAACAAAGATGCGTTAAACTCTATACGTGACGAAGTATTACGGTTAAAAAAGATGGTAGAGGCACTTGAACGTCTTTATAAGATTGAAAAAGATGCCTTAAATGTCGCTATTAAAGAAGTCTCTCTTAAGTCTTTTCTTGAAACGATAAAAAACAGGTTTTTATTGAAAGCAAAAGAGGGTAACAACTCAATTGTTATAAACTGTGAAGAGATTATGCTTTCAACAGACCCCGACCTTTTAACTCAAATATTGTATAACCTTCTTGATAACGCCCTAAATGCAACCCAAAACGGCTTAATAACAATAAGTGCCAGAAAGGATAAAAATAATGTTATTGTTGAAGTAAAAGATACAGGTGCTGGCATTTCTAAAGAAGACCTTCCTTTCATCTTTGAACGCTTTTACACAAAAAGCGAAAAAGGTTTGGGGATTGGACTTGCGGTAGTAAAAGAGTTAACAGAGATTTTAGGTGCGGAGATAAAGGTTTCTTCAGAGTTAGGGAATGGAACAGTTTTTACTCTGATTTTCAATACCTAAAAATAATTATCTTTTAGATGTAAAATTCACAACTTTTTCACAACCTCTTCAAAGCTTTTTCATACCCTGCCCGTATTATAAAAGTAAAAAATGTTTATGGAGATTTAAAATGCTTAAAAAAATAGTAATGTTAAGCTTTTTCTTTGTTTCAGTAATGCTTTTTATTAGCAACGTAAGTTTCGCAAGGGGCGGTTTTGGCAGACATAACTGTGATTGCTACGAAAAAGATTTTTCAGCACCCAAAACAGCAGAGTTTAAAAAGTTTCGTGAAGAAACGTTATCTTTAAGACAGTTGATGGCAGAAAAGCGTTTTGAGTTAGAAAAAGAGTCCTTATCTGACAATCCAGATAAAGCAAAGATTGAAAAGTTAACACAGGAAATAAAAAATCTACGTGAAAAGGTGCATGATATCAGAACAAAGTATGGAATTTCTGCTAAAAGATTTTCACCTCGCTGCTACTAAGGCGGAAAGGAAGGAAGAGGTTGATTGCCCTCCGCCTCTTCCCTACTTTTTTATGCGAAAAATCTCGTAATTTTGTATAATGTAAACAATGAAGGTAATTTCTAAAACAGCTCTTTTAACACTTACAGCGATTTTTATAATGCTTGTTTTTTTTAACTTACAGGCAGAGGCAATAGATTCTCCCCCCAAATGTTATCGTTTTAATAATGAGGCAGTGCCTTATGGCTATTATGGACACCACTGGCGTAAAACAGGGTATGGTCAGAGAATCCAGATAAAAAATGTTGAAGAAGCAATCTCCTTAGTACAGGAGTTTTACAAGACGACACCTGTTAACATAGTTCCTGTTAGAGAAAGTTACCGCTTTTATAAGCTGGAAGTTCAGGATGAAAACAAAAATATTCTGGATATAGTTATTGTTGACAAATTCTCTGGCAGGATTAGAAGCATATACTAATCAACAACCACTGAAAATTTTTCTAACATTCTGAAATCAGATAAATTTTTAATGTTTATCCACAATAATTGCACAGGATAACAACCAGCACAAGCTTGATTTTTATGGAAAAAGTGTTGACATGCCCTATATATTGTGCTA
>Ga0272446_1006872_pt1 | contig 11603 bp, 7 predicted proteins | sample YNPCB0061_FD_194587 | JGI IMG/M metagenome (GOLD analysis project Ga0272446, IMG submission 194587) | Hot spring microbial mat communities from Yellowstone National Park, WY, United States - YNP-CB-006-1 | ecosystem: Environmental > Aquatic > Thermal springs > Hot (42-90C) > Sediment | place...
CAAACTATTGCGTTGGATGTGAATTAGAAAAAACAGATTCTGAATTAATAAATGGAAAATGCCCTCTTCACCCCAATTTAGAAATTGAAAAAATTGAAGAAGAAAATTATTTTTTTAGATTTTCAGCATATCAAGAAAAACTTTTAAAATTTTATGAAGAAAATCCTGAATTTGTAGTTCCTGCATTTCGTTTTAATGAAATTAAAAATTTTGTAAAAAATGGTTTAGAAGATTTTAGTATTTCGCGTCTAAAATCAAAAATGCCTTGGGGCATTGAAATTCCAAATGATCCAGATCAGGTTATGTATGTTTGGTTTGACGCTTTAATAAATTATATTTCAACATTAGGCTGGCCAAATAATTTAGAAGAATTTAATAATTTTTGGCCCGGAATTCAAATTGCTGGAAAAGATAATTTAAGACAACAATCAGCAATTTGGCAAGCAATGCTTATGTCAGCAAAACTTCCTCCTTCAAAGCAAATTATTATTCATGGATTTTTAACAATTAATGGACAAAAAATAAGTAAAACAATTGGCAATGTAATTTATCCTGAAGAAATTATTTCAAAATACGGAAAAGACGCTTTAAGATTTTGGATTTTATCTGAAACACAACCATTTGAAGATTCTGATTTTAGTTTAGAAAAATTTAATGAAGCTTATAACGCAAAATTAGCTAATGGTTTAGGAAATTTTTACAGCCGCGTAATATCTTTAGCTCAAAAAATTAAAGAATTTGAAGCAAATAATTTAATTTCAAAAGAAATTGAAAATCAAATTAATGAAACAAGAAAAACTATTGATGAAAAAATGGAAAAATATTTATTTAATGAAGCAATGCAAAGTATTTGGAAATTAATTTCCTTTGGAGATTATTATATTAATAAAACCGAACCTTGGAAAAATTATGATAAAGAAATTATTTTTAATTTAATTGTTATTTTGGATAATTTAGGATCAATGCTTTTGCCATTTATACCTGAAACAGCAGAAAAAATAACAAAATCAATTATTAATGAAAATAATAAAATTATTCCTAAAAAATTAGGCATTCTTTTTCCAAAAATTGACTAAAATGCAAATTAAATATTTTGACAGCCACACACATCTTCAATTTGCGGCATTTGATAATGATAGAGATGAAATTTTAGAAAAAACTTTAAACGAAGGAGTTGGAATGGTAAATGTTGGAACGCAATTTGAAACCTCAAAAAAAGCGATTGAATTAGCTCATAAATATGATAATCATCCCCTATTTTCAAAATTTATTTACGCCACAGTAGGACTTCATCCAATTCATACATCAAAATCTTTTTATGATGAATCAGAACTCGGCGGGCAAAAAAACAATAATGAAGAATTAATTTCAGAAGAAGAAGTTTTTAATTATGATACTTATAAAAAATTATCAAAAGATACAAAAGTTATAGCTATTGGAGAATGCGGATTAGATTATTTTAGGATAGAAAATGAAAATCAAAAAGAAAAACAAATTGAAGCTTTTGAAAAACAAATTTTATTGTCTTTTAAAATTAAAAAACCATTAATGATTCATTGCCGTTCTGCTTTTTCTGATTTAATTTTAATTTTAGAAAAAAATAAAAATAAACTTAATAATCCTCCTGGAATTATTCATTTCTTTTCAGGCAACAAAGATGAAGCAATCAAGCTTTTAAATTTGGGATTTTATTTTACATTTGGAGGAGTCATAACTTTTGTAAGAGATTATGACAAAGTTATAAAATTAATTCCTGATGATAAAATTTTATCAGAAACAGACGCTCCTTATGTTGCTCCAATACCTTATCGCGGCAAAAGAAACGAACCGCGATACGTTAAAGAAGTTGTTAAAAAATTAGCTGAAATTAAAAATATAAAAGAAGAAAAAATTAATGAACAAATTTTAGAAAATGCAAGGATGATGTTTAGGATTGAGATATGATTTAAAAGTAAAAATTCTCCTCCGAAAGCGGATCCTCCTCCGGAAGAAAAAGTCAAAACTTTAATTATTGGTAGTCATTGCGAGTGCCGATGCTTCGGCACGAAGCAATCCCTTGTTCTATTTAGTCATTGTGAATCCCGAAGTATAGGGAGACGAAGCAATCCCCATCGTTCCGTCGCGTCATTGCGAGTCCCCCGAAACATCGGGGGGCGAAGCAATCCCAAAAATAAATTTTTCCGCCAAAAGCGCCTCTGGCGGAAAAATTAGAAATTGATTGAAAATTATAAATTGAAAAATTGAAAATTTTTTATGTTATTATTGCGGACAATAAGTATTTACTGTTGGAGTTGGAGATGTGACTGTTGGAGATGGAGAATTAACTGTTGGAGTTATAGATGTGGTTGTTGGAGATGGAGAATTAACTGTTGGAGATATAGATATAACTGTTGGATTTACAGATTGAATAAAAGAACAATTACCGCAATTTCCTGAAGAATCAAGTTTAACAATTAAAGCGTCGTAGTATCCTGCGCCAAAACTATTAGTATCTCCTCCAATAATATATCCTCCATCTGAGGTTTGTTGGATAGAATAAATATAATCATAATCTGTTCCTCCAATTGTTTTTGACCAGGATATATTTCCTGAAGAATCAAGTTTAGCAATTAAAGCATCTTGGCTTCCTGCGCCAAAACTATAAGTATATCCTCCAATAATATATCCTCCGTCTGAGGTTTGTTGGATAGAAGAAATATAATCATAATCTATTCCTCCAATTGTTTTTGACCAGGATATATTTCCTGAAGAATCAAGTTTAACAATTAAAGCATCTGAGCTTCCTGCGCCAAAACTATTAGTACCTCCTCCAACAAGATATCCTCCGTCTGAGGTTTGTTGGATAGAAGCAATATAATCATAATCTATTCCTCCAATTGTTTTTAACCAGGATATATTTCCTGAAGAATCAAGTTTAACAATTAAAGCGTCGTAGTCTCCTGGGCCAAAACTATTAGTATATCCTCCAATAATATATCCTCCATCTGAAGTTTGTTGGATAGAATAAACATCATCATGATATATTCCTCCAATTGTTTTTGACCAGGATATATTTCCTGAAGAATCAAGTTTAACAATTAAAGCGTCGTAGCTTCCTGCGCCAAAACTTCGAGTATATCCTCCAATAATATATCCTCCGTCTGAGGTTTGTTGGATAGAATAGACTTCTTCATTACTCCCCCCTCCAATTGTTTTTGACCAGGATATATTTCCTGAAGAATCAAGTTTAATAATTAAAGCGTCGAAGTTTCCTGCGCCAAAACTTCGAGTACTCCCTCCAATAATATATCCTCCGTCTGAGGTTTGTTGGATAGAATAAATATAATCATTATTTGCTCCTCCAATTGTTTTTGACCAGGATATATTTCCTGAAGAATCAAGTTTAATAATTAAAGCGTCATTATTTCCTGCGCCAAAACTAGCAGTACTTGCTCCAATAATATATCCTCCGTCTGAAGTTTGTTGGATTAAAGCATTTCTATCATCATTTGTCCCTCCAAATGTCTTCAACCAAACATTAGAATTTGTTTGGTAAATAGAATTAGGCATTAATGAAAGGCTTTGTCCTTGTTCATAGACATTATCATTGTCTCCTCCGTCAGATAAGGCTAATTCTTGTCTTTTTGTAGATTCAAATCTTGTGTTGATTTCATATTTTCCTGTTTGTTGATTATAGGTATAAGTATAGTAGTTTCCTGTAGATGTTTGGTTTATGGGGTCAATAGGGAGTTTAGTTAGGGTTTTACCAAATGATTGCTTTCTAAAATCTATTGGTATCCAGCCAGTACCATCTGTTTTTTGAAGAGTTGAAGATGATACACAGTTATATGACCATCCTGATGAAAGAGGAGGTAGTCCTAAGTTTGCGCATGTTGAGGTTGTGTCTGGTATAGATACATAAACTACAGATGATGTGCCCATAAAAGCATTTCCTCCTGTATCAGCTTCAAACCAAGATAAAGATTTATTAAGGTTTTGAATATCAGATAAACGTGTTGAATCTCTTGCTTGTTTTATAAGTTCAGAAGGATTTAAAGATAAAATTATTGCTACAGCAAGTACTGCTATTAAAGCTACTGTTACAAGGATTTCTATGAGAGTAAAAGACTGGCGGGAGGCGGCTAATAACTTATAGCTTCTAACTACTAACTTAGGACTTCTAACTAACAACTGTTGGTGGTTGTTTGTTGTTGATTGACTGTTGGCTCTGCCGTTGGTCGTTATTTGTTGGTTGTTGGTGTTTGGTTCCGTCGCCATATTATTATTATAATATTTTAAAGAAATAAAACAAGGTCAAATAAAAACTCGAAACTCAACCCCACGCTTTTGTTAATGATTGATAATATTCAGGACATTGTCCCGATGTTTAGAGACGATATCTATATTTTAACAATCAATTTTTCGGCGCGTAAAGTTGTTTGTCTATTTTTCTTTCAAAGCAAAACCTGCCGGAAGTATGTTCCCAATTTTCTTGCGATGTGGGCATTAAATACGGAGTTGTTTTTTCTTTTTGAAATTTTGGAGTTTCTGCATTAAAAACAGCGCATAATTCAAAAACTAAATTATCTTTATCTTTAATATTATATTCGTAATTGTTTTGAGTTTGAGGATCTTTCGGGGCATTGTATCCGGAAAAAGAATCCCGAAGCGCTTCTAAATTTGACGGTAATTCTTTTTTTGTTTGCCAATAATTTAAAATTTGATATTGAATATTTTGCAAATCCGAAATTTTTCTTTCATCAAATTGAATTTTTCTTGCCAAAGACGGAGAACCAAAAACAATAAATCCAAAAATAACAGATACTAAAATAATTAAACTTATAATTATAGAAAAATATTTATTAAATTTTTCTGAAATTTTATTTTTAATATCATTTAAATAATACCAAAAAATTATTCCTGAAATTAAAAATAATGTAAGAGCTTTTAAAATAAACCTTGTTGTTATTTCACCGCTTAAAAAATTATTAACAACAACAACCAAATCCCCTGTCATAACAATACCCGCAACAAAAAGAGTGAAATAAATTAACCATTTTCTTATTTTTGAATCCCGCACATCTGGCTCTTTAATATAAATTTTATTTAAATAAAAAGATAAAAAAAGAAAAAGAGGGAAAATTACAATTAATGAAGAAAGCGCAAATCTTACAGGACCTGAAAAAGTATAATAAGTATTATATTCTAAAACATCAGGGAAAAAATAATTAATATATTGCCAAATTAAAGTAATAAAAGAAACAGTTGACCAATAAAGAGTGATTATTACAAAAAAATGCAAAAACAAATCTCGCGGCGTATTTCTTTTTAAATTATTATTTTGTTCCATAATATTATTATAGCATAACAATTAATAAAAACTCAAAGCTCAAAAGTCAAAATTAAAAACTACAAGTTAAAACTTAAAAGTTTTGAATTTTGAAACCTGTCTGCCGACAGGCAGGCCAGAATTTTGAATCAATTTTGAATAACTGAAATTAGAAACGTTTACACAAATTCAAAACTCAAAATTCAAAAATCAAAATGATTGTAGCTCAGCAAAAATTTCTTTCAGAAATTTTTGCTGAGCATCCTAAATTTTGCATTTTACATTTTGCATTTTGAATTATTTATTATCCATAATTCATAATTCATAATTCATTTTTGGGATTGCTTCGCCCCGAAACTTCGGGGCTCGCAATGACACGACGGAACGATGGGGATTGCTTCGTCTCCCGACGTTTCAGGATAACTCGCAATGACAAAATGATGAAATTGGAAAAAGAGATTGCTTCGTTCCACTATTTTGTTAACGAATATTTGGGACATCGTCCAAATGTTTCGGGACGATATCTACTTTTGATTTTTGAATTGTAATTTTGACTTTTGTCCCGCCCCTTTGTTAATGATTACATTAAAAAGCAAATAAATTTTTTAATTGCAGAAAATTTTGTTTTTTTCTAAATTAAAGTTTGTTTTAAAAAAAGGGCGGTATGAGTTTTTATTTCCATTCGTATAATTCGGATTATGGTTTAATATTTCCGTCGCCATTCGCTGTATTCGTACAAATTCGCGTTATTCGCATTATGGTTTATAATTCGGATTATAGTTTATTCTCTTGATTGAAAATTTAAAAATGTTATAATGTAATTATGCCTGATCAAAGTTTTGAACCAGAAATAAAATATGAAGTATTAGAAAACGATATGAAAAAATTAGCTGCTGAAATAAAAGCTATTAAAGTTAAAGCTGAATCAAATCATATTAGCGAGCAAGAAATTATTAAAAAATCATTAAGCGCTTTAGCTCCTGTTCATTCAAAAAATACACAAGCAGCGCAACAACAAGCTTCAAGCAGTCCGCTTCCTCAATATGCAGAATCTTTTTCTCCTGAAACAAAACTTGAAATTGAATATTTATTAGATATGGCTTTTCGCGAAGGCATAACAAAAGCTTTAGATGAAGCACAAAAATCACAAAACCCTTTAATATTAGACGCTTTTCATGATGCTTTAGCTGGAAAACTTCATCCAGAGCTTAAAAAAAGAGGTATATTATAATGTTTATCATTTTAATAACAATTTTAGGAATTTTAATATTAGGTGTTGCAATTTTTTTTGCTTTAAAATTTACTAAAAAATCAAAAATAAAAAAATCTTTGGAATACGGCTTATTTTTAATTCAAATTCCAAAATCATCTTCAAAAAAAGAAGGAGAAGCCGGACGCGATTTTAAAGCTGAAATTAATCTTACAGAACAATTAATTACTAATTTATCATCATTAAAAGAGCCTTTTGTTTTTGAAATTGCTGTTCCGCATGTTGGAGAAGAAATTCATTTTTATTTATCAATTCCTAAAAAATATGGCGAAATTGCGGCAAAACAAGTTCAAGGACTTTGGCCCGGAGCAAATTTTATAAGAATTTACGATGATTACACTATTTTCAATCCAAATAATCAAAACGCTGGGGCTTATTTACATCTTAACAAAAACTTTTCCTTGCCAATTAGAACTTATAATGAAATTGGTATGGATTCATTTGCTTCAATATTAGGATCTTTTTCAAAAATTAACGAAATTGGAGAAGGAGCTGCTATGCAATTAGTTATAGTACCATCTGATTCAAATGCTAAAAAAATAATACAAAACAATTTAAAATATTTAAAACAAGGCACTCCTCCAGAAAAAATTTTTAATTCAAAATTTCTTGATATTAGCTTAAAAGATGTATCTGAAATAATATCTCCTCCAACAGAACAAGAAAAAAATAAAGAAAAAATTATTGATGAAGATGCAGTAAAAGCTTTAGAAGCTAAATTAACAAAGCCATTATTTAAAATTAATGTAAGAATTATAGCTTCTGCGCCTTCTGCTTTCCAAGCTAATGATATTTTAGACGCAATTACAACCGGATTTAATCAATTTGGAGCTCCGCGCAGAAATGAATTTAAAATAATTAAACCTAAAAATCCACAAAAATTAATTTATGATTTTATATTTAGAAATTTTGACGAATCAAAAGCAATGATTTTATCATCAGAAGAAATTTGTAGTTTTTTCCACTTGCCTATTTCATCAACTGATACTCCAAAATTAAAATGGTTAAAATCTAAAGAAGCTCCCCCGCCACCAAACTTACCTAAAGAAGGACTTTTAATTGGAGAAAGTTCTTTTAGAGGCGAATCAAAACCTGTTTATATTTCAAGAGAAGATAGAATGCGCCATATTTATTTAATTGGTCAAACCGGAACTGGTAAATCAACTCTTTTGGCAAATATGTTTATTGAAGATATTAAAGCTGGTAAAGGAATTGCCGTAATAGATCCTCATGGAGATTTAGTTGAAAATGCTTTAAGTTTTATACCAAAAGAAAGAATTGAAGATGTTATTTATTTTGATCCGGGCGATTTAGAAAGACCATTAGGATTAAATATGCTTGATTATAATTTTTCAAAGCCAGAAGAAAAAACATTTATTGTAAATGAAATACAAAGTATTTTTAATAAACTTTTTCCTCCAGAAACAATGGGTCCTATGTTTGAACAATATATGAGAAATGCACTGCTTCTTTTAATGGAAGATATGCCAAATGAACCAGCTACACTAATTGAAGTTCCAAGAATATTTACTGATGATGAATATCGCGAACGCAAACTTTTACGCATTTCAAACCCAGTTGTTATTGATTTCTGGGAAAAAGAAGCTATTAAAGTTGGCGGCGAAGCATCTTTGACAAATATGATTACTTATATCACTTCTAAATTTAATAACTTTAGTGCAAATGATTATATGAGACCAATTATTGGACAAGCCAAATCTGCTTTTAATTTTAGACAAGTTATGGATGAAGGCAAAATTCTTTTAATAAATCTTTCAAAAGGAAAAATTGGAGATCTTAATGCTGGACTTTTGGGTATGATTTTTACAGGAAAAATTTTAATGGCTGCTCTTTCAAGGGTTGATACCCCACAAGAGCAAAGACGCGATTTTAATTTATACATTGACGAGTTCCAAAACTTTACAACTGATTCAATTTCAATAATTTTATCCGAAGCAAGAAAGTATAGATTAAGCCTAACTATTGCGCATCAATTTATTGCACAGCTTACTGAAAAAATAAGAGATTCTGTTTTTGGAAATGTTGGAAGTCAAATTGTTTTTAGAGTTGGAGTTCAAGATGCTGAATTTTTAGTTAAACAATTTGAACCTGTTTTTGATATAAATGATTTAACAAATATTGATAATTTAAACGCTTACGCCAAAATTTTAATAAATGGCCAAACTTCAAAACCATTTAATATCAAAGTCTTAAAAACTTCATGGCAAAAAGGAGATCCTGAATGGGCTAAAAAAGTAAAAGAATATTCAAGATTAAAATATGGGATGGATAAATCTCAGGTTGAAGAAGAAATTTATAATAGATTAAGAAATTAATGATTAATGAAATTAAAAAAATAATATCAGGAGATGTTTTAACTGATGAAAAAAATTTAGAAAAATATAGTTCTGATTATTCTATATTTAAAGTAAAACCAGAAACTATAATTTATCCTAAAAACAAAAATGATATTTTAAATATAGTTAATTTTGTTTCTAAAAATAAAAAAATTAATCCTAATCTTTCAATAACAGCTCGCTCTGCAGGAACTGATATGTCTGGAGGACCACTAAATCAATCAATAATTTTAGATTTTACAAAATATTTTAATAAAATTTTAGAAATTAATCCTGAAAAACAATACGCTAAAATAGAACCTGGAGTTTATTTTCGGGATTTTGAAAAAGAAATTCAAAAATTTAATTTACTTTATCCTCCATACCCTGCTTCAAAAGATTTATGCGCTTTAGGAGGAATGGTTTCAAATAATTCCGGAGGAGAAAAAACTTTAAAATACGGAAAAACAGAAAATTATGTTTTAGAATTAAAAGCTGTATTATCTGATGGCAAAGAATACGAATTTAAACCTTTAAAAGAAGATGAACTTAATCAAAAATTATCTCAAAATGATTTTGAAGGAGAAATTTATAAAAAAATTTATGAATTAATTAATAAAAATTATGATTTAATTTTAAATTCAAAACCACGCGTTTCTAAAAATTCAACAGGATATAATATTTGGAATGTTTGGGATAAATCCAATAAAATTTTTAATTTATCTCAAATATTTGTCGGAGCTCAAGGAACATTAGGTATTGTAACCGAAGCTAAATTAAAACTTGTTCCACAAACAAAATATTCAAAATTAGTTGTTGCTTTTATAAATGACTTAAATAATGTTCCTCTTATAGTAAATAAAATATTAAAATTTAATCCTGAAAGCCTTGAATCCTTTGACGACAAAACCTTAAATGTTGCTTTTAAATTTTTATTTTCATTAATTAAAATTATTGGCGCAAATATTTTTTCTTTTGGCATAAGCTTTTTACCTGAATTTTTTATGATTTTGTACGGCGGCATACCTAAAATGATTTTATTGATAGAGCTTACTTCAAATGATTTAAATGAAATAGAAAATCAAGCAAAAGAAATTAAAAAAGAACTTGATAATTTAAAAATTAAATCAAGAATAATTCAAAAAGAAATTGAAACTAAAAAATATTGGGCAATTAGAAGATATAGCTTTAAACTTTTACATGGAGGAATTAAAAACAAAACAGCAATTCCTTTTATTGATGATTTCGTTGTAAATCCTGAAAAATTACCTGAAGTATTGCCAAAAGTTAATGCTATTTTAGAAAAACACAAAGATAAATTTATATATACTATTGCGGGACATCCTGGAAACGGAAATTTTCATATTATTCCTTTAGCTGATTTAAGAGATGAAGAAACACGCAAATTAATTCCTCAAATTATGGAAGAAGTTTATAAAATAGTTGTAGAAGCAGGCGGATCATTAAGCGGAGAACATAATGATGGCTTAATCCGCACACCATATTTAAAATTAATGTATTCACAAGAAATGATTAAAATTTTTGAGCAAATTAAAAATATTTTTGATCCGCAAAATATATTTAATCCAGGCAAAAAAGTTTTTTATGATGAAAAATTTATTTTAGATCATATAAGATCCGATAATTTTTAAACTAAATTTAAATATTTTTCAACAATACTTTTAATTTCTTTATAAACAGGTTCTAAAATTTTATACGGGGCAACCTCGTTTTGATTTAAAACCAAAAGCGAATCTAAAATTGATTTTCTCCATGCTGCGCGCAATTCTGTTGAAATATGAATAATATTTATCCCTGCTTTAACTGCTTCAATAAATTCATTTTCTTTTATTCCTGAACCACCGTGTAAAACTAATGGTTTTTTTGTTTTTTCTTTAATTGCTTTTATAAGATTAATATCAATATGCGGATTTAAAACTTCCCCATCGCGAACAATAATTCCATGAATATTTCCAATAGCTGGAGAAAACAAATCTACTCCTGTTTTTTCTATAAATTCATAAGCTTCTTCTGGTTTTGTAAAATTTTTTGGATCTAAGGCAGCATCTTTTGGAAAATCGGATAAAATTTCTGAATGCGTTCCGATATAACCAAGCTCACCTTCAATAACTATATTTGGATTTTTTTGTTTAGCATAATCAACAACCTCTTTTGTTTTTAAAATGTTTTCCTCAAAGCTTAAACTACTTCCATCAAAAATTACTGAATCAAAACCAGCATCAATTGCTTCGCGCGCTTCATCAACTGAATGCGTATGATCAGCGTTTAAATATATTTGCGCGCCATATTCTTCTCTAAAATTTTTTACAATAGAAACCAAAGTTTTAATTCCTATAAATTTTCTTTCTCCTAATGACGCACCCAAAATAACTGGTTTTTTATTTTCATAAGACGCATCAAAAATAGCGCGGATCATTGCAATATCAGAAACATTAAAATGCCAAATAACTCCCCCATTATTATTTAATTCCAAAATTAATTCTTTAAAATTTTTCATAAATTTTTAAAATCAACCATACCTTTAAAAAAATTATTAATTAAAATATTTTCCATATTTTCTTCTCCGCCAACATATTCACAAAATATTTTTGTCCACATTGCTTCTCTTTGATGATAATTAAAAAATTCATTTTTTCCCTCTGCAAAAGAAACAGCTGACATAACATTA
>Ga0272446_1006874_pt1 | contig 11603 bp, 8 predicted proteins | sample YNPCB0061_FD_194587 | JGI IMG/M metagenome (GOLD analysis project Ga0272446, IMG submission 194587) | Hot spring microbial mat communities from Yellowstone National Park, WY, United States - YNP-CB-006-1 | ecosystem: Environmental > Aquatic > Thermal springs > Hot (42-90C) > Sediment | place...
CCTCTCCACCACAACAGCATATCCTCCCAGAGCGAATAGAGGACAGGAGTCAGCAACAGTGTCAGCAACAGCGACAAAGCCTGCCCGCCCAGAATAACCTTGGCCATGCCCGCGCGTGCGCCGGCCCCTGGCCCCTGGCCCAGCGCCATCGGAATCATGGCCGCCACCAGCATGACCGTTGTCATGAGAATCGGCCGTAAGCGCGTGCGGTTCGCCTCCAGAATAGCGTCCCGAAGTGCCATGCCACGCTCACGCAGCAGATTGGTGTAATCGACTTGCAAGATGCCATTTTTCTTGACGATCCCGAACAGCATGAACACCCCGAACATGCCGTAGATTTCTAGGTTGGTTCGCAGCAGTAACAGCGACAGCAGCGAGAAGGGAATCGTTAGAGGCAGAGCCAGCAGGATCGTCAGCGGATGGATGAAACTCTCGAACTGGGCGGCAAGAATCATATACATGAACAGGAAACTCAGAACGAAGGCAATGGCGAAATTGCTGTTGCTTTCCCTGAGCAACTTGGCCCGGCCGATGAACTCGAAGCGATAGTCGGGCGGAAGGTTCATGGCCTTAATGGCCTCGCTCAACTCCTCGACCGCATCGCCGACCGCCTTGCCTTGCAGGTTGGCCGAGATCACCACCTGCCGTTGCCGACTAAATCGATCGATGGTATTGGGCCCGCTGGCCGATTCAAAGCGAGCCACATTGATGAGTTGCACCGGCGGGCTGCCCTCGCGGCTGGTGGGCACGGTCAGACGAGCGATGGTGTCTTCGTCCTGACGAGCGGTCTGCTCGGCACGCAGCCAGACATCGTATTGCTCGTCGAGTTCTTTGTACTTGCTGACGGGTTCGCCACCGACCAGCACATTGGCGGTAGAAGCGAGCGATTGAATGGACACCCCCAATTCGCTAGCACGTTCGCGATCGGGACGAATTCGCAACTCCGGTTTGCGGAGCGACAGGCTGGTGTCGGCATCCACATAACCGCCACGCTGCCGCATCCACTCTAGAATGCGCGCCGAATACTCCTGCAAGCGATCCATGTCTGGGCCACGCAGGTTCAGATCGACCTCGACCTGACGGAACCCTGAAGCCTGGAAGGCTGCCACATCCTGAACCGCACTTCGCAACTCGGGATAGTCGGCCATAATCTCCGTTCGGGCCTGCTGCATGACATCAAACTGTGAGTAGGGCCGTTTGCCCAAATCGAGCAGGCGGACGTAGATGACGGCCTGGGTGACATCGCCCTGCCCGCGCGAAACGCGGCCAGTCGTGTCGCCGATGATCGTGAACGTGTGCGTCACGCCGGGCAGTTTCTGGAGTCGGCTCTCGATCTCTCGGCAGACCTCATCAGCGCGTTCCAGCGAGTAACCTTCCGGCATGCGTAGGGCCACTTCCATCTCACTCTGGTCATCGCGCGGCACGAATTCTTTGCCGATCATGCCAAACAGCACCGGCGTGGACAGAAAAACGCCCACCGACAGCAATACGATGCACCAGCGGTTCCGCAGCGACCAGCCCAGCAGCCACAGATAGCTGTTCTCGATCAGCCTCCAGATCAAGCCGCTCTTGCTCGAAGGGCCGTGTTCCAGCACAAGAAACCGCGAACACAGCATGGGAGTCATCGTGAAGGAGATGAACATGCTCATCAGAATGGAAAAGCCGACGATCATGCCGAAGCAGTTGAAGAACCGACCGACCCGGCCTTCCATGAAGGCGATGGGAATGAAGATGACGAGCAGCGACAGAGTAGTGGCCACCACCGCTAGGGCGATTTCGCGAGTGGCCGAGGCGGCCGCCTCGTAAGCCGATCGCCCGTATTCCTCCATGTGGCGGAAGATGTTCTCGTGGACGACCACGGCATCGTCGATGACGATGCCGACCGCCAGGATCAAGGCGAGCATGGTGATGTTGTTGAGGGTGTAGCCCATCGCCTGCATGAAGGCGAAGGTGCCGATCACCGAGGTCGGAATGGCCAGCGTGGCGATGAGCGTGGTACGCCAGTCGCGGATGAACAGAAGAATAGTCAGGCTGACCAGTATAGCGGCCAGAATCAGGTGTAATTTCACCTCTTCGATAGAGCTTTTGATGAATCGTGATTGATCGCGGATGACCTCCGTGCGAATGTCGGGCGGCAGCACAGCACTGATCTCCGCCAACCGCTGCTTGACGGAGTCCACGACCTGAACGGTATTGGTGCCGGACTGCTTCTGGATGATCAGGCTGACCGCCGGATCGCCGCCGTAGCCGGACATCAGTTCATCGACCTGTTTCGACCACAAGCGACTCAGCCCGCGTGGTTCTTCGACCGAATCCTCGACGCGGCCCACATCGCGGATGCGGATGGGTTGGCCGCCACGGTTGGCGATGATCAGATCGCTGAAGTCGCGCGGTTCGTGAACCCGGCCCATCGTGCGTAGCACCAGTTCACGTCGGCCCTGTTCGACCCGGCCACCGGGCAGTTCCTGATTCTCTCGCGCCAGTGCCTGACGTACATCCTCGATGGTCAATCGGTCGTACTTGAGCAGTCGGTCGGGATCGACATAGACGTTGATAGCTCGCTGACGGGCACCGACCAGAATGACGGCACCGATGCCCGGCAGCGATTCGAGGTCTTCCTTGATCTGCTTGCGAGCAATCTCGGTCACCTCACGCAGATCGCGTCGGCCGGACACCGCCACGGTCATGATCGGAGACGCATCGATGTCAAAGCGGTCGATGATCGGCGGGTCGATGCCGACCGGCAACTGACCTAGGATAGAGCGTACCTTGCCATCGACTTCCTGAGCGGCCGTCGCACCGTTCTTTTGCAGAACGAACTGCACGACCACCTGCGTAATGCCCTCGCGAGTCGTGCTACGCAGTTCGTCGATGCCGGAAATCGTGTTGACGATCTCCTCGATGGGCTTGGTGACACTGGCTTCCATCTCCTCGACGCTGGCACCACGGAGCGTGGCCGTGATCGTGACGACGGGAACGTCCACGTTGGGGAACAGATCGACGCCGAGTCGATTGTAGGAGACTAGTCCCAGCACCACCGGCATGCTGACGAGCATGACGGTGAAGATGGGCCGACGAATGCAGATATCCCAGATCGCCATGATATATTCCGATGAACTGTAGGCGGGTGTTGGCTTCCCTAGTGGCTTTGCGCCGAGGCGGTTACTCGCGAATCGCGACGGGGGTATCGTCGGCCAGTTGGCTCTGTTCGCTCGTGACAACTAGGGTGCCGCTTGGCAGATCGCCGATCACTTCGATCCAGCGTTCGCGACGTGTGCCCTTGGAAACCAGAATACGCTCGCCCGTTTGTACCGGAATGGCTCGCGTTTTGCCCTCGCGAACGGCAAAGACCTTGGTGACTCCGGCGAATCGCACCACCGCTTCTTCAGGAACGGTCAGGGCATTGTCCGCCTCATGCACCAGAATAGCCGCCTTGGCGAAGCTGCCGGCTCGCAACTGGCGCTGCTCGTTGGGTACGGCGACTTCCACTGTGAAGGTGCGGCTGATTCGCTCGACGGTGGGATTGATGCGAGCTACCTGACCTTTGAAGGTACGTCCTGGATAGGCTTCTACACGCAATTCGACGGGCTGTCCGGTTCGGATCTCGGCAATGTGGCGTTCGGGCACCGGAGTGACGAGTTTGAGCGGTTGATCGATGACCAGCCGAAACAGCGTGGTGTTGTTCGGGCCAGTGCGGATCATCTCGCCCTCGGCCACCTTGCGGGCACTGACAACGTAGCGCACGGCGTTGGGATCGGTGATTCCCGGAGGCAGCCGACTCGCGGACGGACACGGAACGATGACGCGAGTATCGGCCAGACGTTGTCGCGCCATTTGCAGTTGTACCTGACGATACCGCGCCGCAGCCAAGGTAGCTCGCGCTTCGATCTCGGCCTGTTCGCGACTGGCCTGGGCCACCTTCGCTTCGGTCTGAGCTTTTTCCATGTCTTCCGCGGCGATGACGCGACTGAGACCCAGCCGACGCGAGCGTTCCAGGACTTGGTTAGCGTTTTCTTCCAAATTGCGCGCGCGAGCGATGGCCGGCAGTCGTTTGAGATCGATTTCGTGGTCACCGAGCAACTCACGCAATCCTAGTCGGGCCAATTCCAGTTCCAGACCGCGTTGTGCTTCCTGTTCGGCCAAGCGGTAGTCGGTATCGTCGATTTCCAGGAGCAGATCTCCGGGGGCCACCTGATCGCCGATGTCCTTGCAAATGTGCCGAACTCGACCCTCGACCTTGGCGGCGATGTTGACTTCTTCGTGTCCTTCGAGCGTGCCGACTACCTCCACACTACGGCGAACATGGCGCAGCGTTGCAGGAGCCACCGTGACCTTGAGTGGCGGCGGAACCAAGACTCTGGGTGGCTCGTGACTCTCCGCATGCCCTCTACCATGCCAGAACCAGTAGCCCACGGCAATAGCAGCAACAATCCCAGCAAGCAACAGCCCGCTGAACAATCTCCGAACAAGCTTCATCAAGATTCTCCACGACGGCTGTTTGTCCAGCGGCTGCGTTCCTCAGAACTGAGCAGTCCGTAAAAGGCGATGTCGATGATGTCTTCGACCTGATCGGCGAGCGGTTTGTGCCGCCCGGTGAAGTGATTGGTAAACATGGTGCCATACACCAGATCGCAGAGAACGTCGTCGATTCGCTGGACGGGCACATCGCGAAAGCGACCAGCAGCGATCAGCCCACGCAACAATTCATGCCAAACCGAACGGCGACGGTCGCGATGCTCGAAGTAGCTGGGTCGCTTGCGATCACGGAACTCAGCCCGCTCCTGAACCAGCAACTCGACCTGTTCGGGATGCTCTTTGAAGAACCGCAGGTAGGCACCGATGGCAACGACAATTCGCTGGAGCGGATCGTCGATGGCAGCGATGGCCTGGTCGATGAACTGCTGAAGGGCGTTCATGCCCTGATCGACAGCAGCCAGGAACAGGGCTTCCTTGCTGTCGAAGTACAGATACAGAGTGCCCTTGGCGATGCCGACCGCCGAGGCCAGGGCCTGCATGTCCGTGCTGGGATAGCCGCGCTGGGCAAAGACCTCAGCGGCCTTGGCGAGAATGTCCTCGCGACGACGCGCTCGTAGTTGCTCGTCACTAGGTCTGCCGCGTTTGCGTTCGGGGATCACTCCCATGCGCAGGATCTCTTCCTCGTCGAATTAGCTGACTGACCGGCCAGTCATTAAACGATGGCAGAGCGAAATCGCTCTGTCAAGAGCAATTGCTGGCCAGAGCAAGGGCGGTCAAGCGGGTTCACAGACGATCCAGGGGGCTATGCAATTTCCAGAGCCCGCGTTGTAGGGCCAATGTCGGCACGCTGGGCTGCAAAGGTGGCGATTGTTGCGAAAGTTGCGTCCAGCGATGCAGACAGCCGTTCCGCCTCATGGTTCGACTGGCGGAACTTCCACCCAGAACCAGCCGCGGAGGTCTCCCACAGCGAAGCCTGTGGCGCGATCGTTGGGGTAGTGGGTGGCCAATTCCGCCCGAACTGGCTCGGCCACTTGCTCAGACGAGCCATGACACACCAGGCACTGATCCTTTAGACGGATGGGCAACAGCACGCCAAGCCGACCATCGGAGTGGGCGGTGAACCACGGCTCGGCGACGCGCTGTTGCACGCCGTCGCTGGCCCAATCAGGAGGTTGGTTGGCTGGGTTGCGCAGCTTGAACGAGGTACGTCCAATGCGGAGGTTCTTCTCCTTGGCGACGCTCTGGGCGATTTGCGGTGCTTCGTCTTTGCACACGACTACAGCTTTGGCCGACCCAGCCGTCTTGGTGACTGTTTCCAATCGCTGCATCAGCCGACCGAATAACTCGTCGCGGGCCGCCTGAGCCGTCCGTACCTGCTGACGTTGCGACTCGGTCAGAGCGGATTCGGTAACGCTGCTCCAACCACTGTGACTGCGGGTGGTGGGCGGTTTGCTGCACCCCAGCACTAGTACAACAACGGTCAGCCCGACGAACGGAATAAGCAATCGCTTCATGGTTGATCCTCTGAGGGATTCTGCCTTTGCCATCGGACGAGTCAGTTACGTCAACTCTTCAAGCAAGTTGGGGACAAATGACTCTGAACTTTCGTAGTCTAGTGTGGTATGGGCGTGGCAACCAAGGGCTTGGTTGCCCTCGGTTGCAAACGATCTTGTGTCCAGATCACTGCTCCGCCATAGACTTGGCCTGCACGGGCTGTTGTGGAGTTGCGCATCGATAAAACCATTGCGGGCCTCTTTAATTCTTATTTACAGGCTGCGCTCGACGCTGCAACAACAACTGGCGGTAGCACTCGCGTGCCCGCCCCAGGAAGTCGAGGACGGCATCGAGCCGATAGTCGGCATACGTCCACGGCCAGGGACGATAGCGGCCCGCCTGGAAGTGCAAGGTCACCTCGGCAAGTATGCCGTCGCGCAAGTAGATCCGGTGCGCCTGATCCTTAGTGGTGGCCAGCACGAACTTGCCCAGGTTCAGATAGCCAGGATCGAGGTTGATGGGGCGTTCCTCTTGGTAAGTTCCCGATCTGGCCAGTTCCTCTTCCAGGGTGTTGCTACTGCGTTTGATGTCCGGCAACGCATCGGGAGCAATGAGTTGCTCGAAGGCCCACAACTGCTTGCGCAGATCCGTTCCCATGCTGTCCTGATAGTAGCGAGTCTGATCGAAGCAGTAAGGCTCGCTGGACAGAGCGATGGGGCCATACCGAAGTTGCAGCTGCTCTTTGGCCCAGCTCAGCGCGGCTTCGTGACGGCTGAAGCCCACTACAACCAGGAGTACGGGGACGGGACTACGCGGTTGGCCCATGAGGCATCAGTTCTTGAGAGCAGTTTCCACCCCTCGATTCTCGATCGCCTCGAGAAAGGCTTCACAACCTGTTCTCTACAAGGTTAGCGGTACTTGTGTTGCTTGAGCCAGTCGTCGAGCCAGCGACGGTCGTCGTCATCCAGGCGAGTGCGCGGGTCGCGACGGTAGTCAATCTGGGCGGAAAAGTTGCCCTGATCGAACGCCTGATTGAAGGCCAGTTGCAGATCGACAACGGTATCGCGATCGTCAGCGGCCAAGGGCATTCGGAACCGCGGCAGCCGTTTTTGCAGCGTGGCGGTGTAGATCTCGTAACGATCCGGCTGCGTCGAACGGGTCACGGTAACGGCGTAGTCCCAATCGGGCAACCCTTCACGCGGATAGTCGATCAGCGGTTGTCCTTGCAAGATCAGATCGATCTCGACCAGACTGGCGTTGTTGGCGCGGCACTCGCGACGCTTGTCCAGGTAGGCTGTTCGGCCTTGCTGGCTAGTTTTGTTAGAGGGGCTGACGACCTCGAGTAGCGTGATCAGGCGGTTGTCGCTCCGTTGACGAATCTCGATGTATTCTTCCTGCCGCTCTTCGCGAGTGACGGAGGTGAACAGGATTTGTTCGATGAGGTAGTGCCGCTGACAGACCCTTGCTCGATAGCGATCGATCAGTCCGGGCAACAACTTCTGATACAGGCACTGAACCAACTGGTGCTGAAAACTCGGCCAGAGCGATTCCTCTTCCAGATACGGGTTCATTCCTGGCAAGGGGCTTGACATGAGCACTCAACTCCCTGAATGGTAGCAAGATCGATGTCTTGAACCCATCCTACGATGAGCTAATGCGATCACTTCCTTGCATTATAAGGCCAGTTCCTGTGGAGAGCCAGAACTCGCAACCAACTCCGAAGATACCGGCGTGGTTGCTCCTCGAGGCTGGCCCAAAATAGATAACCGGCGAGACACTGCGGCAGCATCTCGCCGGGTTAGGTGAGGAGGGCTTTGCTCAACGCAGACCGCCTGGAAATCCCTGAGCAATCGCCATGGCGAACCTGCTGTGACCGGTGGAGAAAACCCCTTACCAGAAGTCAGGACAATAGATGTGCCTGGGATAATTCCAGGGCACATCGCGCCATTTGTCGAGAAGCCGGGCAAAATCGTTCGGTTCGGCAGAATCCGCTCGCCACGCTCTCTCAGACAGAGGCCGCTTGTTGCTTCTGACGCAGGGCGGCTTCCAGTCCCAGGGCGGCTTCCATGATGACCCGCGCGCAGACTTCCTTGCCTAGTCGTTCGGAGTTCAGAACGAGATCGTAGCCCGTCGGGTCAGTTGGATCCTTGTGAAAGACCTGCTGAACAAAGCGGGTTCGCTCTTGATCCGTTCGATCGACCCAGCGTTCGGCTTCTTCTCGGGACAGACTTTTTTCCTTGGCGATGGCAGCCACCCGGAAGGGACGGCTGGCAATCACACGCACCCGAAGGGTGTTTTCCGCCGGCAACACCTGTGCCGCGCCTCGCCCGATGATGAGGCAATGGCCCACTTCGCCCAACGAGGCAAACTGTTCGAGCAGATGTCGAATGTAGCCGCTCTCGCTGTAGGTGCTGTTGCTGCCGAAACTCCGCATCACTTCTTCCAGCCAACTCAGGTGCCGCTCGTCGAGCTGTTCGAGCAGGCGACGGTGCAGCCCTTTTTCCTGTGCGATGCGATCGAGAATCTCGTGGTCGTAGACTGGCCAACGAAGTTGGGCACCCACGGCCCTGGCAATCTCGGCACCTCGCGAGCCGGCCTGCCGGCTGATCGCGACGGTGATGTGCAATTCGTTCTGACTCGGCTCGCTGGTCTTCCGATCCGCATAACTGTGCAGTCGAGCCAGTGCCTGAACAACACTATCCGAGGTGGTGGACATGGAACCCTCCTGCGTCTTGGCCCAGGCTGGTCATCTAGTGGGGCTTACAAACCAACTCTCTGCAAATCGAGTGCCCATCACGCTACTCGGCCTACCTGCCGCATTTTCCCGTCGCGACGTGAGGCCAACTGGGCGGATTCTGGTTAACGGATGTGCGATGCTGACACAGTGTGCTGATGGAGACAACCCTCCCGACCGCACAGGTCGGCACGATTGTGCGGCTTCCGGCAACTACTGATGGGTAATCTAGGTATTCTGGGCAATTGACGGCAATTGTGCTGAACAGGACAATCAGAACTTGTAGCGAGGCAAATCGGCGACCAGGGCAGGTCATCAAGCACTAGACAACGCAGGGGGCGGTGATGCAAGCAATGCGTGTGCGAGTAGTCGTGCTGGCTACCTGGTTGGCGGCACTAACAGCGGGAACAGCCTGGGGACAGAACTGGCCGCTCGGCCACAATCCGGGTTACTTCACCCCGGCGGGCACCTTCAGCCATATGGGCGACGGCAATCCGGGACTGGCTCAAGCCTGGGCACAGGGTTACTTCGGCGAAATCTTCCCCGTTCTCACCCAGAACGGCGGAGCTTACGGCGTGACTCTACCGTCGATTGGTGGCCTGCCCTACATGGGAACGCCCGGCTATGGTGCGCTGGTGCCGCAGCAACCGGCTCTACACAGTTATCCAGCGAGCGTACCGCAGTCGCCGCAACCGATGCGATCTTACGCTCCCGAGGATCACGTTCGTCGTAACCTGGCGGAACCAACTCGCCAGATTGCCTACGGCGTGACGACCAGCGAGGCGGAAGCTAGCCGTCAGTTCTGGGCGGGCTATTGGCTCTATTGGTCAAACAACACCGCTCTGGAACAGGCTCGGTGATCGATCATCTGAGATCGGCCAACATTCATCCGCTGAACCGCTTTCTCCGAAGGCGGTTCGGCGGAGTTGCTTCTTAGCACTTGCTTTGCCTGGCAGATTTTTCTTGCTCGCCGCATCGCTTGGGATACCATGACCTACCAATCAGGCTGAACAAGACGGCCGGGATTCCCAAGGAGAAAGCCATGTTGACGCTCCCCTTTCGCACTATTGCTCTGCTGGCCTGGTTGTTCGGTGGCCTGTGGTTGCTCGCGGAGAAACCAGCCAACCCCACGCCACGCTTGCCGCGCGACAACTTGCTCGTCTACCGGGGAGCGGACGGCAAGCCTGCTGCGGTGCAGAACCTCGCTGACTGGGGCAAACGCCGAGCCGAGATCGTTCGCGGCATGGAATCCATCATGGGCAAACTGCCCGGCAAGGAGAGACGCTGCCCTCTCGATGTCAAGATCGAGGAAGAAGTGGATTGTGGCACACACATCCGCCGACTCATCAGCTATGCTGCCGAACCCGGTTCGCGAGTGCCTGCCTATTTGCTCATCCCCAAACAGGTTCTCGACGGCAAACGCAAAGCTCCAGCCATTCTCTGTTTGCATAGCACCGACAACGTCATCGGGCATGGCACCGTGGTCGGCCTGGGCGGGCGATCCAATCGTGGCTATGCCCTGGAATTGGCGCAGCGAGGCTACGTCACCTTGGCTCCCAACTACCCACTGCTGGCACGCTATCAGCCCGACCTGGTCAAACTCGGCTGGCAGAGTGGCACCCTCAAGGCCGTCTGGGACAACCTTCGCGGCCTGGATGTCCTCGAATCGTTGCCCTTCGTCCAAACGGAACGCGGCTTTGGAGTGATCGGCCACTCGCTGGGCGGACACAACGCCGTCTTCACAGCAGTCTTCGACACCCGCCTACGAGTCATCGTTTCGAGTTGCGGGCTGGACTCCTTTCTCGACTACTACAACGGCGACGAGAGAAACTGGTTCCCTGAAAAAGGCTGGTGCCAGACCCGCTACATGCGAAAACTAGCCGATTATCGCGGCCGATTGGCCGACATCCCCTTTGACTTCCACGAGATGATCGCCGCCTTGGCACCGCGTGAGGTGCTGATCATCGCTCCGACTCGCGATGACAATTTTCGCGCCGACAGCGTCGATCGCATCGCAGCTGCCGCTCGCCCCATCTTCAAGTTGCACGGCAAGGCCGACTCGCTACAAGTCGAACATCCCGAGTGTGGCCACGACTTCCCGCCGGAAATGCGACAGCGGGCCTATCAATTGTTCGACCGCGTCATTGCTGGCAAGTGACCGAAGTCTTCCAGGTTCCAGACGCTCTTGGGAGGTTTCTCCCATGAGGTGACCGCCCGCCTGCACTGGTCAAGTCATGCGAACGGACTTGTCGATGTGATACAGAGCTTCCAGCAACAACTGAAAGTGCCGCTCGGCCCGGCCGTTGCTCATCTCGGTTTGGTTCAGCGTGGCTCCGAACAGATACAGGCCGGTATCCACCTTCTTGGCCGGATCGGGCAAGCGCAGATAGCGGAAGAAGATGCCGCCATACTCGCAATCGAACACCAGTCGGCGATTGTGTCCCTGATGGGCCAGTTCGACGAGTTGATCCAGATCCTTCATCCGCTCATGAATTCTACTGGCCAGTTGTCTCCAGAACTCGACCTGATCCTCAGCCGTTCGCAGCCGTGGAGGCTCGCTGCCGATCTGCACCTTGGGCAGATTCTCGCACCAGGCCTCGATCTGACGCATGTCGGCTTCTTCAACTAGCCGCTCGCCGTCGCCTAGGCTCAACAGGGCAAAATCCAGGCCGCCGCGCAGCCGCACATAATAGCGAAACGCCGACTTGCGATCCTTGGGAGTGCGAAAGGTACTAGGATCGCGCGGAAAAAACACCACACACCACACGACCAGGCCACACAGCAGCAGAGCAAAGAACAGCGCCAGCGAGGCCACCTTGACACGCACCGGAGTAGGGGCATCGCTGACAAGCTGGGCAAACAACTCGGCCCATTTCTGGACATCCCAGTTGCCCGCCTC
>Ga0272446_1006876_pt1 | contig 11599 bp, 12 predicted proteins | sample YNPCB0061_FD_194587 | JGI IMG/M metagenome (GOLD analysis project Ga0272446, IMG submission 194587) | Hot spring microbial mat communities from Yellowstone National Park, WY, United States - YNP-CB-006-1 | ecosystem: Environmental > Aquatic > Thermal springs > Hot (42-90C) > Sediment | place...
CGACCCAGTTAATTCAGCTGATTCTCAACTCCGCCCTAATGCTGCTGGGATGTGCGCTGGTGTTAGGGCGTGTGAGCAGTCGCTGTGATGCCGTTGAAGTCCGATTGAAGGGGGCAAAACACCGTTGTCTGGGGCTAATGGGCGATCGCAGCGTGAGCAGTGGGGTGATGGCCCAATCTAGAAAGCATCTGCGCCAGTTGCTGTCGCGCCTGCGTCTGTTGCATTGGGGTTTGCTCGCTGCTCACTATGCCTTATTGTTTGAGATTGCCAGCACATTGATTCTGGCTTGCCGCACCTTGATTCACTTTGAGTGGTTCATTCCGGCTTCCCTGGTAGCCTTTAATCTGGGAGTCTTGGCGCTAATGTTGGCAGTGGGGTGTGTACTAGTCGATGTCCACTATGCTCAGCGATCGCTGATGGAGGAGGTTCAGACTTTCCTGGGTACTCACTGGTTGCGGGAAACCGCCCCGGTTGTATCAACCGCCTCGACCCCCTCAACCATTCAACTTCTCTCCGGCTCCCTCGCGCAAAGCAAACCTTCTCTGCGGGCATAATGCTGGCTCAATGTGTCTAGTGGATCAATGCGTCTAGAGGAGACAGCAACGATTTTGAACAGATTGTGCGAGATCCACTCTGTTGTTATTCTGACTGGGTTGGAGCAATGACCTGAACCCTGCCGCTAGCGGGTTCGCGCACAATCCAGGCCGAGTTAGCATCCACTGTGTTAGAGTCTTCTGTCAAGCAAAAGTAAATCTTGTCTGTGCGGGTCTCAACGATAAAGTCCGCCTTGGGTGAGGTCGAAACCTTAAAGCCGCGATCGCGGAGGCAAAACATGGCCCACCCTTTCAAAGTTTGTTGGGTGGGGTCAAAGCGTAGGGAGGCATTTTGCAGAGCTTCTTCAATGATTTTGTAAATATCCATAGAGGGCTAGTATAGCGCTCCCGATGCAGCTGATGACGGCACTGCGCTTACTCTGAGTTTATCATCAGCAACGCCTTCAAGCCTCCCTGCCGCTTATCAGTCGGTAAGCTTCAGGGTTTTACTACCACCCACTGGGTAATTGGTGCCAGAGCCTTCCAGCCCAGGAACTTACCAACGGGTTCGGCCCGCTGAATCCCGATCCGGATGAGGTCACCGCCCCATGTTTGCTGCCATTGAAACAACTGCTGCTCGCCTTCAACGGTAACGGCATTTGCGGCTAGTCGGCCTCCTGAACGCAGGGCCTGCCAGCAGGTTTCAAATAAACCGGGAGTTGTTATCCCGCCGCCAATGAAAACAGCATCGGGCACAGGCAATTCCTTCAAAGCTGTGGGGGCGTGGCCTGCAACGATCTTGAGCTGGGGAGTCCCCAGGGCAATGGCATTGTCGGCAATGAACTGAAGTCGAGTGGGGTGTTGCTCAATCGCGATCGCCTGACACCGGCGATCGTGGCGTAGCCACTCAATCCCAATGGAGCCACAGCCTGCCCCCACATCCCAAAGCAGTTGCCCAGGATAGGGAGCCAGAGCTGAGAGGGTCACCGCTCGCACCTCCCGCTTTGTGAGTTGCCCATCATGGTGAAAAGCCGCATCAGGAAGCCCAGGCACCCGGGAGACGGGGGGCAAAGCGGCGGGGTGAGAGACAATGCAAGTCACCGCGATGGTGTTGAGAGCCGCCAGTTCCGTTGCCGACCAGGCCGCCGCCGTTGCCGTTATGATTCGCTCCTGGAACCCTCCCAGGTGTTCTAAAACCGTAACCAGACTGTTGCCATAGCCCTGCTGGGCCAATCTCTCAGCCACCAGTGCTGGGGTGAATTGATCGGCACTCAAAATCAACAGCCGCGCCCCTGGGTAAAACACCCCATTTAAGCAGGCCGGATCCCGACCGCAGAGGCTCAAGGTTTCCACCTCTGGAAGCGACCAGCCTAGGCGAGCGCAGGCCAGACTAAAGGCCGAAGGGGCAGGAACGATCGTCATTTCCTCAATCGGAATAGAGCGACTCAGGGTCGCCCCAATGCCGTAGCACATGGGATCACCGCTGGCCAAAACGCAAACGTTCTGGCCTCGTCGCATCAGGATTCGGGCGACTGAATCTGAAATTGGAGAAGACCAACACCAGCACTCTTGATGCGGATCTGGGGATAGCATTGCCAGATGCCGTTCTCCCCCCACTAGTATGTGGGCTTGCTTGATCAGCGATCGCCCAACTGAGCTAACCCCCGCCAGGCCATCTTCGCCGATGCCCACAATCGATAACCATTTTTGCCCAATAATTTTACGGTCCATGTCTTAAGAAAGATTTGGAGAATAAAAATGGTTCCCCCGCTCCATGCTATGCTGCTCTGACTTGAAGTTGGGAAAGTCCGGTGAGATTCCGGTACTGTGCCGCAACTGTAATGGGATAGTCGGTTTTAACATTTGGATGCTGCATTGCAATTAAGTCAGTCACGGCGGCTCCGAATCACCCCTCTAAACATGCCTGAGTCAGAATGCCAGCTTCAAGGGTGTCTATGGGACACAAATCGAGCAATTCCCTGCGTCGCACAGGGAAGGAGGAACGGTGAGTTGGCTGGTTGATGCGCGTAGTTGTCCGGGAGTATTCTATGGCACCCTGGCCCAAGATGGTTTTTTAATCCGCCTTCGCATACCGGCAGGGCTGTTGAATTGTTTGCAAATCCAGGCGATCGCTCAACTGGTCGAATCTTGGGATATTGATAACGTACAAATCACCAATCGAGCCAATCTACAAGTTCGAGGAGTGCAGGTTGTTCCCAGTCAGGAAGCATTTCAAACTCTGCAAGCGCTGGGATTAGCGGCTCAAGTGCCAGAAATGGATCATCTGCGTAATCTGATGACCAGTCCTACAGCAGGCATTGATCCCCAGGAGTGGGTTGACCCCCGACCGTTAGTACAGGCAATTGATGCCTATCTTCAGAATCACCCGGAATTGGCGGTCTTATCCCCTAAGTTCAGCATTGGAATAGATGGCGGTGGCAGTGTTGGCATTGGCTGCCGCTCTCCTGTTGCCTGGGAACATCGCTATAACGACATGCAATTCTCAGCGATGCGGCTCGATGCTTCTGCCAGTGCCTTGACGGGGCTAGCGCCAGGGCTGTACTGGCGATTGGCTCTGGCGGTCGATAAAAGATTGCAGGATACCTCGGTGTGGATCGCCTCTAACCAATGTCTGCCTGTTGTTGCGGCTTTGATCCAAGTGTATCGCGCTTATATAGCGACTCACCCACAGACAGAAAAGCCCCCTCGCTTACAACACCTTTTACAAGATTGGGGCATTGCCGACTATCTGCAACGGGTGAGCCAACACCTGGGCTATCCCTTGAAAGCCGTGACTAACTTCCCAGAATTGCCTGCCAGTCAACCCTATGCCCATTTGGGTGTGCATCCCCAGCGACAGGTGGGGCTATCTTACCTGGGGGTCAGCCCGATTCTAGGGCGGTTGACGACTGTGCAACTGCTGGGGCTAGCCCAACTTGTTGACACCTTTGGCAGTGGTGAATTGCGTCTCACGCCCTGGCAAACTCTGGTGTTGCCCAATATTCCTAGCGATCGCGTTAGGGAGGTAGGAGCACATCTGGTTGCTTTGGGATTGGCTGAATCAGAGGATCTCTCCACAAGGGGGCCAGCAATTGTTGCCTGTGCTGGCAAACCGGGTTGCGGCAAGGCGGCTACCCAAACCCAGGCCCACGGCCAAATTTTAGCTCACTCCTTAAATCAACAACTATTAAATCAACAACTAACGCTGGATGCTCCCATTAACATTCACCTGACGGGCTGTCCTAAATCCTGCGCTCAGGCTAGCCCAGCCCAAGTCACCCTATTGGGTACCCTGATTGAACAGCCAGAAAGCCAGGTCGAAGGCTATCACGTTTATTGGGGAGATGATCACAATTCATTGCAGCAGTGGTTAGGTGAGTTTCCTTTTACAGAAATTCCAGCACTGGTTGCACAACTTTTGCCGCTTTACCAGCAGCATCGCCAGAGGTCTCACCACATTCTACAAGAGGTGCTCCAGCAGAACGTTGGAATGGGAGGGAACGCTGATTGTCAAGATGATCAGGGGCGAGGGTAGCAGTACTTTGTACATGCGACTCTAGGGATTTTTCATGCTGCGCTCTGAGTTTTTAGTGAAGTACTTCAATCCGTCATTAGTTCGGTATTTTTATTGATCTTCTGAATTTTATAAAAATGCCAGTCTTTTATTATCTTGTTTTGGATAAACTCTTTCTTCCCTATGATCGACTACCTCCGCAATGGCGATGACATCTACCGCAAATCCTTTGCGATTATTCGAGCTGAGGCTGCGCTCGACCGCCTTCCGCCGGATCTGGCCTTTGTAGCGGTGCGGTTGATTCACGCCTGTGGCATGACTGATATTGTGGCTGATTTAGTGGCAGCTCCCGAAGCTGTGCTGGCAGGGCGCAGGGCTTTGGCCGTTGGGGCACCAATTTTTTGCGATGCCCAAATGGTAGCTGATGGCATTACCCGCCAGCGCCTGCCGGCGAATAATGAGGTAATTTGTACGCTTAATCAGGAGCTGGTACCAGAGATTGCCCAGCAGATTGAGAATACGCGCTCTGCTGCGGCTGTGGAGTTGTGGCGATCGCGGATGGCAGGTTCCGTTGTGGCGATTGGTAATGCTCCGACGGCCCTGTTTCATCTCTTAGAACTGTTGGATCAGGGGGCACCTAAACCGGCGCTGATTTTGGGGTTTCCCGTTGGGTTTGTGGGGGCTGCCGAATCTAAGGCTGAACTGGCCGCTAACAGTCGGGGTGTGCCGTTTATCACCCTGCAGGGGCGCCGAGGGGGGAGTGCGATCGCAGCGGCAGCGGTCAATGCCCTGGCCAAGGAGAGTGAATTGTAGGTAGACATCCGTTCAATCTAGACAAGCCCTTTATCAATCCAACTCAAAAGAACTTTGCGCCAGCATCCCATAGGACACTTTCATGACTGAAGAACATGCTTCCCAACAAATTGGACGACTTTACGGTTTAGGGATTGGGCCAGGAGACCCGGAGTTACTCACGCTCAAAGCCCATCGGATTTTGACCGCCGTGCCTGTGATTGCTTATCCAACGATGGAAAATGGCAAGGTTTTGGCACGGGCGATCGTGGCTGGTTTTATTCGCCCTCACCAGATTGAGATTCCGATGCCGTTACCCTTTAGTGTGGAGCGATCTTCTCAGCCTTACTACGATAGGGCCGCAGAGAAGATCGCCCATTACTTGAATGCAGGGCAGGATGTAGCGGTACTATGCGAGGGCGATCCGATGCTCTATGGCTCGTTTATGTATTTGTTTCAGCGATTAGCGAGTCGATTTCCAACTGAAGTGGTGCCGGGAATTTCTTCTACCCTGGCTAGTGCTGCTATGCTGGGGGCACCCATTACGTTTCGCAATGATGTCTTGAGTATTTTACCTGCGACTTTAGATGCGGCTAACCTGCGCGATCGCCTTGCGGGGGTCGATGCAGCCATCATTATTAAGCTGGGCCGCCATTTTGCCAAGGTTCGGCTCGTTTTAGAGCAGTTAGGTTTATTCAACCGCGCCCTCTATATCGAAAGAGCGACCCAGCCGAATCAGCGAATTCTTCCTATTGCGGAAGTTGATCCAACCGAAGTCCCCTACTGGTCATTGATTTTAATTCCAAGCCAAACCCAGCCCCAGTAAACGCAACACTCAAAATTGAGAACGCTGGATTTTCGACATCCATTGTTTCCCTTCATTCGTATTACCTGGGGTTTTTGTGGCATTCCTATGGTTTTAGCAAGTTCTGATGATGCGAAAACGGTAAGGGTGGTTGATTTAGAGACTGTTGGGGTGATTATTCCAGTCCGCAATGAAGCAATGACAATTGGCCGGGTAATTCAAGCCTTACGATCGTTGGGGTTAAATCAGGTGTGGGTTGTCGATAACGGCAGTTGGGACGGTAGTGGCGCGATCGCTGCTGCTGCTGGGGCGCAGGTTATCAGAGAACCGATTGCTGGCTATGGCCGGGCTTGCTGGCGGGGGCTGCAAAACTTGCCCCCGACCGTTGATTGGGTTTTGTTTTGTGATGGGGATGGCAGTGATGACCTGAGCCAATTGCCTCAATTCTTTGACCGTACCACAACCGATGACTTCATCTTGGGCGATCGACGGGCTACCCCAGCAGGGCAGGCTTGCCTGACGCCGGTGCAGCGCTACGGTAACAGGCTGGCAACAGGCTTGATTTTTCTGGGTTGGCGGTATCGGTATCGGGATTTAGGGCCGCTGCGGTTGATTCGCCGAGAAGCCCTTGAGCGGATGCAAATGCGCGATCGCGGCTTTGGCTGGACGGTTGAAATGCAAGTGCGCGCGATTGAATGTGGTTTGCGCATTTGTGAGCTGCCGGTTAACTATTCCCGACGGCAAGGAGGGCGTTCCAAAATTTCAGGCACGGTTTGGGGGAGTCTTCAGGCGGGGGTGATTATTTGCACGACTTTGGCTCGGCTCTACTGGCGTAAGTTGGGGCGGTTAGTGCTGCTGTAGAAATCCTTGCTCAAAAGCCTCTCGACAGTTTTTATGTTTCTCCTGTGTTAATGGTAAGAAAACAACTCAGTCGTTTTCAATTAAACCTTTTACACAACTGAACCTTTTACAATCCGGCGGGGGCCTTGCCCCCGCACCCCCGCTTTGTGGGGGCCTAACTCCCCCACGCCCCCCGCAAGATAGGCGCTGGAAAATCCTGATCACTCTGGAGGAGGCGTTGTCGGAATAACCTCTGGATTGCAGCCTGAGAGGGCGACTGGTTGATCGCACTAAGTCCCCGCAAAGCGGAAAGTTGTTGGAATAACCTCTGGATTGCAGCCTGAGAGGGGGGTGATCTGGTGTTCATGCGTGGTTTGGAAGAGGAGATGGGGGATGGGGCCATACGCTGCAAGGTTTGGCTGGGGCAGTCGCTCGCCATGATTCACTATTACTATGGTGGTTGCCGTGAGAAACATGGCGACGGTGAGTCAGAAAGCCTACCCAGCATTGACGTTTGAGCACTTGGGTTTGTCCTAAGTTTTCTGACTAAAGCGATGAGAGCAATCACTAGGATTTTTTGTTTGGATGCTGTATTCGTATCGCCATCAACTCTGGCGCTATCGACTTTGGTTGGCGGCTACTCTGCTATTAGTGGGCGCTTTTTCGCTCCGTTCTTTGGGGGAGTTTAGTTCTATCAACACCCTGCATCCGTTTTGGTGGGGGGTTGGTGTGATGGGGGCTGGCTTTGTGCTCTCCTGGAGTTTGCGGATAGTGCCGGCCTGCTGGTTTTGGGGAGTTGCGATCGCGACTCGCCTGTTACTTTTGAATATGACCCCAGGGGATGACATCTGGCGCTATCTCTGGGAGGGTTTGATCCAAAATCAGGGGTTTAGTCCCTACCACTTTGCCCCTGATGCCCCTGTGCTAGAACCTTACCGTACTGAATGGTGGGGGCAGATCAACCATCTGGATGTATCAGCGATTTACCCGCCCCTGACCCAGTTAGGCTTTCGGTTGCTGGCGGCGATCGCCCCGACAGTGATTACCTTTAAGCTTGCTTTTGTTGCTGCAGACCTGCTGGTATGCGAGTTGCTCAGCCAGATATCGGGTAAACCCAGGGCTACCCTCTATGCCTGGAACCCTACTGTGATTTACAGCTTTGCTGGGGGAGGTCACTACGATAGTTGGTTTATTCTGCCTTTGGTGTGGGCCTGGCGACTAGCCGAGCAGAACTGGGCACCGGATCAGGGGCGACGATCGTCTGGATTGACGGAGGCTGGCATTGCTCTGCTGGTGGGGTTAAGCATTGCAATTAAGTGGGTGTCGCTACCCATCCTGGGATGGCTGGTTTGGCGATCGCTGCACCGACCAAAGTTTCACTGGTCAAATCTGCTCTGGGGGGGCAGCACATTGCTCTATGGCTTGATACCGATTTTGCTGAGTCCGCTCCCCTTTTGCCAGAGGGGAACCTGTCCGCTGATCCCGACTGAATCTACCTTTGTCGCCTATGGTCGCAGTGCTGAATTGATCCCCCACTTGGTCGCCCAGTGGTGGCCTCTCTCTCTCCAGGCTAATTGGATCTACGGTTTTCCCCTGGGTCTGTTTGTGCTCTGGTTACTGCTGCGAGCCATCAGCTTTTTGCAATTTGTGCAGTGGTATTTTTTCGCCCTGCTGCTCATTACCCCAATTATCCACTTCTGGTATTTTGTCTGGCTGCTTCCCTTTGCAGTGCCTAGCCAAAATTGGGGGGCGCGGTTTGTCAGTCTTTCAGCCTTTGTTTACTTCGTGCTGCCCCTGCGTGTCCCTGACTGGCGCTTAACCCCAGAAGAGCGTTGGTTTTTATGGCTGCCGTTTGTATTGGGTTGGCTATGGACGGTTTGGCAAACCTACCCGCGGTTCCCCCAGAAATACTGGCATCCCTATTCCTCCCAATCAGGGTCAAGCACAGATTAGTTGGGGAAGTGGGGATTTCAGCGGTTTCTCATGGTTCTTTCAGAGAAGATTCACTCTGCCAGGCTAAAACCTCGTAAAAGGGATTGTTATCGCGAACCGAGTCGAAATAGTCAGGTTTGCTCGAATGGCTCTCATCCAAATCTGGCTTACCTGCGTATTCCTTCTAGTTCAAGGCAATCAGCGATTTCCTCCGATGCTGAAACTCAAATATGCTGAAACTCAAACCCCTCGCTTTGATCGGGGCACTCACCCTGCTATCGAGTTGCTTGAATAGGCAACCCCCAAGCCCGACCCAGTCACCGGCAGGAGCACTGACGACAATGGCCTCCCCGAGCCAATCCTTTCGCTATGATGACTACGCTACCGTGTTACGCACCTACGTGAATGATCAGGGTCTGGTTAATTACGAGGCGTTGCAGGCCAATCCGGCACAGCTTCAGACCTTTGTGATGGCCCTGGGGGAAGTCACCCCCGAAACCTATCGCAGTTGGACAGAACCTGAAAAAATTGCCTTTTTAATCAATGCCTACAATGCGATTACCCTGGCCTCAATTATTGAACAACAGCCCCTCAAGTCCAGTATTAAGGACATTTGGGGAGTGTGGAACCTGAAAACCCACAAGGTGGCCGGGCAATCTAAAACCCTGGACAACATTGAGCACCAGACCCTCCGTAAGGAATTTAACGAACCCCGGATTCATGCGGCTCTTGTTTGTGCGGCTATTAGTTGCCCACCCTTGCGACAAGAGCCTTACACTGCCGCTCAGTTAAATGCCCAGCTTGATGACCAGGTACAGAAATGGTTGGTAAGCCCCCACGGCCTCAAAATTGACCGAGAGAAAAATCGGGTAGCCATTTCGGCCATTTTTAAGTGGTTTGGGGAAGATTGGCAACCCCGCTTTAGTGCGGCAGAAAAATTTACAGGCAATGACAAGGAGCGGGCTGTGCTTAATTTCATTAGTCGTTACCTTAATCCTGCTGATCGGGAATACCTGGCCCAGGGAAATTACAAAATCGATTATCTCAATTACAACTGGTCGCTCAATCGTCAGTAGGGCAAGCCCATTATGGTCAGTCGTCAATCCAAGAAACGCCATCTCAAGTTGCCGCTTGCCCTGCTGCTGGGCTTGGCCGTTGGTCTGGCGATCGCTCTGCACCCATCAACCGTTCAACCTATTTTGCACAATTGCCTTCGGGCGATCGCTCACATGGGCCGTTGGAGCGGAGTTGCTTACATTCTGCTGTATAACTTGGCCACGCTTTGTCTGCTGCCCGGTTCGCTATTGTCCTTTGGTGGTGGCGTGCTGTTTGGCCTGGGTTGGGGGCTGGTTTATGTGCTGATTGCTTCATTACTAGGCGCAACAGTTGCCTTTTGGATTGGACGCTATGTTGCTCAAACCTGGGTCTATCAGAAGCTTGGACAGTTCCCCCAGTTTCGAGCGTTGAATGCAGCAGTGGGCTGCGAGGGTTGCAAAATCGTCTTACTGACCCGCCTTTCTCCCCTGTTTCCCTTTAACTTGCTGAACTACGCCTTTGGAGTTACCCAGGTTTCCTTAAAAGATTATATGATTGGCTCCCTTGGTATTCTTCCTGGCACGATTATGTATGTCTATGCTGGCTCCCTTGCAGGAGATTTGACAGTGCTCAGTCCTGATACCCCCATGCTGGCAGTGATGCCCTCAACACTCTGGCTAGGGCAATGGGGGCTACGATTGCTCGGTCTTACCGCCACAGTTGCTGTCACAGTTTACACGGCCCGCCTAGCGCAAAAGTATCTGGCACAGAGCGGTCTGACCAATACACCTAACCATCCTCTTTTCTATCATTCTACAAAAGATCTATGAGCTATCTTGAAACCACGGCTAAGTTCTATGCAGAAGCAGCTGAAATACCTCAAGAAGGTCTCTGCTGCATTCAATCTCCCCCTTTACAATTACCTGATCTGAATATTCCCGAAATCATGTACCAGATGAACTACGGTTGTGGTACAACGGTGCATGCCACGGAGTTGTATGGCAACCCTACGGTGCTCTACATTGGTGTCGGCGGTGGTTTAGAAGCCTTGCAATTTGCCTACTTCTGTCGTCAGCCGAGGGCTGTGATTGCGGTAGATCCTGTTGCGGAGATGCGATTGGCCGCAACTCGCAATCTACAACAGGCCGCGATAGAAAATCCCTGGTTTGATCCTGCTTTTGTGCAAATTTTGGGCGGTGATGCCTTTGCTCTGCCTGTGCCCGATCAATCCGTGGATGTTGTTGCCCAAAATTGTCTCTTCAACATCTTTGAGCCAGTGGACTTGCAGCGCGCGTTGCAAGAAGCCCGCAGGGTACTTAAACCCGGTGGTCGCTTAATTATGAGCGACCCGATCGCCACGCGCCCAATTCCGCTTCACTTACAAAATGATGAACGGTTACGGGCCATGTGTCTTTCAGGGGCGCTGACCTATGAGGAATACACTCAGCAATTAGTCGATGCGGGCTTTGGTCAGGTGGAGATTCGTGCCCGTCGCCCCTATCGCCTGCTAGATACCCAAACCTATGGATTAGAAGCGCCCCTATTACTCGAAAGTCTGGACTCTGTCTGTTTTAAAACCCCTATTCCTGAAGATGGAGCCTGTATTTTTACCGGCAAAACAGCTATCTATACGGGTGCAGAATCGTTGTTAGATGACCATGCCGGACACATTCTGCAACGGGGCATTCCCTCTGCGGTTTGTGACAAAACAGCGGCGAAACTAGCCTTACAATTTCCTGGCGAGGTGGTAATTACAGACTCTACCTGGCACTACACCGGTGGCGGTTGCTGCTAATGTCCCGCTTGAAATATTTTGATGGGTCGCAGACCCTCAAAATTCAACCCTAATTTTATCTCCATCTCATCTTCGGAAATCAATCTTCAACTAAGATTAGGCTTCATTCGTATCAGTAACAGCACACCTTAAACTGGCGGTGACACCCATGCAAAAGCCATACCTCAACAGAAAAAGCCTGCTGCGCTGGGGAAAGTTGTTAGGAATTGGGGCGATCGCCCTGCTCTTTTCTGCTTCTCCTGCCTTTGCCCAGACCTCAACATCCGTCAGCGGACTAAATCCACAAGAATGGTTACGCAATGCCCTGCAATGGGTAGATGGCTTAGGTGCTGTCGGAGGATTGGTATTTGTTG
>Ga0272446_1006877_pt1 | contig 11599 bp, 8 predicted proteins | sample YNPCB0061_FD_194587 | JGI IMG/M metagenome (GOLD analysis project Ga0272446, IMG submission 194587) | Hot spring microbial mat communities from Yellowstone National Park, WY, United States - YNP-CB-006-1 | ecosystem: Environmental > Aquatic > Thermal springs > Hot (42-90C) > Sediment | place...
ACGCCCATGAGAAAGGCCTGGTGCATCAAGACGTCAAGCCAGCCAACGCCTTGATGACGCCCGACGGGATGCTCAAGGTGACCGACTTTGGGCTGGTGGGGGCGAAAGGGTACACGCCCGCCTACGCCGCGCCGGAGCAGGAACTGGGGCAGGCGGTCAGCCCGCGCACCGACCTGTGGGGCTGGGGCGTGAGCGTGCTGGAGATGTTCACGGGAGGGGTACACTGGCAATTCGGTTCCGTTGCGGCGAGTGTGCTGGAGAACTACCTGCAGGAGGCGCCGCCGGAGGGCATCCCGCCGATGCCTGCGGCGCTGGCAGAGTTGTTGCGTCAGTGCTTCCAGAACGACCCCGACCAGCGCCCGGCGAGCATGGACGAGGTGGCGGAGCGGTTGATACGCCTTTACGAGCAGGAGGCGGGCATACCCTACCCGCGCCAGAAGCCCAAAGCGCTGGAGTTACGGGCGGACAGTTTGAACAACAAGGCGGTCAGTTTGCTCGACCTGGGGCTGGAAGAGGAAGCGGTGCGCTGCTGGCAGGAGGCGCTGCAGGCCGACCCTGCCCACCTGGAGGCGAATTTCAACTATGGGTATTACCGATGGCAGAAAGCAGAACTGTTGGGCAGCGAGTTTCTCAAGCAGTTGCAACGGCTGGAATCCACGCACGGCAGCGATCCCGAATACTGGCGACTGTTGGGCTGGGTGTATCTGGAGCAGGGGTATGTGGAGGAAGTGGAGGAGATTTTGGAGAAACGCGGGATGGAGGACGCCATTTTACGATACGCACATCAAAATCCAAAGAGGACAAGTTGCCGATTGTTGAAACAATTTGAAATATGTAATTCAAGTATCACCGCTGTAGATGTTTCTCCCGATTCCCGTTTAGTTGTTTCAGGCCATGAAGACGGTTCTGTAAGTGTATGGGATGTGTTTACTGGTCAAAGTATACTTCGTTTGAATGCCCACAATGCATTTGTAGAATCAGTAGCATTTTCCTTTGATGGAAAATATATCGCCTCAGGATGCCGTGATTCTAAGATTTACATTTGGTCAATAAAAGACTCGAAAGAAATTTGTTGTCTGGAAGGGCATAGGAAAAGTGTGCTTTCAGTAGATTTTGCTACTTCCAAGCACTATCTAGTATCAGGTGGTGAAGATGGTAGCATTATATTGTGGGATATTTTTGGCGAAGGAGAAATGAAACGTTTAGAAACCAATGCTCGAATAGCATGTGTTTTGTTTTTGCCTAGTGGGGAGGAAATCGTCGCAGCAGAAAATCGTTTGTGGAACGAGGATTACCGTCTACTAATTTGGAATTTTCTTCATGCGGAGACAAAATATATTCCTACCTCCCATCTTCAACCAATTACATCGATAACCTTAAGTGGAGAAAGTGGAAAGTACATTTTTTCAAGCAGCTTGGATGGCAAAATCCAACTGAGTACAACGACACAATTGAATCCCATTACTGTGACAAGTGGCACCATGCCCGTTTGGGCTATAGCATCTCTTTCAAGAGGACGTAATATAGTTTCAGCAGATAGCGCCGGAATCCGATTGTGGGATCTGGGTGGCGTAAAAGGTGGGCGCGAGATTCGCTTTATTGACATAAACGGAGTGAATTGTATAAAGCCTTCCCCTGATAATCGTTATGTTATCGCAGGGAGAGAAAAAGAATTGGTGATGTTGGAGTTACAAAATTTTCCCTTAACAGGGGTAAATAATCATCCCTATCCTTTACTAGCACACATAACAAACGTTGCTTTTGCATATGAAATGCAAAAGCAATCTCATATGTTATTGGAACAAGTAAGAAGGCTGATAGATAACAATAGATTTCAGCAGGCGTATGATCTGCTTCGCAGAATTCAATCTCTTCCTCTATACTCTAGGGATCCCCAAATACTGGACTTGATAACTAAATGCGCAAGTACTAATGGAAAACGGATTAACATTCGTAATGTCTGGCAGCTTTATATCCAAGAAGTTACCACCCAAGTTCATGACTGGGATGACCTCTTTTATGCAGAACAAAAAGAACATGTAAAGTGCATTGCTTTTTGTCCTACTGCTTCGTACTTTATAACGGGTGGCATGGCATCAACACCTTTCGACCGCCCAAAGGAATACATACATATTTGGGATATGTCGGTACAGAGATTAAGAACATGCGGAATAATTGGGAATATTGATTTTTTAGAATTTTCGCCCGATGGACAACATATTGCAATAGCAAGAGGCTTTCCTCTAACTGATATAAGTGTTTGGGATGTCATAAACGACGAATTAGTATACAAACCTGAAATAGGAGCAACACGGATTGAGCAGATTGGTTTTTCTCCAGACGGACAATTTGTTTTTGCTGTCGTAAGAACAAAAGAAAATGAGCAGAGTCAAGTTTATATTTGGGAGTGGAGAGCACAGAGAATGTTGTGCACATCAGAAAATATTAGCAGCGTAAAATGCAGCGTTTTCTCCCCAGATGGGAATTTTATTCTGCTAGGAAATGAGGATGGAACAATTTACAAATGGGAAATTGCAAATAGTCCAAAATGCGAATTGGTTTTGACTGACATAGGTTCCCCAAAATCTTTGAAACTCACCCCCAATGGTATGTACGTAATAATTCTAACTACAAATGGCGAAATTAGGATTGTAGATAATGCCTTTCAAAGACAGCAAAGTTGTGTGCTTACTAAGCCTATAAACTCAATCGCTTTATCTCAAGACGGTAACTTCATGGTAGGAGGGGGAGATGATGGTTTCTTGTATGCATGGAAAGTAGTATCCGCCAATGAGATTTTCCGATCGAAAGCTCATCTAGACCCAATTAGACAAGTCGCCTTCGCTCCCAGTGGAGAGTTCGTCTTATCTGTTGGTAGAGATTCCAAGATTTGTCTTAGTAGACTTGACTGGGACTACGACTTCCCCGCCCCCGCCGACTGGGACGAGGGCGCGCGGCCCTATCTGGACATCTTCCTCACCCTGCACACCCCCTACGCTCCCGATGGTCTCGGCCGCGTCGGCAAGCCGCAGTGGACGGAGGAGGATTTCCAAAAGTTGTTGCAGGAACTCGACTATCGCGGCTACGGCTGGCTGCGTCCCGAAGGCGTGCGCCGCGAACTGGAAAAGATGGCAAAAGAGAGAAAATAGGAGGTCTCTATGGGTCTGGATAACTACGCCGCCCGTCATCCCAAGGGCGGGCTGACCGAAGAGGATAAGCAGGCGTTTCGTGACGCCGGCATTGACCTGTGCGGTGGCATGCACAGCGACGGTGTGATCTCTTTTCGCGGCAAGTGGTATGACCCGCTGGTCGCGCACGTGACCGGCGTCAGCCTGTACCAGGAATGGATTCCCCCGGAAACGGTGCGGGAGATGTCCGCCGCGCTCAACCGCTACAGCGCCCGGCGCCTGGCGCGCATCTGGGACAAGGTGTGGCCTATGCCCTGGGAGGATTCGCATCACAGCGAACGCGAGGTCGCTGACCTGCAGCGTTTCTTCGCTATCTGCGCTGAGCGCGGGCTGGGACTGATCGGCTGGTGGTGATATGGGACTGGATTACACCTACCGTCTCTTCTTTCCGCGGGAGCGCGTCCCCGAAGCGCTGGAAGGCCTGGCGGCACGGTGCGCTCCGCCCCCGCGCGGGACGGCGCGCATCCGCCTGCCGCAGGGCATCCGCGAGTTCCCGTTTGAACCGTTCCGCGGGGATGCGCTGCCCAACTGGGATGACGAATCCTACAGTTTCGACATCATCCTGCGCCTGGAAGCAGACGAGGCGCTGGAGAAATTCACCCGTATCGCACCACAACAACTGGAGGCGCAGGGTGGGGAAACCGCTCTCGGATATGTCTATTTCCGGGTGGACAATCCACCCGATGAGGCAGTCAGTCGCTTCGTCTTCATCGCCGGCGGGAATCGCATGAGTTGGGCGTTCCTGGATTCGCGCTCGCTGCAAAGCGCCTTCAGCGACCTGCTGGCGGCGCACGGCGGCTTGTGTGGCCTGTTGGATAGGGACGAAGATCGCATTGTCTTCTGGTGGCGCGGCCAGGCGACCTGGGAAACACTCCACGAAGCCTGGACGCTGGAGGAAATTGACGCCCAAATGCAACAAGCCCTGCACCAGCAAGAAAAGTCAACCCGATCTGCGCCGCGCCGCCGCCCTCGCTGCCGTAAAAAGTGAACAGGAGGCGATATGGAGAAACCCCATTTGACCGTAATCAGCGGTCCCCGACAGGGGGTGCAGGTTTCCATGGATGTTTCGCCTTTCACCCTGGGGCGGGGAGCAGACAACACGCTTTCTCTGCCCGACCCGACCATTTCCAGCCATCATGCCCGTATCGTGGAACACATCGGCCTGTACTGGCTGGAGGATTTGGGCAGCACCAACGGCACATACTTTTTGCCACCACGCGGCGAAGAATTCCGCCTGGCGAAAGACAAGCCCGTCCTGCTGGTGGAGGGCGCTCGCATCCGCCTGGGTGGTCATACCACGTTGCAGGTAGAAGGGATGGTCGCTTCCCAACAGGATGCTACCGCCTGGTCGTTGCAACAGTTGCAGGCATTCATCGCTGGCTGTTACGAAGGGTTGACGGCGCTGGAGCCGGCGCAGCGGCAAGTGGTGCTGGATGACCTGCACCGCTTTGAAGGGGCTATCCGCCAGACGAATAGCGAAGCCGAACTGGTGCACCTGGTCGCCGAAAAATTGAGCACGCTCAGCAAAACAGTCGTCGGGAAATATGAGCCAGATGAAAGCGGTTTGCCAGCCCTGCCGGAAGACCTACCCGAGCCTGATTCACCGTGTCACGTCCCCAGCCTGCACAACCTGTTTTTGAGCAACCTGCAGCGCATCCTGCAAGAACTGCCGGGTCAAGAGGAGGAACCGTGATGCAAGCGCTCCTTTCACCTTCCCTGACGGTATATCTCTTCTTTCTGGAACGCCATCTGACCGACCCGTCGGCTGAGCGCGGGCTGGTCAACGCGCTGCGCCTGACTCTCACGAAAGAATTCGAGGAGGGGCGTTGCTACGAAGGGCAGATGGGGGAGGACCTCGCGGCGCGGCTGCAGACGCGCCGGGCGCACGATACGCTGGTCATTCGCCTTGACCTGACGTTGAGCGGGGAACATCCCGTCTCGGACTGGGCACGGCTGTCTCAGGTCTGGGAAGAGACGTTCGCTCGTCAGGACGGGGAGGCAAGCGTGCCCTCCCCGTGGGGGGTGACCTTGCTCTACCACGCTCTTTTGCCCAGAGGCGTTACGCCGCCAACATTGCCAGCGCCGTTGGAATTGTCGTCGGATTGGGCAACGCGGCTGGAGGCTACCCCCTACGGCTGGCTCGCCGTCCTGGGACGCGACAACCAGGCTCTCCCATCCGGGGCGAGCCGCCGCGTACATCGTTATCTGCTACTCATCCCTGTCGAACGCGCTGAAAAGGTGAAGCAAGTCTTTCTGGAGCCATCCAATCAGGGCATTGCGCGCATCGAACTTTATTACCAGAAAGCCATCTACCACGCGCTGCAACAATCGCTTGCCAGTCAGGCGCTGGGGCGCGCTTCTCTGTCGCTGCGTCAAAGTATGACCAGTGCAGCCGGGACGCTGGATTTCTCTGATTTGTATCGCGAGTTCCGCGAACTGGAAGAGATTTCAAAATTGCTCATGACTCTCCTGAACCAGAAAGCACATGCCGAGATGCTGCTGCAGTCGCTGCGCGTCAATATGCGGAATTTCGAGGAGGCGCTCGAAGAAATGCAGTTCCATCCGGCGATCTACGATGACGAACGTTCCCGCCTGAGGCGGCACGCCGAGCAACTGGAAAGTGACCTGCACTATACCGAGACGATGCTGCAAAGCGCCTACGCTTTTCAGGAGATGCAGCGCGGCATTGAAAACAACCGCCTGCAACGTGCCAGCGTGATGCTGGGCACGGCCGCGGCTTTGCTGGCTGGCATCACCATTTTCAACAGTTTCCTGGACATCTGGTCTTTGACGCTGGAGGGCAGCGGCTGGTCGTTGCCGCCGATGGGATTGCGCATGGGCATTGGATTGCTGGCGGGCGTCTCCTGGCCGCTGGCAACTTACTGGGCAATTGAGCGGCGGCGCAACAGGGTCATCCTGTGGGTTTGCCTGGGCGTGCTGAGTTTCGTCCTGGCGCTGGTCAGCACGTTGTGGGTCAACGGGTGAAAGCGCCTTCTCAGGAGGAAGAACGATGCGTGAAGTCTCTAACTGTTTGAATACCTTTCTTGTCCTTTTGACCCTGCCGATCTACCTGTTGATGCCCCTTACAGCGCTGGCAGGTCGAGCGCTTGAGTCTCGTGCGCCCGGCCATTTGCCACCATCATGGGCATTCATTGCCAGTGACACATTCCTGGTCATTGCTGTCGGTCTGTTTCTGTGGTGTCTGATAGTCTACGTGCTGGCCATCGGGAAACTTCAGAGTAGCGGCATGAATTCCTGCTGTCTGGAGGTCGTTTTTGCTATCTTTGTCGAGCCATGTGGCTATCTACTACTGGCGGGCGTACTGGTGGCTGGCGCTGTGTTCAAATGGCTGATGTAGACGTTGTTTGCGGGAGGCAGACATGCGCATTTACTCTTGTGGCAATTGCGGAGGGACGTTACCAGGTCCTGATGTCTATCGCTGCCCACATTGCGGCGTGTTGTTGCGCGGTACGCGCGAAGGAACAGAAGAGGAACGGCTGCGCCGTCAGCAAGAATATCGCCGTAATCGCCCCGAAGCCATAGAGCGGCGGCGAAAAATTCGAGAGACATTCGAGAATATCGGTTCTGTGTTCCTGTTCATTGTCGTCGCCTTGTTGATCTTGGCGCTTTTCATCGGCGGCGGAGCGGCGCTGGGATGGTTTGTTTTCCCCCTCATTTTTGGATATGAGGCGAGAATCCCTCTTTTGGTAAGCGGGATAATTCTTTTGGGCGCATTGCTATATCCCATCATTCTAAAAGTGCAATGGAGCGTTGATCAGGGGACAAAGTTTGTAAGGGGGTATGGTATCTCGAGAAAACCAGAGTGGGTGGAAAGGATAGAAGAGGAGGCCGAGAAAAAAGTTTACTTACATCGCCTAAGATCTGCCTGGTTGCTGTTTTTCTTTCTTCTCATCTCTCTTCCTTTACTGGGCGTCATAGGGTGGAGATATGCGGAGTACATCTTTCTTGCGGTAATTTTTGGTGTTCTTCTGCTGCTCTATTTTTGGTTAAAGCGGCATAAGGTGGATGTGAGTTTTGAAAATTTCTCTCTCGCCGCTGTTGCGTTCCTGTATGGCCTGTCTGTTCTGGTTAAGAAACTAGATTTGTCATCTCTTCCTCAACCTGTCTTTCAGCATAGCGGCGCTTTTGCAGGCATGTTAGGGGGAATAGTCCTGGCTTTTTATCTGGCCAAGCGATTTGCAGGGCCACCGCCCAACAAATGGGAACTTGAACATAATGCAATACTGGCGGCTGTATTTGTCAATCCAGAGTTACTCCGTGACCTTCCAAGTGAAACACGCCAGGAAATTGCTGACGAACTGCGCACTTTGCTGGAGGCATCTCCCCAGGCTTGGGAAATGCTTTCCCCTGCTCTGCGGCGGGCATTTCCAGAACTTGAACCAAAACCATCTTCCCAAAAAGCAGAAGGTAAAACTTCCAAAAAATCAGGAGGCAAAAAATGAACACACCAACCATATCCCCCCAGGAATGGGACGAAGACTCTGTAGACTTCTTTGAAGAACCCGAAGAAGGCATCATCAAGGTCGGTGACCGGCCGGTGATGGTCTATTGCCCAACCACCTATGGCGGCGGCGACATGGGGTTCTACAAAAACGAGTGGTCTATCAAAGCCATCTATGACCGCAATGGAAAACGTCGAAAGCCGGTCTTCGATGATGACTGGAAAGAAATCGCCCCTGGTATCTTTACCGCCAGTCGAAGTAGAACCGAGAGCAGCCGCTACGGGGACTGCAAACAAGCCATTCTCATCGAACGCCGCGCCTGCCCGGTCAGGGTCGTCTTCAGGTATGTCAGCGACTATAACGACTATGATGATTACGCAGGGAGTAGTGAGAGCCAGGAGACCATCGAGACCCTCTTTGAAGCCGCTGAGGAGGCAGAGTGATAGAAGCCATATTTCAAGGGTTACAAACCATATGGGCAGTAGCCTTTATCGTGATAATAGTATTAGTCTTTGCGGTGATTCCTGCCTGTCTATGGCCAGATGACCCCAAATTTTTCATGATTGGCGAGATTGTAACTATCATCGCTCTATGTAATCTCATTGGCATGAATACAGGCGGAATATTAGCCGCGCTTTTGTACGTTTTGGTGGTAGCCCTCCCGATTAATATCCTGCTCTCTGACCTGTTTAACCACTTGACTCCCTCCTCGCCTCACTCCGAGGAGAAAATGCAACAGGCGCGCGCGAAAATTCGCCAGGCCCTGGCTGATATTCGACGGCACGAAACCGAAGATGATGGATATTGGGGTGATTCCGACCTGCACTGGCTGGATATGGCATTGACCGAAGCAGAAGAAGCAGCCCCCGCTTCTACCTTACGGTTGTATTTGCCCGGTGTAGTTCAACTTATCGCCAGCGTTTGTCTGGCCACGAGTTTGTTCGCGGCTGTAATCGAGGGCGCAGTATGGTGGGCAGGGGGGGAGGCTCATTTGACCTGGTGGATCATCCTTCCCCTGGCTGTTGGGCTTTTACTTTTGATTGTACCATTCACCATCTGGTATGTCTCCCGACCCAGAAACGAAGAGGAGGAAAAATGACCTCCCTGACTTCTTCTCACCTCATGCTCCTGCCCACGCTGAACTGCCCGGCGCAATGCAGTTATTGCTTTGGACCGCATCAGGGCAGTCCGACCATGTCGCCTGCCACGCTGGAAGCCACGGCGCGCTGGGCGCGCACGCTGGGGGATGGCGGGGAACTGCACATCACCTTCCACGGCGGCGAGCCGCTTCTGCCGGAGGCGCGCTTCTACCGCCAGGCGCTGCCGCTGCTGCGCGATGGACTCGCCCCGCGTCGCGTTCAATTCGCCGTCCAGAGCAACCTGTGGTTCCTGACCGACGCCCTGTGCGAGGTCTTCGACGAGTACCAGGTGGACCTGGGCACCAGCCTGGACGGTCCCGAAGCCATCAATGACGCCCAGCGCGGGGCGGGCTACTTTGCGCGCACCCTGGAGGGCATCCGCCGCGCCCGTCAGCACGGACTGAGCGTCGGCGCCATCTGCACCTTCACCCGCCGGTCGGCGGAGCGGGCGGATGAAATCTTCGACTTTTTCCTGCAACAAGGGCTGGGGTTCAGCATCCACGCCGCGGTTCCGTCTCTAAGTCAGCCCGATGCACCCTGGGCGCTCCCGCCCGATTCCTTGGGCGATCTCCTGCTCCACCTGCTCGACCGTTACCTGAATCATCTTGACCGCATCCGCATCGGCACGCTGGACGCGATGTGCCGCAGCGTCTCCGCCGGGCAGGGCGGCATCTGCACCTTTACCGATTGCATCGGCAGGCATCTGGCGGTGGACCCCGAGGGCTGGATCACCCCCTGCCAGCGTTGGGCGGGAATGCCCCAATTCCGCCTGGGCAACGTCCACGATAACCCGTCTCTCGACGACCTGGCGCAATCGCCGGTCTGGCGGATGTGGCAGGAGCGGCAAGAACGCGTCGCCGAGACCTGCGCCGGCTGCCCGCATTGGGCGTACTGCCGCGGCGGCTGCCCCTACGATGCCCTGGCTGCCAGCGGCGGTCGCTGGGACCCGGCGCGGCGCGATCCCTACTGCGCCGCCTACCGCCGTTTCTTCGACGTGGTCACCGACCGCGCCCTGGCGGAGGTCTTTTCCGAGGAGAACCTGCAGGCGGTGGCCGAACGCGGCGTGGATCAGCGCTACGGGCTGCTGCAAAAGGGCAAACTGCTGACGCTGCTGCGCGGCGGGCCGCATCCCAGTCAGGTACTGCCGCAGGCGCGGCGGACGGTGGCGGCGGTTGCTCTGGCGATGAGCGCTTCGGCGGAAGAGGCCGTCGCCCGGCTGGACCGCCTGGGCCTGGTCACCCGTCCCGAGGTCGCGCTGGCGAGCGTGCGCGCCCTGGAGCGCAGCCTGCACACCCCGCCCGACCGCCTGGTCAACGCCTACATTCACATCACCTACGCCTGCAACCTGACCTGCGCCCACTGCTACGCCGAAGCCGGTCCGCGACGACGCGAGGCGATGCCGGTGGGGGACGTCCTGCGCCTGGCTGAAGAGGCCGCCCGTCTGGGCTTTCAGAAAGTGGTCATCACCGGCGGCGAACCGTTGATGCATCCCCAGCGCGATGCCCTGCTGGAGGGACTGGCAGCGCTGCGCCCCTTACTGCGTCCGACGCGCCTGGCGCTGCGCACCAATCTGGCTTACCCGCTCACTCCCAAACTGATTGCCGCGCTGGTCCACGCCGCCGATCAGGTCATCGTCAGCCTGGACGGGGACGAAGCCAGTCACGACGCCCGCCGCGGCGCGGGGACCTATGCCCGCACGCTCGCCAACCTGCGCCGCCTGTGCTCCCCTTCCCCCCTGGAAGACCCCCTGGCGGGAGCAGTTGGGCCGGGGGTAAGAGTCTCCCCTCTCCCTCTGGGAGAGGGGCTGGGGGTGAGGGTGATGCTCGCCGCCGTGCTGACTGCGGCGCAAGCCCAGGGTCGAGAGGGAAAAGCAGTGCGCGCCCTGGGGGAGGAACTGGGAGTGCCCGTGCGCATCCGCCCGCCGCTGCCTCTGGGACGCGCTGCCGCTCATCCGCCCGCGCTGGAATCGCACACCTCTCTGGAGGAGGACGGCGCCGAAGTTCTTGCTCAGCGCACCGAAATTCACGTCACCTGTGGACTGGGGATGAACGTGTACATTGCCCCCGACGGCGCCTGCTACCCGTGCTATGCCCTGCATGGCCGCGCTTTTTGCCTGGGCAACGCCATAGAGCAGGGATTGAAGGAGGTGATAGCGAGCGAACGATTTCAAGCCTTGCGCGCCAAAACGGTGGACACTACCCCGCATTGCCGCGCCTGTCCCTGGCGCTACCTGTGCGGCGGCTACTGCCGCGCCTGGCGGCAGGGCGCATCCATAGACGCCCCGCCGGGCGACTGCTCCGCTCTGCAGAAACAGGCGCAGGCGAAATTGTACGCCGCGCTGGAAGCCCTGGGCATCCCGCCCGAACGCTGGGAGGCAGCCTGCAACGACTGCCGAATATTCGACCATCAGACTATCCGACTATCTGACTAATCAAAAGGAGGCAACCATGTTTCTCTTTGGACCGCCAAATGTGGAAAAGATGAAAGCCCGCCGCGATGTGAACGGCCTGATCAAGGCGCTGGGGTATAAAAAGGATGAGTATGTGCGTTGGTACACCGCCCGCGCGCTGGGAGAAATCAAAGACCCCCGCGCTGTGGAGCCGCTCATCGCTGCACTCGGTGATGAAAGAAGCGATGTGCGCCAGGCCGCCGCCGAAGCGCTGGGAAAAATCAAAGACCCCCGCGCCGTGGAGCCGCTCATCGCTGCACTCGGTGATGAAAGAAGCGATATGCGCCAGGCCGCCGCCAAAGCGCTGGGCGCGATCGGCGATGCCCGCGCCATGGAGCCGCTCATCGCCGCGCTCAAGGA
>Ga0272446_1006878_pt1 | contig 11597 bp, 12 predicted proteins | sample YNPCB0061_FD_194587 | JGI IMG/M metagenome (GOLD analysis project Ga0272446, IMG submission 194587) | Hot spring microbial mat communities from Yellowstone National Park, WY, United States - YNP-CB-006-1 | ecosystem: Environmental > Aquatic > Thermal springs > Hot (42-90C) > Sediment | place...
CCCCCCGCGCCCCGCCCGCCTTCGCCTGATGCCCCCGGCCGCGCCGCGCCGGCGCGGCCCTGCCCTGTCAGAGCGAAGGACCGAAACATCATGACCCGTCGTTCCCTTCTGGCGGCCGCGGCCGTCCTCGTTGCCCTGCCCGCCGCCGCGCACGACTACACCGCCGGCGACATCCATATCGGCCATCCCTGGACCCGCGCCGCCGCGGCCGGCGCCAACGGCGCGGCCTTCATGCGCCTGACCAATGGCGGCGCGCAGCCCGACCGCCTGATCGCGGCGGCGAGCCCGGTCGCGCGCGTGGTCGAGCTGCACACCCACATCCGCGAGGGCGAGGTGATGCGCATGCGCCCCGTCCCCGACATCCCGGTGCCGGCCGGCCAGACGGTCGAGCTGCGCCCGGGCGGCCTGCATGTCATGCTGATCGGGCTCACCGCGCCGCTGGTCGAGGGCGCGCGGGTGCCGCTCACGCTCCGCTTCGAGCGGGCGGGGGAGGTTCAGGTCGAACTCGCGGTGGAGGCCGCCGGCGCGCGCGGCGCCGGGCACCACCGGCATTGACCGCGAGGGGGGCGGGCCAGCCCCCCCGCGCACGCCCCGCAAGGGTCAGTCGAAGGGCTGGGCGGCGGCGTCCACCCTCGCCTCCGACTGCCAGAAGGAGAAGGCGAAGCCCGCCACTACCGAGAGGTTCCAGTCGCTGCGGAAGAGCGGGCTCGCGGCGTTGCGGGCGCCGGAAAAGTTCTCGACCCGCCCGCCGGCGACGACCGACAGCCGCTCGTTCAGCGGCAGCCTGTAGGAGAGGGAGACGCGCGAGCCGACATAGCCCGCCCGCGCGTCGAAGGCGGGCCGGCCGGGCCGGGCGTATTCGGGGTCCACCTCGTAGAAGGTGTCGGCATAGCGCTCGGTGCCGAAGACGACGCCGGCCGAGAGCCTGAGCCGCGCGAAGGGCGCGAAGAGGTGCAGGCGCTCATAGGCGATGTCGGGGGCGAAGGTGAAGCCGCGGAAGGAGATCGAGGACCAGTCGGTCGAGAACACCGCGCGCACCGGCGTCTCCAGCACGATCCGCGCGGGGGCGGCCTCCTGCGCCCCGCGCCAGAGGGTGAAGCGCAGCGTCGGCCCGATCTCCCCGAGCCATTCCAGGTCGGGCATGCCCTGGCGCGCCGTGATGTCGCGCGAGGAGGCGTTCACCCCGCCCGAGGCGCTGAGCGCGACCTCGATCCCGTCGGCGAGGCTGGTGCGCGCGCGCAGCCCGGCCTCGTCGGTGCGGAGGATGGCGCCGCGGTAGATCAGATAGGGGACGACGAGACCGCGCCAGCGGTTCTGGTCCGAGGCCGGATAGGCGGGCAGCCAGCCCCCGCCCCCGGCGATGCCGAGTTCGAGCACCGGGAGCTGCTGCGCCCGCGCCGGCAGGGCGGCGAGCGTGAGGAGGACGAGTGGCAGAAGGCGGCGGATCATGGGCGTTCGGCGTCCAGGAGCACATTGGGCAGCGGCGTGCCAGCCCAGCACGGGCTGATCCTCACGCGCCAGCCGGCCTGCGCGAAGGGCGCGGCGAGGGTGGCGACGGGGCGGGGCGCGAGCGCGCCCGCGAGGCCGAGGTCGCCGCCGAGCCGCCGGCGCACCCGCTCCATCGCGAAGCCGAAGGCGGCGCGCCAGCCGGCGTCCGGATCGAAGGCGCGGATCAGCACCCGGCGCGGCCCGGCGGCGAGGATGCGCGCAAGCAGCCCGTCCTGCGCCTCGGGCCGCATCTGCAGCAGCACGTCGATCAGCAGCACCGTCTCCGCCGGCGGGATCTCCGCCGCCGCGAGGTCGGCCACGGCGAAGCGCGCCGGCAGCTCCCCCGCGGCCTCCGCGGCGCGGGCGATCTTGGCGGCGTCGATGTCGAGGCCGGTGACGCGCGCCGCCGCCCCGGCCAGCAGCAGGGCGAGGGCGAATTGGCCGCGGCCGCAGCCGAGGTCGAGGACATGGCCGAGGGGGGCGCGCGCGAGCAGCGCGGGCAGCACGGGGTCGCCCGCGATCTTGCCGCGCACGAAGCCGCGGGTGAACCGGCCCCGGTAGCGCGCGGCGACGAGGGCGGGCAGGCGCGCGGGAGGCGCGCCCCCCGCCTGCCGCACCGCGGTCATGACGTTCCGGCTCTCGCGCGAGGACATCGGGGCGGCAGCGGTCGCTCAGGCCAGGGCGGGGGAGGAGGCAATGTTCGCCCGCATGGCATCACAGCGCCTTGAGGACGGCCCAGAGGTCGTTCTTCGCCTCGAAGCCGATCCCCGGGATGTCGGGCATGCGGATGCGCCCCTCCACCACGGGCGTCGTGTCGGCGAAGCCGCCGAAGGGGGCGAAGACCTCGGGGTAGGATTCGTTGCCCCCGAGCCCGAGGCCGACGGCGATGTTGAGCGCGAACTGGTGCCCGCCATGGGGCACGCAGCGTCGCGCCGACCAGCCGTGGCCCTGCAGCATCTCGAGCGTGCGGAGGTATTCCACGAGGCCGTAGGAGAGCGCCGGGTCGAACTGCAGCACGTCGCGGTCCGGCCTGAGCCCGCCATGGCGGATCAGGTTGCGCGCATCCTGCATCGAGAACAGGTTCTCTCCGGTCGCGATCGGCGGGGCGTAGTGCTCGGCGAGCACCGCATGCGTCGCGTAGTCGAGCGGATCGAGCGGCTCCTCGTACCAGCGCAGGTTGAAGGGGGCGAGGGCGGCGGCGTAGGCGAGGGCGGCGTGCAGCCCGAAGCGGCCGTTGACGTCCACCGCGAGGCGCGACCCATCGCCGCCGAGGAGGCCGAGCACCGCCTCGATGCGCGCGAGATCCTCCTTCAGCGCGTCGCGCAGCGCGGTGCCGGGCGCGCCGCCGATCTTCATCTTCACGGTCGTGTAGCCGAGGCCGAGATAGCGCTTCATCTCCTCGATGAGCGCCTGCACGCCCTTGCCAGGGTGGTAGTAGCCGCCGGCGGCATAGACCCAGGCGGCCTCGTCCGCCTCCCCGCCGCGGAAGCGCTCGGCGAGCAGGCGCCAGAGCGGCTTGCCCTCGAGCTTCGCCGCCGCGTCCCAGAGCGCCATGTCGAGCACGCCGACCGCGACCGAGCGGTCGCCGTGGCCGCCCGGCTTCTCGTTCCGCATCATCGCCGCCCAGGCGGCGTGGACGTCGAGCGTGCCGTCCGCGGCCGTGAGCGTCGCCTCGTCGCAGGCCTCGAGGCGGGGGATGAAGCGTTCCGCGAGCAGGCCGGGCTGGGCGTAGCGGCCGTTGGAGTTGAAGCCGTAGCCGGTGACGCGCCGGCCGCCGCCGGCCTCGACGGTCACGGCGACGACGCTCGCCGTCATCCTCGAGAAGTCGATATAGGCGTTGGCGATGGCGCTGCTGATGGGCACGACGCCCTGGCGGATGGAGGCGATGCGCATGCGGGGCGTCCTCGGCGGCCGGCGGGAGGGCGGTTCCTAGCCGCGCCGGGCGGGTGGCGCAAACCGGCGGTTGCCCCGCCCCCGACCGGCGGCTATGCGGCGGCCTTCACTCCGGAAGGCGCCCCAATCCCATGACCACCCTCGACATCCTCGGCATCGGCAACGCCATCGTGGACGTGCTGGCGCGGGCGGAGGACGCCTTCCTGCTCCGGCACGGCATGGCCAAGGGCGGCATGGCGCTGATCGGGCCGGAGGAGGCCGAACGCCTCTACGCCGACATGGGCCCGGGGGTGGAGAGCAGCGGCGGCTCGGCGGCCAATACCTGCGCCGCCGCCGCCGCGCTCGGGGCGCGCGTCGGCTATCTCGGCAAGGTCGCCGAGGACGCGCTCGGCCAGGTCTTCCGCCACGACATCACCGCCGCGGGCGTGCATTTCCCGACCGCCCCGCTCAAGGGCGGGGCGCCGACCGCGCGCTGCCTCATCCTCGTCACGCCCGACGGGCAGCGGACGATGAACACCTTCCTCGGCGCCTGCCTCGCCTTCGGGGAGGCGGATGTCGACCCGGTGGCGGTCGCCGGGGCGCAGGTGACCTACCTCGAAGGCTATCTCTTCGACCCGCCGGCGGCGCAGGCGGCCTTCCGCAAGGCGGCCGAGATCGCGCATGCGGCGGGGCGGCGCGTGGCCATCACCCTCTCCGACCCCTTCTGCGTCGAGCGCCACCGCGACGCCTTCCGCGCCTTCGTCCGCGGAAAGACCGACATCCTCTTCGCCAACGAGGCGGAGATCCGCGCCCTCTACCACGCCGCCAGCTTCGAGGAGGCGGCCGCCGCCGCAAGGGCCGAGGTGCCGCTGGCGGTGCTGACCCGCAGCGAGAAGGGCAGCGTGATCCTGGCCGGGGGGCAGACGCACGAGGTCGCGGCGGTGCCGACGAGGGTGGTGGACACGACGGGGGCGGGGGATGCCTACGCGGCCGGCTTCCTCGCCGCGCTGACGGCGGGGCACCCGCTGCCCGAATGCGGCCGCTGGGGCTCGGTCGCCGCGGCCGAGGTGATCAGCCATTTCGGCGCGCGGCCGCAGGCCGATCTCAAGGCGCTGGTCGCGGGCGGGCCCGAGGGGGCGGCGGCGGCGCTGGGCTGAGCGCGCTTGCGCTGCGCGCCGCGCAGTCGCTACGGTGCCGCATCCGATCGCGATGGAGTCCCCCGACACCCGCCCCGCTTGAAGGGGCTGATGACTCCTGCAAGACCGGCGCGGATGCTGGGCTGCAGGAGCGCACTCCCCGCACCCGCTGTGCCCGAGCCGCCCGTCCCCATCGACGGAAGGGATCACCGCGTGACCACGCCGCCTGTCTCCACCCTGTCCCGCATCCCCCGCGGCGTCTGGGCATTGGGATTCGTCTCGCTGCTGATGGACGTCTCGTCGGAGATGATCCACGCGCTGCTGCCGCTGTATCTGGCGGTGGGGCTCGGCACGCCGATGGTCGCGGTGGGCATCATCGAGGGCATCGCCGAAGCGACCGCGGCCATCACCAAGGTCTTCTCGGGCGCGCTGTCGGACCGGCTCGGCGCGCGCAAATGGCTGGCGGCGGCGGGCTATGGGCTCGCGGCCTTGACCAAGCCGGTGTTTCCGCTCGCCACCTCGGTGTCGTGGCTGGTCGCCGCGCGCTTCGTGGACCGGATCGGCAAGGGCATCCGCGGCGCGCCGCGCGATGCGCTGGTGGCCGACCTGACGCCGCCGGACCTGCACGGCGCCGCCTTCGGGCTGCGCCAGGCGCTGGACACGGTGGGCGCCTTCCTCGGCCCGCTGGTCGCCATCCTTCTGATGTGGCTGACCGCCGAGAATTTCCGCGCGGTGTTCTGGTGCGCCGCGCTGCCGGCGGCGGCGGCCACGCTGCTGATCGTGCTGGCGGTGCGCGACCCGCCGCGGTCGCCCGGCCTGCGCCGCGTGCGCGCGCCGCTCTCGCGGGCCGAACTGGCGCGCCTGCCGCGTGCATATTGGGCCGTGGTCGGGGTGGCGGCGGTGTTCACCCTGGCCCGGTTCAGCGAGGCCTTCCTGGTGCTGCGCGCCGCCGATGTGGGCCTTTTGCCCATGTGGGCGCCGGCGGTCATGGTGCTGATGAGCGTGGTCTATGCCGCCGCCGCCTATCCGGCCGGGGTGGTCGCGGACCGGATCGACCGGCGCTGGCTGCTGGCGGTCGGGCTGGCGGTGCTGGTGGCGGCCGACCTCGCCCTCGGCTTCGCTGGCGGCCTGCCGGGCGTGGCCGCCGGGGTGGCGCTATGGGGGTTGCATATGGGCCTGACCCAGGGGCTGCTGGCGGCCATGGTGGCGGACACCGCGCCGGCCGAGTTGCGCGGCACCGCCTTCGGCATGTTCAACCTGGTGACCGGGGGGGCGATGCTGGCGGCGAGCGTGCTCGCCGGGCTGTTGTGGGACGTGGCGGGACCGCGCGGGACCTTCCTGGCCGGCGCGGGCTTCGCGCTGGCGGCGATGGTCGCGGTGATGGCGATCAGGTCGGCACCGGCGGCGGCGGACCACCCGGCATGACAGGCCCTCTGCCCCGGGCGAAGGCTGCGGGGCACGCCATCGCCGCAGGCATCATGGCCGGCAACCGGTTCCTCCCGCGAGCCCTCGGCACCGGGACCTGGCCTTGAGCCCCGCCCTCCTGCCCGCGGACAGGGGGGGCGCAGGACGCGGTGCGCGAGCCGCCGCCTCTTTTTCCTCGCCTTCCGGCCGCCGACCCCCTATGTGTGCGCCGCAACATCCGCCCGACCACCGGCCGCACCGCCCGCCCGGAGCGTGCGGGGGCGGCCGTCCGCGCGGCAGGGCCCCGAGGGGCCGAGAGATCCTTGAGGAGAGCGCGATGAGCGCTGCAGGCATCCGCAACGTCGCGATCATCGCGCATGTCGACCACGGCAAGACCACGCTCGTGGACAATCTGCTGAAGCAGGCCGGCGCCTTCCGCGCCAACCAGCAGGTGGCCGAGCGCGCGCTCGACCGCAACGACCTCGAGCGCGAGCGCGGCATCACCATCCTCGCCAAGTCCACCGCGGTGGACTGGAAGGGGGTCAAGATCAACATCGTGGACACCCCCGGCCACGCCGATTTCGGCGGCGAGGTGGAGCGCATCCTCTCCATGGTCGATGGCGCGATCGTGCTCTGCGACGCGGCCGAAGGCCCGCTGCCGCAGACCAAGTTCGTGCTGACCAAGGCGCTGGCGCGCGGGCTCCGGCCCATCGTCGTCATCAACAAGGTGGATCGCCAGGACGCCCGCCCGCACGAGGTGCATGACGAGGTCTTCGACCTCTTCGCCGCCCTCGGGGCGACGGAGGAGCAGCTCGACTTCCCCACCCTCTTCGCCTCCGGCCGCCAGGGCTGGGCCGATGCCTCGCTCGAGGGGCCGCGCCGCGACCTCTCGGCGCTGTTCGACCTGATCCTCGCGCATGTCCCGGCGCCGGAGGTGGATCTCACCGCGCCCTTCGCGATGAGCGCCTCGATCCTCGAATCCGACACCTTCCTCGGGCGCATCCTCACCGGCCGCATCGCGCAGGGCATCGCGCGGGTGAACATGCCGGTGCGGGTGCTCCGCCAGGACGGGAGCGTGGCCGAATCCGGGCGCCTGACGAAGCTGATGACCTATTCGGGCCTCGAGCGCGTGCCGGTCGAGGAGGCGCGCGCGGGCGACATCATCGCCATCGCCGGCCTCGCCGAGGCGACGATCCCGGACACCATCGCCGCGCCGGAGGTGAGCCTGCCGCTGCCCGCGCCGCCCGTGGATCCGCCGACGCTGGCGATGACCTTCCGCATCAACGACGGCCCCTTGGGCGGGCGCGAGGGCAGGAAGGTCACCTCCCGCCAGATCCGCGAGCGGCTGTTCAGGGAGGTGGAGGGCAATGTCGCCATCCGCGTCCGCGACTCCGAGGAGTCCGACGCCTTCGAGGTGGCCGGGCGGGGCGAACTCCAGCTCGGCGTGCTGATCGAGACGATGCGCCGCGAGGGCTTCGAACTCACCATCGGCCGCCCGCGCGTGCTGACGCGCAACCACCCCGAGACCGGCGAGCGCGAGGAGCCCTACGAGGAGGTCCTCGTCGACGTGGACGAGGTCCATGCCGGCATCGTCGTCGAGAAGATGTCGCTGCGCCGCGGCCAGATGCAGGACATGCGTCCCTCGGGCGCGGGCAAGGTGCGGCTGACCTTCCACATCCCCTCGCGCGGGTTGATCGGCTATCACGGGGAGTTTCTCACCGACACCCGCGGCACCGGCATGATGAACCGCCTCTTCCTCGGCTACCGTCCCTGGGCCGGGCCGATCGAGGGGCGGCGCAACGGATCGCTCATCAGCAATGCCGACGGGGAGGCGGTGCAGTACGCGCTCTTCTACCTGCAGGAGCGCGGGACGCTCTTCGTCTCCCCCGGCGAGAAGGTCTATGTCGGCATGATCATCGGGGAGAACAGCCGGGGCGAGGACCTCGAGGTGAACCCGATCCGGGAGAAGAAGCTCACCAACATCCGCGCCGCCGGCAAGGACGACGCGCTGCTGCTGACCCCGCCGCGGAAGATGTCGCTCGAACAGGCGATCGCCTACATCGAGGACGACGAGCTGGTGGAGGTGACGCCCTCCGCCGTGCGGCTGCGCAAGCGCCACCTCGACCCGCATGAGCGCAAGAAGCACGCGCGGCGCTCGGAGTCCGAGGCGGCGTGAGGAGCGGAGGGGGGGACCCGCCCCCGCCTCATCCGGGCGGCGCGAGCACCTTGTCGCGGTAGTTGCAGAACGGGCGCGCCACGCAGCGCCAGCATTCCGGCTGCCGCGCCTTGCAGACGTAGCGCCCGTGCAGGATCAGCCAGTGATGCGCGTCCCGCAGCAGTTCGGGCGGGCAGCGCTTCACCAGCATCTCCTCCACCTCCCGCGGTGTCTTGCCCGGCGCGAGGCCGCAGCGGTTGCCGAGGCGGAAGATATGCGTGTCCACCGCCATGGTGGGCTGCCCGAAGGCGACATTGAGCACGACATTGGCGGTCTTGCGCCCGACCCCGGGCAGCGCCTCCAGCGCCTCGCGCGTGCGCGGCACCTCTCCGCCGTGCTTCGCCACGATCTCGCGCGCCAGCGCGGCGAGGTTCCGCGCCTTCGCCTGCCACAGCCCGATCGAGCGGATGAAGGGCGCGATGCCCTCCGCCCCCAGCGCCGCCATCTTCTCCGGAGTGGGGGCCGCGGCGAACAGCCCGGGCGTGCAGCGGTTGACGGCGGCATCGGTGGTCTGGGCCGAGAGCACCACCGCGACCAGCAGGGTGAAGGGATCGCGATAGGCGAGTTCCGTCCGCGGCGTCGGGTTGGCGGCGGCGAGGGCGCGGAGGAAGGCCTCCGCCTGGGCGGGCGGCATCAGGCGCGCGCGGCGGGGCTGCCGCGCGGTGCCGTGGGCGGGCGTCTTCGTGCGGGCGGCGGGCTTGGGCTTCGGCATGGCTGGCGTCGGCGCGATCCTCGCCTATCTTGACCGGCCATGGCAGCCCCCGCCGAGCCGATCCTGTTCGAGGCCGTCTGCACCCCGCCGCGGTCCTTCAGCCCGCGCGCCTTCCGCGTGCTGGCCCTGCTGCTGGCCGGCTTCGGCGGGCTGACGGCGGTGCTCTTCCTCGCCCTCGGGGCCTGGCCGATCCTGCCCTTCCTGGGGCTCGAGGTCGGCTTCGCCCTGGCGCTGGTGGCGCTGCACGGCCGCGGCTCGGCCCGCATGATGGAGGTGGTGGTGCTGACGCCGGGGGCGCTCAGCATCGCCCGCACCGATGCGCGGGGGCGGCGGGAGGAGGTGGCGCTCGACCCCTATTGGGCGCGGCTCGACTATGCGGAGAACCCGGCCCATGCGGGCGTGCTGCGGGTGGTCAGCCGCGGCCGGACGGTCGAGATCGGCCGCCACCTCACGGCCGAGGAGAAGCAGGCGCTGCATCGCGCCCTCGCGGCCGCGCTCGCGCGCGCCCGGCGGCCGGACTTCGACAACCCGCAGCTGCGCGGGGCGTGAGCCCCGGTGCCGCGCCTCAGAAGCCGCTGCGGCGGAGCGGCTCCACGCCGCCGGGCAGGGTCGCGCCGCGGCGGGTCATGCAGGCGCGCCAGGCCTGCGGGATGGCCTCCTCCAGCTCGCGCCGCACGCGGTCGTCATGCGCGAGGTTCGCCCCGCCGGTGAAGGCGGCGGCCATGCGCCGCAGCTCGGGGTCCTGTTCGACCTCCCGCCGGCAGGCCTGCCCGTCGGGGCTGTCGTCGCGGGGCATATGCGCCCAGACGCCGCCCTGCTGGCAGCCGGCGAGGGCGATCAGGGCGAGCAGGGCAAGGGGGCGGATCATGCGTGCAGCCAGTCCTCGATCAGCCGCCGGGCGATGGAGTCCGGCCGCGGCAGGGAGAAGCCGAGCGCCTCGTGGTTGCGGATCTCCTCCCGCGTGAACCAGCGCGCGTCCTTCAGCTCCTCTGGGTCGATGCGGATCTCCTCGCTCAGCCCCTCGGCATGGAAGCCGAGCATGATCGAGGAGGGAAAAGGCCAGGGCTGGGAGGAATGATAGGCCACTTCGCCGACCTCGATGCCGGCCTCCTCGCGCACCTCCCGCCGCACCGCCTCCTCGAGGCTCTCGCCCGGCTCCACGAAGCCGGCGAGCGTCGAGTACATGGTCACGTTCGGGAAGCGGTGCGAATGGCCGAGCAGGCAGGCATCCTCGCGCACCACCAGCATGATCACGGCGGGGTCGGTGCGCGGGAAGTGCTGCGCGCCGCAGCCCTGGCAGATCATGACATGGCCGGCCGAGCGCGGCTCGCAGCGCCCGCCGCAGACGCCGCAGAAGCGGTGCCGGGTGCGCCAGTGCATCAGCCCCCGCGCATGGGCGAGGACCGCGGCCTCCCCGGGCGGCAGCAGGCCGGCGACCTGGCGGAGGTCGGTGAAGGCGCCCATCCCCTCGGGCAGCAGGGGCAGCGGATCGTCGGCGTGGGAGCAGTCCACCGCGAAGACCGGCCGGCCTTCCCAGAGGCCGAGGAAGGCCCAGGGGCCGCCGGCCATGCGCACGGCCTCGGCCGCCGCGCCGGTCAGCAGCACGGCCTCCGGGCGGCCCTCCGCCACGCCCTTCATCAGGCTGCGCGCGCGCCAGACCGGCACGAAGAGCGTGTCCGGGTGCGCGAGCGCGGCGGTGATGAACTCGGCATCGTCGCGCCGGTTCGCGGCGCGGTCGAGCGGGCTGCCGGTATAGGCGTTGGGGCGGCTGGCGGGGATCGAGAGCATCGGCGGCGGACCCTGCCACGCGGCCCCGCGCCCGTCCATCCGCGGCGCGCGGCAGGGTGGCCGCGCCCCCATTGGCGCGAAACCCCCGCGGCATGATATGGTGTCCCTGGAAGGTCGGCGGCGGACGGGCTCCCCGCCAACCCGGTCAGGTCCGGAAGGAAGCAGCCGTAACGGGTTCTCGCCCGGGTCGCTGGCCGGCCTTCCACCCTTTTCCCGCCCCCGGCCCGCGCGGCCGCGCCGCCCAGGGACAGCATGGCTTCCGACCTCCTCGGCTTTCCCGCATCGAACGAGAGCGACGCGGCGGCCCGGGAAGGCCTGCCCGAGCCCCCGCCCCCTGAGGGTCCGGGCCTGTTCGGCGATCCCGCGCCGGCCGCCCCCGCCCCGCCTGCCGCCGCCGGCCCCTACCGCGTGCTCGCGCGCAAGTACCGCCCGACCACCTTCGACGACCTGATTGGGCAGGAGGCGTTGGTGCGCACCCTGCGCAACGCCTTCGCCCAGGGGCGCGTGCACCACGCCTTCCTGCTCACCGGCGTGCGCGGCGTGGGCAAGACCACCACCGCGCGCATCATCGCCCGGGCGCTGAACTGCATCGGCCCGGACGGCACCGGCGGGCCCACCGCCGACCCCTGCGGCGTCTGCGCCGAATGCCAGGCGATCCTGAAGGACCGCCACCCCGACGTGGTCGAGATGGACGCCGCCTCCAACCGCGGCATCGACGATGTGCGCGAACTGCGCGAAGCGCTGCGCTTCCGCCCCGCCCAGGGACGCCAGAAGGTGTTCATCCTGGACGAGGTCCACATGCTGACCGACCAGGCCTTCAACGCGCTGCTGAAGTCGCTCGAGGAACCGCCGCCCTCGGTCACCTTCGTCCTGGCGACGACGGAACTGCGCAAGGTCCCGGTCACCATCCGCAGCCGCTGCCAGACCTTCTCGCTCCGCCGCGTGCCGGCCGAGATGCTGCGCGACCACTTCGCCCGCATCG
>Ga0272446_1006879_pt1 | contig 11597 bp, 9 predicted proteins | sample YNPCB0061_FD_194587 | JGI IMG/M metagenome (GOLD analysis project Ga0272446, IMG submission 194587) | Hot spring microbial mat communities from Yellowstone National Park, WY, United States - YNP-CB-006-1 | ecosystem: Environmental > Aquatic > Thermal springs > Hot (42-90C) > Sediment | place...
ACCCCCATGCCGAAGCGCACCGACATCAAGTCCATCCTCATCATCGGCGCCGGACCGATCGTCATCGGCCAGGCCTGCGAGTTCGACTACTCCGGCGCCCAGGCCTGCAAGGCGCTGAAGGCCGAGGGCTACCGCGTCATCCTGGTGAACTCCAACCCGGCGACGATCATGACCGACCCGGGGCTGGCGGATGCGACCTATGTCGAGCCGATCACGCCCGAGATCGTCGAGAAGATCATCGCCAGGGAACGCCCCGACGCGCTGCTGCCGACCATGGGCGGGCAGACCGCGCTCAACACCGCGCTCAAGCTCGCGGAAGCCGGCGTGCTCGCGAAATACGGCTGCGAGCTGATCGGCGCGAAGGCCGAGGTGATCGACAAGGCCGAGGACCGCCAGAAGTTCCGCGACGCGATGGCGAAGATCGGCATCGAGAGCCCGAAGAGCGCCATCGCCCACACCATGGAGGAGGCGCGCGCGGCGCTCGACCTCGTGAAACTGCCCTGCGTCATCCGTCCCTCCTTCACGCTCGGCGGCACGGGGGGGGGGATCGCCTACAACCGCGAGGAGTTCGAGCAGATCGTCGCCGCCGGCCTCGCCGCCTCGATGACGACCGAGGTGCTGATCGAGGAGAGCGTGCTGGGCTGGAAGGAGTTCGAGATGGAGGTGGTCCGCGACCGCGCGGACAACTGCATCATCGTCTGCTCGATCGAGAATCTCGACCCGATGGGCGTGCACACCGGGGATTCGGTCACCGTCGCGCCGGCGCTGACGCTGACCGACAAGGAATACCAGCGCATGCGGGACGCCTCCATCGCCTGCCTGCGCGAGATCGGGGTGGACACCGGCGGCTCCAACGTCCAGTTCGCCATCAACCCGGCGGACGGGCGCATGGTCATCATCGAGATGAACCCGCGCGTCAGCCGCTCCTCGGCGCTGGCGTCGAAGGCCACGGGGTTTCCCATCGCCAAGGTCGCGGCCAGGCTCGCCGTGGGCTACACGCTCGATGAACTGCAGAACGACATCACCCGCGTCACCCCGGCCTCCTTCGAGCCGACGATCGACTACGTGGTGGTGAAGATCCCGCGCTTCACCTTCGAGAAGTTCCCCGGCACGCCGGCAACCCTCACCACCTCCATGAAGTCGGTGGGCGAGACCATGGCCATCGGCCGGTCCTTCGCGGAAGCCCTGCAGAAGGGGCTGCGCGGGCTCGAGACCGGGCTTTCGGGCCTCGACGAGGTGCCCCCGCCCGGCGACGGCTCGGCCGAGGCCTTCCACGCGGCGCTGGCGACGCCCAAGCCCGACCGCGTGCTGATGGCCGCCCAGGCGATGCGCGCCGGCGTCCCGCTCGCCGAGATCCACGAGGCGTGCAAATTCGACCCCTGGTTCCTGCGCGAGATCGAGAAGATCGTCGCCGCCGAGGCCGAGGTGAAGGCGAGGGGCCTGCCGCGCAGCGCGATCGGGCTGCGCCGGCTCAAGGCGCTCGGCTTCTCCGACCGGCGGCTCGCCGCGCTCGCCGGCGTGACCGAGGCCGAGGTCGCCGCCCTGCGCGGCCGGCTCGGCGTGCAGCCGGTCTACAAGCGTATCGACACCTGCGCCGCCGAGTTCCCCTCCGAGACGCCCTACATGTACTCGACCTACGAGGGCGGCTTCGGCACGCCGGTCTGCGAAGCGCGGCCCAGCGCGCGCAGGAAGGTGGTGATCCTGGGCGGCGGGCCGAACCGCATCGGCCAGGGCATCGAGTTCGACTATTGCTGCGTCCATGCCTGCTACGCGCTGCGCGAGGCGGGGTTCGAGACCATCATGGTCAACTGCAACCCGGAGACGGTCTCGACCGACTACGACACCTCCGACCGCCTCTACTTCGAGCCGCTGACGGCCGAGGACGTGATCGCCCTGATCCGCAAGGAGCAGGAGGCGGGCGAAGTGGTCGGCTGCATCGTGCAGTATGGCGGGCAGACGCCGCTGAAACTCTCCCAGGCGCTGCACAGGGCGGGCATCCCGATCCTCGGCACCAGCGCGGAGGCCATCGACATCGCCGAGGACCGCGAGCGCTTCCAGAGGCTGCTCAAGGGCCTCGGGCTCAAGCAGCCGCAGAACGGCACCGCCCGCACGCTCGAGGAGGCGATCGCGGAAGCGCACCGCATCGGCTATCCGGTGGTGGTGCGCCCTTCCTACGTGCTGGGCGGACGCGCCATGGAGATCGCCCACAACGAGGAACAGCTCCGCCGCTTCGGCGCGGAAGCCGTGAAAGTCTCGGGCGAGAACCCGATCCTGATCGACCAGTACCTCGAGGACGCGATCGAGGTCGATGTGGACTGCATCTGCGACGCCGATGGCCGGGTCTATGTGGCCGGCGTGATGGAGCATATCGAGGAGGCCGGCATCCATTCCGGCGATTCCGCCTGCTCCCTGCCGCCCTATTCGCTGCCGCCCGCGATCGTGACCGAACTCAAGGCCGAGACCGAGGCGATGGCCCGCGCGCTCAAGGTGCAGGGCCTGATGAACGTGCAGTACGCGGTCAAGGACGGGGAGATCTATGTGCTCGAGGTCAATCCCCGCGCCTCGCGCACCGTCCCCTTCGTCGCCAAGGCCACGGGGGTGCCGGTGGCCAAGATCGGCGCGCGGGTGATGGCGGGCGAGAGGCTCGCCGCCTTCCGCCTCGATGACGACGCGGTCTCCCGCCATGTCGCGGTGAAGGAGGCGGTCTTCCCCTTCAGCCGCTTCCCCAATGTGGACGTCATCCTCGGCCCCGAGATGAAGTCCACCGGCGAGGTGATGGGCCTCGATCTCTCCTTCGAGCGGGCCTTCCTCAAGTCCCAGCTCGGGGCCGGGGTGCGGCTGCCCGAGGGCGGCACCGCCTTCATCTCGGTCAAGGACAGCGACAAGGCGGCGGCGGTGAGCATGGCGCGCCGGCTGTCGGAAATGGGCTTCCGGATCCTGGCGACGCGCGGCACCGCCGCCCGCATCCGCGAGGCGGGGGTGGAATGCCAGGTCATCAACAAGGTGCTGGAGGGCCGCCCGCATTGCGTGGATGCCATCAAGTCGGGCGAGATCCAGCTCGTCATCAACACCACCGGCGGCGGGCAGTCGGTCGCCGACAGTTTCGACATCCGCCGCTCCGCCCTCACCCACGGCATCCCGCACTACACGACGGCGGCCGGCGCCCGGGCGGCGGTCCATGCCATCGCCGCGCTCAAGGCCGGCACCCTTGATGTGGCCCCCCTGCAGGCGTATTTTGCCACGTCGTTCTGACCGCATGGGGGCCCTCCGCGGCCCCCGTGGCATCTTCCCCCCACCGACCGCCAGGCCTGGCTGATCCGGACCGAGGGCCGGGCGGGGGAGGCGCTGTTTCTGGGAAGGGTTCGCCGTGCAGAAGTTCCCGATGACCGCCGAGGGCCTCGCGCGTCTGGAGGAGGAGCTGAAGGTCCTCAAGACCGAGGAGCGTCCGGCCATCATCCGTGCGATCGCCGAGGCGCGTGCCCATGGCGACCTCTCGGAGAACGCCGAATACCACGCCGCGCGCGAACGCCAGTCCTTCATCGAGGGGCGCATCGCCGAGCTCGAGGCGATCATCCCCGCCGTCGAGGTGATCGACGTCGCCCGCTTCAGCGGGGACCAGGTCAAGTTCGGCGCCCGCGTCACCATCGTTGACGAGGAAAGCGAGGACGAAAAGACCTACCGCATCGTCGGCCAGTACGAGGCGGACATGAAGAACGGCTCGATCTCGGTCACCTCTCCGCTCGCCAAGGCGCTGATGGGCAAGAGGGTCGGCGATTCGGTCGAGGTGCCGGCCCCGGGCGGCGCCCGCTCCGTCGAGATCACCGCCGTCCGCTACGCCTGAGCCCTGAGGCGGGCGCGCCCCGCCCCACCCCCGGCAGGAGGAGACGATGTCGCCCGCCACTCCGCTGCGCGCCGCGGCCGCCGAGGCGCCTGCCACCCCCGTCCTGACGCTTGCCGATATCCGTGCCGCGGCGGAGCGCATCCGCGGCGCGGTGCTGCGCACGCCGACCATCGAGAACCCCGCGGTCAGCCGCGCCGCCGGCACGCGGGTCTTCCTCAAGCTCGACAATCTGCAGGCGACCGGCGCCTTCAAGGAGCGCGGCGCGGCCAACCGCCTCGCGACCCTGACGGCGCGGGAGCGCGCGGCCGGCGTGATCGCCATGTCCGCCGGCAACCACGCCCAGGCGGTGGCGCGCCACGCCCAGCTCGCGGGTGTGGCGGCGACCATCGTGATGCCGAGATTCACCCCGGCGACCAAGGTGGTGCGCACCGAATCCTGGGGCGCGCGCGTCGTCCTGCACGGGGAGACCCTGGCCGAGGCCGCCGCCCACGCCCACGACCTCGCGCTCAGGGAAGGCCTCACCTTCATCCACCCCTATGACGACCCCGGCGTGATCGCCGGCCAGGGCACCGCGGCGCTCGAGATGATCGAGGACGTGCCGGGGATCGAGGCGCTGGTGGTCCCGGTCGGGGGCGGCGGCCTCTGCGCCGGCAGCGCCACGGCGATGGCGGAACTCCGCCCCGGCCTGCCGGTCTTCGGCGTGGAGGTGGAAGGCTACCCGGCCATGGCCCAGCGCCTGGCCGGCCAGCCGGTCAGCGTCGGCGGGCCGACCATCGCCGAGGGCATCGCCGTGCGCGATGTGGGGGAGATGCCGCTCGCCATCCTCCGCCGCCTCGGCGTCGAGGTGCTGCTGGTCCCCGAACGCGCGGTCGAGCAGGCGATCGCGCTGCTCGCGGAAGGGGCGAAGGTGGTGGCGGAGGGGGCCGGCGCGGCGGGGCTCGCGGCCGTGCTCACCTACCCCGAGCGCTTCGCCGGCCGGGTCGTCGGCACCATGGTCTGCGGCGGCAACATCGACCCGCGCATCCTCGCCAATGTCCTGCTGCGCAACCTGCTGCGGGACGGGCGCATCCTGCGCGTCCATCTCGACATCCCGGACCGCCCCGGCGTGCTCGCCGACATCGCGGGGCGCGTCGCCGCGGCCGGGGGCAACGTGATCGAGGTCAGCCATCAGCGGCTCTTCGCCGCGCCCTCGGTGCAGAGCGCCGAACTCGAACTGATGATCGAGGTGCGCGACGCCGCCCAGGGCAATGCCATCATCGCCGCGCTCGAGGCGGGGGATTACGTGGTGCGGCGCGGCTGAGGCAGGCGGGCGGCGTCAGCCGAGCGGCACCCCCGCCACGTCCTTGGCGGTGCGGATCGTCTGCAGCGTCTGCACCTTGAGGACGTTCGGCGCATTGGTCAGCCGGGCGGTCAGCTCGTTCTCGTGCGGCGTGTCGCGCGCGACGAGGCGCAGCAGGAAGTCGCCGCCGCCGCGGATCATGTGGCACTCCCGCACCTCGGGCCAGGAGGTGGCGAGCGCCTCGAAGGCGTCGAGCACGCTCTGCTTCTGGGATTCGAGGCCGACCAGGGCGAAGAAGGTCACCTCCCAGCCGAGGGCGACCGGGTCCACATCGGCATGGTAGCCGCGGATGATCCCCGCCTCCTCCAGCCGGCGGACGCGGCGCAGGCAGGGCGGGGCGGAGAGGTTCACCCGCCGCGCCAGCTCGACATTGGTCATGCGGCCGTCCTGCTGCAGTTCGGCCAGGATCTGGCGGTCCACCGAATCGAGGCCGGGGTGGTGGTCGCGGGTCATGGCGGAACTCATATGCTTCGTTGCTCGGCTGCGGCCTCTGCCGCAATATCATTGCAGCGCCCCCCCGCATCAAGGCTTCGGGTTGTGGGGGCGCGCGCCCTGTCCGATATGCAGGGCCGAGCGTTGCAACCTGGAAGTCCTGCCGTGGCCGAGACCCTTCGCACCCGCCTGCTCATCATCGGCGCCGGTCCCGCCGGGTATACGGCGGCGATCTATGCGGCGCGCGCGGGCCTCGCGCCGCTCGTCGTGGCCGGGATGCAGCCCGGGGGCCAGCTCACCATCACCACCGATGTCGAGAACTACCCGGGCTTCGCCGAGGCCATCCAGGGCCCCTGGCTGATGGAGCAGATGCGGGCGCAGGCCGAGCATGTCGGCGCGCGGGTGATCGCCGACGTGATCACGGCGGTGGACCTCTCCGCCCGGCCCTTCCGCGCCACCGGCGATTCGGGCGATGGCTACGAGGCGGAGGCCGTGGTCATCGCCACCGGCGCCCAGGCGAAGTGGCTCGGCATCCCGGGGGAGAGGGAACTCGGCGGCTTCGGCGTCTCCGCCTGCGCGACCTGCGACGGCTTCTTCTACCGCGGCAAGGATGTCGCCGTGATCGGCGGCGGCAATTCGGCGACCGAGGAGGCGCTCTACCTCTCGAATCTCGCCCGCCACGTCACGCTCATCCACCGGCGCGACAGCCTGCGGGCGGAGAAGATCCTGCAGCAGCGCCTCTTCGCCAGGCCCAACGTGACCGTGCTGTGGAACACCGTGCCCGAGGCGGTGCTGGCCGACGAGTCGGGCCGGGTGCCGGTCGCCCGCGGCCTCGCGCTGCGCAATGCCCGCACCGGGGAACGCAGCGAACTCAAGGTGGAGGGCATCTTCGTCGCCATCGGCCACGCGCCGGCGACGGCGCTCTTCAAGGGCCAGGTGCAGATGGACGAGGAGGGCTACATCGTCACCGTGCCGGGCAGCACGCGCACCTCGGTCCCCGGCGTCTTCGCCGCGGGCGACGTGCAGGACAAGGTCTACCGCCAGGCGGTCACCGCAGCCGGGACGGGCTGCATGGCGGCACTCGAGGCGGAGAAGTTCCTCGCCGCCCAGGACGCCGCGGCGGAACCAGCGGCCGCCTGATGCCGATCGACTGGGACAAGCTGCGCGTCTTCCACGCGGTGGCCGAGGCCGGCTCCTTCACCCATGCGGGGGAGACGCTCAACCTCAGCCAGTCGGCGGTCTCGCGCCAGATCCAGGCGCTCGAGGAGGCGCTGACCGTCCCCCTCTTCCACCGCCACGCGCGGGGGCTGATCCTGACCGAGCAGGGCGAGACGCTCTACCGCACCGTGCGGGAGGTCTTCGCCAAGCTCGCCATGACCGAGGCGCTGCTGACCGAGAGCCGCGAGCGCCCGGCCGGCCGGCTCAAGGTGACCACAACCAAGGGATTCGGCAGCACCTGGCTCGCGCCGCGGCTCAAGCGGATGCTCGATCTCCATCCCGAGATCAGCATCACCCTGCTGCTCGACGATTCCGATCTCGACCTCGCGATGCGGGAGGCCGATGTCGCCATACGCATGCATCCCCCGAAGCAGCCGGACCTGATCCAGCGCCACATCGCCACCTTCGGCTGGAAGGTCTGCGGCTCGCCCGCCTATCTCAAGGCCATGGGCATCCCCCATCGCGTCGAGGACCTCGACGCCCACCGCCTGATCATCTACGGCGACTACCGCCCGCCGGTCGAGAACGTGAACTGGCTCGCCGAGGCCGGGCGGCGGCCGGGGGCGCCGCGCCGCGCCGCGGTCGAGATCAACTCCCTGACCGGCATCATCGAGGCGGTGCGCAGCGGGCTCGGCCTGGCCGCCCTGCCCGACTATGTGGGCCACGACCTCGAGGACCTCGTGCATGTGCTGCCGGACGTCAAGTCGCCGCGGATCGAGGCCTTCTTCGTCTATCCGGAGGAGATGCGCCATTCGAAGCGCGTGGCGGTGTTCCGCGACTTCCTGATGGCCGAGCTGGTCGGCGGCGCGTGATGGGATCGCGCCGCGGGCGCCGCCGAGGCGGCTGTCGCGCGGATCACAGAGCCGCGAGGAAAGCCATGCGCCAAAGGCATGGCCGGGTGGTGGAGATCGAGAGACACGCATGGGGCGGCATCGCCTATAGGAAACACATCCGGCGACTAGGTCGGAGGGGGTCCTCGGATCCCTCGTCTCCCAGACGTGAAGCCTCCCTGTTGACTTGGCCCGCTGCGCCGCATGGCGCGCGGGCCATTCTTTTTCCGCCCGCCCGCGGCGCGAGGGGCGGCCGCCGGGGGGCGGGCCGGGATCGGCATTGACAGCACCCCCGCCGACCCCCTCGGATGGAAAGAAAGCGCGCCGGGCCGGGCGGCGCCGCGGGAGGGTTCGCCATGGATCGGTCCCGTCGCCGCAGCAGCGCCTGCGGGCGCCGCGCCCTGTTCGCCCTGTTCGGCGGCGGGGTCCTCGCGGCGCCGGCACTCGCCCAGCCGGCATGGCCCGTCGGGCCGGTCCGCTTCATCTGCGTCTTTCCGCCGGGGGGGTCTACGGACCTCTTGAGCCGCCTCTGGTGCGCGCGCATGACCGAGATCACCGGCCAGCAGTTCATCGTCGACAACCGCGCGGGCTCGGGCGGCACCGTGGGGACGGAGGCGATCGCGCGCGCCCATCCCGATGGGGCGACGATCGGGCTCGCCTCCGTCGGGCCCATGTCCATCGCGCCGACGCTCTACCGCCGCCTGCCCTACGACGTGAACCGCGACTTCGCCTGGATCTGCGGACTGTGGCAGCTGCCGAACCTGCTGGTGGTGCGCAACGAGCTGCCGGCGCGCAGCCTGCCCGAGCTGATCGCGCTTTGCCGCGCCGCGCCGGGGCGGCACAGCTATGCGAGTTCGGGCGCGGGCACGACGCTGCACCTCGCGGGCGAGATGTTCAAGCAGATGGCGGGGCTCGACATCCTGCACGTGCCCTATCGCGGCGGCGGCCCGGCCTATGTCGACCTCCTCGCTGGCCGCGTGGACATGATCTTCGGCAACTTCCCGGAGGCGAGCCGCCTTGCGCGCGAGGGCAAGGTGCGCCCGCTCGCCACCACCGGCGCCGAACGCAGCCCGCAGATGCCGGATGTGCCCGCCCTGGCGGAGGTCCTGCCGGGGTTCGAGATCACCTCCTGGGGCGGCGCCTGCGGCCCCGCGGGCATTCCCCCGCCGCTCGCCGCGCGCATCGCGCTGCTCGGACGGGAGGCGCTCGGCCAGCCGGAGCTGCGCCGCCGCTTCGAGGAAGGCGGCGCGACCCCCTGGTGGACCACGCCCGAAGGGCTTGCCGAGTTCCGCCGCGAGAACGAGGCCCGCTTCGCCCCCCTCATCCGCGCCTCCGGCGCCGTGGTCGAATGAGCCCGGCGGGCCGGCGCCCCGGCGCGCCTGCAGCGCGCCCTTGACCAGAAGAGGCCGCGCCGTCTCGAGCAGCATCCCCAGATGGTCGCATCCGCCGGCAAGTCGCCGGACCCTGGTGATGCGCTCCTTCCCGCCCGCCGCCAGCACTGGGCGCGCGGGGTCGAGCATGACGGCGAGCCAGTTGGTCACGATCCCGCGCTCGCGCCATCCTGGCCGCCACGTCGTGGCGCCGCCGAGCAGCGTCCTGGCCAGGATCTCGCTCATCGGGGCGGGGCGGTAGCCCCCTGGTGCGCGCCGAGGAGGCGCGGCGCGCGCGCCGGGCGCGAGCGGCAGCCTCGCCCCCCGGTCAGGATTCGCGCCAGGGGCGCCGCTGCCTCGGGCCCCGCAGGTCGCGCTCCAGCGCGACCACGTCGGATCGGAAGTCGGCGCCGATGCGCGGGGCGAGCGGCAGGCCCATGCGGGTCGCCTCGGCCACGAAGGCCGGATCGGCCGTCGCCTCGCGGAAGGCGGTCTCGAGCCGCCGCGCGATCTCCGCCGGCATGTTCGGCGGGCCGACGATGCCGCGCGTCGCGCCGCTGATGAGGTTCTGCCCCTGCTCGCGGAAGGTCGACACATCCGGCGTGCCCGACCAGCGCGCGAGCGCCGCCTGGCCGAGCGCGCGGATCCGCCCGGCCTGCAGCAGCGCGAGGCTCTCGCTCATGTTGAAGGCGCCGAGATCGAGATGCCCGCCGACCAGCGCGGTCGAGAGCGGGGCCATGCCGTTGAAGGGCACATGCGTCATCGGCGGCATCCCGGCCCGGTCCTCGAGCGCGATCACGAGCAGGTGGTCGTCCGAGCCGATGCCGGTCGAGCCGTAGGAGAGCGCGCCCGGCCGCGCCTTCGCCGCCGCCATGAGGTCGGCCAGGCTGCGCAGCGGCGAATCCGCGCGCTCGAAGAGGCCGCCCGGATCGTCCACCACATGGGCGATGAAGGTGAAGTCGAGCGGCCGGAGGCGCACCTGCCGCTCCATCGGATAGGTCACCGGCGCGGGCACGCCGGTCGCGGCCGGGGTGAAGCCGTCCGGAGCCGCGGCGAAGGCGGCCTCCCAGCCGAGCTGCCCGCCCGCGCCGGCCGGCCCGGGGGTCGCGGGGCCGCGGCCGCGGAATCGGGGCGCCGCGCCGCGGCATTCCGGTAGGATGCCGTCGCGGCAGCCTGGAACCCCCAGGATGACCGCCATTCTCTCACGACGCCGGGTTCTTCTGGCCGCCGCGGCGACCGCGCCGCTCGCCCTGCCCGGCTGCGCCCTGCCGGTCCGCGGGCCGGCCGTGCCGCGCGACAGGGTCCTGGCCGCCAAGGTGCTCGACCTGCCGAATGAGCACTTCCTGCCCACCAGCCGCGAGGGCCTCAACGCCATCGAGGCGGAGTTCGTCGCCGCCGGCGAGCGCATGCGCCGCGTGCTGCTCGCCTCCGCCTCCATCCCCGGCGCCTTCCCGCCGGTGATGTTCGACGTCACGGTGAACGGGGCGCCGCAGCAGGAGCTGCACGTGGATGGCGGCGCCTTCGCCCAGGCCTTCCTCTATCCGTCCTCGCTCGGGCGCGGGCGGCGGGACCGCATCGCGTGCGGCACCGCGGCGCGCGAGGTCGAGGCCTATGTCATCCGCAACGGACGCCATTGCCTCGTGCCAACTACTTGATATCTCTAGACTTTGCCCATGGACGCAAGCCTGGTTCCCACATTTGATCCCACACTCGGCGTGCGCTTGCCTGATGCGGAATGATCCGGATTGCGCAGCGAGCGCGGCAGGCGGCGCGCCTGAATCTCCCCCCATGGCGCGGCCCGTGCCTCAAGGGCGCGTGCAAAATCGGAAGGCTTCCGTTTTTGCACATTGAACACGCTGCCGACCGACACGCCTCGCGCTCGGCGGAGGGATCGGACGAGGGGACTGCAAAAAACGAACTGTTCCCTTTTTGCACATTGCCCGGCGCGGCGGGCAGCGCGGGCCACGAAGCCCGCAGGCGGCCTAGGACTCCCCCGCAGCGGCCTCACGCGCCGTCTCGGCGACCATCGCGCCCGCCACGCGCGACGCGCCGTCAGGGCCGAACAGCGCGTCCCAAGCAACGGTTGCGCGCCAGGCATCGGGGTGTGGGAGCAAAGCATCCTCGCCAAGCCGCAGGGCTTCGGCCAGGATCACCAGCGCCATGTTGGCCAGGCGCTCGGCCTTCGCGCGGTCGAGGCCTTCCTCGGCGCAAGCTAACACCACCGCAGGCGGCACCTCTGACAAGGCGCACCAGAGGACTTGCCGGATTACCGCGCCCGGATCAGCCCCGCGTCGCCCTCCCCCCGGTAGCGCCGCCACCGGGTCTCGGCCATCGCGCGGGCTTGTTCGGAGGTCGCAATCTTCGCCATGAGCCATCCCCTTCCGCAGCTCCCGAGCGCAATTATATTACACCTCGGCAGCCATTCTCGCATGAAAATTTCCCTGACAGTCGCGCGCTGATGCGCCTTCGCCACCCGCATAAGGCGCGGCCCAGGAAGGACCCGCGCGGCGTCCCTAGGAAGCCCGTAGAGGCGGCGGAGGGCTTCCGGGAGCGCCTCAGGCCAGCGG
>Ga0272446_1006880_pt1 | contig 11596 bp, 5 predicted proteins | sample YNPCB0061_FD_194587 | JGI IMG/M metagenome (GOLD analysis project Ga0272446, IMG submission 194587) | Hot spring microbial mat communities from Yellowstone National Park, WY, United States - YNP-CB-006-1 | ecosystem: Environmental > Aquatic > Thermal springs > Hot (42-90C) > Sediment | place...
AAGAAAAACAACGCGCAGAACAAGAAAAACAACGCGCAGAACAAGAAAAACAACGTGCAGAACAAGAAAAACAACGTGCAGAACAAGAACATAAAAAACTACTTGAAACAGCAAAATTACTCTTATCTTTGGGTGTGAGCATTGAAATCATCAAAGAAAAAACAGGACTAACCCAAGAAGAAATTGAAAAATTATAGTTTTACCTTGTGTGATACGTGTATGTACGCGCGTATACGCGTGAGGGATAGCAGCGAAAAGCCCGCAACAGGCGTAGCCTGTGAAGTACAGACGTGGCATGCCACGTCTCTATCAGCGCATAGCCCGACCCGAAGCGATAGCGAAGGGACACGCCCATAAAATTCATATCATTTTAGCCACTTTTTCCATTCCTGCAAAGTTAAAAGAGCTTCTACAGGGGTAAGCGTGTTAATATCAAGGTTAGCAAGACTTTGCTTGATTTTATTTGCGGTTTCGTCTTCAAAACCAAACAAACTCAATTGTATGGCTTGTGGGGTGTTTTGAATACTGATTTTAGAAGTTTTTTCGTTATGTTGCTCTCTTTGAGCTTCTAATTCTTGTAAAATCTGTTTGGCACGCTCTGTAACGGTTTTTGGCAAACCTGCCATTTCTGCTACATGAATACCAAAACTATGCTCTGTACCTCCTTTTTCTAATTTACGAAGAAACAAGACTTTACCATTAACTTCCTGCACTTTGACATGAAAGTTTTTTACTCCACTTAATTCTTTTTCTAATTCGTTCAGTTCGTGGTAGTGCGTAGCAAACAAAGTTCTTGCTTTTACGGGTGCGTAGTTATGCAAATATTCAACCATTGCCCATGCAATAGAAATGCCGTCATACGTACTTGTACCGCGTCCTATTTCATCAAGCAGAATAAGGCTTTTTGCAGTAGCATTATTGAGAATATTCGCGGCTTCATTCATTTCTACCATAAAAGTACTTTCGCCACTGCTGATATTGTCTGATGCGCCTACGCGCGTAAAAATTCTGTCCACGATGCCGATAGAAGCACTTTTTGCAGGTACAAAACTCCCCATTTGTGCCAAAAGTGTAATTAACCCTACCTGTCTGAGTAAAGCGGATTTACCCGCCATATTCGGACCTGTAATCATCAAAATCTGTTGGTTTTCTGTATTCAAATGCACATCATTGGGAATATAACTTTGTTCCAAAGGCAAATACCGTTCTATGACGGGGTGTCTGCCTTCTGTAATAGTCAAAGTGGTGTCTTCTGTCATTACAGGAAGATTATATTGATATTGTTGTGCTACATTTGCCAAACATACCAATACATCTATTTGTGCAACAGCAGACGCATTTTGTTGCAATGCCTGAATATGCTCCAAAGTTTGTGCTAGCACATCATGGAATATCTGTTGTTCCAGTAATGTAATGCGTTCTTCAGCAGTCAGTATTTTTTCTTCATATTCTTTAAGTTCAGGGGTAATATATCTTTCTCCTGTGGTCAAAGTTTGCTTACGGATATAATCCTGTGGGACTTTATCTTTGTGTGTATGGGTAATTTCAATGTAATAACCAAAAACATTATTGTATCCAATTTTGAGTGATGGAATACCTGTGCGGGTAATTTCACGCTGTTGCAAATTAAGCAGATATTCTTTGCCGTGTTCTGCAATGTATTTCAGTTCGTCCAATTCTGTATGACAACCTGCCTTGATATAACCACTTTTTTTGAAATTGGCAGGGGCTTCCTCAATAATTGTACTGTTTAACAAAGTTTGCAGAGAAGTTAGTGGATTAAGTTGGTCTTGTATAGCATGCAGATAAGGGTCTTGTATGCCTTCTAACATTTTTTTGATTTCCTGTATACCCATCAGCGATTTTTGAAGCTGTTTTAAGTCGCGTGGGGATACGCGTTGTGTGGAAATGCGGGAAGTTAATCTTTCTATATCTGTGATGGACTGCAATAAAGAAGCAAGGTTTTGCGTTAGTGTTGTATTTTCATGCAGATATTTTACAGCATTTTGCCTTCTTTGTATGCGGGAAATGGAAAGCAAGGGTAACAAAACCCATTTACGGAGCAATCTTGCACCCATAGCCGTTTTTGTTTGATTGATAACTGAAAAAAGCGTTTTACCTTCCGTGTGATAAGAAGAAACCAATTCTAAATTTTGCAACGTGGATTTATCCATGAGTACATATTCGTGGTCATAGAGTTTTTGAATTTTGGTAATGTGTGCAAGTTTATTCTGCTGATTGATGTTCAAATAATGCAGAACCGCTCCCGCACTGATGATGCCACTTTGTAGTTCATCTATTCCAAAACCTTTAAGCGAAGTAGTCTGAAAGTGTTTGAGAAGCAGTTCATTTCCGTTTTGAAAATGAAACACCCAGTCATCAACGGGGAATAAATAGTACGATTCTCCAAATAATTCTTTAAATCGTTTTTGCTGACCTTTGGCAACAATAATTTCCGAAGGTTGAAAGGTTTCAATCAGTTTCTGGATTTTTTCTTCTTCTCCTTCGGTAACAAAAAACTCTCCCGTAGATACATCTATGAGTGCAATACCTGATAGAGATTTTTTATGTTCAGATAGATATACACAACATAAATAGTTATTTTTTGCGGTATCTAGTAGATTTTCGGAGTAGATTAACCCTGGTGTAACGACTTCTGTAATGCCGCGTTTTACAATTTTCTTGGCAAGTTTTGGGTCTTCCAACTGTTCGCACACAGCTACACGTTCGCCTGCTTTTACCAATTTAGGCAGATAATTATCCAAGGCGTGATAAGGAAACCCTGCTAATTCTACTTCTGAGGCTTGTCCGTTGGCACGTTTGGTAAGTGTTATATTGAGTATTTTGGAGGCTTTGATAGCATCTTCCCCAAATGTTTCATAAAAATCTCCAATTCTGAACAACACAATAGTACCCGGGTATTTTGCCTTGATTTCTGCGTATTGCTTCATAAGAGGGGTTTCCTCGCCGTTTACTTTGGATAGCTTTGCCATAACTGCACAAAAATAACAGTAACAATATTACCTCTTTCAAATATAACATAAAAATTTTTGGGCGTTCCTGCTTGCTGCGCGGCGCAGTCGGCGTGCTACGGGCTACGCTATTGCTTCGGTGCAATGCACCATGCGTGCAAGCACGCATGCCCTCCGCATGCCTAACGCAAAAGAAGTGTTTTTTTGAGGGGTGTCGGGTTTACCCACCCACCCGCCCACGAGGTAAAATGAGGTAAAAAACACTTCTTTTTATTCACGTAACGCATATATACGCGCTTATCCGCGTGAGGGATAGCAGCGAAAAGCCCGCAGCAGGCGAAGCCTGTGAGGTACAGACGTGGCATGCCACGTCTCTATCAGCGCATAGCCCGACCTGAACGCAGTGAAGGACACGCCCTTATGTATTCCTCGTTTTGTGTAACATCAGTACTTACGTTCAATTTAGCATTAAGCATGTTTTGTTTTTGATAAAAAAAAATTTATTGATTAACAAAAGGTATTTATTTACATATACTTGACATTGGAGAAATATTATGTTATTATTGCAATAAAAACAAAAAATCATGAAACAGTATTACTTCATTTTTATCCTTAGTATATGGATAAATTTTAATTCAGGCAAAATATACAGTCAAGAGTATTCTGAACTACACAAGCGATGCGGGACTATGCTTGCGGACAGTTTATTAAGAGCAAATAACCCACAGATGGGTACATTGGAAGACTTTGAAAAATGGCTGAATCCTTTGGTAGAAAAATACAGAATGCAGGAACAGAACATGGCTACAGGTAAAACGTATGAAGTTATCCGCATTCCTACTATTGTACATGTTATTCACAACGGAGAAGCCGTAGGAGTGGGTTCCAATATCAGTGATGCACAAATTCAATCCCAGATTACAGTACTTAATCAGGATTTCAGAAAACTACTGGGAACACCCGGATACAATACCCACCCCGCAGGAGCTGACGTGCAGATAGAATTTTGCTTGGTTACACGGGATAATATGGGTAATCCTATGGCTACACCCGGCATTCACAGAGTAAATAGAAGCACAGCAGGGTTTACTGCTCCTCCTTATACTATGGCATATATTCAAAGCACTATCAAACCTGCAACAGTGTGGAATTCAAGTGATTTTTTTAATATATGGGTCATGGCACTTGGTGGTGGTTTGCTTGGCTATGCTCAATTTCCTGAAACCAATCTTGCAGGTTTATCCGCCGCACCCCAAAATGCCAATACAGATGGTGTAGTAATCGGTTATACTTTCTTTGGTTCATCAGATTTAGGGGCTTTTACTTTGTCTGCACCTTATGATAAAGGACGTACAGCCACACACGAAATAGGACATTGGTTAGGATTGCGCCACATCTGGGGAGATGGAGGTTGTGGATTAGATGATTATTGTGCAGATACCCCTGAATCTTCCACGGCAAACTATGGTTGCCCCACGGTTACCACCTGTGGTTCTTTGGATATGGTGCAAAACTACATGGATTATTCTGATGACCCTTGTATGAACATCTTTACACGCGACCAGCGTACACGCATGCGTACAGTCATGTACAACAGTCCCCGCAGAATGTCTTTGCTCAATTCAGATAAATGCGACCCTGTTATTACGGGATTACCCCAAATTTATTTTGCACAGCCGAGTAGCATTACCGAAGAAAGTAGTATCGGAGGGACTTCGGGGTGCAGAGGGTTCAGGGATATAACTATTCCGCTGCGCATCAGCAGTGCGCCCACAGGTGCGGCTACGGTTACATTTAACCTTGCAGGTACAGCATCTAATCCCGCAGATTATGTCCTGCTTACGCCAAGTGTCGTTTTTCCTAACGGAGGCACAGCTAACCAAAATTTAACTGTTCGTGTTTATGATGATGGTTCTGTGGAAAGTGCAGAAACCATTGTTTTGACCTACACCATTACAGGAGCTACCAATGCTATTGCGGGAACATTCAACCAAACGCATACAGTAACTATTGATGACAACGACTATGAACCTAACTTTGGTTCAAATATTGTGTTCAGCGAAAATTTTGAAGCCAGTGGCGGCGCTTTACCTCCGGGTTGGGTAGCAGGTTCAGAAATTACACCCGCAGGAGCTAACCAGTGGGTAGTAGGCACAAACGGAGGACTTGCAGGAACTTACAGTTTGTACATTACAAACAACACGACAACAGAACCTCTTGCTTACACATTTACCAGCACGTCTAATGCACGTGTAAGAACTCCGCTTATTAACGCTGTGGGTAAATATAATATGACACTGTCTTTTTCATGGAGATGCGTAGGTCAATACGTTGCGGCAAGCCAGGAGTATTATGACTATGGGCATGTATTGTATTCCCTGGACGGTGTAAATTTCTCTATTATGCCTACCGCCAATGGCGCTATTACCACACAGTTTGCCAACCAGAATGCGGCTACTGTATTTACCATGCAATTACCCGATTTCTTGAACAACACTTCCTTTTATCTCGGCTGGAGATGGGTAAATGACAATAGTGCGGGTGCCAATCCTCCTTTTGCCATTGACAATGTGCTTCTTACAGTAAATGCTACCACCATAGAAGACGCACTTAACGCCACAGACGACCAATACTTGGGTCCTAATTCCAAAGTGTATTTCTATGACAATACAACCAATAAACTCATGGTCTGTATAGAAAACAACACTACTCATGACTATGGTTGTACCAATGTTCTTATAGACCGTGCAGGAACAAGTGCAGTTGCTTATTACAACACTCCTGCCGCTACTTGGTTAACTTCTAAATCTTACCTTATTACACCTACAAACAATAATCCATCAGGAACGTATGATATTACTTTGTATTATGTACCTGCGGAGGTTACAGGCTGGCAGACTACCACAGGTAACGTTTGGACTGCCTGCAATATCGCCAAAACAGGAGGACCTATCAGTAACATAACACCTGCTACACCTTTTGCCAACGGACCTACAAACTATTTAGGTACAGGAAATATTACGGGTACAGTTACGGGTGGCAGTTGGGTAAAAGCAACCTTTAATTCAGGATTTTCAGGTTTTGCCGCAGGTATCCCCGGCGGACCTCCTTTACCTTTACAAAAATTGGATTTGACAGGGTATGCTTCTCCAAAAGGTAATCAGTTGGAATGGTCAGTAGATATAAATAAAAATGTAACTGAATATATAGTGGAAAGAAGTACAGACCGAAGTCAGTTTGAACGTGTGTATAGCATTAACTATCATGCTCAGACTATCTATAATTATACAGATAACCAGCTTAATTCTGAACTATATTTTTATCGTATTAAAAGAATGTACAAAGACGGAAACTATGATTATTCCAACACGATAGAAATTTATCAGGCTATACAGGAAAAAGTTACAGCCTATCCTAATCCCACCGCAGATATGTTATGGATACGTTATGTTACCAAAGAACAAAAAGATGTACAACTGACTTTGACCAACATGACAGGTCAGGTAGTTAAAAACATTCAAAAGTCGCTTATTCAAGGAATACAAGAATGGAATGTGAATATATCTGATTTACCTGCGGGTGTGTATATGTTGCATATACCCAACGGTACCCCTGTTAAAGTGGTCAAAGAATAAATTCATTTTATATTTGTAAAGACCTGTCAGAATTAAGACCTGACGGGTTTTTTCGAGTTTACTCAATCAAAAAGGTTCTCCCTTCTTTGGCGTATTCTGTATTTGGAAAAACAGTTTGGGCTTCTTCTACAAGTTCGTGTTCTAAATTGAGGTATCGGGCAGAAAAATGCCCGATAATCAGTTTATTGACATGTGCCAATTTGGCTATCAATGCGGCTTCTGTGGCAGTGGAGTGTTGGGTTTCTATTGCTTTTTGAAGTTCACTATGCTTGAAGGTAGCTTCATGATATAACAGGGTTGCATTCTGAATATACGGTACAATATCAGGATAAAATGCGGTATCTGTGCAAAAAGCATAACTGCGGGGATTTTTTTTCTCCCCAAGCACTTGTTCAGGGTGTATGGTTTTACCGTATATATTCTTTACAGAAAGTTCTTTTTTTAGCAATTTGAACAGTGGGGGCGCAATCTCCAATTCACGGGCTTTATTTACCAAAAATTTACGGGGGCGTTCCTTTTCTTTGAATATGTATCCATACGTTTCAATTCTGTGTTTTAATGAGAAAGCATGTACCTTTAAATGCTCATTTTCATATACAATATGATTTTCTGTTTCAGGGACAATATATTCAATTTCAAAGTTAAGATACGCGTTGGTAAAATTCAATTGGGTTTCTATATACTCCTGTAAAACTTTTGGACCAACTATGAGTAAATCTTCCGTTCTACCATTCAAAGACATGGAGGAAAGCAACGGTACTAATCCAAAACAATGATCACCATGCAGATGCGTGATAAAAACAGCCTTAAAGTTACTTTTGACCTTATATTTAAGGATTTGAATTTGCGTGCCTTCCCCACAATCCAACAGAAAGGAGTATTGTTCATATTTTAATACCTGCGCAGTAGTATTTTTGTTAAGCATTGGTACTGCTGCGGAATTTCCCAAAATAGTTACTTGAAACATGTTGAATTACAATTTAATGACAGGTTTGACGTGGTTAAATTAAAGAATAATTTGAACCCTTTAAACTTTCTGGCATTTTATTTGTCAAAAGGCGAGTATGAAAAACTTCATCTTAATTTGCATAATGACATTGTCTTTCATGACAATATTTGCACAAAACAATGGAAAAGGTAAAGGTAACGGTGGCGGAAAAAATGTAGTACCCGAATCCGCTGTACCTACCGCCATAGTTAATGCCTTCAAAGCGGCTAATGCCAACGCTACTAATGTAATATGGCACAAAGCACCTAAAAAAGATATTTACCGCGTGGGCTACACCAGTGCAGACGGAATGCGCAGAGCTTCGGTGTATGCTAATGATGGTAAACAACTCCGTGCCATTGAAATAGGAAAAGAAAATTTGCTTCCAGCCAACATTCTTTCTGATGTCAAAGCAAAAGCAACAGGAGCAGAAATCAAGCGTGTGGAAAAACACACTCTACTTCAAAAAAACAACGAACTCCGCTATCATGTATTTGCTGTAAATAAAGAAGCGAAAACCCGCTACCACTTACGTTATGACGGTACGGGTAAATTATTAGACATGAAACAAAAAACCGCAGGTCAGAAAGGTAACGGCAAACCCGGTGAAAAAGGGGACCCAAGTGATGAAAATGACGAAATAGAAGAGATTTTGGACAATTTAGATTAAGAAACACCTTTTTATCCAATTTTAATAAGCAGGCATACAGGATTATGCTTGCTTTTTTGCTTAACTCTCATAAAAGTTTTATTTTTGGGCTATGGAAACAAAAACCGTTAATGATATAAGCAAACTTTCTTTTATACAAAACAAAACCGTTCCCGTGTTGGGAATTACAGGTACAGGGGGAAGCGGTAAATCTTCGCTAACTGATGAAATTATCCGCAGGTTTTTACTGACTACCTCCGATACTACAGTAGCAGTTATCTCTGTTGATCCTTCCAAACGTAAAACAGGAGGGGCTTTGCTCGGGGACAGAATCCGTATGAATGCCATTAATAACCCGCGTGTGTATATGCGTTCTTTGGCAACACGTCAGAGTAATTTAGCATTGAGTAAATATGTTCAGGAAGCTATTCTGATATGTAAAGCCGCAGGATTTGACCTTGTTATTGTAGAAACTTCAGGTATTGGACAAAGTGATACAGAAATTGTAGACCATTCTGACATTAGTTTGTATGTAATGACACCTGAATTTGGTGCCGCTACGCAATTGGAAAAAATAGACATGTTAGACTATGCGGATATTATCGCTATCAATAAGTTTGACAAAAGAGGTGCCCAGGACGCATTAAGAGATGTTCGTAAGCAGTATAAACGCAATCACAATCTTTTTGATACGCCTGATGAACAATTACCCGTTTTTGGCACTATGGCATCACAGTTCAATGACCCAGGTACAAACAGCCTGTTTCTTACCATTGTCCAAAAAATAAAAGAAAAAACAGGAGTTGATTTTAACTTGAATGCCCAGATTGTGGGCGGATTAAGCGAAAAGAAATATATCATTCCCCCACATAAAACCCGCTATCTTGCAGAAATTGCAGAAAATAACCGAAACTATGATGAATGGGTAAAAAAACAAGTGGAAATTGCCAATAAACTTTATCAGTTACACGGGTCTGTTCAAGAACTTAAAAAATGTAATGCCTCTGAATCTGTTATTAACGAACTGGAAAAAATATACAAATACTATGAGCAAAATCTTGATGGTGAATGCAAACGCATATTAGAAAATTGGGAAGCTAAAAAACAAAATTACAAAAATGAGTATTTTGTTTATCAGGTACGGGGTAAAGACATTAAAGTAGCAAACTATACCAAAAGTTTATCACATTCTTTGATACCAAAAGTTGCATTGCCAAAATTTGAGTCTTGGGGAGAGATATTGAAATGGTGTTTGCAGGAAAATGTACCTGGTGAGTTTCCTTATACTGCGGGTGTATTCCCATTCAAACGTACCAATGAAGACCCAACCCGTATGTTTGCAGGCGAGGGCGGACCTGAACGCACTAATCGCAGGTTTCACTATCTTTCCAAAGGTATGCCTGCGGCAAGGCTTTCCACCGCGTTTGACAGTGTAACACTGTACGGGGAAGACCCGCACCACAGACCTGACATCTACGGCAAAATTGGTAATTCAGGAGTAAGCGTTTGTACACTTGATGATGCCAAAAAACTTTATTCAGGTTTTGATTTGTGCGACCCTACCACTTCTGTTTCTATGACCATCAATGGTCCTGCACCTATTATTTTAGCTTTCTTCATGAATGCCGCTATTGACCAACAATGTGAAAAATATATCCATGAACACGGTTTGGCAGATGAAGTTAAAGCAAAAATCAAAGCAATTTATGATGCCAAAGGTTTACCTATTCCTGTATATCATGGAGAACTGCCCGAAGGCAACAACGGACTGGGATTGCTTTTGCTTGGTGTTACAGGCGACCAAGTACTTCCTCATGAAGTCTATCAAGAAATGAAAGCCAAAGCATTAAGCACGGTCAGAGGTACAGTACAGGCGGATATTCTGAAAGAAGACCAAGCACAAAATACTTGTATATTTTCCACAGAATTTGCCCTCCGCATGATGGGAGATATTCAGGACAGTTTTATCCGTAATAAGGTAAGGAATTTTTACTCCGTTTCCATTTCAGGATACCACATTGCAGAAGCAGGCGCAAATCCTATTTCACAATTAGCATTTACGCTTGCCAACGGTTTTACTTTTGTAGAGTACTATCTCTCTCGTGGTATGCACATAGACGATTTTGCACCCAATTTAAGTTTCTTTTTCTCCAACGGTATGGACCCTGAATACTCTGTAATGGGACGCGTAGCTCGCAGAATATGGTCAAAGGCAATGAAATACAAATATAAAGGCAATGAACGCAGTCAGATGCTAAAATATCATATCCAAACATCAGGACGCAGTCTGCACGCACAAGAAATTGATTTTAATGATATTCGCACTACGCTTCAAGCCTTATACGCTATTTATGACAATTGTAATTCTCTGCATACCAACGCCTATGACGAAGCCATTACTACTCCTACGGAAGAAAGTGTTCGCCGCGCTGTTGCTATTCAATTGATTATTAACCGAGAACTTGGATTAGCTAAAAATGAAAATCCTTTGCAGGGTAGTTTTATTATTGAAGAGCTGACAGATTTGGTAGAGGAAGCTGTATTGCGTGAATTTGAAGCGATTGCGGAACGCGGGGGCGTACTCGGTGCTATGGAAACCATGTATCAACGGAGTAAAATACAAGAAGAAAGTTTGTACTATGAAACCTTAAAACATACAGGCGAACTACCCATCATTGGGGTAAATACTTTTTTAAGTTCCAAAGGTTCTCCTACGGTGTTGCCACAAGAGGTGTTTCGTTCCAGTACAGAAGAAAAAGAACGTCAAATCAGCAATCTGGAGGCACTCCAAAAACGTAACGCAGGTGTTTCTGAAAAAGCGTTGAAAAAACTACAAGAAGTAGCGGTCAACAATCAAAATATTTTTGATGAACTGTTGGAAACCGTAAAAGTAGCTTCTTTGGGTCAGATTTCGGGAGCGTTATATCAGGTAGGCGGTCAGTATAGACGAAATATGTAATTTTTTGTTTTGGGCGTGCCCCCTGCGCTACGCTTCGGGGTCGGTGCATTCCGCACTACGCTACCGCTTTGGTGCTTCGCACAACCCTAACGGGTTTGCTCCATGCCCCTCACGCGAAAACAAGGCAAAAAACATTGTTGAGTATTTTTTATAAAGCATTGTTTTTTAATAATTTACGAATAGGTGCGAGGGGGGGGCTTCGCCCCCGCCCTCGCAAAAATACGCATATACAATAAAAAAGAAGTGTTTTTTACCCATTCACTCGTGGGGGCGGGTGGGTGGCAGTGATGTTTAATTCTACATAAATTTGTATATTTGCAGTTTTTTTTAGCAAATAAAACTTGATTATTGATGTCTTATTTAGTGAATTTATTGAACATTGTGCGCAGCACC
>Ga0272446_1006881_pt1 | contig 11596 bp, 6 predicted proteins | sample YNPCB0061_FD_194587 | JGI IMG/M metagenome (GOLD analysis project Ga0272446, IMG submission 194587) | Hot spring microbial mat communities from Yellowstone National Park, WY, United States - YNP-CB-006-1 | ecosystem: Environmental > Aquatic > Thermal springs > Hot (42-90C) > Sediment | place...
AGAATCAGCAACTTCCGTTGTCAACCGCGCTGGGCAGTGTCGAGGGCGCTCGGGAGGACCGCCTGAGGCCCAATTGGAAGGTGCACGAAGCTCCCGTGTCACAGACGGATTCGCGCTTTTTCAACTAAACTAGATCCATCGTTTGTAGGGGCACGGCTTGGGCGGAACCATGCCGAGTGGCGGAGAAGGGGAAACGACGTTCTGTGGGCGGCGGACAGAGATGCAGCCAAAAAAGTGGGTAAGCTCCTGCAAAAACCACAAGAATCCCATTGACACCGGGAGGCCACAGTGGTACTCGTACCATCAGGAGCATGGCTCTTCAGAGATGAGTGAGAGGGTATTTATGTCCGCAGGGGGCGGGGCGCATCAACTCGATTGCTCGGAGGCACCCGGCAAGAAAACCGCGGACGTGGCTCAGTGTTTGTCTCGGACTTGGTTTCGAGTTCATGGCCGTAACGGGGTTGCTCACGTCCCGTTCCGCCTTTCTGGGTGCTGCGGAGTCTCGCGTTGGCGCGGCACCCGCAGTCCGTTGTGAGCCTGTGGGAGGTGATTCTATGCATCTGTATCTTGGTTCCGGCGCTTGCAGGGCCCGCTGCCCGCGAGCTGTCTCACATATGCTTTCGTGGTTGTGCGTCTGCGCCCTGCTTCTGCTGGCCTCCACCCCGGCGGCGGCACAGAACATCTACGGCTCAGTCGTCGGTTCGGTCACCGACCCGAGCGGGGCGTCAGTCGTCAACGCCCAGGTGACGCTGACCAACCTCGCCACCAGCGCACTGCGTGAGGCCCAAACCGATGAGACCGGCTTCTACCGGTTCTTAAATCTGCTTCCCGGAGAGTATCGGCTCGTGGCGAGCAGGCAGGGCTTTAGGACGTTCCGCCGCGAACCGATCAGCGTGAGAGTCGATGCGGGTGTCCGCGTCGACATTTCTCTCGAAGTCGGGCAGGTGACGGAGACGATCGAAGTTACGGGCACCACTCCGTTGCTCCAGCCGCAGACCTCCTCGCTCGGCCAGGTGGTCGAAGGCCGCGGGGTCGTCGAAATGCCCCTAAACGCGCGCAATGTCTTGAACCTGGTGGCGCTCGTGCCCGGCGTTGTGCCTCAAGGCGGCGCGATGGGAAGTCCGACCGGGAAGAACATCTTCTCGTGGGGCAATTACCAGATCGGCGGCGGCGAGTCCAACCAAAGCTCCACGACAGTGGACGGCGTGCCGGTGGACGTTCCGTATATCCACCTCACCGCTCTCGTGCCATCCCAGGATGTGATCCAGGAGTTCAAGGTCCAGACCAACAACCTCGGCGCCGAGTTCAGCCGTTTTGCCGGCGGCGTAATCAACCTTTCGACCCGTTCCGGCGGCAACGAGTTCCATGGCACCGCGTACGAGTACTTGCGCAACAAAGTGCTCAACGCAAACACGTTCTTCAGCAACGCGGGCGGACTCGAGCGCCCCGCATTTACGCAGAACCAGTTCGGCGGCAACATCGCCGGCCCGATCAAGAGGGACAAGGCGTTCTTCTACTGGGGCTACGAGGGATACCGCATGAGGACCGGCCGGTCGTTTGTGTTCTCCACGCCGACCGAGGCGATGCGGCGCGGCGACTTCTCCGAGCTGAATACCCCGATCTACGACCCGTTCTCGGTCGCGGGTCTGAACGACTTGCCCCGCAAGCCGTTCCCAGGCAACAAAATCCCGGCCAGCATGCTGGATCCTGTGGCGCTGAAGATGCAGAGCCTGTTCGCGGCGCCAAACCAGCCGGGCTACCAGAACAACTACGTCACCAACCCCAGCGCCGGCGGCGACCAGAACCAATACAATTCGCGTCTTGACTACAACCTCAGCGGAAAGCAGAGATTGTTCGGACGCTGGACTTGGTGGAGGAACTACAACATCGGCATCGATCCGATGGGCACCAAAGCCCACCTGGACGCGGGACCGGAAACCAGCACCACCAACCAGTTTGTCGTGGCTGACACGTATGTCTTCTCCGCCAATACCATCCTGGACGTGCGGGCAGGCGTGCTGCGGTTCGTCTATGATCGCGTTCCGGCCAGCAGCGGGTTTGACCTGACCACGTGGGGATTCCCGGCTGCGCTGAACCAGCAGGTGGTGTTCCACCACGTGCCGTATCCCTGCATCCAGGACTACAGCGTCTTTTGCGGAGGCGGTACCGGCAGTATCATTCAAGCCCGGGACGAGAACTGGTCGCTTCTGCCGAGTTTGACCCTGGTCCGCGGCTCGCACACGCTGAAGATCGGGGGTGACGTGCGCCGCCTAGTCCACAACTACGCGCAGAGCAACAACCCCTCCGGTAGCTATTCTTTTGACAAAAGCTGGACCTCCAGCGATCCCTTCAAGCCGGCCGGGGGCTGGGGCTACGCATCATTCCTGCTCGGGACGGCGGCCAGCGGCGGTGTCCAGAGTCCGGCCCTCACAGCCGGGCAGCAGATCTACCGCGGTGTATACATCAGCGATTCCTGGCAGGTTTCGAGGAAACTGAACCTGAACATCGGCGTGCGCTATGAGCAGCCCGGCCCGTGGTCGGAGCGGTTCGACCGCATGTCGGTGTGGATGCTGGGCGCCGAGCATCCCTACGCCAAGCTGACCGGGATGCCGCTGCGCGGCAGGCTGGCGCTGGTGAAATCCGACCTCTGGCCGTCGCGGAACAACAAGGAGCTGCCCAAGAAGCTGTTCGCGCCGCGCGTCGGGTTCGCATACCGCGTGGACGATAAGACCGTGCTGCGGGGCGGCTATGGCTTGGTCTACCTGCCGAACGACGTAGCGAACGGCGACAATCCTGGCTGGGATCTCCTCAACTCCATTAACACGCCAATGATTACCTCGCTCGACGGCGTCACTCCGTATCGGCTGCTGCGCAACCCGTTTCCGGACGGCCTGTTCGTGCCCGGCCTTCGCAGCGAGCAGGTGCAGTTGAACTTGACGGGCTTTGGGGCGACCGCAGCCATCCCGAACCAGCCCTACCCCTACATGCAGCAATGGAACTTCAACCTCCAGCGGCAGTTGCCCGAGGGCACGCTGGTGGACTTGGCCTATGTCGGTGCCAAAGGCACTCACCTGTACGGCGGCTATCAATTCGACCAGTTGCCGGATCAGTACCTCTCAATGGGGACGGCGCTGGTGGAAACCGTCCCGAACCCGTTCTACGGGATCATCAAGACCGGGAGCCTCTCCGGCGAGAAGGTTCAGCGTGGCCAGTTGCTGCGGCCCTACCCACAGTACACCAGCGTGTACGATCCGACGCGGGCTAGACGCGACTCGATCTACCACTCCATGCAGATGAAGATCGAGAAGAAGTTCCAGGGCGGCGGCAGCGTCTTGGCCAGCTACACTATTGGCAAGACCATCACCAACGGTGCCACCTTGACCGGCTGGCTCGAGGCGTCGAGTGCCGGCAAGTATGGTAGCTTCAATAACCTGCGCGCCTGGCGGTCGCTCGCCAACTTTGACGTCTCGCAGCGGTTGGTGATCAGCTACGTCTATGACCTGCCGATCGGCAAGGGCAGGAAACTCGGCGGCAGGGCAACCGGTGCGGTCGACAAGGTGCTTTCCGGCTGGGGCATCAACGGCATTTCGACGTTCCAGACGGGATTCCCGGTGTACGTTAGCCCGTCGCTCAACCTCTCGAACTCGTTTGGCGGCGGCCAGTACGTCTACAACAACGGCAAGAGCGCGAAGCTTTCCGGCCGGCACCAGGACCGGCTGGACCGCTGGTTTGACACTTCCGTGTTCAGCCAGGCCCCGGCCTTCACGTTCGGCAACACCTCGCCGGTGCTGCCCGACGTCCGCGGTCCCGGCGTGAACAACTGGGATTTTGCCGTGTTCAAGAAGATCTCGATTACGGAAAGGGCGAACGTGCAGTTCCGCACGGAGTTCTTCAACCTGTTCAACCGGGTGCAATTCGGGCAGCCGAGCGGAACCCAGGGCACGCCTACGTTCGGGTTCATCCGAAGCCAAGCGAACGAGCCGCGCCTGGTCCAGTTCGGCCTGCGCTTCAATTACTGACCCCACTCGCGGGGAGGCCTCCGTGGCCTCCCCGCGTGGCTCTTTATGTCCGATTCTGTGCGGCGCCGGTCCACCGGCCCACAACCAAGGAACATGACTCCGAATCGCAGAGAGATCCTGAGGAGGGTGCTTGCCCTTCCGGGCGTTCAACTGACCGGCGGCGCGCCCGCGGCAGCAAAGTCCCGCTGGAAGATGCGGCTCTCCACGTCCTCGGTGCACTTCAGCTCGCTGCCCATCGAGCAGGCGTGCGAGCGCATCGCGGCGCTGGGGTTCGAGGCGATTGACTTCTGGAACAGCCGCTTTCAGTGCCCGCATATGGACGAGATTGAAAACCGCCTCGGCGCCGGCGGCCTGAAAGAAGTCCTAGCCAAGAACAAGCTCAAGTTGTACGCCTTTACCTGCTACCATGTGGGCTACCCGAAATACGCGAAACTGCTCGGGCAGGCCGGCGGAGGGGTGGCCGTCCGCGAGTCGAAATACGGCAAAGTGGAAACCCTCGCATCCGAAATGAAGGCCTTTCTCGAAGGGCTGAAGCCGGAGTTGGAGCTGGCCGAGGAGAACAACTCCTACCTGGCGATTGAGAACCACGGCAACGCGTTGCTGAACACGCTGGATTCGTTCAAAGCCTTCGTCGAGTTCGCCGCCCATCCGCGGCTGGGAATCGCGCTCGCGCCCTATCACCTCCAGGCCTCCGGCATCTCCGTCGAAGAGGTGACGGCGATTGTGGGCAAGCGGCTCCTGTTTTACTACGCCTGGCAGAGGGCGAAGGACCTGGAGCAGCTTCCCGGCATCGGTCCCACAGACTTCACGCCCTGGCTCGCGGCGCTGGCGAAGGCGGGCTACTCGCACTACGTGAACCCGTTCATGCACGGGCAGCCGCCGGTGGACGTGATGTCGCAGTCGCTCGAGAAGTCGGTGCGGTACCTGAAGGACTGCTACCGCAAGATCTAGGGGGCCGTATGTGCAAAGAGTGCGCCGCATTCAGCAGGCGGGACCTGCTGGCCGGGGCGGCGGGCGTTCCGGCAGTCACCCGCTTGGCCATGCCCCTGGCGGCCTCGCCGGGTGAAGTCCTGGCGATGCGACGGCTCGGCAAGCCGCTGCGCGTGAAGCCGTCGATCGTCTACCAGATCCTCACGCGAAAAGAGGGCAATACGTGGCGCGAGTGGGGCGGCCTGGCGACCGAGGCCGACGTCGATCAGGAGATCCGGCGGATTGAAGAGGAACACAAGGTCCTCTCTTCGCAGGCCAGGTTTCCGGTCGAGTTCTTGCCGATCGAACGCGTCAACGCGGACCCGGTTGCGACCCGCGTGGCGGCCGCGGATTGCGACGTCCACCTGGTCTACGCCGCCGGAGGCGCCGGAGCGGGTATCTACAAGCAGACACGCCTGGATGCGATCACCGGCACCGGAAAGCCCAGCATCATCTTTCTTCGCCACCGCTCGGGGCCTTTCTACAACTGGTACGAGATCGTCCATGCCAGGCTCCTCCGGAATCAGACGGACAAGTACACGCACCCGAGCCTCACGGTCTGGGACGTTGTGGTCGATGATCCCGGCGGGATCCTCTGGCGGCTGCGTGCACTCTACGGCCTGAAGAACACGATGGGGACCCGCATTGTCGCGGTGAACGGCGCCGGCACGTGGGGCGGGGGAGCGCCAGCGGTGGAGCGTGCGATCGGGCTGTGGAAACTCGACGTTCGGACCGTGCCGATGGAGCAGCTCAAATCGCGGCTGGAAGCCCGCGCAGCCGATAGCGCGGCCGCCGAGCGCGCCGGCCGCGAGGCCCGCGCGTACGTGTCGCAGAAGTCGGTGGTCGAGGCGCGAACCGGCGAGCCATTCATCGTGCGCAGCTTCCTCCTAAAGGATGTGCTGCTGGAGTTGATGCGCGAGAACTCCGCGGACGCGGTCACCATCCGCGGATGCATGGGCATCGGTCCGATCGCCCAGACCACCGCCTGTCTCGCCTTCAGCCTGATCAACGATGAAGGTCCGATGGCCTGGTGCGAGTCCGATTTCCCGGCGATCGGCGCGGGCATCCTTCTCCATCATATCTCCGGTAAACCCGTGTTCCTGAACGACCCCTGCTTCCCGCATAACGGAATCGTCACCTGCGCGCACTGCACGTCGCCGCGCCGCATGGACGGCCGTGACCTGGAGCCGGTACGCATCCTCACGCACTTCGATTCCGACTACGGTGCCGCACCGAAAGTCGAGTTCCGCAAAGGCCAGGTGATTACAAATCTTGTGCCTGACTTCAAAACCGAAAAATGGCTCGGTTTCCGCGCCACGATCACGGACCACCCGTTCTACCCGATCTGCCGTTCGCAGTTCGATTGTGCGATCGACGGCGACTGGCACAAAGTGCTTGAAGAGATGCGGGGCTTCCACTGGGTGACCGTGTACGACGACTACCTGCGCGAGATCGGCTACGCCGCCCGCAAGGTGGGAATCGGATGGGTGGACGCCAGCGGGGGTAGGGCTTGAGGCGCTACCGGATCGCAGGCCTAAGGAAAGGATGAAACGGACTCATATGGATGCTTTGGACAGAAGGTCGTTCTTGGGCGTGGCGGCGGCTGCCCCGCTCGCGGCCCAGGTTTCCGCGGACACGAAGCCGCTGCGCATGGGACTCATCGGCGCAGGTCTGCGCGGAAGCTACCTGGCGGCGACCGTGGACAAGCTGCGAGAGCAGGGCGAGCCGGTCGAGATCGCGGCCGTGTGCGACATCTACCAGCCGCGGCTCGAGCGCGCCGAGACGAAATTCAAGGCCAAGGGCTTTGCCCGCTCCGCGGACATGCTGCGCGAGACCTCCCTCGACGCCGTGATCATTGCCACCCCGGACCGCCACCACGTGCCCAACATGCTGGAAGCGATTCGCGCCGGCAAGGACATCTACTGCGAGAAGCCGGTGTCTCACTGGGCCCAGTTCGACGCCTTCAAGAAGCTCGTGCACGAGAATCGCAAGCTCAACCGCATCGTCCAGATCGGCACGCAGTTCATCGCCGATTCCGTTTGGGACAAGGCGGCTGAGCGGGTCAAGTCCGGCGCCGTGGGCAAGCCGGTCCACGCCCAGACCTGCTATTTCCGCCGGGGCGACCAGGGCGAGCGCGGGATGCCGATCGACGACCCGAACGCGAAAGCTGGCGTCGGGCTGGACTGGGAGACGTTCCAGGCGGACGCTCCGCGCCGAGCGTTCAACGTGTCGCGGTTCTTCCAGTGGCGGCTCTACATGGACTACTCCGGCGGGCCGCTCACCGACACGTACCCGCACACCCTGACGCCGCTGTTCAAGGTGCTCTCCCCTGGCCTCCCGAAGAAGGTCGTCGCCGTGGGCGGGAAATACTTTTACAACGGCCTGCGCGACGTGCCCGACACGTTCGACCTGCTGATCCAGTACCCGCAGGGCCTGACGGTGGCCCTCCTCGGCACCTTCATCAACAGCACCGGCATCGATACTGTGATCCGCGGTACCGAGGCCACCATGACCAAGAAGCCGGCCTCGATCGTCTTCGAGCCGCAGCACGGCGTGAGCAAGGCCCGCGAGGAAATCGCGATGGACAACGCGGCGATGGGCGAGGGCCACGGCGGTCTGACGGAGTCGCACTTGAAAGACTTCTTCCAGGCCGTGCGTACGCGCCAGAAGCCGCGGAGCGATCTCGAGCTGGCCTACATCGTGCAGGTCCCGCTGATGATGGCGATGGAATCGCACCTGCACAACCGCGTTGCCTTGTTCGATTCCGACAAGGAGGTGATCCGGCTGGCTTAGAGGTTGGCCGGCCGGCCGCAGGCGGGGACGCTTGCCAACAACCCGATCTTTCAGAGCGCGGCCTGGCTTGCGGGGCGCGAGAAGAATGAATAACCGTGGAAATCGGACTGAATCTGGAGTTCATTCGCTGCGAGGATAAACCGTTCGCGGCCGGGCTGGAGCGCGCTGCCCAGCTCGGTTACCGGTTCGTCGAACCGGTGGTTCACAACGGTCGGGAACTGCTGAGCGAGGCCGGTTACTTCCACTCGGTTTCGATGGAGGAGGAACCACTCGAGATCCGGGAACTGCTGGATCGATACGGGTTGCGGGCCTCGGGTCTGAGCGCGCATTGCCCGCTGATGCGTCCCGCAATCAGCGTGCCTTACCTGCAAAAGCCGATCCGGTTTGCGGCCGCCATCGGCGCGCCCGTTATCAATACGGACGAGGGAATCCGCCCCGCCTGGCTGCCGCTCGAGGAAGCCTTCGGGGTGATGAGGTACACGCTCACCTCGGCGTTGCGCGTAGCCGAGCGTTACCGGATCTACATCGGCATCGAGCCGCATCAAAGCATCTCCTGCAAAACCGAAGGCCTGCTGCGCATTGCGACCCTGGTGGATTCCGAATTCCTCAAGGTCAATTACGATACGGGCAACGCGTACCTGGCCGGCGAGGATCCCTACGCCGGGCTGGAAGCGGTCGCCGGCCGGCTCGTGCACGTGCACGCCAAGGACATCACCGTGCAGCACGCCGAAGCCGAGCGGGGCGAGGTCACCGGCACGCCGGTCGGCTGCGCCTGCGGCGACGGCGTGATCGACTGGACCAGGGTGGCGGCAATTCTCCGCGGGCACGGCTTCGAAGGCGTGCTTTCGGTCGAGTGCGGGACGCCGCAACAGGCCGCCCGGAGCCTGGCGCACCTCCAGGAGGAATACGACGAACTTATCGAGGACCCCACCCGGTTCCTTTACGACGTCTGGTTGCCGCGTGTCTCGACCGAGGTCAGCGCCAGGGGCCAGTGCACGTCATACCGCAACAATCTCTCCTTCGTGAAGGGTGGGATGGCGATGCTGAGTTACTTCAGCGCCTTCGGTTCGCAGCTGGAACGGCTCCGCACAGAATGCGGAACCGTTTCGGCGATCTCAGGCATGCTAAAGGCGCCACTGGACATCCGGGGGGAAAAGCTGCGCGGCTACCTCGGTCTCGCCATCGATTTGAAAGACGTGCCCGAGAAAGTCCTGGCCGCCTGCCAGGCGCTGATGCCGCACCTGGCTCATGTCGCCATTTCAGGGCTCGACCCGAACCGGCAGATCCCGATTCCCATCTGGATGCACCGCGGCTGCGTGCCCTTCATATCACGCGACCATTTTGAGACGATCTACTGGCCGACCCTCAAGCCGGTCTTCGAAGCCATCTGGGCTCGCGGAAACCAGGTCCTGATGTGCGCCGAGGGAAATTGGGCGGCTCTCCTGGAGCGATTCGCGGAGCTGCCGGCGGGCAGCATCATTTACCACATTGACCGCGGGGACATCGCGGCCGCCCACAAGGTGCTTGGCCGCAAGTTCTTCCTGAGCGGCGGCATCCCGAACGCACTGCTGGCTTACGGCACGCCCGAGGCCGTGCGTGCCGAGTGCAGGAGGGTGATCGATGCGGTCGCTTGCGACGGTGGCTACATCATGGACGCCAGTCCGATCCTGCAGAACGACGCTTCGGTCGAAAATGTCCGGGCGATGACCGAATTCACTCGCGAATACGGTGTGTACGGTCTCGCGCGGTCACAGGGCGATACGCACGGGCCCGGGCCCGCGGCTGCGCAGAACTGCGATGGCAAGGCAGCTTCGTCACTGCAGCCGCGGCGGATGGCGGTCAAGCCGGGCGTGTGTATTCCCTGGGAAGCAAAGCTCAAGGAACTTCCTCCGATTTCGGGGAATCCCGAACTGGTCGGGAAAATCTGGGAGGACATCGAGGCCTTCGCCTACCTCTACATCTGGCACACTCTGGTGGGCTGAGTCGTACACGCGGGAATGACAATTTTGGAAAGGAGTAATTCAATGTCTGTTGCATCCTCACGTAGGAGTTTTGTGACCTCATCCGCGGCAGCGATGACTGCCGCTTCGTATGGGCGGGTGCTTGGCGCGAATGACCGCATTCAAATGGGCGCAATCGGGACGGGTGGCCGCGGCCAGTACCTCATGAGGGAGACGACCAAGGCCGGTGGCGTCGAGTGGATCGCTGTTTGCGACGTGTACTCGGTTCGGCGCGATCAGGCGGCAACCATCGCCGGCACCGGAGTCAAAACCTACAGCGATCACCGGCAACTTCTGGACCACAAGGAAATCGATGCGGTGATCGTGGCCACGCCCGACCACTGGCACGCTGCCATCACGGTCGATGCCTGCAGGGCAGGCAAAGACGTTTATGTGGAAAAACCGATGGTCCACTACCCCAAGGACGGGCAGGCCATCGTCAAGGCCGTGCGGGAACACAAGCGTGTGCTGCAAGTCGGAACGCAGGCCCGCGCTGTGCCGCATTTCCAGGAGGCCCGGCAGAAGTTCGTCGAGTCGGGGGCGCTGGGCAAGGTCGGGTTGGTGCGGACCTGGTACAACGGCAACGCCGGGTACGTGCTGACGCCGCCTCCGGGAATGGAGCAGAAACCGGAGGGGCTCGACTGGGACCGCTGGCTCGGGCCTGGTCCGAAGGTTCCGTGGAATCCCGGCATCTATTTCAGCCCTTACAAATGGCTGCATTACGACGGTGGGATGATCATGGGCATCGGCATCCACGTCATCGACTCCGCGCATCAGTTCATGAAGCTCAGCAAGCCAAAGGCGGCGGTCGCCGGCGGCGGCGTCTACCACTTCAAGGATGGACGGGACACGCCCGACGTCATCAACCTGATCATCGAGTACCCGCAGGAGCTGAACGTCACGTTCGAGGCCGAAATCATGACCTGCGGCATGCGCACTTCTTCGGCGGGCCTCGAACTGCGGGGGACGGGCGGCGTGCTCACGGTGCTGCATAATGACAAGAACCGCGGATACGAGTACACCCCGCATCCCAAGAACAGCAGCGTCGCGGCGGGAACCGGGTCGGGCTATCCGTTCAGCGCCGAATGGCTGATCAAGAACTGGCTGGAGTGCATCCGGACGCGCCAGAAAACGGTCGCTAACGAGGAGGAAGGCTACTATTCCTCGGTGGCCTGTTTCATGGGTAACCAGGCGTTCCGCACGCGATCGCGCGTCGTTTGGGACGCCAAGTGGGACCTGCGCGCATAGACTGACCACCGGCTGCCACGCGACTTTGATAAGGCCGCGGCTCGCCGGCTTGGGCCGCGCGGTGCCGAATGGAGCGTTTCAGCGCGAGTCGGGGCCAGGGGAGCGTGGTGGAGTGCCTGTCGCGGAGACTGCTCCGGATCTCGGGCGGCGCGGTTGCGACCGCGCTCTCGTATACCAAAGGAATCCTCGGGGACGGATCGCAGGAACGACCGCACTGCAAAGGAGGGATGGGTGAGTAACTCCGGGCAAAGTACCCGCCGCCGTTTTCTCGGCTCCACGCTCGAGGCCGTCGCGGCCGGATCGCTGGCGGCTCCGCAAATCGTCACCGCGAGTGCCTTGGGACGCGGCGCAACGCCGCCCAGCAATCGAGTGGCGCTGGCGATCATCGGTTCAGGTGGCCGGGGAATATTTGAGGGAAAACTGTACACCACGTCGGACACCTGTCAAATCGTAGAAGTATGCGATCCGCAGGAGAGGCGCCGCGTGGGTGCGAAGGAAGCGCTGGAAAAGGTCTACGGCCAGCGTTCACCGAGTGGCGCCTACCGGGGAGTCAGGACGTACAACGAC
>Ga0272446_1006882_pt1 | contig 11596 bp, 9 predicted proteins | sample YNPCB0061_FD_194587 | JGI IMG/M metagenome (GOLD analysis project Ga0272446, IMG submission 194587) | Hot spring microbial mat communities from Yellowstone National Park, WY, United States - YNP-CB-006-1 | ecosystem: Environmental > Aquatic > Thermal springs > Hot (42-90C) > Sediment | place...
CTCGGCTATGTCGTGCGCTGGGTCGATCAGGGCATCGGCTGTTCCAAGGTGCCGGACATCGAGGATGTGGGGCTGATGGAAGACCGCGCCACGCTGCGCATCTCCTCCCAGCACATCGCCAACTGGCTGCATCACGGCATCGTCACGGCGGAGCAGGTGCTGGAGACGCTGCGCCGCATGGCCGCGGTGGTGGACCGCCAGAACGCCGCCGACCCCGCCTACCGCCCCATGGCCCCCGGCTGCGACGGGCCGGCCTTTGCCGCGGCGCGCGATCTGATATTCAAGGGCCGCGAACAGCCGAATGGCTACACCGAATTCATCCTCCACGCCCGCAGGCGGGAGGCCAAGGGGAGGGGCTGATGTCCAACTGGCGTGCCCGCGCCGGCGCTCCGTTCGTCACGGAGAAAACCCCCGCGCGCGGCACGCGCGGCATGGTGGTCACCAACCACCCGCTCGCCTCCGCCGCCGGGGCGGAAATCCTCGCCGCCGGCGGCAACGCGGTGGATGCCGCCATCGCCGCCCTGTTCACCCTCTCGGCGGTGGAGCCGATGATGGTCGGCATCCTCGGCGGCGGCATGGCGCATCTGCGCTTCCCGGACGGGCGGCATACCATCATCGACGGCATGAGCGCCTGCCCGCTTGCCACCGGCCCCACCACCTTCACCCCCGATCCCGAAGCCGCCCCCGGCACCATGGACGCGCTCGGCCGCGCCAACGCGGTGGGCCGCACCTCCGTCGCCTCCGCCGGCAATCTCATGGCCTGGTGCGAGATGGCGGAGCGCTTCGGCACCTTCCCCCTCGCCGACCTCACCGAACCCGCCATCCGCCACGCCAGCCGCGGCTTCCGCGCCAGCCCCTATCTGTCGGACTGCATCGGCGACTGCGCCGCCGACATGCTGCGCGACCCGGAAATCTCCCGCGTCTTCCTGCCGGACGGCGTGCCCGTGAAGGCCGGCCAGCGTGTCAGCAATCCTGACTATGCCGAGACCCTGCGCCTCATCACCCGGGAAGGGCCGGGCGTGCTCTATGGCGGCGCGCTGGGCCGCGCCTATATCGACGACATGGCCCGTCACGATGCCTACCTGGCCATGGAGGACCTCACCGCCTACCGTACGCGCGAACGCGAGCCGCTGCGCGGCACCTATCGCGGCATCGAGATCCTGGGCCCGCCGCCGCCCTCCTCTGGCCCGCTGCACATCCTGCAGATGCTGAACATCCTGGAAGCCTACGACATCGGCGCGCTCGGCTTCGGCACGGCGGAGACGGTGCACCTGCTGGCGGAGGCGCTGAAGATCGCCTTCGCCGACCGCACCGCGGCGACGGGCGATCCCGACTTCGTGCGGGTTCCGGTGGCGAAGCTGCTGTCGAAGACCTACGCCGCCGAACGCCGCGCCGGCATCGACCCGGCGCGCGCGCGGGACTGGGGCGCGGGCGTGGTGCAGGGAGAGGGGGCGCACACCACCCACCTCACCGTGGCGGACGGCAAGGGCATGATCGTCGCCGCCACCCAGACCATCAACTCCCTGTTCGGCGCGCGCTACATGGTGCCCGGCACGGGCATGATCCCCAACAACTACATGTATGTCTTCACCCCGCATCCCGGGCGCGCCAATTCCATCGCCCCGGGCAAGCGCGTCACCTCGTCCATGTCGCCCGTCATCGCGCTGCGCGACGGCGCGCCGCGCTTCGCCCTCGGCCTGCCCGGCGGCCTGCGCATCTTCCCCTCCGTCCTGCAGGCCATCGTCAACCTGATCGACCACGGCATGAGCCTCCAGGAAGCGGTGGAGGCGCCGCGCGTCTGGACCCAGGGCTTCGGCGTGGAGATCGAGCCCGGCATCCCCGAGCATGTGGCCGACGCGCTGCGCGCGCGCGGCCATGTGCTGGCCCGCGTGATGAGCGTGGGCGGCGGCATGTGCGGCATCCGCTTCGACGGCGCCGGCGGCATGGAAGGCGCCGCCTGCTGGCGCGCCGACGGCACCGCCATCGGCCTCGGCGGCGGCCACGCCCGCCCCGGCGCCCGCTTCCGCCCCGAGGCGCAGCGGATTTAGGCTCTATAACGGCCGCCGCGCCACCGTGCGGCCCAGCGCCCCGCCCACCACGCGGCCGATCTCCTCGGCCAGCGTGTCGGCATCCGTCTCGCCCAGCCGGCATTGCAGGGAGAGCACCCACAGCACCTGCCCCGCGCCAGGGCGCGTGGCGTCGGCGCGCAGCACCAGGCTCACCGGCCCGTGCGGATGCGCCGGCGGCGCGATGCGCATGCGCCCCTCCGGCGGCAGCCCGCGGCTCAGCCCGCCGGACAGCCCCGCGAAATCGCTGCGGCTCGCGCTCTCTCCGCCGCCCGGCCGGTCCGGCCCCAGGCCGAGCAGCGAATAGGTCACGCTGATCGCGACATTCGCCGCGCCCTCCGTGCGCACCCCCGCGGCGCGCACGCCCTGCATGAAGCGCGCCGCCAGGCGCTGGTTCTCCGGCGAGGGGTCGCGGATATCGATGCCCGCGACCGTCGGCTGCGGCAGCGGGTGCAGCGCCGTCGCGGCATAGGTGCCCACGCAGCCCTGCGCCCATGCGCCCGGCGCCGCCATCGCCAGCACCGCCGCCACAATCCATCCTCGCCGCATCGCCGCCCCCTTGTCGCGTGCGTGCAGCGTGCCGCAACCGCCGCCGCCGCGCGCTGACAAAGATCAATCCCCCGCCGCGTCGTTCAGCCCATACACGTCGCGCGCCGCGGCGGCGGAGACGAACCCGTCGCGCACATCCGCCCGCACAAGCTCCGCCGCGCGCCGGCGCGGATCGCCATTGCCCCCGGCGCCGGAGAGGCGGAAGCTCACCACATCCCCGCGCGCCAGGCGCAGCGTCTCCTTGGAGCCGAGTTCGCGCTCCGTCCCCTCGCGCAGCAGCAGCGTGCGCGCCAGGCTCCCCGGCAGGCCGCCGTTCAGGCCGTACGGTGCCACCTTGTGCCGGTCGCCCAGCAGCGAAAGCCGCGCGCTCTCGGCCAGCACTTCCCAGTCCTTGCGCAGCCCCGCGCCGCCGCGGAACGTGCCCGCCCCGGCGCTGTCGGTGATGAATTCCAGGCGGCGCGCGCGCATCGGCGTATTGGTCTCGTGCACCTCCACCGGGATATTGGCGCAGTTCATCACCGGCGAGAGCGCCTCCGCCCCGTCCTTCGCCGCCCGCCCGCCATAGCCGGCGAGCAGCAGGTCGTACAGGATCCACGGCCGCCCCGTCGCGGGGTCGGTGCCGCCGAAATTGGGGTTGGACCAGTGCGAGAAGGCGCCCATCGCCCGCTCCGGCACGCATTGCGCCATGGCGCCGTTGATCGCGTCGAAGATGCGCACCTGCACCGCCGCCCGCCCGCCGGAAGGCGCCGGATGGCGCACGTTGAAGAAGCTGCCCTCGCGCGCCACGGTGCGGATCACGCGCTCGCAGCCGGCGTTGTTCGGCACGTCGATGCCGGCGAAGAAGCGCAGCGCGAAGCTGGCATAGGCGCGCGTGTAGTTCAGGTAGCAGTTCAGCCCCGCCGCCACCTGGTCCGAGGAGCGGGAGAAATCCACCAGCGCGCCGTCGTCATCGATGGTGACATCGACGCGGATATGGATCGGCTCCGTCCCCGGCCCGTAATCGTCCAGGCAGTCGTCGAAGCTGTAGGTGCCCTTGGGCAGGCGCCCCACCAGCTCGCGCGCCCGCGCCTCGGACCGGGCGATGATCTCCTCGATCGCCGCGCGCATCGTCGCCGCGCCGTATTGCGCATGCAGCGCGCGCAGCCGCTCGCCGCCCACATGGTTGGCGTTGCGCTGCGCCATCAGATCGCCGCGCATCTTCTCCGGCAGGCGCGAATTGCCCAGCAGCAGGCGCAGCATGTCCTCATCGAACGCGCCCTCGCGCACCATCCTCACCGGCAGCACGCGAATGCCTTCCTGATACGCCTCGGTGATGCCCTGCACCGCCTGCGAGCCGGGATGGAGCCCGCCCACATCCATGTGATGCGCGGTGGTGACCACGAAGAAGATCAGCGTGCCGGCATCGTCGAACACCGGCGCCATGACGAAGAAGTCCGGAAAATGCCCGCCGCCCAGCGCCGCGTCGTTGGTCACCACCATATCGCCCGGGCGCAGGCTTTCGCGCGGCACGTAGTCCAGCATGGCGCGCACCACGAAGGGCATGGCGCCGAGATGCCCGGGCGTGAAATTGCCCTGCGCGATCAGCCGCGCCTCGGCGTCGAACAGGCCGGTGGAGAAATCGTCGCCCTCGCGCACCGCCTCGGAAAACGCCGTCCGCCTGAGCGCCGTGCCCATCTCCTCGGCGATGGAGACGAAACTGTTCCAGATCACCGTCAGGCTGACCGGATCGACCGTCGTGCTCATGCGCCCTCTCCGATGCCGATGATCAGGTTGCCCGCCGCGCTCACCCTCACCGCGTCGCCCGGCGGCACCACGGTGGTGCATTCCGCCTCCTCCACCAGCGCGGGGCCGGAAAAGCGCGCGCCGGGCGCCATCGCCGCGCGGTCCAGCACGGCGCAGTCCACCATGCCGCCCGCCTCGGCGAACCAGGCCGGGCGCGCGCCCAGCACCGCCCCCGCGCCGCGCCGCCGCGCCGCGGCGAGCGGGGCGAGTCCCGCCTCGCTGCCCGTCAGCGTGGCTGTCACGCTCCAGTCGGTGGCCTCCACCGCCGCCTCGGGGTGGCTGTAGCCGTATTCGCGCGCATAGGCGGCGTGGAAGGCGGCGCGCGCGCGTTCCGCGTAGTCCGCGCCCACTTCCCCCTCCGGCAGATCGACGCGCACCTCGAAGCCCTGGCCGAGATAGTGCATCGCCGCCGCGCGGCCGATCTGCAACGTGCCCGCCCCGCCGATCTCCGCCAGTTCGGCGCGCACCCGCGCCTCCAGCTCGGCGAACAGCGCGCCGATCGCCGCGCTCGCCCCCGGCTCCAGGCGCAGCACGCGCGTGATCCCCCAGTCGAACTTGCGCGGCGCCGCGAGCAGGCCCAGCGCGGACCCCACGCCCGCCCCGCGCGGCACGATCACCTTCGGCACGCCCAGCGCGCGCGCCAGCCGCGCCGCGTGCAGCGGGCCGGCGCCGCCGAAGGCCACCAGCGCGTGCCGGCGCGGATCGCGCCCGCGCTCGATGGAGACGATGCGCATCGCGCGCTCCATGTTCGCGTTCGCCACATGGTGCACGCCCCATGCGGCTTCCGTCGTGGCAAGGCCGAGCGGCGCGGCGATCTCGCGCGCCACCGCCGCCTCCGCCGCCGCCACGTCCAGCGCCATCGCCCCGCCATTGAAATACCCGGGGTTCAGGTAGCCCAGCAGCAGGTTCGCGTCCGTGATCGTCGCCGCCGTGCCGCCCTTGCCGTAGCAGGCCGGGCCCGGCTCCGCCCCGGCGCTGTCGGGTCCCACGCGGATCAGCCCCATCGCCGCGCGCGCGATGGAACCCCCGCCGGCGCCGATTTCCAGCAGCTCCACCGCGTTCACGTTCAGCGGCAGCCCGCTGCCCTTGCGATAGGCCACCGTGTCCACCTCGAACGTCGCCGTCACCGCCGGCACGCCATGGTCCACCGCGCCCAGCTTGGCCGTGGTGCCGCCCATGTCGAAGGTCATCACATGGTCAAATCCTTCCTCCGCCCCCACCTTCGCCGCCATGATCACCCCCGCGGCGGGACCGGATTCGACGATGCGGATCGGCCAGTCGCGCGCCATGCGCGCGGAGACCAGCCCGCCATTGGACTGCATGATGGAAAGCCCCGCGCCCACGCCCATCGCGCGCGTCGCCGCCTCCAGCGCGCCGACATAGCGCCCGACAATGGGTGCCACATAGGCATTCGCCACCGTGGTGCTGCTGCGCTCGTATTCGCGGAATTTCGGGCTGACCTCGGAGGAGAGCGAGATGGTGAGTTTCTCTGACACGGCGCGCAGCGCCGCCGCCATCGCTTCCTCATGCGCCTTGTTGGCATAGGCGTGCAGGAACACCACCGCCACGGACTCGTATCCCGCGGCCACCACCGCCTCCGCCACCGCCCGCGCGCCTTCGGTGTCGAAGGGCGTCACCACGCTGCCGTCCGGCGCCAGGCGCTCGCGCACGGTGAAGATATCCGCCCGGCGCAGCAGCGGCACCGGCTTGTCCATCAGCAGGTCGTTGGTGTCGTGCCGCTTCTGCCGCCCGATCAGCAGCACGTCGCGGAAGCCTTCCGTGGTCACCAGGGCGGTGCGCGCGCCCTTGCGTTCCAGAATGGCGTTGGTGGCGATGGTGGTGGCGTGCAGCAGCCCGCCGATCGCGCCGGGCTCCAGCTCCCCCGCCGACCGCGCCGCGCTGAGCGCCGCGATCACCGCCTCCGCCGGCGCGCCCTGGGATGTCGGCACCTTCCACACCACCGTCCGCCCCGCGGCGGGGTCGCTCAGCGCGAAGTCGGTGAAGGTGCCGCCGATATCGAAGGCAAGCTGCGCCATGCCCGGGCCCTACCGCGTCTTCGGCAGCGTGTAGCCCGCCGCGCGCTCCACATGGCGGACGATGGAGGTCAGGTCGTCGCGCGCCGCGCCCCGGAACATCGCGTGCTTGAACACCAGCCTTGCCGCCTGGCACACATGCATCGGCACCCCCAGCGCCTCGCCCTGCGCGATGGCGAGGTCGATGTCCTTCATCAATATGTGCATCTCGGCGCCGAAGTCGAAGCTGCGCGTCAGCACCGCCAACGGGAACTTCACCTGCGTCGCGCTGTTCTGCCCGCTGCCGGCATTGATGGCGGCCAGCATCACCTCCGGGTCCAGCCCGCCCTTGCCGCCCATCACGAAGGCCTCGGCCGTGGCGGCGAGTGCCACGGCGGAGAGGATGTTGTTGGTGAGCTTCAGCACCTGCGCCAGCCCCGGCCGCTCGCCCGCCACCGTCACCGTGCGGCCCCACAGGTCGATCATCGGGCGGATGCGCGCCACCGCTTCGGGATCGCCCGAGACCATGACGGAAAGCGTGCCCGCCCGCGCCCCCGGCGGTCCGCCGGAAATCGGGCAATCCACCACCGTCACGCCCTGCGCCGCCAGGGTCTCGGCCAGTTCCGTCACGAAGGGCTCGCCCACGGTGCAGGTGTTCACCAGCAGCTTCATCCGCCCGCCCCTGGCCAGGCCCTCGGCGCCGAAGGCCACCTCGCGGAAGGCCGCGAGCGTGGGCAGGGAGACGAAGACGATCTCGCACGCATCGGCCAGTTCGCGCGGGCTCGCCGCGCGCCGCGCCTGGCGCGCCAGCAGCGGCGCCAGCGCCGCTTCGTTGATGTCGTGCACCGTCAGAAGGTGCCCGCCATCCAGCAGCCGGCCGGCCATGGGCAGGCCCATGTTGCCGACGCCGAGAAACCCCGCTTCCATGGTCATTCCGCCTGACCGGATTTCGGCATGGCGAATCCGGCCCCTTCCTCGATCACGCGCACGAACGTGCTGATATCGTCGCGCCGCCGCCCGGCGAAGCCGGCATGCTTGTAGGCCAGCCTGGCCGCCTGGCACACCCACATCGGCACGCCCAGCTCCTCGCCCAGTTCCATCGCCAGGTCCATATCCTTCTCCAGCACTTCCAGCGCCGCGCCGTAATGGAAGCTCCGGTCCAGCACCGCCATGGGGAACACCACCTGCGTCGCGCCGTTCTGCCCGCTGCCGGCATTGATGGCGCTGAGCATCACCGCCGGATCGAGCCCGCCCTTCGCGCCCATCACGAAGGCCTCGGATGTCGCGGCCAGCGCCACGGCGAACAGGATGTTGTTGGTCAGCTTCAGCACCTGCGCCGCGCCGGGCGCGTCGCCCGCCACCGTGATCGTGCTGCCCAGCAGCGCCAGCAGCGGGCGCACCGCCGCCACATCCGCGGGCGCGCCGGAGACCATGATGGAAAGCGTGCCCGCCCGCGCGCCCACCGGCCCGCCGGAAATCGGGCTGTCCACCAGCCGTATGCCGCGCGGGGCCAGCGCCGCCTCGATCTCGCGGATGAATTTCAGCCCCACCGTGCAGGTATTCACCAGCATGCGCATCCGCCCGCCCGCCAGCAGGCCGTCCGGCCCCGCCAGCACGGCGCGGAAGGCGGCGAGCGTGGGCAGGGAGACGAACACCGTCTCGCACGCATCGGCGAGTTCCCGCGGCGTGGCGGCGCGGCGCGCCTGGCGCGCCAGCAGCGGCGCCACGGCGGCATCGCTCACGTCGCACACGCTCAATGCGTGCCCGCCATCCATCAGCCGCCCCGCCATCGGCTGGCCCATGTTGCCGACACCCAGGAAGCCCAGTTCCGTCATGTTATCTTTCCTCACCCGTCCCGGCCCATGTCCAGCACGATCTTGCCAATCCCCTGCCGCGCCAGCACCGCGTCCATGGCCTTGGCATAGTCGCTGAGCGCGAAGCGGTGCGAGGTCGTGGGCTTCAGCTTGCCTTCCTCGTACCAGCGGAACATCTGCCCCATCGCCGCGCGCACCGCCGCCTCGTGCTCGTGCCGCTCGTCGCGCAACCCCCAGCCGATATACTTGCCGTAGTTGAAGCCGAGCACGGAGATGTTCTTCACCAGCAGGATATTGCCGGGTATCTGCTGCACCCGCCCGGCGGCGAAGCCGATCACCAGCATCCGCCCGCCCTGCGCCACCGCGCGCAGCGACAGGTCGAACGCATCGCCGCCCACCGGGTCGTACACCACATCCGCCCCGTCCGGCGCGGCGGCCCGTATCTCCTCCAGCGCCGCCGCGGAAGGAAACAGCACGCCCGCATCCGCCCCATGCGCGCGCGCCACGGCCAGCTTCTCCGCCGTGGAGGCGGTGGCGATCACCCGCGCCCCCATCGCCTTGCCCAGTTCCACCGCGGCGAGTCCCACCGCGCCCGCCGCGCCATGCACCAGCAGCGTCTCGCCCGGCTGCAGCTTCGCCCGCCAGGAAAGCGCCGTGTAGGACGTGCCGTAGGAGGTGGGGAACTGTGGCGCCAGGTGGAAGGGCAGGGAATCCGGCAGGCGGAACACCGTCGCCGGGTCGCACACCGCCTCCTCCGCGTGCCCGCCCCAGTCGATCACGGCGCAGACCCGGTCCCCCACGGCGACCTGGCGCACGCCTGGCGCCGCCTCCGTCACCACGCCGGCAATCTCGGTGCCCGGCGTGAAGGGCCTGGGCGGCTTGCGCTGATACCGCCCCTCGGTCACCAGCGAGGTGGCGAAGGACACGCCCGCGGCGTGGATGGCGATGCGCACCTGCCCCGGCCCCAGCACGGGCGGGGGCACCTCCTCCAATGGCAGGTCCTGATACCGCATCCATTCATGGCAGCGCACCGCCCACATCCGCGCCTCCTTCGCTTCGCGGCGCAACACTGCCACGCCCCCCGCTCCGCAGGCGAGGGGTGGGCAGGCGAGGGTGGGCGCATCTATCGCACCGGAGCATGTCTGCTATCCTCCGGCCAACGAGCAGGAGGATGGACAGCCGTGGAGCAGATCGTCACCGCGATCCGCGCGATCGATCGCCTGAACGATGCCGTGGGCAAGGTGGTCAGCTGGCTCACCCTGGCCACCGTGCTCATCTGCGCCACCGTCGTCGTGCTCCGCTACGCCGCCGGCATCGGCTTCGTCTGGCTGCAGGAACTCTATGTCTGGTCGCACGCCTTCGTCTTCCTGCTCTGTTCCGGCTTCGCCTATCTGCGCAACGCCCATGTCCGGGTGGACATTTTCTATGCCGCCGCCAGCGCGCGCATGAAGGCGTGGATCGACCTCCTCGGCGTCGTCTTCCTGCTGCTGCCCTGGCTCGTGCTCGTCGTCTGGGTGGGCTGGGGCTATGCCGCCGCCTCCTGGGCGGTGCGCGAGACCTCGCTGCAGAACAACGGCATGTATGGCGTCTATGTGCTGAAATCGGCCATCATCGCCTTCGCCGTGCTGCTCGGCCTGCAGGGCCTGGCCTGGGCCGGGCGCAGCGTGCTGGTCCTGGCCGGCCGCGAGCCGCCGCCGGCGCCCGGTGTCACCGGCGCGCTCGGCTAGGGGGCGGGGCGCATGTCACACGGCCTCACCGCCGATATCCTGGCTGTTCTCCTCTTCATCGTCTCCATCTTCGGCGTCCTCGCGGGCTATCCCATCGCCTTCAGCCTCGCCGGCTTCTCGCTGTTTTTCGCCCTCGCCGGCTGGCTCCTCGGCGTGTTCGACCCCATCATCCTCACCAGCCTGCCCTCGCGCTATTTCGGGCTGATGACCAGCGAGATCCTGGTCGCCGTGCCGCTCTTCGTCTTCATGGGCGCGGTGCTGGAACGCTCCAAGATCGCCGAGGCGCTGCTCGAGACCATGGGCCAGATGTTCGGCGCGGTGCGCGGCGGGCTCGCCATTTCCGTGGTCATCGTCGGTGCCCTGCTCGCCGCCTCCACCGGCGTGGTCGGCGCCACCGTGGTCACCATGGGCCTGCTCAGCCTGCCGGCGATGATGCGCGCCGGCTACGACCCCCGGCTCGCCACCGGCGTCATCTGCGCCTCCGGCACGCTCGGCCAGATCATCCCGCCTTCCATCGTGCTCATCTTCGTGGGCGATCTGCTGATGGGCGCCAACCAGCTCGCCGCGCAGCGGCGCGGCATCGCGCCCGACCCGGTCTCGGTGGGCGATCTCTTCATCGGCGCCATCTTCCCCGGCCTCGCCCTGGTCGGGCTCTACATCTTCCGCCCCGCCTCCTGCCCGGCGCTGAAAATGACGGCGGAGGAAAAAGCCTCGCTCGGCCGGCGCTTCATCCGCGCCCTGGTGCCGCCGCTGCTGCTCATCGTCGCCGTGCTCGGCTCCATCCTCACCGGCTTCGCCACGCCCACCGAGGCCGCCTCCATCGGCGCCATCGGCTCCCTCGTCCTCGCCGCCCTCAACCGCGCGCTCAGCTTCGCCACGCTGCTCGCGGTCATGCGCAACACCGCGACCATCAGCGCCCTGGTCTTCGCCATCGTGCTTGGCGTTTCGGTCTTTTCCCTCGTCTTTCGCGGCCTTGGCGGGGAACACCTGGTCGAGCAGGTGCTCACCTCCGTCCCCGGCGGCCTCACCGGCGCCATCCTGGCGGTCATGGCGGTGATGTTCATCCTCGGCTTCTTCATGGACACGCTGGAGATCGTGCTCATCACCGTGCCCATCACCGCGCCCACCATCATCGCCCTCGGCGCGGATCCGGTCTGGCTCGGCGTCATGATCGGGGTGAACCTGCAGACCAGCTTCCTCACCCCGCCGGTCGGCTTCGCGCTGTTCTACATGCGCGGCGTCGCGCCCGCGTCGATCACCACCGGCCAGATCTATCGCGGGGCGATTCCCTTCGTCGCCCTGCAGGTGCTCGCCATCCTCGTGCTGTGGGAATTCCCGGGCCTCGCCACTTGGCTGCCGAAGGTGGTCTTCTCCGACCCGGTCGCCGCCGTCTCCGCGCCCGGCCCGGGCGGCGCGCCGGCCGCCAACCCGCTCGATCAGCTGCTGCAGATGCCCGCCGGCACGCCGGGCCCGACCAACGACCCGACCCTCGACCGCCTGCTCGGCGGCGGCGGGCAGCAGAGGAACTGACGCTGCCCGCCGCATCCTGACAGGTCATAGCCAACCCACCGGCGGAAACCCGCTTCCCGCTTGCGGGCCGGGGCCGCGCACGCGACCCGCCGCGGGTGCGGCGAGCCAGGCGAAGC
>Ga0272446_1006883_pt1 | contig 11595 bp, 11 predicted proteins | sample YNPCB0061_FD_194587 | JGI IMG/M metagenome (GOLD analysis project Ga0272446, IMG submission 194587) | Hot spring microbial mat communities from Yellowstone National Park, WY, United States - YNP-CB-006-1 | ecosystem: Environmental > Aquatic > Thermal springs > Hot (42-90C) > Sediment | place...
CGACCTGAAGGTCGGGTTTGTTTTATTTCCAAATGAACCTTGACCAAATCCCTACTCAAAGCCACCCCGTTGGATGCGAGCTTGGTACTCTGCCTTAGCCTCCACTTTGGCAATGAAACTTTTTGCCCAGGCCTTAATTTCTTCCCAATCGAGGGTATCCAAGGGGGCCTTAAGGGGAACGCCAAACAAAACACGGGCAAACCAAGGCAGGGGGCTAGAAATTCGTCCCCCAAAGACAGCAGACAAGTCGTGGGGCTGAAGCTGGGGCTGGTGTTTGAAAAATTCTGAAAGTTTGGTGCGGATGTTGGGACGCGCTGTTTTAATCATGTAGGAGGTTGCTACAAGCCCCAGCACACGTTGGCGATATTGATGGCGGTGGTTCATGAAAAAGTCACTGGCGGTGGGGTGCCATTTCATTCCTTGAATTGGCGCTGCAAGGATTAGGCCAAGGTAGGGCTCGATGTTGATGATTTTCTCTAACTCTTGCACATCGGTAGGTATGTTAGCTAACAAGAATTCTGACTTGAGGAATTCAGCTACCTCCTTGGTGGTTCCGTGAGGTGATAGATAACCAATTAAAACTTTTTTTTCTATCATTTCTTTTCCAGTATAGTTGCGCCGTAGGTGAAACCTCCACCAAAGGCAACGAGGAGGATTTTATCGTTTGCTTGGAAATCATTCCAGACATCGCTTAAACCAATTGGAATGGTACAGCTAGAGGTGTTTCCGTTGTTCTTGATGTTGCTGAATACTTTTTCGGCAGGAATTTTGAGTTTTTGTCGAACCGCATTGATGATTCGCTGATTGGCCTGATGGGGAATGACGAGCTTAATGTCCTCAACGTGAAGCTTTGCTTGGGCAAGGGCTTCAAGCGAAGAAGCTGTCATCCACTTGACCGCTTCAAGGTAGACCTTGGGGCCGTCCATCACGATAAAGTCCCCATCGTTGACGGGTACCCTCAAGGCCTGACCATCTTCCCCTTGGGCACCGATGATGGGGCGATGGATTTTGAAGCCACCACTCTGAAGGTTACTGGCTGGGCCTACAATGAGGCTGGCTGTCGAAGCGTCTGCAAAAATTGGGGCAGAGCCAAAATCGTTCATGTCTACTCGGGGACTGAGCACCTCAGTATTAATGAGAAGAACCTTGCCTGCCGGGTTGTGCAATAGATAGTCATGAGCCGTGCTAAGACCGTACAAGAAGCCTGAGCAGGCTGAACTTATGTCAAAACACGGCATGGTGAGTTCTTCCGCATAAATCTGTGCCAGCTGGTGCTGAATCATTCCCGCTAAACTAGGGCTGAAATGAATGGGAGTTCCCGTTGCACAAACAATGAGGTCAATGTCCTTGGGGGACAAACCTGTTTTTTCAAACAACTGGCGTGCGGATTCTACAGAGAGTGAAAGAGCGTCCTCACCAGGAGCAATCCAAGGACGCGATTCGATTCCCACCCGTTTGAAAATTTCCTCACTCGACCAGCTGGGACTGAGTTTTGCGAGCTCGTCATTGGTCACCACGCGTGAACCCTTGCGAACGGTCACGTTTAGCAAGGTGGGGTAACCGTCAACTTGTTTGGTGGAGCTAAAGCCTTCGTGTGATGTTTGTTTGGGTAGGCTGATTATGGGTTCGCCGGGCTCTTCGCGGGTGATGGGCTTAATGATGGCCTCATCTTCACCAACGCGTACTTGGAGGAGGTTGGCGCCCACTCCCACGGTGTCTCCCTCGGGAACGAGTATTTTTTCAATCTTGCCGCTAACGGGACTACGTAGGTCGAAGGCAGCCTTGTCAGCTTCCATGTCGGCAATGAGTTGGCCTTCTTGGATGGAGTCTCCCTCTTTAATTTTCCATTGAACCACGGTGATGCTTTCATCGGATGGACTTGACCCAATGGCGGGCACAAAGAACAGGCCTGCTTCGGGCTTGGGTTGGGTCTTCCAAACCACCGTACCCCCCATGAGCTCGACGGCGACGTCCACTATCCTCTTGTAACCTGGCAAGACTTCCAACTGGTTGCCATAGTTACAGGGAACAAAGGTATCTTCCCTGACCACACGTCGGGCTTGGACGGGTTTGGTGGAGTGCTCGAGCACCTCTGCCATGATTTCTGCCCCGGTGCCAGCCGATTTATTATCTTCATGAACAACCAAGAGCCGACCGGTTTTTTCGGCTGAGGCAAGAACCGCTTCCCGGTCCCAGGGCATGAGGCTACGTAGGTCTAAAATTTCGGCTTCAATACCTGCTTGAGCTAAAATTTCCGCCGCCTTTCGGCAAAGCGACACCGTGTTTCCGTAGGCTACCAAGGTGATGTCTTTTCCGGTTCGAACAGTACGCGCCATTCCTAAGGGGACGAAGTGTTTTTCGACGTCGGGTGAGGTTGCTTGGCTAGGGTCATTCAAACAGTTCTTGGGATAGAAAAAGAGGGTTGGGCGACCACTTTCAAAGGCGGCGTTGAGCAGTCCGGCGGCATCCCCGGCTGAAGAGGGCATCATCACATCCACCCCTGGGGTATGAACGCCCAAGGCATCAAAAGTAGAAGCGTGAAAGGGGCCTAACCCAGGGCGGTAACCGCCACAGGTGATCATCACAATTACAGGGCACTGCCAGCCCCCATTGGTCCGCCAATACATGCTAGCAAGCTCGCTCACAATTTGGTTGTAAGCGATGGGCAAGAAATCAGCGAATTGTAAAAAGGCAACGGGACGTCGACCGGCAAGGGCCTCACCAATGCTCAATCCTACAATACTCGCCTCGGCTAGGGGAGAGTTTTTAACGCGTCCCGGAAAAGCGGTGGAAAGTCCCTTGGTGATACCAAACACATCGCCCTTGGGGTCTTCAATGTCTTCACCAAACAGGGTGACGCGGTCATCCTTTTGTAGGCGCTTTTTTAGCGTCTCTCGGATGGCCTCCAACATGGTTAAGCGTGTTTCTGATTGTTCAGGATTGCCACAATATTCACTATTTTTATCAAAAAAACGCGGCTCGAGGGGTTTGAGGGCAGTGAAGACAGGCTTTGGCTCGGGACTGCGCTGAGCTTTTTTGGCCTCGGCGCGTAGCTCTTGCCGAAGGTCTTGAAGGATTTTGTCGAACCAGGCTTGCTCAACGCCAAGAGAGGTTAGGTGATCTTGAATTTTGGGGATGGGGTCACCCACGTGTCGAACTGCCTCAATTTCTTCTATCGGGCGGTAAACCCGTTGATCATCTGCGTTGGTGTGGTTGTCGAGGCGGTCAACATAAAATACTAAAATGACGGGTTTGCGATCCACGCGCATTTGAGCGGTAAGTTTTTCAAAAGCTTCATAAGCGAGCAAAGGGTCACGGCCGTTTACACGGTGAATGGGAATACCGTGGAACTCGGTGGCTTCACGGTCGGGAAGGTCATAGAAAGTTTTGCCCTTGGTGATGGTAGAAATGGCGAATTGGTTATCTTGGATCAAAAATAAGACGGGAAGTGTTTCCCGGGCAGCGTGGGCAAGGGCTTCCAACACTTCGCCTTGTTGTGTCATCCCATCACCCATACTGCACAAAACGATGGGATTACCCAGGTTATTTTTGACAACATTGGCAACACCCACGGCGTGGAGGGCATTGTTGCCTACCGGTCCCGTTAGACTCATCACCTTGAGTTCGGGAGAACTCATGTGAGCATTCATCTGACGGCCGCAGCTGTGCGACTGTTCCTTGTTGAAAAGTGATAAGAAAAATTGAGAGACAGAAATGCCCCGCGCTAGCATTAAAGACTTGTCACGGTAGTGAACGTGTAACCAGTCCTGGGGACCTAGAAAAAATTGTAGGGCAGCACTTGCTTCGTGCCCCGCCCCGCTAACGTGGAAGAATGCCTCACCCCTTCCGGTATACTCCTGTTCGATACGATCCATTTCGCGGGCCTGACTCATCCAAATGTAAAGTTGCTTTGCTTGCTCAAGGTTTGGCTTACTCATAGTTCCATCCTATCATGAATTCATGATTCAGTCGACAAAATATATTTACACAAATTCAAAAGGCGCGACGTAATTCCGCCTTTAGTTTTTCAAGATAATCTTGAAGCTGCTGCCGAATGTGATCGGCGTTTTGGGAGAAGATTTTTTGAAATTCAGGGTCGCGCTCTATCACGTAATTGGCTGAAACCCCCGCCTGACGTGCCATCTGTTCAGCTCGCTGTTGAAGTCGAGGGCCAAGTTGCTGAATGATGGCCTGCTTGAGGTTTTCCAATTCGTCGTGGTAGCGGTTGACCACTTGCTGCATTTGTTCAAACAGACGCGAACCGTCTTTTTTGGTGACCAGCTTAAAAATTGCCTGCGCTTGCTGAGTTGGAAGGTTGTTGTAGCTTGATCCCGATAATTGGTAGGGCGCAATTAAGGCTTCTAAAATTCCTTGGATTAGGGACTTTTGATCTAGGGAGGAATCCTTAACAAGATTCTTGAATTCGTTTTCAGCCCATTCAAAACCATGCTCTAACGATTTCAAGCCAAACGCACGACCTTTCTTGAAACTTTCTTTCTGCTTTAATTCCTCTTTGTTGACCGTGAGACCTTCTGATTTTTCTAAGGCGATTTCCCAAGCAGATTTGATAGTACCCATGCTCCTAAGAATACCCTTAAATTGGCTTTTAATCAAGAAAAATGAATTGAGTAGGCGTGAGCACTGCCTTGAAGGTCGCATCCCAGGGGTCAACAGGAAGGATGGGAACGAGTTGTTCATCAAGAATAACGATAATTGAGAAAATATTTAAGTGCGTCGCTAAAAACCGATCAAAGTAACCCCCACCACGACCAAGTCGATGTCCTTGCGCATCAGCCGCCAGGGCAGGGGCTAACAAGAGGGCCTCGCCGCCCCTCCACTGAGGAGAGTATTCGGGAGGGGCCAAAAATCCCTTTGCATCACGAACAAATTCATCTGGGCTCGCTTTCAAATAAGCCATCTCCAAGCCCCAGCTCCTTGGGTAAAAAATTGCTTTTCCTAGGTTCAAAAACCAGTGATGAAATACCTGAGTGGGAACCTCATCGCTCAAAGGATGGTAGAGCAACACATTTTCCCAAGTAGGATTTAGCTGAGATTGAAGGAGCCGCAAACAGTCCTTCGCGGCGCGCTCCAAGACACTGGGGCTTTTGGTCCTGAGAAGCTGTTTCATGGCGAGGCGGATTTCCTGTTTTGTCATCAGCGGGAACTCTCCTTGACTTTAGGGTGGGCTTCCTTCATCTTTCTAATCATGAATTACCTATCTGTCCTCCTTCTTGTTCCTGCCTTGATGCTGAGTCTTCCCGCCGCAATTCGGTTTTGGCAGCGGGGGAGGCAACTTCGGATGAACTCAGCGCTCAACCTGGGGCTATGGTCGGCACTTTTTGCCGCCCTCATCCTCACTCAATTGTATCAAAAAATTCTTTTTTTTAACCACTCCCAACTTCTTCTACACACCATGTCTTTCATTCAAGTATCAACCCTGGTCTGTGGTGCGGGCATTCTTTTGAGTTCCCTGGTACCTTCGTTGAACAAGATGATTTGGTACCTTATTTGGTTTTTCTTCTATTCTGCGTTGATTGTCCTATTGATTTTGGGTTGGAACGAAGTTTGGTTTTATTCAGCAATTTTTGTTGGGGTGTTGATTTTAATCCTTGGTTACGTGCTCACCCATCGGAGTGCCCCACTTCGACGATTTAATCGCGACCTATGGTTGGTGGTGGGAATGATCGTGGTGGCTTATTTTTTAGCGGAAAGGGTAGGTCCAAGCTTTCCTGATTTTTTGAAAGGGACTGCGGGGGATTTGAGCCTTCTGTTAGGGGCAGCTATCCTATGGCAAAGTTCGCGAACCCTGTTTGAATGGACTTCCTACGTGATTGGTGGCGAACTGAGTAAGTCATTTGGGCAGGAACATGAGTTGGGTAAGTATGAATTCAATGTCATCAGGGGGTGGTTGAAAAATTGGAGCCCGCGGCGGCTTTCTCGAAAACTCAGTAGATCCAAAACAAAAATAAAAGCAACTTTCCGTAAAGTGCTGAATAAAATTGGCGTTAAAAATCAACACCAACTTTTTGAACTCATCGTTAGTGGATCATCAGACGAGGAATCAATCAAGGGAATCGATTTGGTGCGTGTTCGTAAATAGCATGTGTCCTGATTTTGAAGCCTTTGTTTGAAGATAAAACTCGTTGTGGGGATTCGGGGTCATCACGATAGGAATTCGACCACTGACCTTAATGCCAAGTTCCTCCAAGCCCGCAATTTTTTTGGGGTTGTTGGTGAGCAATCTGATTGACTTGATACGAAGCGAGTGAATCATGTGAGCGGCAACGCTGTAATCACGTTCATCATCGCGAAAACCCAGGGCAAGGTTCGCCTCAACGGTGTCTTTGCCATCATCTTGCAAGCTGTAGGCTCGAATTTTGTTGATAAAGCCAATGCCACGCCCTTCTTGCCGTAGATAGAGAAGGACCCCGCGTTCAAGTTTTCCAATGGTGGTGAGGGCGGCTTCCAATTGGTCACGACAATCACAACGAAGACTCCCGATTGCGTCTCCTGTTAAACACTCGGAGTGAATCCGGAGAGGAACGTTTTCTTGGTCGATGACATCACCGTGCACAAAGGCGGCGTGCTCCTTAGAATCGTAATTATTCCAGAACGCAATAACTTTGAAGTCTCCAAAACGGGATGGGAGATTGGCAGCAGCGATGATTCGGACACAGATGTGATTTTTTCCAAAACCAGCGCACTCATGATTTTTGTCATGTACAACCAAATCACGAAGTTTTTGCAAAATAGGGTCGTCATTCACCGCAAGCCTCTTTATTGATTGTGTTATCGTCATAAAAACAATATAATAGATTTTCGAAAGGTGGGAAAGAAAAATTGTCACAAGAGGTACAAATCATTGTTGTTGGGGCTGGCTTATCTGGTTTGAGTTGTGCACGCGAACTCAAAAGGCTACAACGTGAGCCACGCGTCATCGAACGCTCTTCCTCGGTGGGCGGTCGCATTGCGACAAAGCACTTGGGGGAAAACCTATTTGATTATGGCCCTGTATTTTTTCACGGTCGTGATGCTTCTTTTGTTAATTCTTTAATGAGTCAAAAACCGGAGAGTAACCTTGTTGGTTGGCCCCAACGCGTCAGGGGAAGTGGTTCTCCTTGTCAGCCTGACTCGTTTGAAGAAAATCAGACACGCTGGGCAGTTCGCGGGGGGTTGAGGTCGGCTGTCCAGTCCCTGGCTGAAGGATTCGAAATTGAATTTGGTCAACAGGTGGATGAGCTAGTGCTGGAGGAGGATGGTTGGTTATTACGCAGCAACTCGGGGCAAAGCTGGAAAACCCCAACCCTCATTTTAACCTTGGCGCACGAACAAAACTTAAAATTACTTCAAGGAGTGAATCATCCCACCATCAACAACCTGGTAGAGGGTATGGGTTTTCATTCCAGCTTGACTTGTCTTACGCTTGCGGCTTTTTATGACCATGTCCCCGAAGAACTTGACTGGGACATATGGTATCCCGAGGGAAGTCACTTCACCCTAATTAGCAATGAAACCTCCAAGCATGGGGGTGTTGGTCAAACCATAGTTTTTCAAGCAAAACCTGTTTGGTCACGCAATCGGATGGATCTTGATCCACAAATTTGGTCTAACGAAATCTTGGACGAAGCAAGGACCCTCTTGGGAGCTTGGGCGGCTCAACCAGCAGAGGTCTACCCTCATCGCTGGCGTTATGCACGAATGGATGCCTCTTCTTTTCTACCTCGCCCGCTGTTGATTCAAGTGAACCATTTTTGGTTGGGAATTGCCGGTGATCTTTACCACCCCAATCGAGGCCTGGAGGCGAGCTGGCTGAGCGGTCAAAAATTGGCACAGGATGTGGTTGCAGCTAGTAATGCCTTGTAATCACACCAAAAAGGCTCCTGGGTAATTTTTCGTACCTGACTATGTTGGCTCACGCTCTGATGACCACTCTTTGATTTTTTGAATGTTCGATGCAGAAAGGTTACGAAATTCAATCCCAATTCGGTATAGCCCTTCTTCCATCGGGTCACAACGAAGGACCTGCCCTTCGGCTTCGAGCGTGCTTTGCTCATCGTTTGGATTGAGTTGAATAAGCATATAAACGCGAGAGTAAAGTTCCAAGGGGAGTTGGGTTTTGCATGCCACCCCAGTGAGGCTCAAATCCAGCCCTTGAACGGGAATAAAAGTTTCTCGGTCAAATTCGATTTCAATAAGTTGATGGAGGGTAAAACGCGGTGAACGTCGTCTTTCAGTTCCCATAATAGTAATTAGTTTAATTGATTTAAAAAATTTTTCCAGTTGTTCCACAAACCATTATATTTATCCTATGCAGGTGACCTGGGTTGACAGTATCGATTGCATCCCACGAGAGCTCTTCAATACACTAGTACCCCTAGGAAATCCTAGTATGCGTTGGGAATGGCTTAAGGTGCTTGAAGAAACCGCAAAACGGACCCATCAAGCTTGGAAGCCCCAACACGCCATGGTTTGGAATGATCAAAAGCTCATTGCGGCAGCGGTTTTTTGGTGGCGAGAGGATAGTTGGGGTGACTTCGTGTTTGACCAAGAAATTGCGTTCCATGCCATGAAACTAGGGTTTTCTTGGTATCCTAAACTCGTGGGCACAGTTCCCTTTACAGCAGCGATGGGTTGGCGAATCCTTCACCGGGAAAGTCCCGAAGGCTGGCAAGCCATGGCCAACATCCTTGATGCTGCCCTCGGTTTGGCAGCCACACAGCGTTCAAGCCTTAACCTACTTTGGCTAGAACCAAGCTGGATTTCCCAGCCGCGTGTCCAAGCGGAATTGAGTCAACGCCAAGGTTTTTTTTGGCCCCACCCGCACTTTTGGTGGGAACGCGGGAATTTGAAAAATTACGAAGATTTTTTATCCCACCTTAATAAAAACGACCGTCGAAACGCCCGCCGTGAGTTAAACAGCGCACAGCAGCACGGGCTAGAAATCGTAATTCAAAAAGCCTCAGAAAGTCCAAGGGAATGGCACCGAACCATGGCAGCCCTTTATCAAAAAACCAACGATCAATTTGGCTATTATGCAGCGCGTTTTTTGGACAACGAGTTTTTTGAACAAGCCGCCTTAACGGCGGGGGATTGGGTATGGTACGTGGCTGCTCTTAGCCCTCAAAAATCCACCCCGATGGCGATGAGCTTTTTTGTGAGCGATGAGGTACATTGGATTGGTCGCTACTGGGGAGAGGAAAGCTTTTACAAAAATCTACACTTTCAACTGTGTTATCACGAACCCCTGCGTTACATCCTCAATGGCACAGGAAGGAGCTTTGATCCAGGTATGGGCTCACCGCATAAACTTCAACGCGGGTTTTGGCCTTATACGGCTATGAGCTGGCACTGGGTATCCAATCGCCAGCTCAACGAAATTTTACGGAGATCGTTTGAGAAGATTTATTCTTGACACCGAAAAAATTATCAAGAAAATAAAAAGAGCTCGTGACTAAAAAAATTGCGACAATAAAGTCCGTTAAATTATTTTTATTTGAAGCACTATTTGAAGCAAACCCTATCTTTCCATACCAATCGTTATGATGAATAATTTTTTCTTAAAAACAACTCATTATCTTACAACACTTTGCGGCGGGCGGGACTCGAACCCGCACACCTCGCGGTACAAGCACCTCAAGCTTGCGTGTATACCAATTTCACCACCGCCGCTCAATTCTGTGCTAGAATAGACAAGAGCTAAAAATCTGTCAAGCGGAGGATTCATGGGTGGAGTCTTATTCGTGCCGGGTTATCCCCAATCAGAATCTTTTGATTGGATGCAGGCTTGGGCACACGAGTTTGAAAACAGCAAGCTGATGGAAATTGAATTGTTTGTTCTGCAAGATCAAGAACTTTTCGTTTCTAATATCATCGAAGAACTCGAAGGGATGAGTGAACCCCGTTTGGTGGTGGCTCAAGGGCTTGGCGCAACGGCAGCAAGTTGGGCGCTCTCGCACGAAAAGAGCCTTCCAGTTGAAGGCTGTCTTTTAATTCGCCCTGTCATCGCAAACCAAGTATCTTCTCTCTCCCTCAAGGGGTTCAACGAATTCCCTCATCTGCCAGCTCTGACGGATGCCGCCTTCGTCAGCTTGACCACGGATCCTCCTGAGATCACCCAGCAGACCCTCAGGTGGGCAGCTTCGTGGGGGGGAATTTATGCCGTTCTCCCGCCCATTAAAAAAAACTGGGTTGAGGGTTTGAGCATGTTTCGATCATTCTGTCTGAAGACCTATGTCTAAAAGAGATAGAATTTAACGAGCACCTTAAAAGGTACCCTGTTTCCCTCCTAAACGAGGGAAAAAACGGGGGACGTTTTGCTGGTACTGGGCATATTCCGGGTGAATTTGGTGAAGACGCTTTTCTTCACGGTGAGACTTAAAGTAAAGAACGAGAAAGAGAAGGCCAATCCACACCAACCCAAGAGGATTCACTCGAACGATTTGCCAAGCCAAGCTTAACAAAATTAAGGAAAAATAAATAGGGTGACGCACCCACGAATAAGGACCTGTGGTAATCAGTCGGTTGTCTTGTTTTGGGTCAGGAGGGGCGCGCAAGTTTGCACCTAATTCCCAAAAGCTCCAAATCATAAAGACAGTGGCCAACACTGCCAAAATAGACCCCAAACTAAGAAAACCAAGTTGAACCAAAGATGTTAATTGAAAATCATTGAATGGTGGAACAAAGGCCACCAAACCTAGACAGATAATTTGTAAAATAACCCAACCTTCACCATTTTTACCCATGAAATAAAACTGCCAAAGATTCCGGATTGGGGCAAGTGATCAACTAGATATGATGCGGATCATTTCTTTGGGAATAATGATAGTGGTGATGGCTCCTCCTGAGTCTTTGTTAGAGAGCTTCAACCCAAAGCCACTTTGGATTAACGATTCGTTGATGATGGCCAACCCAAGCCCCAAACCTTCGTGATGATGAAAGATGTCGCCTGAAGAAAACGCATCCTTTTCATAATGCTGAAGAATTGTTGAACTGAATCCACTTCCGTTATCTTGAATTTGCAGAGACAGGTGCTCCTCGTCGAGCGTCATGACAACATCAAAGGGTGGCTTTCCATATTTACGGCAATTCTCTTGAATGTTATTTATGGCAAATTTGAAAAAAGTTCGATTTGCCAAAATTTCAATGGTTCCAGAAAAATTTTTCTTAATATTGGCCTGAAATTCTTCCTCAAAAAATTCAGCCAGGGGAAGCCAGTCTCTTCGAACCTCTAACGAACTTTTGATGTGAATCAAATCAAGGGATTTCTGGGTGCTTGATTCAAGCCGCTGAACCGACAGGAAAAGGGTCTCAAAAATTTCGTTAAATTCAGGGTTGGAGCCAATCTTAATTTTTAACAAATGAAGAAAACCATTGATCGCATTGATGGGCGTTCGAAGTTCATGGGCAACCAGGCGCAACATGGTGTCACGGGCTTGAGTGAGGGCTACCACGGCCTTGGTGGTTTGGTTTAAGACCTGGGTGCGTTGCTCAATTTCCTGCATCATCGAACTTTGTAGGGTTGCTTCGTCCCGAAGTTGGTGAATGGTTTTTAACTCTTTCAAAAGTATCTCGAGAAACTGGTTCACTTGAATGGGT
>Ga0272446_1006885_pt1 | contig 11586 bp, 9 predicted proteins | sample YNPCB0061_FD_194587 | JGI IMG/M metagenome (GOLD analysis project Ga0272446, IMG submission 194587) | Hot spring microbial mat communities from Yellowstone National Park, WY, United States - YNP-CB-006-1 | ecosystem: Environmental > Aquatic > Thermal springs > Hot (42-90C) > Sediment | place...
CTAACGCCGGCAGCGCGGCGGTGACCGAGGCTTGATCGAACGGCGGGCCGGCGGGATCGACGTGGTTCGTCCCGCCCTCGTCGCCGGCATAGCCGGTCAGCGTGCCGCGGTTGAGGATCACCTGGCCCGGCTGCACATTCGGGTCGACCCGCAGGTCGTAGGTGATCACGATGACGTTCGAGCCATCGTTGGGGTGGTACTTCTGGCAGGCGCCGATGGTGGTGTCGATCAACTGGATGCCGTTGTTGAAGAGGTCGTCCTCGTCACCCGCTGCGCCGCCGCCGAGGTAGATGAAGGGGATGGCGCTGCCGGCGCCGTTATAGACCTTCAGGTTGAGGCCGGCGCCGCCGGTGGGGATGATCAGCCCTGGCGGGAGGATGTCGGTGATCGCGATGTCAAAAGCGCCCTTGTTGCTCGAACCGGTGTTCTCGAGCACGATCGCGAAGCTGACCAGGTCATTGGCGTCCACGCCACTGATATCGCTATCCACCGGGGTGGCGGCCAGCCCGGCGGAGCCGATGGTGCCGCTGAAGGGTGCTCCGCCGGCGCCCGGGGCGGCGAAGCCGACCGGACCGGGCGTGGCCGGGCTCAGGGTGGCGCCGGGGTTGCTGCTGCCGGTGACGCCCTTGCTCATGCGCAGCACGGGCTGGGTCATGCGGATCTGGACGATCGCGTCGTCGGCGGTGAAAACCTGGCCGGTAGAGCCAGCGATCCGGCGTAGCTGGTTGGTCAGGAAGAGCCCGTCGGCCGTGGGCTGGTCGCTGGACTGAACGGTCAGCAGCAGGTCGATGCGGCTGGGGCGGGACTGGGGGTCGTCGAAGCTACCGAAGTTGAAGCTGACCGCGTTGCCGATCGTGCTGATGCTCACCGTGGGATGCACGCCGGGGAAGATCGTGCGCCAGGTGTCGGCCGGGCCATAGGTGGCGGTGTTGGCCGGGGGGATGCTGCCGGCAATATTCGGATCGAAGGTGAACGTGGTCACCGGGAAGATCGGCAGGGGCAGGTAGTCGACCAGGCGCAGATCCTCGGCATCGCTGGTGGGGAGCTCCAGCTGGAGCCGGTAGGTCACCGTGTCGCCGGGGGCCACCTCGACCGGATTGGGGAGCGTGGTGCTGCCGTTGAGCGCATAGATCGACTTGCTGAGCGCGCCGCGGTCGATGCTGACCCCGGCGGAGCTGCCGTCGCCGACCGTGGCGCCGGCGCTGAGATCGGCGACGTTCAGCAGCGTGCCGATGACGGTGACCTGGTTGCTGAGCCGGTCGCCCTCGTCAACGCTCTGATCGCCGGAGGGGAAATCATCGCTGAAATCCTCCTGGATGACGGTGCGGAAGACGACACGGGCGGTGGTGGGGCCGTCGTTGTAGCTGCTACATTCGGGAGCAGGGCCGCCGGTACCACCGGCGGGCACGCAGCCGCCGATCAGCGCGCCGGTCTGACCGCGGCTCACCAGTTCGTCGGAGATGCGGAACTGCAGGGCGGTGGTGCCATCGTTGGGCGCCGGCGAGGCCGGGGTGTAGTTGGGGGTGACGGTGTAGTTGGCGGCGGCAAAGGGGGCCACGGCCGCGTTGAAGCCGTTGCCGTTCACCTGGAGGGTGGGCGTGAAGCCGGGAGCGAAGCGCTGGCCGTCCGAGAAGACATCGTTGAGTGTCACGCCATTGAAGGCGAAGAAGTCGGAGACCTGGAGCTCGATGACATACTCCAGGGTATCGCCGGGGGTGGGGCCGGTGGCGCCCACATCGTTGACCACGGCAACGCCCTTCTGGGTGGCGATCGAGCGGGCGGCAAGCGTATGGCCAGGCACGCCGGTGGAGGCGCTGATCGGCGTCTGTGGGTCACGGCTGTCGATCGGCGTCCAGGCGGCCGTCGCGGTCGCACTGTTCGCCACCGCGCGCGCGGCGCCGCTAGCGGGGTCGAGCACGGCGGCGCTGGTGGCATCGAGGCGCGGTACGTAGAAAGTGAAGATCATGCTCGCGTCGGCGGCGCTGGCGCCACCGGTGACGCTGGCGATGCGCCGGGTGAGCGTGCCGCCGGGTGTGGTCGTGGCGGGCGTGCTGACATCGATGCTGCTGACCGGGCTGCCGTTGGCCAGCACGGCATCGAGCGCGACGAACTGCAGCTGCGGCGGCAGCGTATCGCTGATCTCCAGGTCGGTCACCGTCTGGCCTGCGGCCACATCGACGTCGATGCGGTACTGGCGGGGGAAATTGGGGCCGGTGGCGGTTTCGCTCTCCGGGCCGAGGTAGGTCTTGCTGATCGTGAAGAGCGTAGGTGTGACCGGGCTGGCGGGCCAGGTCGTGGTATCGGGGCTAGCGGGGGTGAGGATCACCGGGTCGCAGCACCAGTTATCGAGCGGGTCATTGCCGTACTGGAAGCCGGCGCGCACGCGGAGCGGCAGCGGGGCGCCGAGGTCGGCGAGCGGGCTGATCACGGCGCGGACGCTGATCTCGACGGGCGGCTGCTCAGGGGTGAACGAACCAAAGGGCAACTGGAGCACGACCAGCGTGTCGCCGGGGGGGCCGCAGACCTGCTGCATGGTGCCGTCGGTTAGCCTGGCGTAGGGGTGGGCCACGCAGCCATCGGCGTCGAAGGTGATGCTGGTTGCGGTGACCGGGGCGCCGAGGTAGGTCGCATTGAGAAAACTGATCCCGTCGTCGCCATCAATTCCGCTGGAGGGGAAGACCAGATCCACAAATGGCCCATAGCCGGTGTCTGTCGCATTGGCGTTATCGAAGGTCACCGTAACGCTGAAGGGCTGCCCGATCGGTGCTTCGGCGGGTGCAGTGAGCGTGGCGACCGGTTCACCCGCCGCGAAGACGGGGCGCGCTGTGGTGGCGAAACTGGCGACCAGGGTGGCGAACAGCGCAACGCTGGCAACGAGGCGGGCGGCGACACGGCTGAGCATTGAACACCTTCTGCTTGCTTGTACGTTGAGTGCGACGGAGCCGGTTCAGCAGAGCAGGTGCTGCCGAGCCTGCGCGCGGTAGTGCAGACTGTAACGGTCAATTGCAACCCCGGTATTACCGGAGGCGCTGCAGGGCTTGTGCAACGATCCTGCTGGCGAACTCCGTCTTTCCCACGCCGGGTGCGCGGGCGTCCCGCCCGCATGCGGGCCGGAGGCCCGCGCACCCAGGTTTGCCAGCAGTATCGGGCAACGTCTTTGGGGTAAGCCCCAACCCCCTGTTTTTCGGGTGAGTCTGGCGGCTACGCCGCCCTATTCCCCAATGCCAGAGGCGGACGTTGCTCAAGCCCTGGGGAAGCGCCGCCACACGCCTGGCGCGGGCGCGAAGCTCTGGTATGATGGAGTCATGGTTTCCATCAGCCAGCTAAAGGAGCGGCATGAACGCATTGAACACACTGATCGGCTTTGCCCGGCCCCACACGGTGATTGCAACCACCGTCCAGGTCATCACCATCTTTCTGATCGTCGTCGGGCTGGAGGCGGGATCGACGGCCCTGCTGGTCATCGCGCTGACTCTGGCGACCTGTCTGGCGCTGAACCTCTACATTGTCGGCTTGAACCAGCTCACCGACGTGGCGATCGACCGGGTGAACAAGCCGTGGCTGCCAGTGGCGGCGGGCACGCTGACCTGGCAGGGGGGGCGGCTGCTCACCCTTGGCGCGGGGGGGCTGAGCCTGGTGCTGGCGCTGCTCAGCGGGCCATACCTGCTCCTGACGGTCGCCCTGATCATGCTGATCGGCAGCGCCTACTCGTTGCCGCCGCTGCGGCTGAAGCGCTTCCCGGTGGCCGCCGCGTTGAGCATCGCCCTGGCCCGCGGGGTGATCGCCAACCTGGGGCTGGCGCTGCACTACCGCCAGGTTTTCGGCGGCGACGTGCCGCTGCTCACCCTGGGCATGCTCGGGCTCTTCTTCTTTGGCTTCGGCCTGGTGATCGCGATCTACAAGGACATCCCTGACGGCGAGGGCGATCGCATGTACCAGATCGAGACCTTCACGACGCGGCTGGGGCCACGGCGTGCTCTGGACATGGGGCGGGTGGTGCTGACGCTATGCTACGCGCTGCCGATCGGACTGGCGCTGGCGGGGCTGCCGCGGGCTGACGCGCTGTTTCTGCTGATCAGCCACGCGCTGTTGATCATCGTCTTCTGGGCGATGAGCATGCGCGTCGATCTGCAGCAGCGACGCTCGGTGGCATCGTTCTACATGTTTCTCTGGGGCCTGTTCTACCTCGAATTTGGCGTGCTGAGCATGTATGAGCTGACGCGAACAACGATATGAGCACGAGCAGATTGCTGGCGCGCGCGATCGACTTCGCGGCCCTGGGGCGGCCGCTGCACCTGGTCGGCGGGGCGATCTTCTACGGGCTCGGCGTCGCCGCAGCCGGTTACGCTGGCGCAACGCTTGCCTGGCAGGCGGCGCTGCTCGGGCTGCTGGCAGTGGCGGCGGCCCAGTTGATGAACCACTACAGCAACGACTACTTCGACCTCGAGGCCGACCGGGCCAATCGCACGCCGACCCAGTGGTCGGGTGGCAGCCGGGTGCTGGCTGAGGGGCGCCTGCCGGCCCGTACGGCGCTGGTCGCGGCGCTGAGCTTCGGGGTGCTGGCGCTGGGCTTCGCGGTGCTGGCAGCCCTGGTCGCGCCGGCGCCGGCGGCCACGCTGATCCTGTTCGTATTCGCGATCGGGCTGGCGTGGGTATACAGTGGGCCGCCGCTCTACCTGCACCGGCGGGCGCTGGGTGAGCTGGCGGGCGGGCTGATCGTCCCGGGGCTGACGGCGCTGGTGGGCTATCAGCTCCAGGCGGGGACGATCGGGCCGCTGGTGCTGCTGGCGGTGCTGCCGCTGTGCCTGCTGCAGTTTGCGATGCTGGTTGCGGTGAACTTCCCCGATGCAGCGGGGGACGCGGCGGTGGGCAAGATCACGCTGGTGGTGGGGTTAGGGCCGGAGCGCGCGGCGCGGCTGTACGTGGCAGCCGTGGGGCTGGCTTATGCGAGCCTGCCGTTGCTGGGCCTGCTGGGGCTGCCGTGGCCGGTGGCGCTTGTCCCGCTGGCGACGCTGCCGATCGCGGGCTGGCTCGCCTTGCGGGTGATGAAGGGCGCCTGGCGTGATCCGGCGGCGTGGGATGCCCTGGGCTTCTGGAGCATCGGGCAGCTGGTGGGCAGCGCGGGGCTCATGCTGGGGGCATTTGCGCTGCTGTAGAGCTGTGGAGGTGTGGAGGTGTGGAGGTGTGGAGCTGTGGAGCAACAGTCACACGAGCATGGCTGCTTCTGGACGATGCCTGAGGCATGGCACCAACCGGCTTGACAATCCGGCCTTTACCTCCACAGCTCCACAGCTCCACACAGCTGGTCCGTAGAGCTGTGGAGGTGTAGAGGTGTGGAGGTGTGGAGCTGTTGAGCAACGGTCAATCTGGCATGGCCGCGTCTGGACCATGCCTTACGGCTGGATGGAGGGGTGCTGATCGAGGTAATCAAGGGCGTCCTGAACGGTCTCGATCTTCTCGGCGTCCTCATCGCTGATCTCGATCTCGAACTCCTCCTCGATGGACATAATGAGCTCAACCAGGTCGAGTGAGTCGGCATTGAGATCGCGGGCGAAGGAAGCGCCAGGCACGATCTGGGTTTCATCAACGCCGAGTTGCTCAGCGATGATCTTGCGCAGGCGGTCTGCAACCTCAGTCGAAGGCATGGGTGGATATCCCTTTCGTATCGCTGGGGGCGAATGCGGTGATGTGCCGCGAGTGCGGCTACAACTCCTCGGCGCCAGGGCGATAGCGACTGACGACGGTACCGAGGACACCATTGACAAAGCGGCTCGAGTTATCGCTGCCAAACTGCTTGGCGAGCTCGACGGCCTCATTGATCACCGCCTTGACGGGGGTGCGCTCAGTCTCATCGACCAGCAGTTCGTAGAGGGCGATGCGCAACACCGCCTTATCGACACCCGGCATCTGGGTGATCGGCCAGTTTGGCGCGGCCTCTTCGATGATCCGATCCAGGTACGAGCGATGCTCCCAGACGCCGAACACCAGGTTCCGCAGGAAGCGCTCGCCGTCCGCGGCGAGCCGCTCATCTTCAAGGCGCCGCTCATAGACCACGTCGATCGGGTGGTCGGTCGCGTCGACCTCGAACAGGATCTGCAGCGCGACAATGCGGACGCGATGACGCAGACTACCCACGGAGGATCTCCAGTGCTCGCGGCGAGCGGCCTTCGTGAGCGGCGCGCGCCTGGCTACGGGCCACGGTGCGCCCAGCTTTGCCAGCGCGGATTGGTACGGCACTCCACGGCATGCCCGGTCATTCTAATATTATTCTGTTGGAGCGTCAAGGGTATGCCTGCTTACAGCATCACCATGCCACCATCGATGGTAAAGGTCTGCCCGGTAATATAGGCGGCTGCATCGGAGGCGAGGAAGCAGACCAGGCCGGCAACCTCCGCGGGGTGCCCGAAGCGGGCGAGCGGGATACTCTCGAGGATCGCCTTGCGGGTCGCCTCACCGAGGGTGCCGGTCATCTCGGTTTCGATGAAGCCAGGGGCCACGGCGTTGACCGTGATGCCGCGGCTGGCCATCTCGCGGGCGGTGGCCCGGGTGAAGCCGATGATGCCGGCCTTGGCGGCCGCGTAGTTGGCCTGGCCGGCATTGCCGATCAGGCCGATCACCGAGGCGAGGTTGATAATGCGCCCGCTGCGCTGTTTGCCCATCGGACGCAGGGCGGCGCGGGTACAGAGGAAGACGCTGCGCAGGTTGGTATTGAGCACCTGGTCGAAATCTTCGTCCTTCATGCGCAGGATCAACGTATCCCGGGTAAGGCCGGCATTGTTGACCAGGATATCCAGCTGGCCATAGGTGGCGAGGGTGGTCTTGAGCAGGCGTTCGACCTCGGCCGCCTGGCTGACATCGGCCTGCACGGCGCTGGCCTGTCCGCCAGCAGCACTGATTGCAGCGACCGTCTCCGCGGCAGCGGCACTATGCTCCCGGTAGTTGACGATCACTGCAGCGCCAGCGCCGGCGAGGGTCGTAGCGATCGCCCGCCCGATCCCGCGGCTGGCGCCGGTCACCAGGGCGGTGCGGCCTGTCAGATCCAGCTTCATGCCGTTGCCTCAGACGGGAGCGGCAGCCGCGGCACGGCCGCGGGCTAGCCCTCAGCCATAGCGAAGAGCGTCGGCCCATCGATCGCGACCAGGTTCCGGCGCCCGGCGGCCGCCTTCACGGCGTCGGGGGTAAACTCGGTGGAGGTAATGACCACACCCCGGGCGATGTCGCGGCGCTTCAGATCCTGGACCAGGCTCTCGATCGTGCCGGGGCGCACCTTATCAGCGACGGTGAGGCGCAGCAGGTAGGGCTGGTCTTCGTAAACGAAATCGAGATCCAGGTGCTTGTCTTTATCGATGAAGCGATAGTCCTTGAACTCGAAGCCGTGCTTACGGTAGAGGCTGACGACGTAGGAGCCCAGTTGCGGCAGTGAGAGGCCGCGCAGGTCCTCGAGGGTGCGCACGACACCGGGGCGTTCGAGGCGTCCACCGCGTTCGGCAACTTCGGCTTTGAGCTGGCGGTTGCGCTGCTCGGCGCGGCCCGACATCACCGTACCGAAGGCCGGGAAGGGCAGCAGGGCGAAGACCGAAAACGTGCCGTAGAGCCAGAGCAGGTCATCGAGGGTCACCGCGGCTGGCGGCGTATCGGCCTTGAGCTGCAACACGGGCATGGGCACCACCCCTGCCTCGCCGAGGGCACCATAGCTCAGCACGATCACCAGGCCGAAGAGGAACCCGGTGATGCCGAGCACCAGGCCGTGGGTGAGGTAGTCGCCCTTGACGCGGCGGCCGAGGTAGAGGCCGGCCATCACCGGCACGATGCCGGCCAGGATCTGCAGCACATTGCTAGCGAGGAACAGGCCGCACCAGGCCAGGGCCATCAGCGCGGCGACCAGCAGCGTCTGGCCCCACTCGACCCGGGCGAAGGAGGCGCCGATGCGCTGGATCAGCGGCGCGCGCGGCGCTGGCTCAGCGGCGGCGGGGGTGGGCGCCGCGGCAGGCTCGGCTGCGCGCTCCTCTGGTTTGGTCTCGACACTCATGAGTTCTCCAGGAGCTCATCCACCGCGTCGCGCAGCTTGCCGATGTCGGCGAAGGAGCGATAGACCGAGGCGAAGCGGATGTAGGCCACGTCATCAAGCTCGCGCAGGCGGCGCATCACCTCATCGCCGATCATGGTGCTGCTGACCTCCTGGTCGTCGGTGGCCATAATCGCGGCTTCGACATCATTGACCAGTTGTTCCAGCTGCTTGACCGAGACGGGGCGGCGGTAGCAGGCGGTGCGGACACCGCGCATGATCTTCTCGCGGTCGTAGGGCTCGCGCTCGCCGTCCTTCTTGACCACCATAAGGCTGACCGACTCGACGCGCTCGTAGGTGGTGAAACGGCGCCCGCAGTTGCGGCACTTGCGGCGACGGCGGACGATCTCACCCTCATTGAGCTTGCGCGTATCGAGCACATCGGTGTCGGGGTGCTGGCAGAAAGGGCAGCGCATAACAACCATCCGGGCCTGCCGGCCCGCCGTTGGGATTCGTCCGCCGAGGCATTATAGCACAGGGGCCTGGGGGCTGAAGCTGTAGGACCGGGGAGCTCAGGTTGCGCTCACGATCTCGACTTCGCGGTCGAAGGCCTTGCGGAACAGCCCGCTGCGGCGATTGGCATCCCAGATCTCCACTGCGGCGTCGCCCTCGGTAGCGGCGTGGATGCGCACCGTCGCGCCCAGTTCGACACACACATCGCGAACCACCTGGCTCTTACTGCGCTCGAGGTACTCGGCGATGCGCAGCAGCGCGCTGAGGCGGGCGATGCGCAGCTCATCGCCGGGCTGCAGCAGGGCGGCATACTCGCTCAGGCTGGCCAGGCCCTTGCGATGGTTGCGTACCAGGGCGCCGATGATGACGATCTCGCGGTGGCTGAACCCCAGGAGCGCGGCATTGTGCACCAGGTACTCGCCGTGCTTGTGATGGTCGTAGTAGCCGACCGTCACGCCGATATCGTGGATCAGGGCGGCGTGGCCCAGCAATTCGCGTTCCCAGGGGCCCATGGTGTGGAGGGGGGCCAACTGGTCGAAGAGGCTGAGCGAGAGGGCGGCCACCTTGGCGCAGTGAGTTGCTTCGTAGTCGCTCAGCCGGGCCAGGTTGAGCACGCTGAAGCTCCGCGGGTCCGCGAGTAGCGGCGGATCGACGTGCTGGAGGAAGTGGGCGTAGAAGAGGCCCTCGCGCACGCCCTGGCCGCTGACCAGCAGTTCGCTGAAGCCGCCCCGGTCCATCAGTTGCTCGATGATCACCGCCCCGGCAAGGGTGACGTCGGCGCGGTCGGCCTTGAGCCCGGGGATCTGCTCGCGCTCGCGCCGGTTCTTGCGCACCAGCTGTTCGGTGATCGTGGCGAGCGCCGCGCGGGTCAGCACATAGCCGTGGATGCGATCGATCGGGTGGCAGCGCAGCTTCTGGTCGATGCGGGCCAGGGTACGGACCGTCCCGCCCATGCCGGCGAGGACCTTGCCATCACCGGCGCGCAGCCAGTCCAGTTCGGCGAAGACCTGGCGCGCGCCCTCGGTAAGGGCGCGCAGGTCACGCCTATTGATCGGATCGCTGGTGACAAAGCGTTCGGTGAAGCGCACGACACCGGCCTGGGCCGAGAACGACTCGACCAGGCGGCGGTTGGCAACGGCGTCGACCTGGGTGGAGCCGCCGCCGGTGTCGAAGATGAAGCCGTTCTGCAGGTTCAGGGCGTTGGTGGCGCCGACATAGGCATAGTAGGCCTCCTCGCGCGCTGAGATAATGCGCAGGTCAAGCGGAGTCTGGCTGTGCAGAGCCTGCCAGAAGTCCTCCTGGTTGGCTGCCTCGCGGATAGCGCTGGTCCCGACCGCGATGATCTGCTCGACCCCGGTGCTCCGGCAGAGGATCTCAAACATGCGGAGCGCCTCGACCGCGCGGCGGATGGGCCGGGCCTGGAGCTGGCCGGTCGCGCTCACGCCTTCGGCGAGGCGCACCACCTCGCTGACCTCGTCGACCAGGCGGAAGCAGTGGCCGGGCTGGTAGGCCATGACGATCAGGCGGGTGGTGTTGGAGCCGAGGTCGATGATGCCGATCTTGTGCATAGCGGTGCTGCCTGTCGCGAGGGTCGTCGTCAGCCGAGAACGTCCGCGATGCTGGCAACGACGGTTTCCAGTTCTTCGTAGGTAATAACGAGTGGGGGCAGCAGGCGCAGCACATTGGGGCCAGCGGGCAGGGCGAGCACGCCGCGCTCAAGCAGCGCCTGGAGGAAGGGCTGCACGCGGCTCTTCAGTTCGAGGCCAACCAGCAGGCCGAGGCCGCGCACCTCACGCACGGCGGGGAGGGGCAGGGCGCGCAGGCGTTCGAGCAGCCAGGCGCCCTTGGCTTCAGCCTGGTGGGGCAGATCCTCCTCCTGGTAGGCGCGGAGGGCCGCCCGGGCGGCGGCGCACAGCAGCGGATTGCCGCCGAAGGTCGAACCGTGGGCCCCGCCGGGGAGCGGCCCGTGGCGCGTATGGATGGCCACCGCGCCCATCGGCAGCCCGGCGGCGATGCTCTTGGCGAGGATGAGCACATCGGGAACAACGCCACTATGCTCAATGGCGAAGAGCCGTCCGGTGCGGGCGAAACCGGTCTGCACCTCATCGACGAGCAGCAGCGCGCCCTGCTCGTCACAGATACGCCGGGCGGCCGCGAGGTAGCCGGCCGGGGCGGGGCGCACGCCGCCCTCGCCCTGCACCGGCTCGAGCAGCACGGCGGCGGTTGTCTCAGCGACGGCCTCGGCCAGGCGCTCACTGTCGCCGTAGGGCACGTGGGTGAACTCGGGCACAAGCGGAGCGAAGGGCTCGCGGTACTTCGGCTCCCAGGTGGCGCTGAGCGCGCCCATGGTTCGCCCGTGGAAGCCGCGCATCGTCGCGACGATCGCGCGGCGCCCGCTGAGCAGGCGGGCGAATTTGAGGCCGGCCTCGACCGCCTCGGCGCCGCTGTTGCAGAGGAAGATCCGCGCCGGGAAGGGCAGCGCAGCAGCCAGTTCAGCGAGGTAGGCGGCCCGCTGGTCGTTGTAAAAGATCTCGGGGCAGCTAAGCAGGGTGCTGGCCTGAGCCTGGATGGCGGCCACCACGGCGGGATGACAGTGGCCGAGGTTGGCGGCGCCCTGGCCGCCGACACAATCGATGTAGGCGCGGCCATCGGCATCATAGAGCCGGGCGCCTATGCCGCGCACGATCGCCAGTGGGCGCTTGGGGTAGAGCCCCGAGGTGAACTGCTGCTCGCCGGCGATGATCGGGTCGTTTGCGCTCATGGCCGCCTCGTCGGGCGTGGTTGGCTCCTAGTCTGGAGAGAGTATACCACAGCGCAATGCGGCCCCGGCGCGGTGGGGTGGCCCCGGGGCCGCCGGGGCGCCGCCACCGCTGGCGAGGCGCGCCGCCCCCGCACCCCCGGCCCCGCCGGGGCGCTGCCCCGGCCCCCTCACAGCCAGCGGGGCGCGCCGCCCCCGCACCCCCGGCCCCGCCGGGGCGCTGCCCCGGCCCCCTCACAGCCAGCGGGGCGCGCCGCCCCCGCACCCCCGGCCCCGCCGGGGCGCTGCCCCGGCCCCCTCACAGCCAGCG
>Ga0272446_1006886_pt1 | contig 11586 bp, 10 predicted proteins | sample YNPCB0061_FD_194587 | JGI IMG/M metagenome (GOLD analysis project Ga0272446, IMG submission 194587) | Hot spring microbial mat communities from Yellowstone National Park, WY, United States - YNP-CB-006-1 | ecosystem: Environmental > Aquatic > Thermal springs > Hot (42-90C) > Sediment | place...
TCCCGGCCCCTTTCACCCGCAGAAAACGTGGGGATTCCTCCTCTGCCTTGTAGCGAACGTCGCTCAACCGCTCGCATTCCTCTTTGACCCAGTCGATTCTTCCCTTTTCCTGCAGCTCCGCCTGTAATACCCGGTAGAGGGGGATGAGAAACCGCACGTCCTGGGCCGCATAGTGGATCATTTCATCGGAAAGCGGGCGTTTGGACCAGTCCTTTTTCTGGAATCGTTTGTCTACCTCGATGCCGAAGCGGGATGACAGGACGGCGTCGAGACCCGTATGGCGAACGCCCAGGAACCGGCTGGCAAGCTCCGTATCGAAGATCGGATGCACGTTGAAACCGAAATCCCGGTTCAAGCTGCGGATATCGTAATCTGCGCCGTGAAAAATCTTGAGGATGTTCGGGTGTTCGACAACGGCTTTTAGGGCCGAGAGGTCGGGAACACGCAGCGGATCGATGAGTGCGATATCCTCTGGAGTTGCCATCTGCATCAGGCAGATTTTCGGGCGAAAATGAAAAAGCGAGTCGGCTTCCACATCGATGGCCAACAGCTCAATATCCTTCAGCCTGTTCAGGAAACACTCGAATGCCTGTTGGGAATCGATCAGTGGCGTAGTGGGTAAACCGCAAGCCATCATCGGATCTCCGATCCAAGGGGTTGGGTTGGGTGTTGAGCGGCATCGATTCGATAAAGCAGGACAACCGCCATGGCCGCAATGGCTTCGCCTTTTCCGATATCTCCGATGGATTCCATGGTTGTGGCCTTGATATTGACGTCTTGAGCGGAAATGCCGGATACGTGTGCGATTCGGGCCTGCATCTCTTCCCGGTATGGGTTGAGCTTCGGTGCTTCGGCCAGAACCGTCGCATCGATGTTGATCAGGGCATACCCTCTTTGCTTCATCCGTTCGACGGTGCGCTCAAGCAGGATCATGCTGTCGATGCCGGCATACGCCGGGTCGGTATCGGGAAAATGGATGCCGATATCTCCAAGTCCTGCCGCTCCCAAGATGGCGTCACATATGGCATGTGTCAACACGTCGGCGTCCGAATGTCCCGACAGCCCTTTTTCAAAGGGAATCCGAACCCCCCCCAACACCAGTGTTCTTCCTGTCTGCAACCGGTGAATATCAAATCCAATGCCCGTTCTGACCATGGGTTCTCCTGTACATGCTGTTTCGAATCATGGGGATTTCCTGGTGCAAGTCCTCCGTGCATTCATGGTGCCGATCGGACAACCACAGGAATCTTCTTTCGGGTTTCTTGAACTGTATCAGGGGAGAATCACCGGGTCAATCTTGATGGGTACAACAACCGATTCCGCTTGAAAATGGCCTGAGTTGTGTTATGGTATACGAGGATCCAATGAAAACAGCCGAATCGGATTTCAGCGATGGAAGGTTCATCGAAAGGTGGTTATCGTCATTCAAGAGAAAGGAGTTTCCCATGCGACCCATTGCGTTCGAGTCCAGTCGTTCGTTTGTGGCCGTCAATCAATTTGTTCGAAGCACATACAACTGGATGGCTGCAGGGCTTGCCATCACCGGGTTCACCGCATATTCCACGGCCAACAGTGAAGCCCTCATCCGGCTTATCTTCGGGAATCCCTTGTTGTTCTTCGGGCTGATCATCGCCGAGTTGGTGCTCGTGTTTTCGCTGAGTGCAAGGATCAACCGGATGACGGCATCCACGGCAACCGGTGTCTTCATGATCTATTCGGTCCTGAACGGGTTGACCCTCTCTTCCGTCTTTCTGGCCTACACCCGGACATCGATTGCATCGACGTTTTTTATCTGTGCAGCGACGTTCGTTTCGGTCAGTGTATACGGGATGGTCACCAAGAAGGACCTGACGAGTGTCGGAAGCTTCATGGCCATGGGCCTTTTCGGGATCATCATCGCATCCCTCGTCAACCTGTTCATCCAAAGCTCGGCCATGAACGCCGTCATCAGCTATATCGGGGTCATCGTGTTCGTCGGTCTCACCGCCTATGATACGCAGAAGCTCAAAATCATGGCGCTGACTCAGCCGGCCGATCTCGATGCGGGCGTCATTCGGAAAGGGGCCATTCTGGGAGCCCTGACCTTGTATCTGGACTTTATCAACCTCTTCCTGATGCTGCTGCGCATTTTCGGTGTCGGCAACAATCGGGATTGACGGTCACAGCGATTCGCCGAATGACACCGCCGTCGGTAGTAGGTGAACAAACCCTGCATCCGGCGGTGGTGTCGTTTTGTACCGTTTGCCCCAAACAGCGGTGTCAAGAATAGACGATGTTGATCGGAAGCGGCGGGCAGTGCCATACGCCCGGTTTGGGAAGGATCTGTTGACAGGAAATCGTGAGCCAGCTCAGCTCCGGACGGAGTTTTCTCAGTTTTCCGTCATCCGGAGCCCTGGCTGCGGTCGATGGAGAATAGGAGACGTATACGATGCAAACGCCTCCATCGTTTGTTTCATCAACCAGATAGTGTTTTTGAAGAACCGATGCGTCGAGATGATTTTCTGAAGCGATGCGCTCCAGTTCCGCTTTCGCGAAGTGCATGAGAGCCATTTTCGACGTATGCCGTTCTCCGATTCGCATGAGGCATCGCGACGTGCTGCTTGCGACATAGATGGTCGAAATGCAAGAGAGCTTCCGCAAGTGCTGCGCCGCGATGATGGCAGCCGTTCTTCTGCCGCCTGCCATGGATGACATCCCGTAATATTCGAAGAATTTTTTCTGAAGATCCTCCGCATATTTCTCTCCCCGTTCGAACAAATCCTTGCTGATATACCGAAGACGCATCGCCAATTCTTCCGCCGCTTTGGTGATGGGGTAGTCGATGCGCACATGAAAATGGGACAATTGATAGCGATTCTTCTTTTTCGATGTCGGATCGCGCTGGATCAGCAGGGCATAGTCGATGGAAAGCAATTCTGAAAGGAAATTCAGAAACTTGACGGAATCGAGGAATTTCTGCGTTCGATCAAAGGGTTTGCCCAGGGAAGGAAGCTGCAATGCCTGGAGATTGGATTTTTTGGTGATGTTTTCTTCGAAGAAACGGATGTATTTCTTGAAGCTGTCGGGTACGGTGTCTTCGACAAAAATGACGAGAAACGTCTGGTGCAGGGGGTGTTCGATGTCGGGCATCCGGGCCTTGGGCTTCAGTTCCCGTTTTTCGACAAAAGGATAAGGCTCGCCGGCATCGAGAAAATTGCGGTAGGAGCGGATCAATGCCTCCTCGACCATCCACTGATCGAGCTGGTCCCGAAGCAACTCATAGTAGGATCGCCTCATCCTGTCGGAAAGGCTTAACTGCTCCCGTGTCATCCAGTAGAGCATGTATCTCTCCACTTCATAGCAGGTTGTGGGATCGCCGTTCTCCTATCGGTGGTTGACCGTCGATTGTTCACCCCCCTTGTTCTTTTTCGGCCGGTGATTCCCCTCGTTGTACCGTTCGATCCATCGAAGGAGCGGCTCCCGATATCGATAGCTCAGCCCGGCCAGAAGCACGCAACAGAGAGCCAGCCACAGGAACATGGTGTAATTGCGCTGCATGAGCGATGCGCCCTGGAGGCTCAACATCAGGGTGCCTGGAATCCTCCCGACGGCTGCAATCCAGAAAAACAGGGGAAACCGCATCGTGGTCAGTCCCAGAAACAGGCACAGGTAGTCTTTTGGGAATCCTGGAAACACAAACAGCAGAAAGAGCCCCAGAATGGCCTTAGGTTGGACGAGATAGGCCAGTTTTTCCACCTGTTGTCGAGGAACGATTCGGAAGACGATCCCCTGCCCCAGCAGTCGGCCGATGAAAAAATTCAACACCGAGCCGATGGAAAGGCCGATGGTCGAATACACGAGTCCAAGGGTCGCACCGAATACGTAACCGCCCAAAAAACCTGTGATTTCGCCGGGAACAGGAGCGAAGACGACCTGCAAGACCTGTAAACCGATAAAGATCGCAGGTGCCCACGCTCCGAACGAACGGATCAGGGTTTCGAGTTTCTGCTGATCGGTAAGCGTCATCCACAGGGAGGATGCGGCAATCCGGGGCCAGAAATACCATCCGAGCGATGCCGCCAGGGCGAAGATCGCACACAGGAGAACCCAGTGGATTTTTCTCACGAAACCGACTCGAGCGCCACGACACCGGGCAATGCCTTGCCTTCAAGCAGTTCGAGAAATGCGCCGCCTCCTGTCGAAATGTAGGTCATACGATCGGCCTTACCGGAAAGATGAACCGCAGCCCCTGTATCTCCGCCTCCGATGATGCTGATGGCCGTACTGGTGGCCACATGATCCACCAGGGATAGGGTTCCCCGGCTGAAGGTCGGAATTTCAAAGGCTCCGATCGGACCGTTCCAGACGATGGTGGCCGCATCCTGAAGGGCTTCGGCGAACAAAAGTCCGGTGGCAGGGCCCACATCGAGCGCCATCTCCTCGGCTCCGATCTCGGGAACCGGAACGTGCCGGATCGGGGCATCGGCTTCCATGCGGGGTGCTGTCACCACATCCACAGGCAGATACAGAGGAATTCCCCGTTCCCTGGCTGCCTTCAAAACGTCTGAGGCCGTAGCGATCAGGTCTTCTTCGACGAGCGATTTCCCGGTGGCGTATCCCAAGGCCCGGAAGAAGGTATTGGCCATCGCGCCTCCGATGAGGAGCTTGTCCACCTTGTTGAGGAGGTTTTTCAACAGGCCGATCTTGCTCGATACCTTCGCTCCGCCGACGATGGAGACCAGGGGGCGTTTGGGATCGAGAAGGGCCATTCGGAAGTAGGTCATTTCCTTTTCGAGCAAGAAGCCTGCGCATGCAACCGGTGCATGGTGCACCATGGCCTCGACTGAGGCATTCGCCCGATGGGAAACGGCAAAGGCGTCGTTGACATACACATCACAGAGTTCGGCAAGCGCTTTTGCGAACGCATCGTCGTTCTTTTCTTCTTCCGGATGAAAGCGCAGGTTTTCCAGCATCACCACATCCCGAGGTTGCATTCGGTCAATGGCCGACGTCACGGCACCTCCGATACAGTCATCCAGCAACGTCACGGGACGATTCAGTAGGGCGGAAAGCCGCTCGGCAGCAGGTTTCAAACTGTAGGCGGCAACCACCTTTCCCTTCGGCCTACCCAGGTGGGAGGCAACGATCAGCTTCGCCCCCTTTTCGATGGCATAGGATATGGTCGGCAGGGCAGCCCGAATCCGAGCATCGTCGGCCACCTGTCCCTGCGCATCGAGGGGAACGTTGAAGTCCACCCGAAGAAACACCCGCTTTTGTGTCACATCGACATCCTTGATCGTTTTCATGTCCTGCTCCTTCTTGTTGACGGTCGCAACAACGAGAATCGGATTTGCTCAACCACGATCTTTCCGCTTTCGATCCAACATCTTTTTCCGACTCCACCTGCTCCAGAAGCTCATCAGACCGGATGTATAGGCTTGATCGATTCGCTCGGTCTGCCATTCGATGCCGTCTCTGCTTTGAAGAGCCACGCGCAGACATCGGGTCTTGTCCGGGCAGGCAAGGCAGGTTTCCGGACTGTGGGGCAGTCCGTCCTCTCCCTTGGGAAAAACGACGTTTAAGTCGCCGAAACAGGGTTTGGGTTCCTTGCTTTCAGTCATGGGGTTTCACCTCATCTTCCCATTCGTTCGCAGGTCCGGTAGGCATCCTGGATGTATCCGTTGTCTGCGAAACTGAAGTACTGGTTGTTTCCGATGACGAGGTGTTCGTGAACGGTGATGGAAACGAGCTTGCACGCCGCAACCAGCTGCTGGGTGATGGAAATGTCGTCTGATGAAGGTTGCGGATCCCCGGAAGGGTGGTTGTGGGCGAAGATCAGGGCTGCCGCCTTGTGTCGAAGGGCGGAGGCGACGACTTCGCGCGGATATACGGATGTCGAGGTCAGCGATCCTTCGAAGAGAGTTTCGGTATCGATGACCCGGTTTTTGGCGTCGAGATAGATCACCATGAAGCGTTCCCGCGCCTTGTCCCGCATCACCATGTATAGGTAGTCGAAGAGTTCCCGGGAATTGTGGATGAGTGTTCGGTTGACGATTCGTTGCTCAAGATATCGCTCGGCTACGGCCCGAACCAGTCGGATACCGAAGATGTTGTTCGGTCCGATCTCAGGAATGGCCATCAATTGCTCATCCTCGGCTTCCAGAACGCCCTGAAGGGTCTTGAACCGCTTGATGGCTTCCTTGGCCCTGTCCTTGCAATCTTTTCGGGGGGTTCCAAGGGTCAGCAGCAATTCGACGATCTCATAATCCTGAAATCCCTCGAGACCGGAGGACAGGAATTTTTCCCGAAGCCGCCTGCGGTGTCCTTCTCCCTTGTGGTGCTTGCGAAGGGGGTTTGGAAATTCCCCTTCGATGGGGACGCTCGGTGCAGCTTGCACATCCTGGAATTCACGGGCCTGTGCCATCGATCGCTCTCCATCCTCTCGAACCCTGAGTGCACCCGGATATCCGTTTCACGTTTCATCATATTCCGGTTTGAGGTCTCGGGTCATCAACCGGAACAGGGCGTCCTTGGGCGAAACATTTTCGTACAGGATGTTGTATACTTCCGTCGATATGGGCATTTCAACATCCATTTTCCGAGCCAATGCCACAACCGAGCGGCTTGTCTTGATGCCTTCAGCCACCATTTTCATTTCGGAAAGGATTTCCGCCAGCTTCATCCCCTGTCCGAGCTTCTTTCCAACCGTATGGTTGCGGCTGAGATCTCCCGTGCAGGTCAGGATGAGGTCTCCGACCCCGGCAAGACCCGCGAAGGTATGGGGATTTGCACCCATTTTCAGTCCCAGCCGACGAATTTCAGCAAGACCTCGTGTAATGAGCGCAGCCCTCGTGTCGAGTCCCAAGGCCATGCCATCGATGATTCCTGCGGCAATGGCGATGACGTTCTTGACGGATCCTCCCAATTCGACACCGATCACATCGGTATGCGTGTACACCCGAAACGACGGGGTCGCAAACACGTGCTGCGCGATGGTAGCCGTATGCATGCTTTCCGAAGCGACAGTGACGAGGGTGGGAACATGGTTGGCCACTTCTTTCGCAAAACTCGGCCCGGATAGAACGGCCAGCCTATCGCCGGACAGGCCGAGCGTTTCTGATAGGACCTGTGTCATGGTCATCAAGGTGTCGTTTTCGATGCCTTTGGAAGCCGAAACGACGATCGTATTCGGGGCGATGCAGCCGGCCATTCGCATGGCAGCGGCACGCATGACATGCGATGGAACGACTACCAGAACCAGATCCTTTCCCTCAAGAACCCTCTTGAGGTCACAGGAAGGAACGAGATTCTCCGACAATCGGATCCCCGGCAGAAACACCGGATTCTCTCGTTCCTTTTCAATGGAATCCCGAATCTCGGGTTCATATACCCACAAATCGATTCGATATCCTTTTTGGGCCAGCAGATTCGCCAGAGCCGTCCCCCAGCTTCCGGCACCCACCACACCGATGTTCATTTCGGCCACTCGATCCACCGAAAGGGGTTTCTTCATCCTTCTTGTGCCTCCTCCTTTTCGGCGATGCGAACGACACCGGTCACCTTTTCGTTGGGATCCAGATCCATGAGCTTGACCCCGTGGGTATTGCGACTGATCACCGAAATGCCGCGAATCGGCATCCGGATGAGTTTTCCACCGTCGGTCATCAACATGATCTCGTCGTCTTCGGCCACAACGAGGATGGCAACCACAGAGCCGTTTCGTTCGGTCGTCTTGATCGTGATGACGCCTTTCCCACCCCGACGCTGCACCGGATATTCATCGATCGATGTGCGTTTTCCGAAACCGTTTTCTGTGACCGTCAGAAGGGTCTGACCGTGGCTCAACACTTCCATGCATACCAGCCGATCCGATTCTTCGAAGGTCATGCCCTTCACACCCATCGAAACACGGCCCGTAGGACGGACATCCGATTCGTGAAAGCGGATGGATTTTCCTTCCGCCGTTCCCAGGAACACGTTCATCGTGCCGTCCGTCAGCCGGGCGCCGATCAGCTCGTCGTCCGGTTGGAGGTGAATGGCGATGATTCCGTTCGAACGGCTCTTGCTGAATTCCATCAAGTCCGTCTTTTTGATGAGCCCCGAACGGGTGGCCAGCAGGATATGGCAGCCCGGTTTGAAGTCCGGGATGGCGAAAACGGCCGTCAATTTTTCCCCTGTCTGAAACTGGAACAGGTTCACGATGGCTTTTCCGCGGCTGGTGCGAGTGGCCTGGGGGATTTCATACCCCTTGCAGCGGTGCATCCTGCCCAGATTCGTGAAAAAGAGGAAGATGTGGTGTGTCGAAGCCACAAACAGGTGTTCCACGAAATCATCTTCCCGGGTGGTCATGGCCGTTTTCCCCTTGCCCCCCCGCTTCTGGGAGTTGTACACGCTCAGGGGCGTTCGCTTGATGTATCCGCTGTTGGAAATGGTGACCACGATATCTTCTTCTGCAATGAGGGCTTCCTCGGTGATCTCCCCGACTTCGTCCGTGATTTCGGTCCGTCGATCGTCTCCAAAATCCGTACGCAGGGCCTGAAGCTCTTCCTTGATGAGGTCGAGCACGATCCGGTCGCTTCCCAAAATTTGGCGGTACCAGGCAATGTCCTTCATCAGATGGTCGTATTCTTCGACAATCTTGTTCTGTTCGAGGGCGGTCAGCCGTTGCAGCCGCATGTCGAGAATCGCCTGGGCCTGGGCTGCGCTGAGCTGAAAGCGTTCGATCAGTCCGGCCTTAGCGACTGCGGGGGAAGCCGAAGCACGAATCAGCGCAACGACATCATCCAGATTTTCCAGGGCGATTTTCAAACCGAGCAGGATATGGGCGCGTTCTTCCGCTTTCCGCAGATCGTAGCGGGTGCGCCGAAGGATGACTTCCCGGCGGTGCCGGATGAAATGCTCCAAAATCTGCTTGAGGTTGAGCAGCTCAGGCCGGTTGTTGACCACTGCCAGAAAAATGATTCCAAAGGTCGATTCCATCCGGGTATGCTTGAACAGCTGGTTGATGACGACTTCAGCCGGCTGATCCCGCTTGAGACCGATGGCGATTCGCATGCCTTCGCGATCGGATTCATCCCGTACGTACCGGATGCCTTCGATCTGTTTTTCCTTTACAAGTTCGGATATCGATTCGATCAGTTTGGCCTTGTTCACCTGATAGGGAAGTTCGGTGACGACGATCGTTTCCGCACCCGATTTCTTTTCTTCCTCGACCAGCACCCTTGCCCGGATCCGGATGATGCCCTTGCCGGTTTCATAGGCTTCCCGAATGCCTGCCCTGCCGTAAATGATGCCTGCCGTCGGAAAATCCGGTCCAGGAAGAATTTCCATCAATTCCGCAATGTCGATCGCAGGATTGTCGATGAGGGCATGAATGGCGTCGATGGTCTCGCCGAGGTTGTGCGGGGGGATGTTCGTTGCCATGCCGACAGCGATTCCGGAGGAACCGTTCACCAGAAGGTTGGGGAACTTGCACGGCAATACCAGCGGTTCGGTGAGGGAGTCGTCGTAGTTCGGTCCGAAATCGACGGTCTCTTTTTCGATGTCGTCCAACAGGTGATGAGCCAAACGCTTCATGCGGATTTCGGTGTACCGCATGGCAGCCGGTGGGTCTCCGTCCACGGAGCCGAAATTTCCCTGTCCGTCCACGAGGGGATAGCGCATCGAGAAGTCCTGGGCCATCCGAACGATGGTATCGTAGACGGCGCTGTCGCCGTGGGGATGGTACTTACCGATGACATCACCGACGATACGGGCCGATTTCTTGTAAGGTTTGTTCCAGTCGTTCTTCATCTCGTGCATGGCAAAGAGCACGCGACGATGCACTGGTTTAAGCCCGTCCCGTACATCGGGAAGCGCCCGGCCGATGATGACACTCATGGCATAGTCGAGATAGGATTTTTTGAGTTCGCTGTCGATGCGAACTTCCGGGAATCGTTCTTCGATCACTTCGTCTGTCATATCCATACTTTCAAAAAGACGGGGGTTCCCCGTCCGGTTGTATCCTCATGGAATGGTCGTGGAATGAGGCATCGGGAAAACCGGATCACCTCTCCTCTTCCACCCATTTCTGGTAATGATCCAGGTAAATGTCGGTCAAGGTCAGAAAGCCCGTCAACACCAGCGGACCGTACACGATGCCAAGAACCCCGAACAGACTGACGCCGCCCAGAAGGGACAGAAAGACAAGCAAGGTATGCATGTTGACCCGTTTGCCGACGAGGGTGGGTTTCATCCAGTACTCCACGGCCCCGAAACTCAATAGGAAGAATACACCAAAGATGATCCCGGCTGCAACCCGATCGATCAGAACCAGATAGACAATGGTGGGAATGTACACAATTCCGGTTCCCACGATGGGGACAAAGGATGCGATCAACGACATGAAACCCCAGAGAATGGGGGATTTCAAGTTGAACACGGCAAAGAGAAGGCCGACAACGATTCCCTGAATGAGGCCGCCCAGGCCGTTTCCGATCAGGATGGCTCCTGCCATGTCCTTGAACCGGTTGAGCAGGCGGATGTCCTGGTCCTGGGGCAGGGGAGAAAGGGCGATCAGGTATTCGATCAGGCGGCTGCCATCCACAAAGAAGAAGAAAACGATGAGCAGCAGAAAGAAGAAATAGAAGAGAAACCGCATGATGTTTCCGGCGATGGTCCCGGCCTGTTGATACAGAAAGAGGCCGACCGACTTTCCGACCTCTGAAGCGGCTTGGTTTACCTGTTCTCCGGTGAGCTGGAGATGAAAGGGTTCAAGGACTTGGTTAATCCTCTCGAGGATGGTGGACTGCTCGATGAGGGATCGCACCTGATCGCTGATGATGGCGTTTTTACCCATTTGATACAGGGAATAGGCTTCCTGGGAAAGTGCCCCTACCCCGAAGACAAGCGGAACGAATACGGCCAGAAAGATGATGGCGCAGGTGATGGTTGCAGCCAAGTTCGGCTTCGTCCATCGGGTCAGCTGTTGATAGATCGGCTGGAAGACACTGGCCATGATCCCCGAAAAAACGAGAACCGACAGAAATGGCCAAAACATCCACAGGACAAGCCCTCCGGCAACGGCGAAGAGAAAGAGAAAAAACCACAGAACCGTATCGTGACGGGGAGTTGTGAATGGCATGGGTGTTTTGGAGGCTTTCTTGGCCATGGTGTTTGGCGTCGGGGCAAGGGGAAAGGTGCAAGCCTATGGGTGATGCATTTGCGTTTGGTGATCGTCGATTCAGAAATCAGGAGTCAGATCTCAGAAGCCGGAAGTCGGAAGAAAGGCGGATAACTCCTCCGGTGAAAAAAGCTCATCGTGAAGGGTTGAGACTTCGCCGATGAAAATATCGGCCGGTGTAGGGGCGAATCATGATTCGCCCCTACAGGTCACTCATCGCGCATGTTCACGATAAATGCTCATGCCGATGGCGCCGCCCCCGTCAATGAAAATGCCGTGGCGGAATCGGGCGGATGGGGCATGAACTCGTCGCCTCGTCCAGGAGGTGGCTGACGCAAAAGCCCGCTGATCTGTTGCGGATCTCTTTGCAAAAGAGGGGGCGCTTTTGTTCGGAGAAAGATCCGCAAGGCCTTCTTACACCTATCGAGAAACGAACATGCCGGCAA
>Ga0272446_1006887_pt1 | contig 11585 bp, 13 predicted proteins | sample YNPCB0061_FD_194587 | JGI IMG/M metagenome (GOLD analysis project Ga0272446, IMG submission 194587) | Hot spring microbial mat communities from Yellowstone National Park, WY, United States - YNP-CB-006-1 | ecosystem: Environmental > Aquatic > Thermal springs > Hot (42-90C) > Sediment | place...
CGAACCGCTCACACGAGCGCCATGCCGCGGGGGCATGGCGCCGGACGCCGGAGGCGCTAGCCGACGGCGGTCCCGCGCAAAGCGCGGGATGAGCGGTTCGCGCCAGACGAACCGCTCACACGCCCTTCACCCTGATGTAAATTCCGTCCTCGCGCGGGTGTAGTTCAATGGCAGAACGGCAGCTTCCCAAGCTGCATACGAGGGTTCGATTCCCTTCACCCGCTCCACCTCCCCTACTCCGCCCCACCCGGCAACGCCCTCGTACGACGCACCCAACGCGCGACGACCACCCTCGGCCGATGCGCGATCGTCATGGACCTCGGCGCGCTGATCGAAACGCATGGCTACTGGGTGCTCGCGCTCGGCTGTCTGCTGGAAGGCGAGACGGTGCTGTTACTGGCGGGCTTCGCTGCGTATCGCGGGTATCTCGAGCTGCCGTGGGTGATCGGAATCGCCGCCGTGGCCGGTTTCGCGGGCGACCAGTTCTACTTCTGGCTTGGTCGGCATCACGCCGCGCGCGTGATGGCGCGCTGGCCCTGGGTCGCCGGCCAGGCTCGCCGGGTGCAGGGCCTGATCGAACGCCACCACGCATGGCTCATCGTCGGCGTGCGCTTCGCGTACGGCCTGCGCATCGCCGGACCGATCTTGCTCGGCACCGCGCCGATTCCGGCGCTGCGCTTCGCGCTGTTCAACGCGATCGGCGCGCTGCTCTGGGCCGCACTGATCGGTGGCCTCGGCTGGCTCGCCGGCACCGCCGTCCAGCGGCTGCTCGGCGAAGTCCACCGGATCGAAGCGTGGCTGTTCGTGGCGTTCGCCGCGCTCGCGCTCGGCGTGCGGTTCGCGCGCGCCTGGCGCCGGCGGCGCGATCGTCCGTGACGGCAGACTTCGCTAACATGCGCGCATGACGCAAGTCGAAGCACAGACCATCGCGATCGTCGTCAACGGCGCGCCGCAGCGGCTCGACGCGGGTACCACCGTCGCCGACCTGCTCGCCCGGATGGACGTTGCGGGCAAGCGCGTCGCGGTCGAACGCAACGGCGAGATCGTTCCGAAGAGCCGCCACGGCGAAACGCGACTCGCCGACGGCGATCGGCTGGAAATCGTGATCGCGGTCGGAGGCGGTTGATGTCGCAGGCGCATCGGTTCGAAGGCGATCTGCGTTGGACGGGTTCGGTCCGGCAGGTCGATGGCCGGCTCGTGCACGAACGCGCCTTTACGATCGAGTTCCCAGGCAAGGCGCCGATCGCCGGTTCGTCGCCCTCGGTGTTCAACGGCGACGACCGCTTCCACAATCCGGAGACGCTGATGGTGTCGTCGCTCGCCGCGTGCCATCACCTCACCTATCTCGCGGTGTGCGAACGGTCGGGCATCGCGATCGCGGCCTACAGCGACCATGCGGTCGGCACGCTCGCGATCCGGGACGGCAAGATGCGGATGGTCGAGGTGATTCTGCGCCCGCAGGTCAGGCTGGCGGACCCCGCGCACATCGAGCGCGCGACCGAGCTGCATGCGAAGGCACACGCCAACTGCTTCATGTCGAACTCGGTCAATTTCGAAGTGAAGGTCGAACCGACGGTGACCGCATGACCGATCTGTCCTCCCCCCGCGCGGACGTGCTGCGCATCGGTGCGCGCGAATTCACGTCGCGCCTGTTGCTCGGCACCGGCAAGTACCGGGATCTGGCGCAGACGAAGGCCGCGGTCGAGGCCAGTGGCGCGCAGATCGTCACGGTGGCGATCCGCCGCACCAACATCGGCCAGAACAAGGACGAGCCGAACCTGCTCGACGTGCTGCCGCCGTCGCAGTACACGATCCTTCCGAACAGCGCCGGCTGCTACACGGCCGAGGACGCGATCCGCACGCTGCGGCTTGGCCGCGAGCTGCTCGACGGCCATCCGCTCGCCAAGCTCGAAGTGCTCGGCGATCCGCAGACGCTGTATCCGAACATGCCCGAGACGGTACGCGCCGCCGAGATCCTGGTACGCGAGGGCTTCGAGGTGATGGTCTACTGCTCCGACGACCCGATCCAGGCGCGGGTGCTCGAATCGATCGGCTGCGTGGCGGTGATGCCGCTCGCATCGCTGATCGGCTCGGGCATGGGCGTGCTGAATCCGTGGAACATCCTGCTGATCCTCGAAAAGGTCACGGTGCCGGTCATCGTCGACGCGGGTGTGGGCACCGCGAGCGACGCGGCGATCGCCATGGAGCTGGGCTGCGCCGGCGTGCTGATGAACACCGCGGTTGCCGCCGCGAAGGATCCGGTGCGGATGGCCGCTGCAATGAGAAAGGCCGTGGAAGCCGGGCGCGAAGCCTTCCTCGCCGGCCGGATGCCGAAGAAGCTCTACGGCGCGACCCCCAGTTCACCGACGGCCGGCGTGATCGGATCCGCACCCAAGTCCTGAGAAGCTGTGAAGATTTCGTCGCGAGCGGCCCGCTGGCTAGGCGCACGGAGCGCAGGGCCGAGACATATCAAGTGGATAGGCGAGGCCCGAGCACCGCGCAACGACGCCAACGGGCCGCGCAGTAGAAAGATTCACAGCTTCTGAGCGTGTCGATCCCCGCCCGACTGTTGCACAAGCCCGAAGGCGCAAGCGCGCCATCCGCCGAGCCCGGCGCGGCGCGCGGCGAACGTCGCCATATCCGCAGCTTCGCGCTAAGGCGCGGCCACGTCACCAACGCGCAGCGGCGCGCGTACGAGGAAATCTTTCCGCGCTTCGCGATCGCGTACGCGGCTGCCCCCCTGGATCTGCCCGCGGCATTCGGCCGCGCCGCGCCGACCGTGCTCGAGATCGGCTTCGGCATGGGCGAGACGACCGCGGCGATCGCGCAGGCGCGGCCGGATGTGAACTTCCTCGCCGTCGAAGTGTTCGCCGCCGGCATCGGCGCGCTCGCCCGGCGAATCGACGAGATGCGGCTTGCCAACGTCCGCATCGTCCAACACGACGCGGTCGAAGTCGTGCGCGACATGCTCGCCCCTGATTCGCTCGCCGGCGTGCACGTGTTCTTTCCGGACCCGTGGCCGAAGGCGCGCCACCACAAGCGGCGGCTGATCCAGCCCGCGTTCGTCGCGCTGCTGGCCAGTCGAATCGCGCCCGGCGGTTACCTGCACTGCGCGACCGACTGGCAGCACTACGCCGAGCAGATGCTCGAGGTGCTGTCGCAAGAGGCGCAGCTCGCCAACCTGCACGCGGGCTACGCGCCCGCGCCGCGCAATCCGCTTGCGGAGCGGCCGACGACGAAGTTTCACGCGCGCGGCGAGCGTCTGGGCCACGGGGTCTGGGACCTCGTGTTCGTGCGGCGCGCCGCCTGACGCGCCTGCGGCGGCGCAGGCAAACCGATCGCCGAGACCCTTCGGAAACGCGCGGCGCTTACGTCGCGCGGGTGCGCTGGTGCTCGCCCAGCGCGCGTGAAAACGCGTCGTACGTCTCGCGGCCGAAGCAGGCGAAGACCACGCGCTCGATCGCAGGCACCTTCGGCAGCGTGTCGATCACCGCGTCGACCGCGATGCGCGCTGCCGCCTCGATCGGGTAGCCGAAGATGCCGCAGGAGATCGCCGGAAACGCGATCGAGCGCAGCCCGTGCGCCTGGGCGAGTTCGAGGGAACGCACGTAACAGCGGCGCAACTGCTCGGCCTCGCCGCGGCTGCCGCCGTGCCAGACCGGGCCGACCGCGTGGATCACGTGCTTGGCCGGCAACCGGTAGCCGCGCGTGATCTTCGCCTCTCCGGTCGCGCAGCCGCCGAGCGTTGCGCACTCGGCGGCGAGCTCGGGGCCGGCGGCGCGATGGATCGCGCCGCAGACACCGCCGCCGGGTGCGAGGCTTTCATTGGCGGCGTTGACGATCGCGTCGACCGCGAGCTGCGTGATGTCGGCCTGCAGCACCTCGATACGCACGCCGTCGATCGTCCGTTCCATCGAATCCACCTCCCGAACCGCCCGAGCTGCCGCAGAAAAATACGCGCACATCGTACGCGCGGCGCGCAGAAGCCGCGTGCACCGTCGCGGGCGGCCGCCCTAGCGCCGCGCGCCGGACTCGGGAGCGCCGTCATCGGCGTACACCGCTCGGTCGCGCGCCCACGCGCGCAGCGCTGCGATGCGCTCGGCCATCACGACCGACAGCGGCCGCGTGCGCTCGAGCTCGGCAAAGATGTCGCTCGTCGCGAGCGCGGCGCCGCGCGCGCGTGCCTCGAAGCCGGCGGCGACGATCGCCTGCTCGATCTCGGCGCCGGAAAAACCTTCCGAGCGCTGTGCGATGCCGGCGACGTCGAACGCGGCCGGATCGTGCCCGCGCTTGCGCAGGTGGATCGCCGCGATCTGTTCGCGCGCCGCGGCGTGCGGAAAGTCGACGAAGAAGATCTCGTCGAAGCGGCCCTTGCGGACGAGTTCTGGCGGAAGTTCGGAGATGTCGTTGGCGGTGGCGACGATGAACACGGCCTTGTCGCGCTCGGCGAGCCACGTCAGCAGCGCGCCGAGCACGCGCCGCGACACGCCCCCGTCGCCCTCGGCGCCGCCGGTGGCGATGCCCTTTTCGAGCTCGTCGATCCACAGCACGCATGGCGCCATGCCTTCGGCAGCGGCGAACGCCTGCCGCAGGTTGCGCTCCGTCTCGCCGTAGTACTTGTTGTAGAGCGCACCGAAGTCGAGCCGCATCAGCGGCACGCCCCATTCGCCGGCGATCGCGCGCGCGGCAAGGCTCTTGCCGCCGCCCTGCACGCCGAGCAGCAGGATGCCCTTCGGACGGTCGGCGTCGCCGGCGCCCACGCTTTCGAGGAAGGGCGCGCGCCGCAGCGCGACCCAGCGCTTCATCCGCGCCAGCCCGCCGACGTCTTCGAAGCGCACCTTCGACGCCTCGAAGCCGAGCGCGCCGGCGCCGAGCGCCTCGTGTTTGGTCGTCAGCACGCGCCGCAGATCGTCGGCGTTGATCTCGCCGTCGGCGCGCAGCGCCTGCCGCACGAAGCGGCGCACGTCCTCGACCTCGAGCCCCATCAGGTGCAGCACGAGCTGTTCGACGATCGCGCGGTCGCCGCGCGGCTTTTCGCCCGACTGCGATTGCCACAGCTTCGCTTCCTCGGCGAGGATCGCGCGGATGTCGTCGCGCGTCGGCAGTTGCGGGCGGAAGTGCGCGGCGAGCCGCAGCAGCTCGGACGGCACGTCCTCCAGCCGCGGGCTGATGAACACCAGCGTGCGCGTGGCCCGGTAGTGCTCGAGCGCGATCTCGCGGATCAACCGCACGTTGACGGGGCTGGTGAAACCCGGATGCGCGTCGCACAGCGCGTAGACGCCGCTGGCCGCGGCTTTGTCGATGTGCCTGAGCGCGTCCGTGAGCTCGTTGGTCTGGTAGATCGACGAATCGCTGCCGGCGCCCTGGTAGCGCCCGATGCCGTCGACGATGCTCCAGCGGAACAGCATCTGGTTTTCGAGGTTGCACGCCTGCTGCAGCAGCTTGAGGATGCGCGGCTCCTCGTGCGTCTCGATCAGGACGATCGGCACCTTCGAGCGCAGCAGCGAACGCAGTTCGCGCACCTCGGCCTGTTCGTTCATCGCGTCTGCCCGGGCCAGTGGAGTGAACCGGGATTCTGGCAGCTGCCGCGACGGGCCAAGCCCCGATTAACGTCGGCGCGCCGCCAGTTGCGCCAGCTTCAGCGCCACTGAACGAGTCCCGTGTACGCGGTCGCGAGGATCACGGCGCCGAAGGCGATGCGGTACCAGGCGAAGACCGTGAAATCGTGCGTCGAGATGTAACGGATCAGCCAGCGGATGCAGGCGAGCGCGCTGACGAACGACACCACCAGGCCGACGCCGAACACCGGCCCGTCGGCGAAGGCGAGCGTCGCACGCTGCTTCCACAGCGAATATGCGCCGGCGCCGATCAGCGTCGGGATCGCCAGGTAGAAGCTGAATTCGGTCGCCGCCTTGCGCGACATGCCGAAGATCATGCCGCCGATGATCGTCGCGCCCGACCGGCTCGTTCCCGGGATCATCGCGACGCACTGGACCAGCCCGATCTTCAGTGCGTCCAGCGGCGACATGTCATCGACCGTCTCGATGCGAGCGTGACGCCGACCCTCGAGGTCGCGCGCGCCGTAGCGGCGCTTGTGGCGCGCTTCGACCCACAGGATGATCAGCGCGCCGACGACGAAGGCGATGGCCACCGGCACCGGATGGAACAGGTGGGCCTTGATCGCCTTGCCAGCCAGCAGCCCGAACACGACCGCCGGTGCGAAGGCGATCGCGACGTTCAGCGCGAAGCGCTGCGCGACGCGATCGGTCGCGATCCCGGCAAAGGTCGACGCGATGCGGCGGCGGTACTCCCAGATCACCGCGAACATCGCGCCGGTCTGGATCGCGATCTCGAAGGTCGCCGCGTTCTCGCCGTCGAAGCCGAGCAGCGAACTGGCGACGATCAGGTGGCCCGTCGACGAAACCGGCAGAAACTCGGTCAGCCCCTCGACCACACCGAGGATCGCGGCTTTGATCAGCAGCGGCAAGTCCACGCAGGCTCCTTGAAAAAATCCGGGAGACCCGCTCCCGGACGGCCCGCATTATGCGTGACGCCGCTTCACTTCGGTTCGATGTCGATCCGCAGTCCGCGCCAGGACACCGCGACCGCAGTGGCGCGGTAGACGACGCCACCCCGCTTCAGCTCACTGTCCGGCAGCGCGATCAGCGCGAAGTCGGGCAGCGCCGCGCCCTTGCGCTCGAGCAACTGCGCGAAGCCGAACATCCGCGGCAGCCCGCCCAGGCGCACGTCGTCGATCGTCACCTGCGTCAGCACCACACCCGTGCCCGCAGCGTTGAGCACCGGCCGGCCGGACACCTCGATGCGCGCGCTCAGCCACCTGTGCAGACCGGCGTCCGGCGCGGTATTCGGCAGCCGCACGTTCCACGCGAGCTGCAGCCGATCGGACGCGGGCATCAGCCCGACTTCGGGGCGACGCAGCTCGAGCCCCTTGAAAACCTCCATCAGCGAGCCGAGGTCGGTCTCGATCTGCCGCTCGATCTCCTCGGGCGTCAGCGTGATCGAGCGCGGACCGTGCACCGACGCGCAGCCGGCGAGCATGAAGGCGAGACAGGCGACCAGCAGGCGGCGCATGGCAACTCCAGAGCGACGATGTAGTCGGGTTAACGCCGGCCGCGCCGCCTGCGCCGACTCATTCGTAACGCAAGGCCTCGATCGGCAGCAGCCGCGAAGCCTTGCGCGCCGGATAGAAGCCGAAGAACACGCCCACGATCGCCGAAAAGCCCGCGGCGAGCGCGATCGACTGCGGCGTGATCGCGATCGTCCAGTTGGCCAGCGCGCCGACGACGTAGGACCCGGCCACGCCCAGCACGATGCCCGCCAGCCCGCCGATCATCGACAGCGTGACCGCCTCGACGAGGAACTGTTCGAGGATGTCGCGCGCACGCGCACCGACCGCCATGCGCAAACCGATCTCGCGCGTGCGCTCGGTCACGCTGACCAGCATGATGTTCATGATGCCGATGCCGCCGACCAGCAGGCTGACCGACGCGACCGCACCGAGCAGCAGCGTCAGCACGCGGCTGGCGGCCTCCTGCGCCTGCAGGATCTCGGTCAGGTTGCGGATCGTGAACGGATCCTCGGCTCCCGGCTGTACCTTCAGCCGCTGGCGCAGCAAGTCGCGGATGCGCTCTTCGACGACCTTCATGTCGACGCCGTCGGCGACCTTCACCGAGATGGCGCCGATACGTCGCTGCCGTCCCTGCGTCTGTCCGAGCACGCGGTTGCGCGCGGTCGAAATCGGCATCAACACGATGTCGTCCTGGTCCTGGCCGAGCGCGTTCTGCCCCTTGCGCTCGAGCACGCCGATCACCGTCAGCGGCACCTTGCGTACGCGGATCACCTGGTCGATCGGATCGACGCCTTCGCCGAAGAGCTGCTTCGCCGTCGTCTGCCCGATCAGCGCGACCTTGCCGCTGCCGGCGACTTCGGCCGGCTCGAACAGCCGGCCCGCCGCAAGCGGCCAATCGCGCGCGACGAGGTAATCGTTGGTCGTGCCGAAGAACTGCGTCGACCAGTTCGCGTTGCCGGCGACCACCTGCCCGGTGCCGCGAATCGTCGGCGCCGCGACGACCACGCCTTGGACCTCGAGCGCGATCGCGAGCGCATCCTCCTCGCTGAGCACCTGCGCCGCGCCGGCGCCGAGCCTCACCCCGCTCGCGGTCGTCGAGCCCGGCAGCACCAGCATCAGGTTGGAGCCCAGGTTCTTCAACTGCTCGCGCACGCGCTCCTGCGCGCCGCCGCCCACGGCGAGCATCGTGATCACCGCAGCCACGCCGATGATCATGCCGAGCATCGTCAGCGCGGTGCGCAGCTTGTTGACGCGCAGCGCCTTCAGCGCAATGCGAAGAACGGCGGCGAGGCCCATCGCTTCTACTCCGACGCCTGCGGCTGCGCGTCGAGGGCGGCCAGATCGGCCGCTGCGTCGCGCGCGGCCTGCCGCGCGTCGCTTTTCACGCGGCCGTCGCGGAACGCGATCAGCCGGCTCGCGTAGGCGGCGATGTCGCGCTCGTGCGTGACGACGACGATCGTCATTCCGGCGGCGTTCAACTGCTGCAGCAGCGCCATGATCTCGACGCTCGTGCGCGAATCGAGCGCCCCGGTCGGCTCGTCGGCGAGGATCAGCGACGGGTCGTTGACCAGTGCGCGCGCGATCGCCACCCGCTGCTGCTGGCCGCCCGAAAGCTGCGAAGGAAGGTGGTCGGCGCGAGCGGCGAGTCCGACCCCCGCGAGCCGTTCGAGCGCGCGGCGGCGCCGCTCGCGCGGCGCCACACCCGCATAGACGAGCGGCAGCTCGACGTTTTCGACCGCGCTCGTGCGCGCGAGCAGGTTGAACTGCTGGAACACGAAACCGATACGGCGGTTGCGGATCGCCGCGAGCTCGTCGGCATCCTTGTGCGCGACGTCCTCGCCCGCAAGCCAGTACGCGCCCGAGGTCGGCCGGTCCAGACAGCCCAGCATGTTCATGAACGTCGACTTGCCCGACCCCGACGGCCCCATCACCGCGACGAATTCGCCGGCGTCGATCGAAAGGGAAACGCCGTCGAGCGCGCGCACGACGGTGTCGCCGAGCACGTAATTCTTGTGCAGGTCTTCGACGCGAATCAGCATGCCGCTTCGGGTCGGACGTCGGATTCCGCGTGTCTGCGCACGACGATCGGCGGATTGCCGCCCGCGATGACCGAGCGCGTCCTGCCCATCAGAAGAACATCCGCGGAGGCGCGCCTTTTTGCGCGGGCGCACTGTTCGTGCCGCCCTGCTGGCCGACGATCACCTCGAGGCCTTCGACCACGCCGGGACCGCTGATCTCGCTGGCGGTGCCGTCGGTCAGGCCGACGCGGACATCGATCGGCGTGGGCTTGCCGTTGCGCAGCACCCAGATGCGGCCGCGCGAGGCCGGCGCGCCGGCGCGCGCGCCGAGTTCGGCCACGATTTCCGCGTACCGCGTCTTCTGCTCGGGCTGCAGGATCTGCTCGATCCGCGCGCGGATGTCGGCGCGGATTCCGCCGGCCGCTTTGGCTCGCGCCTCCTCCGGCAAGTCGCGCAACGCCATGAAGCGGGAGCGCATTTCGGCCAGGATCGGGTCGAGCCGGGCCTGCTGCTCGGCGTCGAGCTTCAGTTCGGCCACAAGCCGCTCGCGCAACTGCGCGGCGGCGCCGCCAGCACCGGTGCCTGGCACCTCGCTCTTGCGCGCGTCGCCCGACGGCGCGGGGCTTTCGCCGGCAGGCCGGTAGCGCAACGCGGCGTTCGGAACCTTGAGCACCGAGTCGCGCGTGTCGGTGACGATGCGCACGTTCGCGGTCATGCCCGGCATCAGTTCGCCGGACTCGTTGCTGGCGCTGACGAGCACCGTGTAGGTGACGACGTTCTGCACCGTCTGTGCAGCCTTGCGCACCTGCTTGACCTCGCCGCTGTACGTGCGGCCGGGAAAGGCATCGACGGTGAAGGTCGCGCGCTGGCCGACGCGGATGCGGCCGACGTCGGCTTCGTCGATCGAAGTCTCGACCTGCATGTCGCGCAGGTCCTTGGCGATCACGAACAGTTCGGGCGCCTGCAGGCTCGCCGCGACGGTCTGCCCGACGTCCACACTGCGCTTGATCACCACACCGTCCACCGGCGCGCGGATCTGCGTGCGCGCCAGGTCGACTTGCGCCGACGCAAGCTGTGCTTCGCGCTGCGCGAACGTGGCCTGCGCGGTGCGCAGCTCGGCCTGCGCGAGATCGAACTGCGCCTGCGCGCGGTCCAGATCCGCCGGTGAGACGAAGTTGCGTTCGACCAGTTCGCGGGTGCGCGCCAAGTCGCGCTTCGCGTTGGCCAGGTTGACCTGCGCGCGATACACGGCCGAGCGCGCGGCGTCGACGTCGGCCTGTGCCTGTCGCAGTCGGTACTCGAACGTCTCCGGATCGATGCGCGCGATGAGCTGCCCCTTCTTGACCGGGGAATTGAAGTCGACGAACAGTTCTTTGATCTGCCCGCTGACCTGCGTGCCGACCGACACCGAGACGACCGGATTCAGCGTACCGGTGGCCGACACGGTCGCCGTCAGCGGACCGCGCTCGACCTTTGCGAATCGGTACGTCGGTGCGGACGCTTCACCGCGCAGGTACCACCACCCGGCGGCGCCCGCGCCGGCGGCAATGACGAGCAGTGCGACGGCAAGCGCGCGCCGCCCCGCAAATCCAGGATTCATCGATATCGCGCTTCGATGGCGAAAGCGCGATTGTAGATGCGGCGCTCAGCGCGGCATGCCCGAACTCACATCTCGTTACCGCCGGCACGCCGGCGCCAGCGCCCGGCGAGCCGCGCGCCTCGCATGCCGCCGCGCGCGCCGCGCAATCGGCGCGAAGACGCCGGGCGCAGCTACTTCGCGGCGACGATCACCGCGCACGCCAGCCGCGGCCCGGAATTGCCCGTCGGCTGCGTCTTGTAGTCGTCGGGGTCGCGATGGACGATCAAACCGCGGCCGATCACGCTCGCCGGCCCGGCGGCCACCGTGATCAGATCGGTCTCGAAGCGCAGCGTCGCCATACCGTTCGCGTCGGCCTTGAGGTTCGGCATGTCGCCCGCGTGGCGCTCGGTCTGTCCGTGGTGTCCGTGCGGCTTGCCGGCCGGGTTGAAGTGTCCGCCCGCGCTCATCGCGTCCGGTGCGGAGCAGTCGCCCTTTTCGTGGACGTGGAAGCCGTGCTCGGCGTTGGGCTTGAGCCCGCGCACTTCGGCGGTGACGAGCACCTTGTTACCGCGTTGTTCGAACCGCGCGATGCCGCTGGTCGAATTGCCCTGCGTGGGCTTCAGTTCCGCGATCGCCGCAGGGCCCCCCGTTCCGGCGACCGAGTCCCACCAATTGCGAACGGTCGAACATCCGGTGGCGAGCAAAACAGCCGCAACGGCGAGCGGCATGACGGCAAGGCGTGCATTCATCTTCGAATCTCCTCGGACAACGAAACGCGTTCCGCGGCGGACGGCGGAAGCGGCGGGCAAGATAACGCGGGCCGCGACGGATGCCATCGCGCCTTTGCGACAACCCGACGCATCGGGCGCGGGGCCGAAGGCAAGGCCGCTCTTGCCTT
>Ga0272446_1006888_pt1 | contig 11585 bp, 8 predicted proteins | sample YNPCB0061_FD_194587 | JGI IMG/M metagenome (GOLD analysis project Ga0272446, IMG submission 194587) | Hot spring microbial mat communities from Yellowstone National Park, WY, United States - YNP-CB-006-1 | ecosystem: Environmental > Aquatic > Thermal springs > Hot (42-90C) > Sediment | place...
ACCTCGCGCCGCGGCACGTCTTCCTCGACGGCGACGTGCAGCGGCCAGACGTGAAGCTGCTCGACACCGCGCTGTTGTTGTTTCGATCCGTGCGCAGTCTCCCGTCGGCCTCGCGGCTGGTGCTGGTGCCGCCGGAGTACCTGTCGCCCGAGCGCGTCGCGGGCCAGCGCGCCACCGCGCGCAGCGACGTCTACGGGCTGGGCGTGCTGCTGTTCGAGCTCCTCACCGGCAAGCCGCCCTTCACGGGGCGCGATCGCGACGAGACGCGCGATCTCCACCTCACCTCGCCGATGCCCGAGCTGCCGGTGCAGCTCTTCGCGTGGACGCCGGTGCTGCGCCGGTGCCTCGCCAAGGAGCCGTCGGACCGCTACGGGTCGATGGCCGAGCTGCGCCAGGCGGTGCGGGTGCTGACCGCGGCGCCCGGGGCGGTCGATCTCGACGTGGACGACGTGTCCTTCGACTCGGCGCCGTGCGCGCCGCCGTCGACGTCGATCGGCCCGGGCACGACGCTCGGCAGCTACGCGCTGGAAGGCACGCTGGGCGAAGGCGGCATGGGGCAGATCTTCGTGGCCCGGCACCTGACGCTGGGCCGCAAGGTGGCGATCAAGCTGCTCAAGCCCGGGCTGGCGAGCGACCCGAACCAGGTGGGGCGCTTCGTGCAGGAGGCGCAAGCCGTCAACCGCGTGAAGCACCCGCACATCGTGGAGATCCACGACCTGGTGCGCGAGACGCCGGCGGAGGGCGGGCGGACGTACTTCGTGATGGAGCTGCTCGAGGGCGTCTCGCTCAAGGCGCTGGGGCGCGACCAGGCGCTCAAGGTCCGGCGGGCCGTACGCTTCATTCGCCAGGCGGCGGAGGCGCTGTCGGCGGCGCACGCGGTCGGCGTGGTGCACCGCGATCTCAAGCCCGACAACCTCTTCGTGGTGCAGGACAAGGGCGGCGCGGAGTCGGTGAAGGTGCTCGACTTCGGCGTGGCGCGAGTGCGCGACGCCAACCGCGCGCACGTCCGCATGACGCAGGCGGGGCAGGTGGTGGGCACGCCCCTGTGGATGGCGCCGGAGCAGGTGCTGGGCCGCGACGTCGACGCCCGCGCGGACATCTACTCGCTGGCCACCGTGCTGTACGTGCTGCTCACCCGGCGCTTCCCGTTCGACGGCGGCAGCATGTCCGAGGTGGTGATGCAGCGCCTCGAGCGCGAGGCCATGCCCGTCGGCGAGCTGTCGTGTGGCGGCGAGCCCGTGCCGCGCGAGCTGAGGGAGCTCGTGGCCGCGTGCCTGGCGAGGGATCTCTCGCGCCGCCCCGAGACGATGGCCGAGGTCGCCGATCGCCTCCGCGCCATCGAGCGAACGCTCGAGCCGCGCGGCCTGCGGGCGCCCACGCCGCCGCGGCCGGTGCAGGCGCTGTCCCCAACGCTGGCGACGCCCGCGGCGAGGCCGTTCCGCACGGGCTCGCGGGTCCTCCGGTGGGTGCTCGCCGTCGCCCTCGCGGCGGTCGCCGCGGGCCTCGTCGTTCGGTACGTGCGCGCGCTGCCCGCGGAGGTCGTCGCGCCCGTGCCGGCGCCTGAGCTCGTGGCGCCCCAACCGGTTGCGGCGCCGCCCGCCGCGGCCGTACCCGAGAAGACGGCCCCGCAGCCGGAGGTGGTGACGAAGGCGAGCCCGGTTCCCGCGCCGGCGAAGGCTCCCCGGCGCAAGGCCGCGCCGGCCGCAAAGACCGGCACGCTGTCGCTGCAGACCACGCCGTGGAGCAACGTCTACTTCGGCGACACGTTCCTGGGCGAGACGCCGCTGGTCGACGCGCCGATGCCTCCCGGCCGGCATTTCCTGAAGCTGGTGAACGGCGACGGGAAGCTGGCCGCGACGGTGGAGGTGGAGATCGTCGCCGGCAAGCCGACGTCGTTGCGGCTCAAGCTGTGAGGCGCTCGAGCAGCGCGCGCACGGTGAGCGGGCTCGAGCCCTCGGCCTTGTTGTTGACGATGACGGTGAGGCTCCGGTTCGCCGCGCGGCACGCCTTCCACAGCGCCACGACGTCGTCGCGCATCGCCTCGTCGGGCGCCTGCAGGCGATCGAACGGCGCGAAGGCCTCGCGGGCCTCTTCGTAGCCGACGCCCTGCGGCAGCAGGAGCCGGGTCATCACGTGCGGCGCGGTGAGGCTGCCAGCGATCGCCAGCTGGTCTCGCAGCGCGGGCATGCGCTCCCAGTGGTTGAAGACGTGCGCCACGCCCTGCCGGGAGAGCGCGGCGAGGTAGTTGGGCGTCAGCAGCTCGGCGTTCCGCAGCTCGACTGCATACTGGTAGCCGCGCGGCAGTTGGCTGAAGAAGCGCTCCAGCTTGAAGGCGAAGTCATTGGGGCGGGGAAGCTCGCCGGGCTTGAGCGGCGGAAACTGGAACAGCAGCGTGCCGACGTGCGCGCCGAAGGCCTGCTCGATGGGCAGCAGCACCGCGTCCTTGAAGAAGCCCGCGTCGAGGTGCTGCGGGTTGGGCGCCCGCGTGCGCGGGTCGACGGGCGAGGTGACGGCGTTCCACACCTTCACCACGCAGCGAAAGCCGTCGGGGAGCTGCTTCGCGTAGGTGGCGTAGTCCTCGGTGGGCAGCGGCGCGTAGTAGGCGCGATCGATGGACACCGTGTTGAAGAGCGGGTGGCGCGCGTACTCCTCGAGGCCGCGCCGCACGAGCTCCTCCTGCGCGGGCGCGCCGCGGTAGACGAGCCCCGCCCAGCCGCGGAAGGTCCAGCTCGAGGTGCCGAGGAAGAGCCCCGGCGGACGCTTCGCGGCCAGCGCGGCGTCGGCGCGCGTGTCCAGCGGCGGCGGCGGGAAGAGCGCGAACTGCATCAGGCCGGAGGGAGCCCCGACCAGCTCGTCGGATCCTGCGGGCCCGCCGCGGGCTTCACGTCGACGTCGAAGCCCGTGAGGTGCGCCATGCCCGAGACGCGCTCGATCCGATCCGGCCCATCGGCGGCCAGCAGGTTCACGTTCACCCCGCGCGTCTTGCTGGCGACGGACAGGCCCGTGGCGTGCTGGTGGCCCCAGCCGTGAGGCAGCGCCACCGTGCCCGGCATGAGGTCCGACAGCAGCTTCACGGGGACGCGCACCGTGCCGGTGTCGGTGGACACGTCCGCCAGGGCGCCGTCAGAGAGGCCCGCCCGCGCGGCGTCGCCCGGGTGCATGTAGAGGTGGTTGGTCTTGTCGTGCACGAAGTCCTCGTGGTTGTGCGTCCACGAGTTGTGCGTCTGCACGGCCCGCTTGGTGATCAGCTTGAGCCGCTGCTGGGCCTGGCGCTCGCGCTCGAAGTCGGCGCCCAGCTTCTTCGCCTGCTCGAGGAGGATCGGCGAGTCGAGCCGCACCTTCTTCGAGTCGGTGAGCAGCCGCTGGCCCACGAAGTCGTGGGGCACGTGGCGCTCGCGCAGGCGTCCGTGCGGGTGCTCGAGCAGCGCGTCGAACGAGCCCTGGCCCGTGATGCGCAGGAGGAAGGACAGCAGCGCCTCCTGCGGAAGCGCCGGCTGCCGGCCCTTGCGGAACAGGCGGGAGTTCAACCACAAGAGGCCTTCGAGCAGCTTCTGCGCGAACGCCGAGCCGAAGAGGTTCACGCCCGACGCCTTGCACAGCTGCAGGTAGATGGTCGCCTCGTCGCGCTGCTCGCCGTCGGGCTCAATCAACGCGCGCGTGGCCTGCAGGTACGGCTCCTTCTGCAGGCCCAACATCAGCGGAAAGATGAACGGGAGATCCGGCCGCTCCAGCGGGGACGTCGCGGGGAGCACGTAGTGCGCCAGTGAGCCGGTCTCGTTGCGGAAGAGATCCAGCGTCACCAGCAGCTCGAGCTCTCCGAAGGCCTTCTTGAGGCGCCCGGCGTTGGCCATGGTGATGAGCGGGTTGCCGCCGGTGACGAACAGCGCGCGGACCTGCTTGTCGCCGGGCGTGAGGATCTCATCCGCCAGCACGCCGCCGGGGAACGCGTCGTTGACGGACGGGAGGTTCCCGATGCGCGAGCGATCGTCGCGCACCAGCACGCCGTTCTTCTTGCCGAAGGCGGGGAAGTCGATGACGCCGCGGCCCACCAGCGTACCCCCGCGGCGATCGAGGTTGCCCGACAGGGCGTTGATCGCCTCCTGCAGCCAGAACCCGAGCGAGCCGTTGCTGCCCATGTTCACGCCGGTGGACGAGTAGAGCGCGGCGCCCTTCGCGGTCCGGTAGGCGTGGACGAGCTGCTTCAGCACCGGGGCGGCGACCTGCGTCACCTCGGCCGTCCGCTCGGCGGGCCACTCCCGGGCGAGCGCGAGCAGCTCGTCGACGCCGCTGGCGACCGCCTGGGCCCGCGCGCGATCGACGCCGCCCTGCGCCTCGAGCTCGTGGAGGAACGACAGGAAGAAGAACGGGTCCGTGTTCGGGCGGATGAAGACGTGCTGGTCGGCCAGCTTCGCCGTCTCGGTGCGCCGCGGATCGACGACGATCACCTTCGCCCCGCGCTCGCGCAGCTCCTGCAACGTGCGGCCGGGGTTGGGCACCTGCAGGAAGCTCCACTTCGAGATGACCGGGTTCGCCCCGACGATGATGAGGCACTCCAGGTGCTCGAGATCGGGGAAGGGCTGCGTGAAGGGGTGGCCGTACAGCTCGCGCGCCACGGCGAACTTGTTCGAGCAGTCCTGCGTGGCCGACGCGTACATCGACTTCGTGCCGATGCCCGTCATGAAGCCCTGGGCGAAGACCGGGTGCAGCACGCCGAAGCCCGCGGCGGTGCCGACGTACATCGCCAGCGAGTCGGGCCCGCGCGTCGCGCGCAGCTGCTTCACCCTGGCGCCGATCTCCTCGAGCGCCTGGTCCCACGAGACGCGCAGCCACTTCTGGCCGAGGCGCTTCATCGGGTAGCGCACCCGGTCCGGCGAATCGTACAGCCGCGCCTGCTTGAGCCCCTTGGGGCACGAGAAGCCCCGCGTCGCCACGTGCTCGTGATCCGGGTGGACCTCGACGACGCGGTTGTCTTCGACGGTGACGCGCAACCCGCAGAGGGCCTCGCAGATGCGACAGAACGTGGTGTGTGTGCCGTCAGCCATGGGACGCGGGTGTTTAGCCACGGGCGCGCGTGGGCGCATCATCGACGCGCCGGCTGGCGTCGAACGTGCATCGCGCCGGCGGACCCGTTAACCCCATCTTGATCGCCTGAGAGCAGAGAACGGCGCCAAGTGATCGATCTAGCTTGGGAATCGGCTGTTTGCCCGTAAACAATGTAGACACAGGCAGTTGTCGCATTTGTACAGAAAGCTACGGTAAGTTGCAGGTATGGTCGATATGTGGTAGACACAGACATGCACCTGCGGCTCGTTCACGCCAAGAGCGGCCAGGCCAAGCGGCGCTACGCTCAGCTCGTCGAGAGCTACCGCCGTAGTGACGGGGTGCCTGCTCACCGTGTGGTCGCCAGCCTCGGGCAGCTCTCGGACCAAGAGGTCCACAACTTGCGTCTGGCCCTTGAGGCTTCACGCGGTGGCAAGAGCGTGGTCTTGCCCGAGTCGCCGGCGTGGCGTGCCAAGGTGCTGGCCAATCTCGCCTACCTCGATGTCGCCGTCGCGCTAGAGCTGTGGCGCTCCTGGGAGCTCTCGGAGCTGCTCGACCGGCTCATCCCCGAGTCCGGCGTCGCGATGCCCGCGGCGGAGGTGGTCTGCGCGCTTGCGATTCAGCGCTGCGTCGCGCCGGGCTCGAAGCTCTACGCCCAACGCTGGTTCCCGCGCACTGCGCTGCCCGAGCTTCTTGGCGTGCCGCCCGCGCATTTTCACAACACCCGCATCCACCGCGTGCTCGACAAGCTCGACCGCGTCGAGACCGAGCTTCAGGACGGACTGGTGCGCCGCTACCAGCAGCAGGACGGCGCGTTCGCCACGCTCTTCACCGACGTCACCGACGCCTGGTTCGAAGGGCGCGGTCCCGATCTCGCCGAGCGCAGCCGCACCAAGGAAGGGCTCTCCAACCGCCACAAGATCGGCATCCTCTTGCTCTGCAACGAGCACGGCTACCCGCTGCGCTGGAGCACGCTGCCCGGGCGCACCCAGGACGGGCAGGCGCTGCGTGAGCTGGTCGGTCGCATCGAGGGTGAGCCGTGGGCCCAAGGCGTGCCCATTGTTTTTGATCGCGCCATGGGCTCGGCCGGCGCGGTGGCTCGGCTCTGCGCCAGCAAGCTGCGCTTCCTGACCGCGGTTCGTCGCTCGGAGATCCACGGCTACACCACGAAGTTGCCGAGCGCGACGCTGGCGGACCTCTCGGGCAGCGAAGAAGAGCACGCGCGCAGGCGGCTCATCGCCGAGGCGGGTAGGCGCGCTCTGCAAGCCGGCATGCAAAAGCTCGACGAGCAACTGTACGTGCTCGACCTGGGAACGACCTCGCGAGGGATGCGGCTCGTCGACGACATGGATCTCGACGAACAGGACGTCGACGCCGACCAACTCGAAGGCGGGGCGCTGTGGCTCCACCGCGCCCGTCAATTTCGCCGGCAGCTCGACGACAAGGTCTTCGCCACGCAGGCGCAGATCGCCAGGCACCTCGATGTCACGCGCGCGCGCCTGACGCAGATCATGATGCTGCTCCGGCTCGACGAGACCCTGCAGAAGGAGGTGCTCGCCGGCAATTATGGCCACGTCCCCGACCTGACCCTGCGCGCCATCGCCAGCCTCAAGGGCAAGGCGGCGCAGCGGCGCGCACTTGTCGAGCACGGCAAGAGCGCCAAGCCGCTGGACACGACGCAAAAGCCCAAGCGCTTCCAGCACAAGAGCGTGCTCGATGCGCGGCTCAGGCTGGTGCTCTACTTCAATCCGCAGATGTGCGTGGACCAGCGGGCGATGGGCGAGCGCCATCGCCAGGAGATCGAGACCCACGTCCGGGACCTCAACGCTCGACTCAAACGTAAGGGCACGAGGTGGACGCGCGAGTCGGTGTATGCGGAGATCACCGACAAGCTCGCCGCTCGCTCGCTCTTGTCGATCTACGCGGTCCAGATCGACGAGGTCACCCAGGACGAGCACAAGCACTTCGCCGTCGAGCTGGTCTTCAACGAGGAGGCATGGAAAAAGCGCCGCAGCACCGACGGCTTCGTGCTCCTCGTCGCTCATCCCGAGCTGCCACAGACGGCGGCCGAGCTGGTCTCGCTCTACCGCGCCAAGGATGCCGTCGAGAAGGACTTCCAGACCATCAAGAGCGATCTCGAGCTGCGGCCCATCTTCCACCACACGGACCCCAAGGTCCGCGCCCATGTCTCGCTGTGCATGCTCGCGCTCCTGCTTGAGCGCAGCCTCGAGCAGCGCCTGCGCAAAGCTGGTGAGCCGATGACCGCTCCCGCGTGCTTCGAGGAACTCGCGGGCGGGCACTTGAACATGGTGGCCACCGGACCCGACGAGACGGCCGCCTACATCGCCACCGAGCCAAGCGCCGAACAACGTCACCTGCTCGACCGCCTGCGTCTCGCCCACCTCGTCGAGCAGGACAAGATGGTCGCGCGCATCCAGCCCAGGCCCGCCGCGTAGCCCCTTCTGTATCTACGCCGTCACGAAAACCCGTGTGATGGCGATGCCTTACCTGATCGGGTGGTCAACATGGGGTTAACACCCGCCACGCAGCGCCCATGACGAGCACGACCGCGACCGCCAGCCTCCCCGACGCGCAGCAGCCCCGAGCTTCCTTCGTCGTCCCCGCGCTGGGCGCCGTCTATTTCGTCTGGGGCTCGACGTACCTCGCGATGCGCGTGGCGGTGGAAGGGTTGCCGCCATTCTTCATGGCGTCGACGCGCTTCATCCTCACCGGGCTGGTGCTGCTCGCGATCGTGAAGGCCCGCGGGGCGCCCTGGCCCACGCGGCGCGAGTGGCTCTACGCGGTGCCGGTGGGCTCGCTCATGTTCGTGCTGGGAAACGGCACGGTGGCGCTGGCCGAGCAGCACATCTCCAGCGGGATCGCGGCGGTGGTGTGCGGCACCATGCCGCTCTTCGTGGGAGCGCTTGCGCCGCTCTTCGGAGAGCGCGCGACGCCCCGCGAGTGGGTGGGGCTGGTGCTGGGCTTCGCGGGCGTGGCGGTGTTGAGCCTGGGCGGCGAGCTGCGCGCGCACCCCCTGTACGCCGCGGTGCTGTTCCTCGCCCCGATGAGCTGGGCGCTGGGGTCGCTGCTCGCCCGCAAGCTGCCGCTCGCGAAGGGCCTCATGTCGGCGGCGACGCAGATGCTCGCCGGCGGGCTGGTGATGGGCGTCGTCAGCCTGGCCGCGCGGGAAGGCGTGCCTTCCTCACCGCCCGCGTCGTCGTTGTTCGCGTGGGCCTACCTGGCGGTGTTCGGCTCGCTCGTCGCGTACTCGGCGTACACGTACCTCCTGCGCCACACGCGCCCCGCGGTGGCGACGAGCTACTCGTACGTCAACCCGGCGATCGCGGTGGCGATCGGCGCGCTGCTCGGCAAGGAGCACGTGGGCCCGGAGGTCCTCGTCGCGGTCGTATTGATCATCACGGCCACCGTGCTCGTCGTGGTGCGCCGTCGCTAAGGCGCCTTGCCGCGCGAGAGGATCATCTTCACCCAGCGCACCGCCATCTTCCGGCGCGTGCCCTCGACGAAGAGCGCGGGGATCGAGCCGGCCGGATCCGAGTGGATGACGTAGACCACCCGCGTCTTGCCGTCGGGCTGCGGCGTGAAGGTCCAGGAGCCGGAGATCTTCGTGATCCGCACCCAGCCCTTCGGCAGCGCGGGCGCGTTGTCGTTCGCCGCGGCGAAGGTCATCACGCAGCTGCCGTCGTCCTTGCGGCTGCGCTTCGCGCGCACGGCGTAGTCGCGGTTCGACACCACGGCCGGGGAGATCTGATCGTACGTCACGCGCTCGTCGGCGCTCTCCTCGAGCACCGTGCGCGCCTTGAGATCCGGCTCCTCGGGATCGAACTTGCCATCGCCGAAGACGGCGTCGCACAGGGAGCTGGGTGTCTTGTCGGTGGTGGTGGTGAGGCGCAGCTCGACGAAGCTAGACGAGGGCACCGGGCGCGACTCGATCGCGATGCCGTCGACGTCGTCGACCTTCGTGTAGTCCGAGTCGGCGGCCAGCAGGATCAGGGGGACGAGGGAGAGGATCACGGAGGCAGGTGCAGCTTGCGGGTCTGGTCGCCCATGATGGCGATGGTGGCCGTGCGGGGCATGAGGCGGCGCATGAGGAACGAGGCGAAGCGGTTGAACGTGCCGGGGATCATCAGCGGGCCGCGGCCCAGCGCGGCGAGCGCCTCGGCGGCGACGGCCTCCGGCTCCAGCATGCCCGGCGGCGGCCTCGCCGCGGCCTTCATCAGGTTCGGCGTCTTCGTCGCGCCCGCGCACACCGCCAGTACGTCGACGCCCCGCGGCTTGAGCTCGAACCACAGCCCCTCGGCGAGCGCGAGGTTGAACGACTTGGTGGCGCCGTAGGTCGCGACGAAGGGCGATCCCTGGAACGCGGTGAGGGACGACAGGAGCACCAGGCCGCCCCTGCCTCGGGCGACGAGGCGCGGCGCGAAGTGGTGCGCCACCGCGGTGGGCGTGCGCACGTTGACGTCGATCGCGCGCAGGTTGTCGTCAAGCCGCTGCTCGGCGAAGGCGCCGATGGGGGACAGCGCGGCGTTGTAGACGACGAGGCCCACGTCGAGCGCCTTCGTGGCCTCGGCCAGTCGCGTCGCCGCGTCCGCGTCGCCCAGGTCCAGCGGGACGACCTCGGTCTTCACCCCGTGCGCCGCCTCCAGCTCCTTCGCGAAGCCGCGCAGGACCTCGGCGCGCCGCGCTACCAGCACCAGCGACAGGCCCTTCGCCGCCAGCGCCTTCGCGAACGCCGCGCCCATGCCCTCGGAGGCGCCGGCCACCACGGCCCAGGGGCCGTACCGCGTGAGAAAGTCCGTCATCGCGCCTGTCCTAGTACGGCTTGCGGCCGACGAAGTTTCCGGGCGGCGCGTAGTCGCAGACCCAGAAGGTCCACTCGCCGGCGCCGAAGGGGCTGTTCACCGCGCAGCGCTTCGTGGCGCAGCCCACGCTGGTCGTCGTGCGCCAGACGAGCTGCGTGTAGTGCCCGCACGACGTGCCGGTCGCGCAGGAGTTGGTGGCGTAGGTGTAGTTGGCGGACTCCGAGGCCCACGCGTCGACGACCTGCGTCGGGGTGTCGCTCGCGCCCGACGCCGCGAAGATGTTCTCGCCGTACGTCGAGCCGGTGGCCGGGTTGTGCGCCCAGGTACACTGGTCCACCCACGACTGCGCGAGCGCCTGGGCGTCCGTGTTCCACGTCAGCGCCGGCAGCGCAGGGGAGGGTGCCGGCATCGCGTTGGCGCGCACGCGGTTGTGGGCATCGAGGAGCTCCTGCTGCCACGCCTCGAGCGACGAGCCACCGCCGCCGCCCGCGCCCCCGCCTGCGCCGGCATCGGCGTCGCACGACGCGCCGTCGCACGGCGGGCTGCCGCAGGACACCGCGAGCAAGGCCACCAGCAGCACCCGTCTCATGGCGCCTTCGGACCGGGCTTCGGCCCGCGCAGGATCTCGTACGAGGCTTTCTTGCCGTCGACGGTGAGGAGCGCCGCGAGGCCGTAGGCCGACGAGCCGTCGTTGAGCCGCCAGATGAGCGGGTTCGCCGAGCCCTGGTCCACGAAGAGCGACGCGTGCGGCTTCTTCTGCGGCAGCGGCCGGCCGTCGACGTCCACGCCGGCGCCGCCCGCCTCGAGGATGTGCCCGTGCAGCCCGAAGGGCACGTTGTTCCGCTTGATGAGCTGCGTGAGCCGGGGATCGCCCACGTTGTCCGCGCCGGGCACGAAGTCGATCGCCTTCTGGCCCCGCTGCCGCGGCGGCCCGTGTGACAGCAGCACCACCGGATCGTCCGCGGCCTTCACCGCGCGCTCGAGTACGTCGAGCTCCTTGTCTCCGTAGATGCAGCCGCCCGTGAGGTGCAGGTACGCCTTGTCGTGGTACCCGGCGATGCTGGCTACGTCGAAGCCGTCGCCGTCGAAGCGGTGGATGAGGTCGAGGTTGAGCAGGTGGTGGTGGCCGGCCTTGCGCTGCTTGTTGATCGCGTAGTTGAGCGCCGCGCCGCGCTCCATGTTCCCCGCGATGACGAGCAGCGGCCGCTTCGTGGCCTCCACCAGGTAGCCGAACACCGCGTCCAGCACGTCGGGCTCCGACGAGGTGTCCCCACCGATGACGATCGCGTCGACGTCGGCCTTCTCGAAGCTGGCCAGGAAGACGCCCAGCAGCGCCTTCGTCTCGGGTTCGAGGTCCTTGATGCCGGCCAGCGCGCCCAGCACCGCCTTCTTCGTCGCCCGCGGCTTCAGGCGGCGGACCTTCACCGTGGCGCCGGTGTGCTCGTACCGGAAGCCCTCGTGCTCGCGGACGTCCGCGGGCTCGAAGTGCTCGAAGGGGCCGTTGCAGTCGTACTGGTGCGCCTCTTCCCAGGCGGCGAAGCCCTGGGCGGCGGCGAGCGAAGGGACGAGGATCGAGAGGAGGAGCGCGCGCGTCACGGCTTCTTCTTAGCCGGGGGCACGGCGTTGTGGGGCTCTGTCGTGGGCTCGCGCGTGGCCGGGACGTCCGTCTCGGTGATGGTGGTGGAGCCGACGCGCTCCTTCAGCGCGTCGCGCTCGGCCACGGCG
>Ga0272446_1006889_pt1 | contig 11584 bp, 14 predicted proteins | sample YNPCB0061_FD_194587 | JGI IMG/M metagenome (GOLD analysis project Ga0272446, IMG submission 194587) | Hot spring microbial mat communities from Yellowstone National Park, WY, United States - YNP-CB-006-1 | ecosystem: Environmental > Aquatic > Thermal springs > Hot (42-90C) > Sediment | place...
CAACGACATCCTGATTGGCGGTGATGGCAATGACCTGTTGAATGGTGGCAGTGGCAATGACCGATTAATTGGCCAGGCGGGAAATGACTTGTTTCTCTTCGATACGGGAGCTGTGTTTACAGCTTCTGCCATCGGCTTGGACACCCTGGTTGACTTCACCCCAACTGCAGACCGCATAATTCTGGACAAGACAAGCTTTACGGCCCTGGTCAGTGCGGTGGGTAGTAGTTTAAGTGCATCTGAGTTCGCCACAGTTACGACTGATGTTGCCGTTGCTAGCAGTCCGGCTCGTATTGTTTACAACACCAGTAATGGTGGGTTGTTCTATAACCAGAATGGGAATTTAGCGGGCTTGGGCACAGGCGCACAGTTTGCCACTCTGCTGGGCAATCCAGCAATCACAGCCGCTAACTTTTTGATTCAGGCTTAGGGGGCGATTCAAGTATAGGGATGTTCCCATGCCTGGAGAATCTGGGATGGTTGGGGTAGGAACTGGCAAGCTAAGCCATCCTGGAAACCGGCTTGATCTGATTCGAAGTCGGCTCTGCTCTGCGGCGCTGCTGGCTTTCATTCGATATACTGGGCAATGCTGATGCGATGGGACAGCTTTGCAGGAGAGGAGGACACCCGTTGTGGCGATCGCAGTGGAAAGATTACTGACTTCGGATATTCTACGTCCGGCTCGCTACCTGGGCAATGAGCGGGGGGCGGTGCATAAGCCGTGGGACTCGGCTACCGTCCGTTGGGTGCTGACCTATCCAGAGGTCTATGAGGTGGGTGCTTCCAACCTGGGCCATGTGATTCTCTACAACATTCTAAATACCCAGCCTCGCCAATTGTGCGATCGGGCCTATTTGCCCGCCGCCGATCTGGCCAGCCGGTTGCGGGATACCCAGACGCCGCTGTTTGCGGTGGAGTCTCGCCGTCCTTTGACAGACTTCGACATTCTGGGCTTTAGTCTGAGCTATGAACTGGGGGCTACCAACATTTTGGAAATGCTGGATCTGGCTGGTATTCCCCTGACCTGGCAGGAACGCCGCGATCAAACCAACGAAAGTTCATCAGGCTTTCGCTATCCATTCATTTTTGCTGGCGGCCAAACCGCCACCTCCAACCCCGAACCCTACGCCGACTTTTTTGATTTTATTGCTCTGGGAGATGGGGAAGAACTGTTACCCGAAATTGGCCTGGTGCTGGAAGAGGGCAAAGCGGCTGGGCTGAGTCGGCAAGAACTGCTGCTGGATCTGGCCCAGATCCCTGGTGTGTATGTGCCCCAGTTTTATGACATGGCTGCGGATGGCTCAGTGCATCCCAATCGGCCCGATGTGCCGCGGCGGATTTTGCGGCGAGTGGCTACCCCCATGCCAGCCTACTCCATTGGCCTGGTGCCCTATGTCGAAACGGTCCACGATCGCCTGACGGTGGAAATCCGTCGCGGTTGCACCCGGGGTTGCCGTTTCTGTCAGCCGGGGATGCTGACCCGTCCAGCCCGAGATGTGGATCCGGATGCGGTGGTGGAGGCCATTTCCCAGGGCATGCGGGCCACGGGTTTCAATGAGTTTTCCCTGCTCTCCCTCAGTTGCTCCGACTATCTGGCCCTGCCAGCGGTGGGGATGGAAATTAAGAACCGCCTGAAGGACGAAAACATCTCCCTGTCCCTGCCCAGTCAGCGGGTGGATCGCTTCGATGAAACCATTTCCCAGATCATCGGCGGCACCCGTACCATGAGCCTGACCTTTGCTCCAGAGGCAGGAACCCAACGGATGCGGGACATCATTAATAAAGGGCTGACCAACGAAGAACTGTTGCGTGGTATCAAAACCGCCTACGAGCAGGGCTGGGACAAGGTCAAACTTTACTTTATGATTGGCCTGCCAGGCGAGACGGATGTAGATGTGCTGGGCATTGCTGAGACGGTGCGCTGGTTGCAACAGGAATGTCGGAGCCAGGGCCGCCGACCGATGGGATTTAATCTGACTATTTCCAATTTCACCCCCAAGCCCCACACGCCCTTCCAGTGGCACTCGGTTTCCACGGCGGAGTTTGAGCGCAAGCAAGACCTACTGCGGCAAGCCTTCCGGGGTATCCGCAACCTGAAGGTGAATTTTACCGATGTGCGTATTTCGGCCATGGAGGACTTTGTGGGTCGGGGCGATCGCCGCCTGTCGGCTGTGGTCCGCCGTGCCTGGCAACTAGGGGCGGGTATGGATGCCTGGTGGGAAAGTCTGGATCGGGCCTTTGCAGCCTGGACTCAGGCGATTGCAGAAACCGGCCTGACCTGGAAATATCGGCAGGTTGAGCAGGGTGAGTGGAATTTGTTCCATGCCGCCGAGTCGGAGGGAGCGGCGGATCGGTCGGCTCTGGATGCCCCCCTACCCTGGGACCATCTGGATACCGGCATTGACAAACAATGGCTGCAGCAAGATCTGCAACGGGCTTTAGAAGCGGCCACTGTGCCCGATTGTTCCTTTGATGGCTGTTCCCACTGTGGCGTTTGTGGCTTGGACTTTGGCCATAACGTGGTGGTGCCGCCGTTGCCGATTCCCGTCTTTGAGGGGCAGTTTGTCCCCAACCAGACACGGGTCCAACGCTTGCGGGTGTGGATGAGCAAGCAGGGGGAAATGGCCTTGATCAGTCATCTGGACTGGATGCGGCTGTTGGATCGGGCGGTGCGTCGGGCGGCCTTACCGATCGCCTACACGGGCGGCTTCCATCCCAGTCCCCGAATTATTCCGGCCAATGCCCTGTCTTTGGGGATGACCAGTGCCGGTGAGATTGTGGATTTTGAGTTAACCCAGGCAATGGAACCGGCGGACTTCCAGGCTAAACTGGCGGCCCAACTGCCCGCCGAAATGGCTATTAGCCGGGTGGAGTCGGTGCCGGTGTCAGCCCCAGCCGCCACCCAAATCCTGGAGCAGGCGGAATATGTGATCACCGTGGGCCTGCTGGCGGAAGACCAGCCAATGCCGCCCCTGACCGACTGGCAAACCTGGGTTCAGAAAGTCCTGGACAGGGACAGCTTTGAAGTGGAACACACCACCAAATCCGGCAAGGTGCGAACGATTAATTTGCGCGATCGCCTGTTCAGTCTGACCCTGGAACCCGATTTCGATCCCCAATCTGGCATTCAGGTGCGTTATGTAGGCAGTTGTCGCAATGACGGCACCCTGCTGCGGCCTGAACAGGTGGTCTACCTGCTGGAACAGGTCTGCCATCAGGAGTTGCAGTTACTCAAGAGCCACCGCGATCGCCTGATTCTGGCGGATCTTCTACCTCAAGCTGACGAGGAAATCGGCATCGAGGCAGAAGAATATTGCTGAAAAAAATATTGCTGAAAAAGAAGACATCCATGCACGGGCGAAGCATTTGACCGTCAATCTCTGAGTTAGCCGAAAAATCATGGCCCCAATGCTTCGCCGCCACAGTAGACACAATTTGCAGGTAATCTTTTTCCTGAAAATCTCCTAAAGTTGCAGCGAGGCATCCCTGCTGCGTACAAGTTCCTTATCTGAGATCTTGCGCCTCTGGCAACAACCCGCCCTGCAATGAATTGCGGGCTAACAGCACAAGGTCGGTTGAAACGGACTGATGATCCGCCGACTGGACTTAAAGTCCACTTTACCGAACTTTGCCCTATTAGCCCGAACCTTTAGTTCAGGGTGAGGCAATGAGATCGCCCGCAATGTCTGCGATCCCTCTTCTTGAGAATGATGCAAGATCTGAGTTATGTTTTCGGCTTAAGTTAGGGACAGCCGATTTGATATAGCGGAGTCATAATGAAGCTGAAGCGGTAACCAACACTGACTCCTTCCTCCTAGTGCAGCGTCAACTCTAGAAATTAGGGTTTGTAGTCAGCGCTTCAGCGCTAAAGCGCCGACTACGAGCCAATGGGTTCACCTTAAAATTAGGGTTTGACAGAACACTAGGGAGCGTCAGCCAATCGCTGCGTTCAATCACCAATTCCTCCCTCCTCAACCCCCCAACTGACCCCTGAGCGCTGATCGCCGAATTGACCTGCAAATAGTTGCTCTGTCTAGGGGCAATGATTTCCTGAATTTTTCAGACCCATGTACCTTATTTTTATTTGATACAGGCACGAGATACAGGACTATGGATGATGCAGTCAAAACTGGCGAAAAAGATCCTTCCCAGCTCGGGCCGGACCAACCTGAAGAAAAGTCTGGTATAGGGACGGAAACGAGGAGCGATCGCTATGTTTTTCGGTTGTATGTGGCCGATCGCACTCCAAAATCAGTGCGGGCAATTCAGCAGTTGCAACAGCTCTGCAACGATTATTTACAGGGACGATACGACCTGGAGGTGATTGATATTTATCAGCAGCCGGAACGGTTAGAAAAAGATCAAATTTTTGCTACCCCCACGCTGGTTAAAGAGTTGCCACCGCCCCTACAACGACTGATCGGCGACATGACTGACATTGAGCAAGTGCTCATTTCTCTGGATCTTTGATTGTTTGGCCTATCTAGTCTGACTGCTGCTAACGATTTTCGGTTCTTTGATCAACGGAAGCTTCAGTTTGCTCTATTTATCCACCGCCACCACTTCGGGAGGAAATTATGGACTTGAATCCAAGTGAAGTTAAACAAATTGCTGCCCAGTTGCTGTCTGGGCTACTGGCCAATCCCCATATTTATGCCAGTACCAGTGATGAAGCGGCCAAAGGGCAGCGGGAGCAGGCTCTCACCGGGTTGGCGATCGAACTGGCTGAAAGTTTGATTCAGCGGGTAGACCAGCACATGGCTCAACCGTAAGCAGCACTTTTTCCTCCAACCCTAGTAATCTGTCAGGATAGATTTGAGGGATAACTCAAATCTACAAGAAACAATTTCAGGGTGTTTTGAGGGGCGAAGCCTCCTCAAAACAGTCTTGACAGACCACTAGGTTATCGATGACAAGCGGGATATTGGGTTGGGGCAGGAGGTAGAATCCAGAATCCAGTCACTTGGCTAGTTCCTGATCACGGGCTCCTGAATTCCCGGTATAACAGAGTGCCGCAGCTTAGGTTGATCCCTCACTCCTCTTTTCTTTCTCTCAGGGATTGTATGAAATTAGCGAATCAACGGATTGTGGTGGTCGGTGGCAGTTCTGGGATGGGACTGGCGACAGCCCAGGCGATCGCCCATCAGGGAGCGACGGTGGTAATCACCAGTCGGCACCAGGAAAATCTGGACGATGCCCGTCACCAGATTGTGGGTCAGGTGGAAACCTGGCTGTTGGACTTTACCGATGAGTTCCGCGTTAAGGACTTTTTTATCCAGGTGGGTCAGATTGACCATTTGATCCTGGCTGCTGCCGGTCCACCAGCCTGGGGCAACCTGGTCGATTTAGAAACTGCAGCCTTGCAGCAGGCGTTCACCACCAAATTCTGGGGCTATTTTTACTGCGCCAAATATGCCCTGCCCCATCTGCGGGCCGATGGGTCCATCCTCTTTTTCACCGGGGCTGCAGGTCGGGCCGCCCTGCCGGGAACGGTTGGATTAGCGGCGGTCAATGGCGCCATTCTGAGTATGGCCCACACCCTGGCGAAGGAATTGGCTCCCCTGCGTGTCAATGCGATCTCGCCTGGACTGGTGGATACTCCGGCCTATGACTGGATGAGAGAGGAAGAAAAGCAGGCCTTCTTTGAGCAGATGAGCCGCAATCTACCCGTGGGGCGAGTGGGCCAAGCGGTGGAAATTGCCGAGGCGGTTGTCTTTCTGATTGCCAATGGGTTTGTTACCGGAACGGTTTTGGATGTGGATGGTGGAGCCCGCCTGTGAAGAAGATCCTGCGTGATACCACCATTACCCTGGCCCATGGCAGCGGCGGCAGCGCCATGCGCGATCTGATTGATTGTCTGTTTGTCCAGAATTTTGATAATCCCACCTTGGCCCTGCTGGAGGACCAGGCCCGAATTGATCTGGCCAGTTTGGCCAACCTGGGCGATCGCCTGGCCTTTACTACCGACTCCTTTGTGGTCGATCCCCTCTTTTTTCCTGGCAGTGACATTGGTGCTTTGGCGATTAATGGCACTGTCAATGATCTGGCTGTCAGTGGCGCCCGTCCCCTCTATCTCACCTGTAGTGTGATCCTGGAGGAGGGTTTGCCAGTGGCAACCCTGCAGCGGGTCATCCAGAGTATGAAAACGGCCGCGGGGGCCGCGGGGGTGCAAATCGTTACTGGCGACACCAAAGTGGTTCCCCGTGGGTCGGTGGACAAGTTATTCATTAACACTGCGGGAATTGGCGTGATCCCGGTTGGGGTCACCCCAATGGCAAACCAGATCCAGCCGGGAGATGTGGTGCTGGTCAATGGCCCCATTGGCAATCACGGCACGGCCATCTTAATTGCTAGGGGCGAACTGGCCCTAGACACGGCGATCGCCAGTGACTGCCAGCCGTTGAACGGTCTGGTGCAGGCAATTCTGGATGTCTGTCCTGGGGTGCGGGCAATGCGGGATGCCACCCGGGGGGGGCTGGCCACGGTTCTGAATGAGTTTGCGGTGACGGCCCAGGTTGGCATTCGCCTGGAGGAAGCGGCGCTGCCGATTCAGCAGGAGGTGGCTGGGGTCTGTGAGTTATTAGGACTTGATCCGCTGTACCTGGCTAATGAGGGCAAACTGGTGGTGGTCGCCGCGGCTGCAGATGCCGCCAGGGTTTTGGCGGTGATGCAGGCCCATCCGGCCGGTCAGGATAGTCGCATGATTGGGGAAGTTGTGGCAACTCCGCCCGGCCTGGTGCTGCTAAAAACCACCTTCGGAACGGAACGGATTGTCGATATGTTGGTGGGGGACCAACTGCCCCGGATTTGTTAAAGGAATCCTGACTTTCCCAGCAGTTCCACCCAAGACCTAGCAGAATAGGGGTAGTTGATTGTTCTGGCATGCCGATGAACTCACCTGCCGAGGAGCTGGTATGAATAACTCCCTTCCCCTTGACGATCTGCCCCCCGCCTGTCCTGATCAGAGTGACACTTTGTTGCGGCGCCAACTGGAAGAAGCGGTTGGTAAATACTTGTATCAGTCCTGTGATGGAGTCACTCAAGGATTGCTGATCAGTTGCGAATGGTATATTTCAACCCTGAATGGGGAACTGATGCTGGTGATCAACTGTCCCGATATGGCGACTAATTGGCGCATCCTGAATAATGTGGTGCCGATCGCCCGTCAACTGGAACGGTTTTCCAGTCAGGCGAAATTGCGCATCGCTCCCCCCAGTGACATGGGCGTTCCCTACGAAATCCGCATCGATGAAATTTCGATCTTCTAGTCTAGTCTGGTCGGGATTGCCATGCCAGGGTCCTGGTCTGTCCGATCTGATGTTATTCCTTGCTTGCGGCATGCATGAATTTGGCCTGACCCAAACTATTGTGGCGATCGCGGCAGAGCATGCCGGTGCTGCCAGAGTCCGTCGTATTTCCCTGGCCATTGGTCAGTTGTCGGCTGTCCTACCTGATTCCATCCAATTTTGTTTTGACGTGTGTAGCCGGGGCACCGTGGTCGAAGGGGCAGAGTTGCAGCTAGTTGAAATTCCTGGTCTGGCTCGTTGTCGCCAATGTGGGCATGAGTTTTTCCTGGCGGAGCCCTTTGGGGTTTGTGAGTGTGGTAGCACCCATCTGGAAATTATTCAGGGCGAAGAGCTAAAAATTACCGAACTGGAGTTAGAGGACCTATGTGTGTAACGTGTGGTTGTTCTGATGGAGCCGAAACTACCTTGACCCACCTGGATGGGGCCGAACATCACCACCATCTTCCCGATGGGAGGGTAATCACCCATACCCATGCTCCGCATGCCCCCGCTCATCACCCTTCACCAGCTTCTCCATCCTCCCAACCGTCTGTTACGGTGCATCTGGAGCAGGATTTGTTGGCCAAAAACAATCTGATTGCAGCCCAGAACCGGGGCTGGTTGAAGGGACGGCAGATTTTGGCCCTGAATCTGGTCAGTTCGCCGGGATCTGGCAAAACCACCCTGCTGACCCGAACCCTGCGGGACTTACGGCCGGAAATGCAGTTGAGTGTGATTGAAGGGGACCAGGCCACTGCTAACGATGCCCACAGGATTCAGGAAACTGGCTCCCCGGTGGTGCAAATTAATACGGGAACTGGCTGTCATCTGGAGGCCGCAATGGTGGAACGGGGGCTGGATGCTCTCAACCCTCCCCTGAATTCCGTTGTGTTGATTGAAAATGTTGGCAATCTGGTTTGCCCTGCCCTGTTTGACCTGGGTGAGTTTGCCAAGGTGGTGATTCTCTCAGTGACGGAAGGAGAGGATAAACCGATCAAATATCCCCATATGTTTCGGGCCAGTCAGGTGATGATTCTGACCAAAATTGACCTGTTGCCCTATGTACAGTTTGATGTGGAGCACTGTCTGGCCTATGCCCGTCAGGTTAATCCAAACTTGCAAATTTTTCAGGTGTCAGCAACGACTGGCACTGGTCTGGAAGACTGGTATGACTGGTTGCGGCAGGCCCAGCAGAGCATTGGGAAGGGCATGGAACTGATAGCTAAAAGCTGATAGCGGATCGCTTTCGATAGTGGTGCTGAATAGCAGTATGAATTGGAACGCAGTTTCAATTCATACAACTTCTGATTTATACCCGAAATCAGCAACACCCTTTCGACCAATCAATAGCGGGGAACCGACGGATCAACCAGGGCAGAATAGGCATCAATGCCACCGACGATATTCTTCACCTGGGTGAATCCCTGCTGAATCAGCCATTGACACATTTGGGCGGACCGAATGCCGTGATGACACAGAACTAAGGTTTCCCGCTGGGGATCGAGCTGAACCGCAATCGTTTCACACCACTCAGCGTACTGACTCAGGGGAAAATTCTGAAACCCCTCCAACTGGGCGATCGCCAATTCCTGGGGTTCTCGTACATCAACAAACTGGACCGCGTCCCGGTCTTGACTCAGCCGCTGGGCCAGTTCTTTCACACTGATTTGGGGGATGGAATCAAAGGATGAAGCCATAGTGACTGGACACAGGGTAACTGGAGCAAAGGATAGAATCGACCCAAATTATATCGTTTCCCAGATATCCCGTGGGCACCGGGTACGAACCCTGAGCAGCCTATTAAATGAGGGAAGGGCATAGCACTGCTATGCCCGGTATTCGTCGCGCGTCTACTATGCCACCCGTCTGGCTTCTACAGTCGTGGGCAATTTCCGGGGTTCGTCAGCGGCGATCGCCAGTTCCCAACCATTGGCTAGAGTCAGGATTTTTTCACTATCAGCCGCGACCTCTTTCACCACCTCTTCTTCCAGATCTTTTTTGGCCACATAGACAACCAGGTGTCCAGCTGTATTCTGTCGTAGCATTACTTTCATTAGATTTCCTCTGCAGTCTCAAGTTCTTTCTTGCGGCAACCAACAATGTACCCTGTTGTCATGAAATGGACGGCGTAGATGTAGGAGCTTTGTAGAAATGTGCCAATGTTAATGACATAGCCAATGTCACCCTTCTTCGCCAAAATTTCTCCAATCTCCTTGCCAGGAAAAGTGCCGTCATTACGAATTAATTTACGCAATCTCACTTTTTGACCGATGTCAAAAACGGGGGGTGAATCAATTTCAATTTCATCAATTCTCATAGACTCGCTCAGGGTTATGTCGTTGGTTTACATCAAGCTTTTGTGGCCTACTTCATGCACTAGATATGACATTAGTCATGCTTCGGATCGGAGTGCTCCAGGTCATTACAGATCCAGGTCAACATTAGTTTTTGGCTGACAATCATGACACAGGAAAGTAAGGCTGCGATGGCTAGCGTTTCTAACATAAGTTACCTCCTAGTTTCAGCAATCAAAGTTGGGCTGGACTATCCTGAGTCAAACATTGGAATCAAGCGCGCATCAGGGATTAAAGGCTCTTAACTCATCAGTTGACATCAAATTGTCCTAACGCTCACACCACTAAACATTTACAGCAGCCTGGATTTCTAACCAATCAAAAATCTGAGTCAGTTGGGTTGGCGAAATCAAACCATACTGCCAGAGAATCATCGGAATTGGAGCATGCTCTCGCTCAGGATGCCGGAACAAGACAGCCAGTTCCTCTGGTGACATTGCTAACTCACGCTGCAAAAATTGAATCAGTGGCGTGTTGCTATTCATCACGGTGGCTCCCCTTTGATCAATCAAGTGGTAACTACGGTAATCGTCAGGCTGTCTTCGGTCAGGAAATTAATTAGAAGGAAATACCGAATCGTTGCTTCGTAACCGTACCGTGCAAATAGCTCGTGGGCAGCTATTAAGTGCTGTGACTGGTAACTGTTTGACTGTGAGTGGTGACTGTTTGACCGTGGGTTAACTGTTGGATGTGCTGTTCCAGGGTTTCAATGCGATCCAGCAATGTTCGCAACACTGCTGCCTCCACATCAGGCACCTGGCCATGCTCGAGGGGACAAATTTGCGTATTCGTCCGGCAAATATTACGACCGGGAACACCAACCGTGGTGCATTGAGACGGCACATCTCGTAACACGATGGAACCCGCCCCCACTCGAGCAAAATCGCCAACCTGAATGTTGCCTAGAATTTTTGCCCCCGCCCCAACAACCACATGCTGACCTAGCGTCGGATGCCGTTTTCCTACCTCCTTGCCAGTGCCCCCCAACGTGACTTCCTGGTAGATCAGGCAGTAGTCTCCGACGATCGCGGTTTCTCCAATGACCACGCCCATGCCGTGATCAATAAAGACTCCCTTACCAATTGCCGCACCAGGATGGATTTCGATTCCGGTCAGGAAGCGTCCCAGGTGGGAAATCAATCGGGGCAAGAAGGTGACACGGCGCTTGTGTAACCAGTGTGCAAAGCGATGCAGAACCAGCGCATGGAAACCAGGATAGCAAAATATCACCTCTAACCCGTGGCGAGCAGCCGGATCACGCTCAAAGATAATCTGAAAATCTTCTCGCAGGGTTTGCCATGCTGCACCCAGAGCGGTGAAATTCTGCCGAAATAGACGCTGAGCCAGGCGCAAAACCTGTGTCAAAAACACTGACTTCTGAGTCTGCTCTGCCGAGTTAGGGTCCGCCTTAGGAGGGACAGTAATTGGGGATAGGAGCAAAGAAAGAGGGTGCTGCATTGCTTTCAATCGTGAAAACGGTGTGCTTGCCTCCTGCTTATATCAATCACTGCCAGCCAAGCCAGAATGAGCAACCCAAATCAGAGTTATTAAACTAATTAGGTAGGTACTCAACCCCAGAATCCAGATCTGGCAGTGAGTCTATTTTTTTGATGGGTTAAGGGGCTGGCATTTCAGCCAGGACGGTCTAGTATTTGCAGGCCTAGGATCAAGTATTTCAGCACTCACCATTAAACCCAGATTCTGTGAGGCATTGGAGAAATTTGAGCAGGGAAACAAACCCATGCCTGAAGAGTACTCACAGGACGTATTCTGTATCAAATGCATCTATTTATAGTGTGATTTTGTTCAGAACGAACAAAAGGATATTGTTTGATCTACCCCTTGGCACCGAGTGCATCCCAGTTTTGCAAATTTGCCCTCATCCCCCAACCCCTTCTTCCAAAATAGGAGAAGGGGCACTGGATTCAAAATCCCTCTCCCGCT
>Ga0272446_1006890_pt1 | contig 11584 bp, 10 predicted proteins | sample YNPCB0061_FD_194587 | JGI IMG/M metagenome (GOLD analysis project Ga0272446, IMG submission 194587) | Hot spring microbial mat communities from Yellowstone National Park, WY, United States - YNP-CB-006-1 | ecosystem: Environmental > Aquatic > Thermal springs > Hot (42-90C) > Sediment | place...
CACCGAAGCTGCGATGTAGTTCATCATGATGGTGTTGATGACCTCGTTGGCGCCAAAGCGAGCCTTGAGCCAGCCCACTATGCCGCCCCACAAAGCCCCACCCAGGGCCGCAGCCACAATGGCAGCCGGCAGCAGCAACCAGCCCGGTAGGGGCAGATACACCCCGGCCAGCATGGCAAAAAGCGCCCCAATGGTGAGCTGGCCGGGAGCCCCGATGTTAAAAAGTCCCGCCCGAAAGCCAAAGGCCACAGCCAGGCCGGTGAAGATCAGCGGGGTGGCAAAAGCCAGGCTGTTAAAGATGCCCGGCAAGGTCAGGATGGGGCTAAACAAAATTTGAAAGGTATAGGTGACCAGGTCGAGCTTTCCCGCGATCAGCTCGCGCAGCCCCAGACCCTCAACCCCCTGGGTGCCAAGCCCAGGCCGCAGGATGGCCACCACCACGGCACCCACCACCACGGCCAGCAGAAGCGAAACCACCGGAACCACCACCCCGCGCAGGCGCACCAAAAAGGCCAGCCCGCCCGGTAGTTGCATGCGGGCCACCAGCAAAAGCGTCAGGGAGTAAAACAACCCAGCATAGGCCCCCAGCGAAAGGGCGAAACGACGCAGCGGCGGACGCCGCGCCCCCGCCGCCAGGGCTGCATCGTTCACGGCAGTGATGGCTTGATAAAACAAAGCGGCCTCGAGGGCAAACAAAGCCAGCCCCACCCCCCCCAGAATGTAGAGAACCCTGGCGCGGGTTTCGGGGTTGGGCAAAAACACAGCCACACTAGCCGCCAAAAGCAGCGAGACCCATATCCCAAAAAACAACCCTAGCCAATCAAAGCGCAACCCCTCTGGCAGTGTAAGGCCTTTGGGGTTCATGGTTCCTAGCGGGTTGAGCAAGTAGCCAGTGCCATCAAACTCCCGCATAGGTACAGCCCAGGGGGACAGCATCATCAGCGCAAGCGCGATCACCCCCACAATTAAAAACAGGTACCTACCCATAAGTTCCTCAGAGCGGATTCTACACTGCAAAGCCATTTTGCGTAGCACGAACTCATTGAAGGCGCGAGCTTCTTGAGCTCAAAAACTACGGGAATTTCTACAATTATCTACCGATGCGGTGATAAACTTGTCAGGTGCAAGATTCGACGGAAGGCAAAGCCAAGGTCGTTCAGCAAATGTTTTCGGAAATAGCCCCACGCTACGACTTTCTGAACAGGGTGCTGTCTGCAGGTGTGGATCGCGTCTGGCGGTTGGCCGCAGTCAAGGCAGCTCTGGAGATAAGACCGGCCCGCATCCTCGACCTGGCCACCGGTACTGGCGACATCGCCCTATTGCTAAAAAAGGTTGCGCCCGAGGTAGAGGTTATCGGGGGCGACTTTGCTCTGCCCATGCTCGAGCTGGCCCGCCAAAAAGCCCAGCGAGCCGGCCTTGCCATCTCCTTTGTTGAAGCAGACGCCCTCCAACTGCCTTTCCCCGATGGTCATTTCGATGCCGTAACCATTGCCTTTGGCTTTCGCAACTTTGCCGATTACAAAAAAGCACTGGCCGAGCTGTATCGGGTGCTTGCGCCAGGCGGGCGGCTATGTATTTTGGAGTTTCCTCCCCCGCCCCGTGGCGGCTTGGGTGCGCTATACCGCTTTTACTTCACCCGCATCCTGCCCTTAATTGGGGGGCTCATTTCGGGCAACGCTTCAGCCTATCGTTACCTACCCGATTCCGTGGAGCGCTTCCCAGATCCCCCAACCCTTGCTACCATGATGGCTCTGGCCGGTTTTAACACCCGCTACCAGCTTTTCACCGGCGGTATTACTGCCCTTCATATTGGCGACAAGCCTGCCCCCGCTAAGCCCACCCCGGCTGTTCGCACTGGAGAGTTTTACCCCGATGAACCATCCTGACCTGGCTTTTGAAATTGACCCGCAGCGGCTGCTGCTGGAAGGCATGGAAACCGGCGCCCTGCCAGACCTGAAGCCGCTCGAGCTTGCACGTGAGTACGCCCAGGAGCTGGCCCAGGGGAGCGGAGGGGAAAACGAAATAGTGCGGTGGTGGCACAGCCCGGGCGGTTTTTACTACGAGTTCAAACAGTTTCCTGCTGCCTTTTATGGCCGCTCAGGTCTGGTTCAGGGTCAGTACCTGACACCCCAAGAAGCCCAGGTGCTGGTGTGGGATGCCCTGACTCGAGCCGACAAAGACCAGGCCGACCTAACCCTTTTTTACACCGCCAACCTCATGCAAAGCGACCAGGACTTTTTCATGGTCTATACCCTGGGTCAGATGCGTATCGAGCGGGGCGAAGCCCGCTACGCCCTCCCGCTGTTCATGCGCTTGAAGCTGCCGCAATACCTGCTGGTACTGTTCCGCAGCAATGACGAGTACCTGGTTTTCAAACTCCCGCAAGGGCAGCCTGTTTTATTGCAAATCCGCGCTTAGCACGCCCCCTCACTTCGCTCGGCGAAAGAGCCTCGCCCACGGGTGATATGAACCCCGCCTGAATCGTTCCGTTGGGGATTGTTGGAGCATCATCGTTTTTCAAGCTGTTGCCACCCGCGCTTCAGGCGGGGGCCCCAGAAAAAGAACAAATCAAATAGGACTTACGCAGTTGAACGTTGACAAAACCATGGGTTATCTCCTCACTTCAGCCCGTCGGAATCGTGTTTTATTGACGTTGTGGGCTTCTTGTTTCTGGAATCGTTATACCTTGTAAACGCAGGTACGTTAGGATTCGGGTAAATGCTGTTCTGTACGCGATTTTACCGATCTTGTTCTCCCCAAATCCTCACTCAAGTGCGTAACTCCTATCAAATAAATTCCTTATTGAGTAGACGCTTGAGCGGTGTCTGTTCACCCAAATTCGGTATTGCTGTGCAGGTACGGTTCATGATAGCAACCATCCCCTAAAACAAAAGGCAGGGGCCTATGCCCCTGCCTTTGGCCCAACCGGCCTTGCTTATCGCATCCTCGAGAGCGGCAAATGTGCCGTGCAGGACAAAGCAATCAAGTTGTGAGCGCTCTAGTGGCTGTGCTCTTTAGCGCTGTGCGCGTGGCCGTGCTCGAGCTCTTCCGGCGTTGCAGGCCGAACGGCTGTAAGGGTCACGTCGAAGTCGAGGGTCTCACCTGCCAGGGCATGGTTGAAATCAATGGTTACCTCGTTATCGTCCACGCTCAACACCGTAAAGGGCATGGGGTTGCCCTGGGGGTCTTCGGCGTAGAACATGGCCCCTTCCGCCAGCTCGGCATCTGCCGGAAAGGCCGCACGATCCACGACCTGTACACCTTCTGGATCGTAAAGGCCGTAGCCCTTTTCGGGGGGTACAGAAACAACAACCCGATCACCGGCTGACTTGCCCTCGAGGGCTTCCTCCAGACCCGCCACAATGTTGCGATGACCGTGCAGATAATCCAGCTCACCCTGGTCAATCAACTCGTTCTCGACTTGCAGGGTATAACGAATGGTGACCACATTTCCTTTGCTTGCCGTCATAAAGGCTCCTCTCCATTCACAGAAACCATTCTTCGTTTCCGCGAGACAACCGAGTATAAAACATTCAGATGAAACAATCGTAAACCAAATCGGATCCCACCCGTAACCCCATGCCCTATGCTTAGGTCATGAACGTGGAAGACGTAATCGGAAAGACGCCGGTGGTTCGCCTCAAACGCCTGGTAGAGCCTGGCATGGCGGAAGTTTGGGTGAAGCTCGAGGGCAACAACCCCGGCGGTTCCATCAAAGACCGCACCGCCTGGTATCTGATCAAAGACGCCGAAGAGCGCGGCATCCTGAAGCCGGGCTCAGGGCAGCTCATTGTGGAGCCCACCAGCGGCAACACCGGCATCGGCCTGGCCATGGTAGCGGCCAGTCGGGGCTACAAGCTCATTCTGACTATGCCGGCTCAGATGTCGGAAGAACGCAAGCGCATCCTCAAAGCCTATGGGGCCGAGCTGGTGCTAACCGACCCCAGCCGCCGGATGCTGGCCGCCATTGAGGAGGCCAACCGCATCGTGGCCGAGCAGGGGGCCTTCATGCCCAACCAGTTCGACAACCCCGCCAACCCCAGGGCCCACTACGAGACCACCGGCCCCGAAATTTTCCAGCAGATGGAGGGTCGGCTGGATGCCTTCGTGTATGGCTCGGGTACAGGGGGCACCATTATGGGGGTAGGCAGGTACCTGCGCGAGCGGCTGCCCAACATCCAGATCATCGCCTGCGAACCCCGCCGCAGCAATGTGCTTTCGGGCGGCCAGATGGGCTCGCATCAGTTTCAGGGCATGGGGCCTGGCTTTATCCCGCCCAACCTGGATGTGAAGATGCTGGACCAGGTAATTCAGGTGCTGGAGGAAGACGCTTTCCCCCTGGCTAAGCCGCTGGCCCGCCAGGAAGGTCTTTTTGTGGGGATGAGTGCCTGCGGGATGATCTGGGCTGCCCTGCAGGTGGCCCGGAAACTTGGGCCCGGCAAAAGGGTACTGACCATCGCCTGCGACTCGGGCATGAAATACCTCTCAACGCCCCTCTTTGCAGACACAGAGGGCGGTGTCTAGTCCAGGGGGGTGTGGGCTTCACCGGGCAGCAGGATGTGGCTGCGGAAAGGTGCATTCAAGCTTTGATTTGCGCTGGATGCAGGCTACACTGGCTGTTAGATGGCCAGGGCTTCTATTCAATATCGCTGTATCGAGTGCGGGTACAAATCGGTAAAGGAGCTGGGGCGCTGCCCAAACTGTGGGGCCTGGGACAGTTTTAAGGAAGAAACACCCCCGCCCAAGCCCGGCGCGGCCCCAGGTAAGGCCGGGCTGTCGCGGCCCCTGCCCAACCCGGCTGCGCTGACCCGGCTTGCGGATGTGTCTGAGGGTGGGGAGGTTCGCTTCTCGAGCCGCATGGGAGAACTTGACCGGGTGCTGGGTGGGGGGTTCGTGCCGGGCGAGGTGCTCCTGTTGGGCGGTGAGCCAGGGGTGGGCAAAAGCACCCTTTTGCTGCAGGTCGCACAAAAGATGCTGGAAATGGGCAAGCGGGTGGTTTACCTGGCCGGAGAGGAGTCGCCCGGCCAGATTCGCCTGAGGGCCAGGCGGCTGGGAATATCGGGGGAGCTCGAGCTGCTGCGGGAAACTGGACTGGATGCTATGCTCGCCACCCTCGAGGCCGCCCCACCCGACTTCCTGGTCGTGGACTCCATTCAAACCATCGAAACCACCGCCTCCCCGGGTTCGCTGGTGGCGGTTCGCGACGCCACCGCGGCCCTGACCCGCTTTGCCAAACACCACCAGGTAACCACTGTGCTGGTCGGACACGTTACCAAAGAGGGCATCGTGGCCGGGCCCAAGGTAATTGAGCACGTGGTGGACGCCACACTATACCTGGAGACGGCCGGCAACTTCAGGGTTTTGCGCTCCAGCAAAAACCGCTTCGGGCCGGTGGGCGAAATGGGCGTCTTTACCATGATTCATGAGGGCATGGAGGAAGTCGCCAACCCCTCGGCAGCCTTTCTGGCCGAGCGTCCGGTGGGCGCTCCGGGTTCGGTGGTGGCCCTGAGCCTCTCGGGCGAGCGGGCGCTGGCCCTGGAAGTACAAGCCCTGGCCGCCCGCACACCCTTTCCGGCTCCCCGCCGGGTTTCACAAGGCCTGGACAGCCGCCGGGTAGACGTGGTGCTGGCGGTGTTGGAGCGCAGGCTCAACCTGCCTTTGGGAAACCTGGACATCTACGTCAATCTGGCCGGTGGTCTGCGGGTCTTCGACCCAGGGCTGGATTTGGCTGTGGGCCTGGCAGTGTATTCTGCTGTGGTAGGCCGTCCACTTCCCCCCGATGTGGCGGTGGTGGGCGAGGTGGGATTGGCGGGGGAGTTGCGCAGCGTGGAGGGCCTCGAGCGCCGTCTACGCGAAGGTCAGCGGGCGGGCTTTAAAGAGCTGGTACATCCGCCCCATTTCAAAAGCCTGGAGGCTGCGGTAAGCAAGTTTCTATGAGTATGGCGCGCTGGATTTTGTACGCACTGTTTGCCTATTTGGGCTACCAGGCAGGGGTGTGGCTCGAGGTCAACAACCTCATCGGAAGCAGCCCGCTGGGTAGCCTGACCAGCTTGAACCGCCTGTACCTGGGGGTGGTGGGCCTTCTGGTGGGTTTTTTGCTCATACCCCGCCTGACAGACTGGGCCCAGCAGCGCTGGGAGCACACCCAGGCCTGGTTGAAGCGCCTCCCACCCGAGATTCCCGTTGCCATCACGGTGGCTTCAGGTCTGGGGCTTCTCTTGGCGGTGCTGCTCACCAACCTGTTGAACCAGATTCCGGGCTTTTCCGCCATTCACTCGCTGATTATTGCTGCGGTGCTGGTCAGCTCACTTTCGGCTTTTGCCATTGCCAATCGGGAGTATTTCCGGCTGGCCCGCCCGTCCGCCCACCCACCCAAGGCCCGAGGGGGCAAGGTACTCGATACCTCGGTGCTGATCGATGGGCGCATCGGGGATGTGGCCGAGATGGGATTCCTGGAGGGCCCGCTGTTTGTACCTCGGCAGGTGTTGCGCGAACTTCAGCAATTTGCCGACTCCGCCGAGGCCCAGAAACGCGCCAAGGGCCGCCGGGGCCTAGACACCCTCGAGCGCCTCAAGCTTAGCGTGGGGCTCGAGGTGCTCGATAGCACCGAGACCGATGAACCCGTGGACGACCAGATTCTGGCCGAAGCCAAAAGGCTGGGCGCAGCCCTAGTCACCAACGACCATGCCCTGGCCCAGCTTTCCCGCATCTACGGGGTCAAGACGCTCTCGGTGCAGGCGTTGGCCTCGGCCCTGCGGGCCCCCCTGCAGCAAGGCGACACCCTGAACATCACCATCGTGAAGGAGGGCAAGGAACCCGGCCAGGGGGTGGGCTACCTGGAGGATGGCACCATGGTGGTGGTGGACGATGCCATTCCATTTCGCGGCAAGGAAGTGGGGGTAGTTATCACCCAGTCCATTCAAACCCAGGTCGGTCGGCTGCTGTTTGGCAAGCTCCAAACCGAGGACAATGCGCGTCCTGACCCCAAAGCCCAGCGGCAGTAAAAGACCTAGCCAACACCCTCCCCACACCGCGCAAGCGCTTCCAGCGCCATGCAGGGTCGGTGCTTTTACGGGTTCAGGATAAACTGTAGTCAATGCCCTACCGCGTACCCAAAAGCCGACTTCTCCCGCCCCGCACCGCGCGGGAGGTGGAGCGGCTGCGGCTGCTGGAGCGCCTGCGGCAAGGGTTTGCGAAAAGTCCAGTGCTGGTGCTGGCTGCCGGAGCCGGGTATGGCAAGTCCACCCTGCTCTCGAGCCTCCCCGCCCTCTGGCTCACCCTGGGCGAAGACTGCTCCGACCCGGTGGTTCTGGGCTGGCATCTGGTCGAGGTCTATCGGCCCCGGCTGGGCGATGCGCTGGAAGGGGTGGCAGCGGCGCTCGAGCGCGGGGCCTGGGCCGTAGCCGGCGAGCTTTTGCTCGAGTGCCTGAGCGACCAACCAGGACATATCCTGGTAATGGATGAAGCCCAGCGGGCCGCAAGCCGCCAGGCCGTGGCCCTACTACGAACCCTGGCCCAGGTGCCGGGCTTGCACATGGCCCTGCTAACCCGCCGGGCCGCGCCCTGGGAGGTGCTGGGACAGGTGCTGGACGAAAGCGAGCTGGCCTTTGACCCCGCCGAGTCTTTGCAGCTGGGCCAATATATCGCCCCCGAGCTAAGCGCTTTCGAGGTCGAGCAGGCCCACAGCCTGGTACGCGGCTGGCCGCTGGGGCTGCGGCTTTTGTTGCGGGCCATGCAGCGGGGCGCCAAACCCGAGGAGGCTTTCTACGCCCATCCCGACCCGGCTGGCCTGCTGGTTTATTTGCTGCCCGCCCTGCCTGAGGAAGTGCTTAAGCTGGCCGCAAAGGCCAGTGTGCTGGGCGAGGTGGGACCCGAGGAGGCCGCCTGGGTAGGAGGGCTCGAGGCCCTGCAACCCTATGCCCCAGACCTGCTGCTGGAGCACGTGGGGGGGCGCACCCGTTTTCACCCCCTGGTGCGGGCAGCCCTGATGAGTCTGCTCGAGCCCGACGAGGTACGCAAGCTGCTGGCAAAAGCCGCGGACCTGGCCCTGGAGCGGGGAGAAGAGGTGCAGGCCGCGGGATACCTCCTGGAAGCCGGGCGGCTGGGCCACGCCGCCGACCTGCTGCAAAGGCAGGGGGAGGCCTGGCTGGCTCGAGGACTTACCTACACTGTGCTGGCGCTGCTCGAGCGCCTTCCCGAAACCCTGCGCGCCACCCGTCCCACTTTGCGTTTTTTGCACGGAGAGGCCTTGCGGCAGGCCGGACGTTACACCGAGGCCGAAGCCGTGTACCAGCAGGCGCTGCAGGCGGGTGTAGAGCAGGCCCTGCTGGGCTTATCAAGGCTTTATCTGGACACCGTAGAGCCAGCCAAAGCCCAAGGTTATCTGCTGGCCGCTCGAGTGCGCTTTCCCAGCGAGGTCGAAGGCCTTTGGGCCGAAAATCTGCTCAACTCCGGGCGGGTAGAAGAGGCCCAGGCCCTCGGCCTGCAAGGCCCCCGGGTCTGGCTGCGCAGCGGCCAGCCCGAGCGAGCCCTGGCCGAGCTACGCCGCTGGGAAAAGGGCTCCACCGCCCGCGCGCCACAGAACCACCGCGAGGGAACCTTGCTGCTGGCACTTCTGGAGGCGATTGCGGGCGATGCCAGGGCTGCCGAACAAGCCGCCCATCGGGGCCGCCGCGAGGGCGAGACCCTGGGCAGCCCGTTCGTGGTAGCGCTGGCCGAAGCCCGGCTCGGACACGCGCTGTTGGCGCAAAACCGCTGGAGCGAGGCCGCCGAAGCCTATCAGCGGGCGCTTTCGCTCTCGCATGGAGGGCCGGCCCGCCTGCGGGTGGAACCCCTGGGCGGGCGGGCTGCACTCGGCGAGGCCCGGGCCTTTGAGGAGATGGTGCGGCAGGCCCGCGAGGCCGGGGATGCCTGGGTCGAGGCCTTCATGACCCTGGTTGCGGCCCAGGCCCACCTGCGGCGGGGGCAGCCCTTTAGCCTGCCTGCACTGCCAGGGCTGGAAGACCCCTTTTTGCGAGCCCTGGCTGACAACTATCCCTGGCAGGCCGACCAGGAAGGCTTGTTGCTACGCTACCCCTTCCTGAGCCAACCCACCCTCTTTGCCCCTCCGCTTCACCGCAGCCGCAGGCTCTTGTGGGAGGCTGGCCGGCTCTCGCTGCCCTATCATCCGGGGGTTGCGGTAGAGATACGGGCCCTGGGCGGCCTCGAGGTCTGGGTGAACCACCAGGAGGTACGGTTCAAACGGGAAAAGGCCCGGATATTGCTCGGCCTACTTTTGCTGCGTGAATGGAGCAAGGAAGCCCTGCTCGAGGCCCTGCAGGTTTCCGACGGGGAGTTTCGCGTGCTGTGGTCGGAGCTCTTGGGGACCCTGGAGCCGGGCCGTCCGCCCCGGGCTCAGGGCTACTTCCTCAAGCCCTACACCCTGAACCGGGTGCCCGAGCTGTGGGTAGACTTCTGGCACACAGACCAGGAAGGACGGCCCCCCTTCGAGGGGCTGGATCACCCCGAGTTCGAGTACTACCAGGCCGCCTGGCTGCAAGGGTTAATAAAGCGCTACCGCCACAGCGAGGCCCCAGCCGACTGGCTCCGGGGGCTCAGGCTGGAGCCCTTGGACGAAGAGCTTTACCTAAGGCTTTTGAAAACGGAGCTGGCTTCCGAGGCCCGTCTGCTTCGGCAAACAGCCTTACGGGAGCTCGAGCTCGAGGCCTAGGTGTCTCCATAAAATCCTTCAAATACGCCCAATTTTGGTTCTTTGCAAAAGGCTTCATCGTACCAATCAGGAAAAAAGCTGTTTCGAACGTATTTTTTGCCCCAGGGAGTGGCAGCAAAAACAGCCAAGGCTGCAATAAAGTTCACGCTTCTAAGCCACCTTGCTTCTAACCTCGAGCCGTGGTTCGCTCTGCGCTCATTGCCCTGGTAACCATTGTGGTGTTTTCGGTCTTCCTGTCCACACGCCCCATTCCAAGCCCAGCTATACCCAACCGGGGGGTTAAGTTGGAAAATGTCCAGCTTACCCTTTACCCCGAGCAAGATCCCAAAGCCCGCTGGGAGTTCAGAGCGAGCCAGGTCGAACAAGACCCCGGCACCCGTGAGGCCAAAGTAACCGGCCTGCAATCGGGAAGGCGCTATGTCGAAGACCGGCTGGATATGCGGCTCGCCGCACCGGAGGTGGTCATAGACCGTAGCGATAACCTGCGGGTTCCCTATGCCAGGGTAGAGATTCTCAAAGGCTGCTACACCGTCGACCTGGGCAAGCCGGGCGAGGCGCCGGTTACGATAGACCAGCGCGAGGGCTTTCGTGCCCCAAGCGTCCACATCACCGCACCCAGCCTGGAAGTACAGGGCAAGGACTTTAGAAGCGATTTTGGTATCGAGAACCCCAGTTGGCGCGACCCCATCGAGAAATTTATCTCTGGTGGGGAACAGCCGCCCTGTCCTATCGAAGGTGGTAGTTCATGAAACGTCTAGCATGGCTTCTTTTTCTACTAGCACTGGCAGTACTGGCCCAGAGCAAAGAACAGCGCATCATCACCATCGAAGCACCTGGTGGGCAACGCTCAGGCAACCTGCGCAACGGCCCCTGGGTCTACGAAGGCGGTAAACCGGGCGGGGTAATAGGTAGGGTAAAAGACCTCGAGATCAACGCCACCCGGGCCATCCTGGAAGCCCCCCAGGGCAAAACCATGCAGGAGGCCGAGGGTGAGCGGGTGGCCTCCTTCGAGGGTAGTGTGGTGGTCAAGCGCGACCGCATGACGGCCAGCGGCCCCAAGCTGGTCTACCGCGAGTCCAGTGGGCGCGGCACCCTCGAGGGCAACGCCCGTATGCGCCAGGAACCACGGGACAAAAACAGCGATCCGGTAGAGGTTACCGCCCCCGTCATGACCTTCGACGTTGACACCAATATCTCAAGCAGTGAAGGTGGCGTAACCCTCAAGAATGGCCGCCAGGAAGGGCGCTCGGAGACGGTGTACTACGAAGAAGACCGCGGCCTGGCGGTCTTTGGCGATGCCAAAGAAGTGGTGCTGCTGCGCAAGCGCGAGGGCAAGGGCGACCTGGTGATTCGGGCCAAAGAAATCCGCAGCCTGACCGACGAGAAGCGCCTGCTGGCCACCGGCGGGGTGACCCTGGTAGACGGTGACATCACCACCACCGGGGCCAGCCTGGTCTACAACGACAACACCGGCGAGGCCACCATTGTGGCGGGTCGGGTGGGCAACCAAAATGTACCGGCCCGCAGTGTGAACGCCAAGGAGCGGGCCACTTTGTCGGGCAACTCGCTTCTGCACAACGTCAACCGTTCGCAGGTGCGGGTGCTGGCCCAGGCACCCCGGCTGCCGGTAAACGACTTCCGCAAGCTGGGCGAGCAATAATAAGTGCCATGCGCTGGCCCTGGCTGGTCTCGGGACTGCTGTTGCTGGTGGCCATAGCCCAGCAGGAGCCCGAGCCCTCTTTCCAGACCACCGCCGAGATTGAGCGACGGGGTAAAAAGATTGTGGTGGTCAAAACCGGGCCGGACAACCCCCCGGCCATCATCGAGCTGCGCGACCTGTATGGCGGCATCATTACCGCGCTGGATAGCGAAAGA